>PDWI01004138.1_pt1 | contig 19768 bp, 25 predicted proteins | sample 1430891 | NCBI WGS metagenome assembly PDWI01 (sample SAMN01162508, study PRJNA174530) | Oral metagenome, whole genome shotgun sequencing project. | biome: Marine environment; feature: Marine mammal; material: Swab sample of the gingival sulcus; isolation source: swab sample of gingival sulcus...
GCGTAACTTTATAAAGGGCTAGGCTATGTATATATTAGAACCAACTAAAAACTTTTTAGCAGATGTTACCAAACACAAAAAGTCAGGGAATAAAAAACTGCTGACAAAAATTGATAGCCTTATTGTAGAAATCGCAGAACACCCAAGAGAAGGTACAGGGCAAGTTGAACAACTAAAACATTATGGCGAACGTGAAGTTTACTCCCGTAGGATAAATAAAGAACATCGCCTTGTCTATGAAATCGAAGAAGAAAAAATCTTGATTTTATTGCTTAGTGCTTATGGGCATTATGAATAATTAAAGCTTTAAACAATAAAGCCGTTCATCAAATCTGATGAGCGGTTTTTTTATAAACAAAAAGCCTAGTTACTGATAATAACTAGGCTTTTTTAATGATAACCCTTAGGACGATAAGGATTAAAATATAAATGAATTTTAACATAAAATTACAGGTAAATAAACTCATGAAACTAATAGCAGAAAATAAACAGTTAAGAACTTGGAGCTATATTTTATTTGCAACCGTGATTATCTGTACATTACTTGTTAATCTTGCAGAAATTATAACGGCTATTCGGTGGTGGTAAAGTGAGTAAGCAAAAATTACACGATAAAATCCTTGCTCGAATTGATACGGATTTTTTACAGTCAGATGAAAATCAACAGCAATGTTATAACGATAGGCGTTTTTGTTTTGTGCGTGGTGCTCAATGGGACGGTGCGATTGGTGAACAATTTGCAAATCGTCCTAAGTTTGAATTTAATAAAATTCAGTTGTCTGTTATTCGTATTTATAACGAGTGGGCGAAAAATCGCTTTACTGTGGATTTTCGAGCGAATAAGTCAGCAGATAGTGAAACCGCAAAAACGCTACAAGAATTATTTCGTGCTGATGAACGTGATAGCAATGCTGATGAGGCTTATAGCCGTGCCTTTATGGAGGGTATCAGTGGCGGTATTGGTGCGATTATGCTTGATATTCAATACGAAGATGAAACAGGCGAAGAGGGCGAAGAGCAACGTATTATTATCAAGCCCATTCATGAGGCGGATACTTCTGTTTATTGGGACAGTGGAGCAAAGCGTTATGATAAATCGGACGCACACCATGTAACCGTTGTTTTTAGTATGAGCAAGGAAAGTTATAAAGCTGAATATGGGCGAGAGCCTAGTAGTTTTGATAATTTGCAAGGTGACCGTTATCAGTGGTGGGACGGTGAAAATGTCAAGGTTGCAGAGCATTATGAAGTCACTGAAAAAACAGTAGAATGCGTAAAATTGCAACATGAGCATGATGACGAACCAGTTAAACTTTATAAAAATGATGATGATTTTGAAAAAGAATATGAAAAGTTAATCGCACAAGGTTATCAGGTAATTTTTGATAAACGTGTCAAGAAAAAAACGGTTAAGGGTTATATTATTGACGGTAACGGCATTCTTGAAAAATTTGATGTTGCGGGCGAATATTTACCGATAATCCCCTTTTATGCTAAACAGCATTTTATTAGTGGGCGAGAAGTCACAGAGGGGCATGTTAGATTATCAAAGGACGCACAAAAAGCCTATAACGTGCAGATTTCTAGCTTGATTGATTTGGCAAGCCGTCCACAAGATGAATTACCGATTTTTACTCCTGAACAGATTAACGGTCATTCGCAAATTTGGGCAGGTAAAGAGGTTAATAAACCACCTTATTTAACGATTAATGCAACAAAGGACGGTAATGGTAACACCATTAATATTGGTGCAACTAGCTATACCAAACCGCCGTCAATTCCGCCCGCTTTATCTGCGGTGGCTCAAATTGCCGATAAGGATATTAATGAATTAACAGGCAATCAAGCCAATGGCGAAGAGTTGGTGAGTAATGTTTCTACGCAAGCGGTGGAAATGGTACAGGAAAAAGTAGATGCTCAAGCCTATATTTATCTTGATAATTTTGCTAAAACCATAAAACAGTTAGGCAAGGTATGGCTATCTATGGCAAAGGTGGTTTATGACGAAGAAGAACGCTCAATGACAGGCATTAGCCATGATGACCAAGAGCAACAAATTACTATTAATAAACCAACGGTAAAAGAGGGACAATTAGCCTATGAAAACGATATACAAAAAGGCAATTATCAAGTAACGGTTGATGTTGGCGAGGCATTCGCAACACAACGAGATAAGACAATTAAGCGTTTGATTAGTTTAATTCCTATGCTTAGTGACCCTCAACAACAGGCGGTAATTGCAAATACTATCCTTGCTAATTTAGATGGTGAGGGTATGGAAGATTTAAGTAAGTTTGCAAGAAAACAGCTTGTTAATATGGGCGTGGCTGAACCAAACGAGGAAGAACAAGCGGAGCTTATGCAGACGCAAATGCAACAGCAAAATCAACCGCCAAATGCTCAAGAACAGTATTTTATGGCAGAGGCAAGTAAGGCATTGGCAGAGGCGGAAAACAAAAAGGCTCAAACGCAAAAAACCCTTGCCGATGTCGATAAAACGCAAGCGGATACCGCAACTACATTATTTGGGTTACAACAGCAACAGGCACAAACAAATGCGGTTATGGAAGAAATGATGATGATTTTGCAAGCCATGCAACAAGGGCAACAGCAACAGGCAGAACAGATTAAACAAGAAGTAAATGGGGCAAGTGGCGAGGGTGAACAAATACCTCCCGAGTTACTTGCACAAATGTAACAACAATCTAACAATGGGCAAATGGTGGGGTAAATAGATTAAGAATTTTGTAAAAGCTAGTTGATAATGTACGCTGTGCATACTATAATAATTAAAAATATCAATGTTAAGGCAATTACAAAATGAATAACTCCTATTTAGATTTTTTAGATAATCCAACGCCTAAAAATGTTAAATTAATACATAAGCAAGCAAAAAGCGATTTTGGATTAACTCAAGTTACTGCTAGTGAATTGTTAGGGATTAGTTTGCAAACTTATAAAGGTTGGCATTCAAGTGAAGATAATAGAAATTATAGAAAACCTCATTCAACAACTTGGAATTTGTTTTTATATGAGTTAGAGGCAAGGCGATTAGGTTTTGATAATTTGCGAGATTTTTTTAAAAAATAATTGTAAAAATAGTTGCATTAAGTACGCAATGCGTATTATAATATACGCACAAGGTAAGCAATGGTGCAAACCGAATTAAAATAAGGTATATTATGACTATCAATTACGAAGAAGTTAAAAAACAACTTGAAATCATCAAACTTAATGAAGAGGTAGAAACAATGAAAGCAGAAAGAGAAAGTATCATGGCTAGGGTTATTGAAAACTCGGATAAAAACCGAGCCGAAATTGCTAAAATGACTGCTGAAACGGAAAAACTCAATAAGGAGACTAATTTATACCCTTATGTAGTTGCAGGTGGTTTTGGTGGTATTATCGTTGGTCTAATTGGGTTGATAACAAAATTCTTTTAAAAATTTAATTTAAAAAGGTAAAAGCCGTTCAATAGAAATATTGGACGGTTTTTTATTGCAACAAGGGAAAACCTACAGCCCCCTATTATAAAGAGCGTAGAGAAAAAAGGTAATATTATGCAAAAAGATGTAATTGATGTCGAAGAGTTGGCAGATAAAGAGTATCAAGATGAATTTGTAGATGATGAATATGAGGAAAACGAGCCATATTCTGATGATACAGATGAAGATGATGAAATCATTGATGAAGATAATCCGCCCAATGATGACGATAACGAAGAAGAAACCCCAAATGATGACGATGATTTGGGGTTTTCTTTTGATGATAGCGATGACGAGAGCGAAGAAGTCAAACAAGCTCCTAAGTGGGTAAAAGAGGTTCGCAATCAAAATCGAGAGCTAAAACGCAAGCTAAAAGAGTATGAGGCGAAACAGTCACAATCAACAGGTATTCAAACGTTGAGAGAAAAGCCAACGCTTGAAGATTATGATTATGATGATGAGGCTTATCAGAAAGATTTAGACGAGTGGTATCAAGAAAAGCAACAATTTGAAAATCAAAAACAACAGGTTGAGCAACAAATCCAACAGGTTCAAAAAAGGTTTAATGACGAGGCAGAAATTATCCGTACAAATAAGCCTGACTTTCAAGAAAAAATTGATAAAGTTGCCCAAGTTTTACCCATTGAGCGACAAAACTTTATTCTTGGTAAAGCAAAAAATCCAGCTAAATTAAGCTATCTTTTAGGCAATAGTCCAGAAAAGTTAGCCCAATTAGCAGAACTTGATGACATTGATTACATTAAACAAATCGGCGTATTGGAGTATCAAATGCAACAAGGCAAAACAAAACAACGCAATCCAAACAAGCCAAAACCACGCAAGCATAAAACGCCTAGTGGTAGTAGTGGTGTGGATATGCGATTGCAAAAGCTACAAGAGCAAGCGGAAAAAACAGGCAATTATACCGAAGTTATCCGCTACAAAAAACAACTTAAACAAAGTAAAAAATAGGAGACAGTTATGTCAGCAAATAATTTTACTAAGCAAGAAAAACAGATGTTTGAAGAGGTTTCTTTAAGTTTTGAAGAGGCGTTACTTTGGACAGGATTGGCAAACGGTTTTAATGAATTAACTCCGCAAGAAATGGAGCGAACTGATGAAACCGTATGGCGTGAAATGCCTTTAATGGTGGGTAGTAATGAGGGTATCGACCAAACGGGCAATTTTGGCGGTGTGACTGATTTATCTGTACCAATTTCGGTAACTCGTCACCGTAACGTATCAAAAAAATTAGATGCGTTAGAGTTGCGTGACCCTAGCCGTCTAAAACGTGTCGGCGATAGTGCAAAAAAAGCACTCGCAAGCGATGTTAATATGGCTATTCGCCGATATGCAGGTATGCACTCAAGCATTGTTGATGTAAAAAGTGGCGGTTCAAGCGGTTATGATGATGTGGCTCGTATGGAAACGCTATTTGATGAATTAGGCGTACCAACTGATGACCGTATCGCTGTATATTCTACTCGTGATTTGCAAAATATTGTTAGCGATTTGGCAAACCGCCATAATATGAAGGGCAAGCATACGGTTAGTGCTTATGAAAAATCACTAGTCAATGAGATTGCTAACTTTGCTATTCATAAAGACCCATCGGCGTTAAAATTAGAAGCCTCAACAGTAACAAATGCAACCGTTGCCCAAGCCGACCAACGCCATATCCCAAAAGCACACATTGAGGATAATGTAGGGGAAATCAAGAAAATTGATAACCGTACTATGAAACTTCGTGTTAATGGTACAGGGTGGAAAGCGGGTGATGCCTTTACTATTGCGGGCGTTTATGCAGTTCATCATACCAATAAAACAGTACTCAATGAGTTAAAAACTTTTCGTGTGGTTAATGTCATTGGTACTGATGAAATTGAGATTATGCCAGCAATTATCTGTGATGATTATGAAGGGGCAACAGAGGCAGAAACTGCTTATAAAAATGTTTCAGCAACGCCAGCAAATAATTCAGCAATTACTATGCTTAATACCAAAACGGCTTATGTTAATCCGTTCTTTGTGCGTGATGTGCTTGAAATCATGCCTAGTAAACTTGCTCTAGAGCAACACGAAGGCATGAAAAGTTTAAGTTATACCTTAGACAACGGCATGACCTTGTACTACTCAAAACAAGCCAGTATTGATAATTTATCATTTAAGGTGCGTTGGGACGTGCGATTTGGGGCAGGTATTCTTAATCCTGAAATGGCAGGTATTCAGTTATTTAATCAAGGCTAGTTTGCAAAAGCCGTTATGTTGAGCCATAGCGGTTTTTTATTTTAACAATTTAAAAAAAAGGTAAAAAGCTATGAAAAAAGATATGCCAACATTTAGCAATCCACAATATACAGAAGATAAATTAGCAAATTTATGGCATGTATCTATGTCGGTTGATGGTGTAGAAGATAAAGCAAAAGGCGTGGGTGATACTAAGTTTCAAGCAAAACGCAATGCTTGTGCTAAATATATGCACGACCACGAAATTAATTATTTAGGCATTCCTGATGATGAATAAGGGGTAATTTATGTCAAAGAAAATGATTTACCATATCGCTGACGGTTCGAGCGTTGGCGAGGTGGCGAAAGTGTGGGGCGTGGAAATGCTGACCTTAGTTGTGGCTGAAAGCGAGCCATTAAACGAGGGTTGGTATGCTACGCCTAACGAGGTTTTGCAAGAAATCGAGGGCAAGCAATTACAAGCTGAAAATCAAGTTATGGAGGGGATTATTACTCAAAAAAAACTTGATGAAGAAATGGCAAGACTAAAAGTTAAAAACGAAACGCTAAAAGCTGAAAACGAGCGTTTGCAAGCTGAATTAGCAGTTTTCACAAATGCTAGTGATAAAAATGATGACGGTGTTGTTTCTATTGATGAGATGAATGCTAGTCAATTAAAAGCCTTGTTAAAACAGCATAAAATAGCTTTTAAAGGTAATGCGAGCCTTGATACTTTGCGAGAGTTGGCAAGTGAAATTAAAACTTAGTTAAATAATCGCAGATAAGCAAAAACCCTAGTAATTGGACGTTACTAGGGTTTTTAATAATAACCCTTAGACAAATTAAGGATTAAACATGAAAAAGCAAGGCAATTATATCAAACATTTAAGGAAATTAATAGAGGTAATTAATATGATGAAAAATACAAGATATTGGAGTTTGTGGCTAATCGGATTTTTATTTGCAATGTCCGCTTTTATTAATGCAATTAAGTGGTGGTGAGATGATTAAAAAAAGAGATATTGTCGATAGGGCTTTTAAATTGCTTTCTATGAGCGGATTTTATCTTGAGGATAGCCCTGAAGATGAAATAGATATTCTTGAAACTCTTGATGACATGATGTCAGAGTGGCAAGGGGTAGATTATGACTTTGGCTATATTGTTGGAGAGGATAATAATTCTTCGCTTGATGATGACAGTGGAATTAAACATGATGCGTTAAGTGGGATTGCTCATAAATTGGCATTGCGTATCTGTAGCGTGTTTGGAAAACAAGCCACGCCTTTATTAATGGCTCAAACATCAGAGGCTTACAATGCGTTATTAACTCGTTATCAAACTATTCCAGAAAGCAAAAATCACGGCTCTACTATGTTATTTGGGGCAGGTAATAAAAGGTTTAGATAGTTATGCAAATTCCAATTATTAACGGTATTTATACGGATATGAATGCAGATTATCGCACTTCTTATCCGCTTAATCTTGTGCCTGTGCCAAAACAAAACGGTATCGCAAAAGGTTATTTACGCAAGGCGGACGGCTTACGAGAGATAGCAAAACATGGCGATAAGACAGACAGGGGCGGTATTAATTGGGAGGGGCGTTGTTATCGTGTTATTGGTAATGATTTAATCCGTGTCAATGCTGATTTTTCTATTGATGTTTTGGGACAGATTGACGGTGATAATCAATGCCGTTTTGTTTATTCGTTTGATTATTTGGCAATCGTTGGCGGTGATAAGCTCTATTATTTGGATAAGGCGGATAAGTTAATACAGGTAACTGATACGGATTTAGGTATTGCAAAAGATGTTACTTGGATTGATGGTTATTTTCTTACTACTGATGGTGAGTTTATCATACATACTGAATTAAACGACCCAACTCAAATTAATGCGAGTAAATACGGTTCATCAGAGATTGACCCTGATAGAGTAACAGGCTTGTTAAAGGTGCGTAATGAGTTATGCGTTTTTAACCGTTACACTATTGAAGTGTTTGATAATACAGGCGGTACAGGCTTTGCTTTTCAGCGTATCGAAGGGGCAATGATGACTAAGGGTTGCGTTGGTAGTCATGCAAAATGTAATTTTGTGCAGTCATTCGCTTTTATTGGTAGTGGCAAAAATGAGCCTTGTAGCGTGTATATTGGGGCAAACGGTGGCATGACTAAGATTGCTACTCGAGAGATTGAGCAGATTTTATCTGAATATACAGAAAAACAGTTAGCAAATGCGGTACTTGAAAGCAAAGAACAGGATATGCACCAACATTTATATTTGCATTTGCCTGATAAAACACTTGTTTATGATTTTGCAAGTTCGCAAGTTATGAAAATGCCTGTATGGTTTCAGTTATCCTCTTCGGTGGACGGTAAAGCCTTTTATCGTGCTATTAATCATGTGTGGTGTTATAACCAATGGCTTGTAGGCGATAGGTTGGACGGTCGAATTGGGGTGACTGATAAGCAGTTATCAACCCATTATGGCGAGCAAGTGACTTGGAGGTTTGAAACAGGTTTTATTTATAACGAGGGTAAGGCAGGACAGGTAAAACATGTTGAGTTAGTGGCATTAACAGGACGTAATCCACTTAATAAAGAGCCAACTATATTTTTATCGCATACTTCGGACGGTTTAACCTGGAGTAATGAACGCTTGCATAAACAGGGCTTGCGTGGTCAATATCGCAATCGGATTGTATGGCTAAGGGGTATCGGCTTATTTCGGCAAATGGTGGCTCTGCGGTTTCGTGGTTGTGATGATAGTTTAGGGGCTTATACGGCGGTTGAGTTAGATGTTGAGGGCTTTGGGGGTTATTGATAATTTGACAATTAATGACTAACTAGGCAAAATATGATAACTATTAATGTTAATTATCAATATTTAGAATAATTTTACCAAAGGGGATAGCGTGCGTACGGATTGGGGTGATTTTCCTGATGTTATGATTGCTTATAGTCAATCAACCATTAGCAAACATAATGAATATTTAAATGCTAAATCGGGTAATACAATTTCTGCTTTAACATTGGTTGATGAGTTTGTTACTGATGATTTTTTAATCAGTATAAATGAGTTTATCAAAGAATTTGATGATGTGTATGTTTTGCCTGTTCATGCTGAAGAGCAGTTAGGCAGAAATAAAATACCAATGGCATACGCTGAGGTATTGCGAGAAATATTAGGATTAAATTTAGAAACTAATATTGTGCAAGCTAATAAAGCCCATAGAACACAATCTGATGGCGTTGGTCGGTTGCTAAAACGTGTAAATTTTGATGGTGCAGTGGTAACAGGACGGAATTATTTAATTGTTGATGATGTGATTACACAAGGTGGTACGTTGGCGGATTTAAAAGGCTATATAGAGAACAATGGTGGTAATGTGATTGGAGCAAGTGCCTTGTCTGGAAAAGCCCATTCTGCTAAAATGGCAGTTAGAAAAGCGACACTTGGGCAATTACGCAAACAAGCTGGTAAAGAACTTGAAACTTGGTGGCAGGAGCAATTTAATTATGATTTCGCAAAACTTACAGAATCAGAAGCAAGGTATCTCACAAAACAAATTCACAGGAACGGCATTGACACCGTCAGAAATAATCTCATTAAAGCAAGACTTAAAACAGGCACACAAGCAAAGTAAAGGCTATTTTAGTGAACGTGCTAGACGTTTACACCTTGCCTAATAGTCTAATTAAAACAACTAAAGTCCTAATTAGTTAGGGCTTTTTTTATAAGCAAAAACCCTGTTAGCGACAACTAACAGGGTTTTTTAATATCAATCTGACAAAGATTATAGCGAGGTCAATTATAAATGAATTTAGAAATTATTGCAACGATAGTGGAATGTGTTATGAATATTATAGATTATATTGAAAATTCAATATTTTGGAAACGTGTAATTTGTGCAGTTGTGGGGATATTTGCTATTTATGCAATATCGGCATTGTTACAAGGTATTGGTGCAATTAAATGGTGGTAGTTATGACAAGAAAAAAAATAAATAAACTTCCTCGTGATTTAATTCGCTTAATTTGTAATGATAGCCGTGTGATTAATTTTTTTGAAAACTTGCAAAATCAAACACACGAAGAGTTGCCTGAAGATATTAAAAAGGTGGAGAAAAAAGTTTTAAATGATGTTAAAAAAACAAAAGAAGATTTAACGAGTGTTGAGCAAGGTTTAGCCACTGCAAACGCAACAATTAACCGCTTGCGACAAAGAGTAAGCACCAATGAAACACGGTTATCTAATTTAGAAACGCAAACAAGTAATTTTGATAATCAATTAACTGCTCTTAATGAAAAAATAACAAATATTGAGAGCGAATTAACAAATATTAATACGAGCATTCAAGATTTATTGTCTCGTGTAATAACTTTAGAAAACAAACATTAGAGGTGAATTATGCTAGGTTTAATTAGTAGTTGGCTTGGTGGTAGAGAACGCAGAAAAGCAAGCGAGCGAGCAAGTGAGGCTCAACAGGCAATGGCAAAAATGGCGATTGATGAGCAACGCCGTCAGTTTGACCGTACGCAAGAATTATTAAGCCCTTATGTAGAAACAGGAAATAACGCTTTAACAGGTTATGGCGATTTACTTGGGTTAAATGGGGTAAAGGCTCAACAAGGGGCGGTTAATAATATTGAGCAATCGCCGATGTTACAGGCTCTTTATAAGCAAGCGGATAATGCGATTTTGCAGAATGCAAGTGCAACAGGTGGCTTACGAGGTGGTAATACTCAAGAGGCATTGGCTGATAATCGCATGAATATGTTGTATCAGAACATTTTGCAACAACAACAAAACTTGGGCGGATTGGCTACTATGGGGCAAAATTCGGCTAGTGGTGTTGGCAATGCAGGTATGACTATGGCAAATAATGTCGGTAGTCAGTTAAATGGCATTGGGGCGAGTATGGCGGGCAATCATCTTGCACAAGGGCAAGCAAAATCAGATATGTATAAGAGTATCAATCAAGGCTTAGGGGCGTTGTTAGGTATGGGCATGGGTGGAGGATTATTCTAATGCAAGCACCAATTAATTATATGTTAGAGGGTTTTAATCCGCTAGAGGCGTTTAAAGATGGCTTTGGAATGGCAAATGACTTTCAAAATATACAGGCTCAAATAAGAGAGCGTAAGCAAGAGCAAGACCATAGACAAGCATTTGCCAAAGAATTAAATAGCTTAGACTTAAATAATCAAGAGGCAATGAGCCAATTTGTCGCTCGTTATCCAAAGTTATCAAAAGGCATACAAGATAGGCTTGCGATGATGAGTGAAAAACAACAAAAATCACTTATCGGCGATACAAGCAAGGTTGTTTCTTTATTGCAAAGTGGTGAAAGTGGCTATGCTGTTAATATGTTGCGAGAAAAAGCGAAAATGTTTGCTCAAAGTGGCAATATAGAACTTGCTCAAGCCTATGCCAAAAATGCAAGTTTGATTGAGCAAAATCAACAAGCTGGACTAAGGGCATTAAGTGTAGATTTAGCAGTTATGCAACCCAAATTGGGAGCAAATTTAAAAGCACTTAATGAAGCAAATGCAAGCAAAATTATTAATGTGGACGGTGGTGATAAACAATATCTAGTATCGCAAGATAATTATACAGGTGAGTTAGGTGTTAATCCTTACGAGATACAAAAAGGCGTGTCACCTGATAAAAAATATGCAACTGATGTCGGTTATCAAGAAAGCGTATTGGATAATCAAACCAAATTAGATGTAGCAAATATTAACGCTCAAAACGCTTTAGATGTTGCAAATACTAGGGGGCAGTATGATGTTAAAACAACACAAATGAATAATGAACTTGAAAAAGAAAAATTTAACTATGAGGCTCAAGAAAAAAGGAGATTGGAAAACAAAGGAAAGACAATGCACTTTGGTGGCAAAGCGTGGACAGTTTACACTTTGGCAGATGGTAGGCAAGTAGCAGAGCCGTTGCGTGATAAAAACGGACAGCAAATTGTTGATACTGCAAAACTTAATGCTAATGGTTCAAAACCACTTACAGAAAGCCAAGCAAAAAATAAATATTTTGGGGAGCGTATGCAATCAGCGAATGAAATCCTTGAAGAACTTGAAGGTGAAAAAGGTGGAGGTGTAACTAGAGGTTCATTATTAAGCCACATGGGAGCGGAAACCGTAGGCAATATTTTACCATCAATACTTGGTGGAAATAGTAAAGAGCAACAAAAATATATCCAAGCCAAACGAGATTTTATTAATGCTGTATTGCGTAAAGAAAGTGGGGCTGTTATTAATGAAGAAGAGTTTGAAAATGCAGAAAAACAATACTTTGCACAGGTAGGAGACACCAAAGAAGTTATTAACCAAAAAAGAGCAAATAGACGAAGAGCAACTCAATTAATTTTATCAAGCCTAGCTAATGGCGGTGGTGGAAATGATAGCACTAGCACAAATACAACCTTAAAAGTAGGTAAAAAAGAACTAGATGTAAGTGATTTGATTAGGTAATTAAAATGTATAAATTAGCAGACGGAACGCCTCTTAATATTGCTGTATATCGTGCTTATCGTCATGCAGGATTATCACATAGTCAAGCATTGGGAATTACAGCAGAAGTTGGGCGTGAAAATGGCTTTAATGAAAATGTGTTATTCGGTTCGCATATTGACCCCGCTAGAAATAAAAAAGGTGGTTCTATTCGCAACATTGGCATGTTGTCATGGAACGGTAATCGAGGTACAGGGCTTGCAGTGCATTTAAAAAAACGTGGCGTATTTAGTAATGGGGTTATGGCTAGAAATCAGGCGAATTTAAACGCACAGGCTGAATATAGTGTACGAGAAATGAAAACTAAGTATCGCAAAAAATTAAAGCATTTTTGGCGTAATCCAAATGCCAACCCTGATAGTTATGCGAAAGAATTAGGCAGAAACTATATTGTATGGGCGTATGGTCAAAATAGCATACGCTCAAAAGGTGGTCGCAAAAGGTTTGATTGGAAAGCTCATGACAACCGAAGAAGAAATTATCTACAAACGTTAAATTCTTCGCTAGGCGGTGGTACTATTCAACCAATGCGAGCAAGTCATAAACGTAATAATAATTGGTTGGTGTATCAAAATCAAGGCAAGATACGCAACAAGCCATTATCTAAAAAGTTAATTAATTCGCTTGGTTTTCTTGGTGATATGGGTATTACTATGAAGGTAGCAAGTGGTGGACAAAGTGCTACAGGTAAACGTAGAACAGGCTCACATCGTCATGATTACGGCAATGCAGGTGATGTAGATTTTTATAAAAATGGTCGTAAGCTGTCATTTAATAATAGCAATGATAGGGCAATTTTACAGGAAATTGTGCAACGTGCTAAGGCAAATGGGGTGACAGGTTTCGGTGCAGGTCATAGCTATATGGGTGACGGTAGAATGCACATCGGTTTTGGTAAACCTGCTGTATGGGGTGCAGGTGGTAAGGGGGTAAATGCTCCAAAGTGGCTAGTACAAGCGTTTAATAGTAAGCAGAGGTTGCAACCGTTAGGCAATCCACAACCACAAGCACCTATGGGGCGATTTAGGATAGATGATTTGTTGGCACAAGCCCCAAAGCAACCAATGGGGCAGTTTAAAGTTGATGATTTGTTAAAACAAGAACAGGCACAACCACAATCCCCTATGGGTAAATTTAAAATTGATGATTTATTGGCAGAGCAACAAGCCCAACAAACGCAACCACAATCCCCTACCCCTCAATCAATACAAACTCAAACACAAGCCCAAGTACCACAACCGACAAGTGAGTTTAATACTTTTGGGGCGATTAGTAATGAGTTACCAAAGTTAAAAGAGCAGGGATTAAATCCTTATCAGGCATTGTATTCATTAGCACAACGAGATGATGAGATAGGTCAGTCAATTAAAACGGCTTATCAAAAGGGTATGAATAGCGAACAATTAACTGATTTTTTTGGAGTAAATAAGATATGGCAAACACAGAGCAACTTATCAGACTATACATCAAGCAACAAGAACGCAAAGGTAGAAAAGGCTCAACAATCATTGCAGGGCTTACCGACTTAAAAGGTGAGGCAGGACGTGATGTTAAAAAATTTATTAACCAATCTCGTGAAATGGGCATGAACCCAATGTACGCTTTGGGTGATTATTTTGGTGTAGAAACTCGATTTAATGAAAAAAAGGAAAGAGAGCGAAAAATTAGCCCACTTCAAAGCGGTTTAGAAAGTATGTTTGCAGGTTGGTCTGATGCAGGTGCAGGAGGTGTACAGTTATTAAAAAAAGGGGCTGATTGGATATTTGGTACTAATACAGCCGATGAATACAACAAAGAATATAAAAAAATGAATACCTATATTAATGACGGTAGGCGTGGCAGTGGACGTGGTGAGGGTACTGATGTTACTCGTTTTGTTGGGGAAACTGTGGCTACTGCTCCTGCTATGGCAACAAAAGGTTTGCAAGGTGCAAAACTTGCAAGCAAGGCAGGGGCTAAGTTTCTTGGTCAAAATGCTGTTATTGGTGCAGGAGCAGGTACACTTCGCTATGCTGATAATGCTGATGAGCGTATGGGTAATGCTTTAGGCGGTTTTATTGGTGGTGGTATTGGGGCAGGCGTGGGCGAAAAGGTGGTCGCCCCTACTCTGACAAAAGTGGGTAAAGGTATTGGCAAACGTGTCGCAAAACGCACAGGCAGAAGTAGGGTTCACGCTGAACAGTTAGTCGATGACCAAATACGCAAGGCAAGGGCGGAGGGATTAAATATCTCGCAAGCCACTAGACAAGGCTTGATTGATGAGGTGGAAAAGCGAGGCGGTAAGTTAACTGACCCTTTGGCAACGGCTCGCAAGGAGTTACTAGAAAAATATAATATTGAGGGTACACAAGCACAGATTAGCCGTGACCCTTTTATTTGGAGGGCAGAGCGTGAGGCAGGAAAACATAATAGTTCGTTAAATGATGTGCATATAGAAAATCATAAGCAGTTAGATGATTTAATGCAGGATTTAATTAATGGCACAGGAGGTAAGCGTAGTAGTGCTTATGACAAGATGGACGAAACATTTAACACTTTGCGAGAGGTTGATACGCAAGCAAAAGATAATATTAACCAACTGTATGATAAAGCAAAACAAAATATGGGTGGTGATGTTGAGTTAAATACTCATAGATTAACGCAAAATATTGAACAAGAAATGATAGATGAGGGGGTTGATGATTATTTGTCAAATTCTTTTATCAAAAAAATGCTTGATGATTTTAATAGTAATGCACTGCCTTATAAAATGGCTGAACAGAAAATAAGAGCCATTGGTAAGCGTATGAGTAGAACTACTGATGGTAATGAGAGGTATGCTCTTGGTGTTCTAAAAAAACATTTAGAAAAAGAGGTACAGGGTAGTATTGATGATATAGCTAATGGTGTTGTACCTATGCCCAATGGTAATTTAGCAAGTGCTAATCAAGAAATGCAAATGGCTAAAAATGCTTTTAAATCACATATTCAAAACGTTGAAAACACCCCTGCATTAAAGGGGGCGATTGATGGCGTTGCACCTGATAAGGCATTCGATAAATATGTGCTAAAAGGTAACGCAAGCGATATTGTTAGAATGGTGGACACTTTGAAAAAATCACCACAAGGACAGCAAAATATTGTCGATTTACAAGCTGAAATGATTGAGTACTTAGCAAAAAAGGCAAAGCCTGATGATAATGCTCCTTTTAGCCTAACAAAATTTAAAAATGAATTAAATAAAATCGGCGACCATAGGTTAAGAGCGTTATTAAGTAAGCAACAGCTTGATAGATTGCGAGATATTGAAAAGGTGGCAGATATTTTGTTAAGAGAACCTATCGGCTCTCATGTAAACCATTCTAATACTGCAAGTGTGGGAGCAATTTTGATTAAGCAATTAATGGGCTTAGTCAATGTTGGGGGGAGGTTGCCGGGTGGTAATTTATTGCTAGGTACTGCTGAAGGTATTGGCAATGCTTATAAAGCAGGTGCAGGGGCAAAAATGGTACATGGCAAGCCACAGGTTCAACAGTTATCTAATAGTTTGGGCTTAAGTCCGTCAATGTTGCAAAAAATCGGCTTGCTTGCTGATGGTGGACGGATTGGGGCAACAAGTATTGGTGCTAATTTGGGGATTGAACAATGAGGTATAGAATGAACCATAACGCCCCTTTTTTTCATACAGGGGTGATTTTAAATTGTGCTGATGGCTCTACTTTAGAGCCTAGCGATTATGTTTTTCAGTGTTATTTTAAACGCTTGGATAATGGCGAGGAGCAACAAGCAAAAGTTAGTGTTCAGGGCAAGCAAGTTACTTTTACCGCTAATCTTGATGTAGGTGTGTATGAGTGGATAACAATATTACATCATAAGGCGGATAAGCGAAAAGCGTGGCAAGCCCCAACAGTGCTAGTAGAGGTGGAATAATGGCGACAATAACATTAGATTTAACAGACCAACATGGCGAAATTATGCGTTTAATTTTGGCAAAAACAAGCGGATTAACTGATACTGATAATCCTAATCCAAATGGTGAGCCTAATACAAATACTGAAACACCACCAAACGACAATAACGGCGATAATCCAAACGGTAACGATAATCCTAATCCAAACGACAATAACGGCGATAATCCAAACGGTAATGGTGAACCTAATCCACCACCTGACTTTGTTGGTGATGATGGCAAAGTAAATAAACAAGTTACTGTACATGCTATTTTTTATGCAAATTTAGGCGGTCGCACGATTAATAATAATTCTTGGATAAATGCCGTTAAAAGTGGCGATTGGTCAAGGTTAAAGTATTACAATCCGTATAGTAAAAAAACGCATGGTATTGATGATACTTATATTTTAATCAGTAAGTCACTTGAAAAAGTGGTCGATACAATGGTCGAAAAACAGTATCAATATTCCCAAGATGTTATGCCAATTTATCAAGATTATACTTCTGCTAATCTTAATAGAGTGATTTTAAATCCAGAACATATACAGGAACGCTATCAACAAAATTTCACTTTACAGGCAGTAAAAGTAGCTGAAAAATATGATAAAAATGGGAATTTGCAATATGTGACTAATGCAACAAATGAGCTGTTATATTATTTGTTAAATGGAAAATATGATGGTGAGGCTAATATGCGAAAATATTTACCATCAACAACGCCAATCCCTTTAATTAGCGATATCAATAAACAGGCAAGTATTGTCGAATTTAACGATGATTGGACAAATGATAATCCAATTCAAGATGATACTAATAACGAATATGGAGCTAGTGCAAGGATTGAGTTTGCTATCAATCCAAATGTTTTTTATACAGCAATTGCAAGTGTGGGCAAAGATACAGAGCAATATAGAGATAAGCAAGGCTATCAACTAGCTCGTTTAGTCGATGTACCACTTAATAGTTATATAGTGGCTGGTTATAATTCTATTAATAACATTAGTGCAATTGTTTTGCATAAAAAATGGTTTGGGGCAAGTATTTTGTCTAATAACTTTGATGAGTTAATGCCAAAAGCAGAATTAAGCCCATTCCAGAAATTTGATATTAATGCTGAAGATATTAGTTATGATAATCCAATAATTGAGCCTTTATTTGCTAATAATACTGTGTGTAAACAAAGAGTTAGCCATACTTTTAATGTGGGTGATGATTATTTTGATTTGTATCCCTTTGCGAATAATCATTTAATAGAAATTAATTAACCATACCGCCAGGAGCGGTTTTTTATTGGAGAAAAAACATGTTAGAAAAAATACCGCCTGAATTGGCTGGGCTTTCTCTTGCTGTATTTTTGGCAATGGTCAGAATTTGGGGCGATGAGCGAGACAACAAATTTATGCGAATTTTAATAGAAAGCGTGATTTGTGGCGGATTAAGTTTAACTTGTTCTTATGCTATTTTGGCAATGGGAGCAAGTATTTATTGGTCGGCTTTTATTGGTGGCATGATTGGCTACTTAGGAAGTACAACGATACACGCTTTAGCAGTCAAAATCATTCATTCAAAAATAGATAAGATGAAATAAGGAGCAATATCATGAGTGATATTCAACAACAAGTGTCAAAACATTGGGCGGATAGTCGAACTATTCGTTTTAATATTTTAGCGTTTTTATTAGCAATTTTAACGCTAGTTGGTGAAAACAATCATATTTTAAAGCCATTTTTAAAACCTGAATTTTATCAAATTATTGTGGCTGTTTTGCCTGTGATTAATATTTATTTACGCTCAATCACTAAAGAAAGCGTACATGGTAAAGAAAAAGAGCTAAAACAAAGACAAGAAAAGGAGCAAGACGATGACAGAGCAAGCTAATATTTGTCAGCCAATAACAGAAACCAATAAGCCAAAAGTTAGCAAAAAACTTACTGATGAACAGTTAATCGCACTTGCTAACAAGCACAATATCAGTGTGCGAGCATTAAAATCAGTGATTGAAATTGAATGTCGTGGCAGTGGTTTTGATGAAAATGGCGAAGTTGAAATACTTTTTGAACGCCATATTTTCTATCGCTTACTAGGCAAGATAAAATGGTGGAAAAAGCGTAAGGAATTTAGCCGAGTTTATCCAAGTTTATGTAATAAGTCATGGGGTGGTTATAACAGTCACGGCAGGGACCAACATAAACGCTTAGAAATCGCTAGTACATTGGTTGATAGCGAAGAGTTGCGAAATGTAGCTTTAATGTCTTGCTCGTGGGGCTTGGGTCAGGTGATGGGCTATCATTGGCAAAAGTTGGGCTATGAAAGCATTGATGATTTTGTCGATAAAATGAATGAAAGCGAAGAGCAACAACTAGAGGCGATGATTAGATTTTTAGAGGTGAACAACTTGATCGACTTTTTAAACAATCAAAATTGGTCGGCATTCGCTCTTAGATATAACGGTAAGGCATATCGCAAAAACCGTTATGATACTAAGTTGGCAAAGGCTTATCGGAATATGGTGGTTTAAGGGGGCAACATGCAAGACATAGCACATAAGCAATCAACAGAATATTATCAGTTTTTGCAAAAGTTTCAAGCAAAGAAAACTACTGATGATTGTTATACTCCGCCCAAAATTTATGATGTGATTGTGCAATATATCAATGAATTTATTATAGATTTATCTGATAAAGATATTGTACGCCCCTTTTATCCAAATGGCGATCATCAAGAACATGCTAAAAATTATTCGGATAATACTATTGTGATTGATAATCCGCCTTTTTCGATGTTGGCAGAGATTAAGCATTTTTATACTGAAAGGGGGATTAAATTTTTCTTATTCGCTCCTCATTTAACCGCTTTTAGTAGTGGATTAAAGAGCTATAGCATTATTATTACCAATATTTCAATTATTTATGATAATGGGGCAAAAGTAGCTACAGCCTTTGCAACTAATTTACTTGGTGATGTACTAATTAAAGGTTGTCCAATTTTAGCGAAAAGGCTAAAGCAAGCACAGGAAACTGATAAGCCTAAATTGCCAAAATATAGCTATAACAACAATGTGATAACCGCCTGTAAACTTGGTAAACTAGTCAAAAATGGGGCGAGTATTGAGGTAAAAAGAAATGAGGGCTTTTTTATTCGTCAGCTTGACGAGCAAAAACCACATAAAAAACAGATATTCGGAGCAGGATTTTTAGTCACTAATAAGGTTGCAAAAAGTATTAAACAAATCCAAGATAAGCAACTGCAAGATAAACAAAATCAAACTAATTGCACTTTTTGGAATTTGTCAGAACGTGAAAAGGCGATTATTGATAACATGCACACGATTTAGCGTTTTTGTGTGTAGGTTAATAATTTATACACATTGTTAAAAATTGATGTTATAATGCGTTTCCCTTTAAGGCTCTAAACTCTATTTAGATTATTTTAAATAAACAATTTACGCCAAACTTACGCCAAATTAAGTTAATTTGTTGTTTTTATTAAATTTTCACACCTTTGGTAAGGGAGAGGTCTCGAGTTCAATTCTCGATATGAGCTCCATATTTTATCCACTATTTTAAAATTTTCCCTATTTTACAAAAAAAATTACAAAAA
>PDWI01004139.1_pt1 | contig 19768 bp, 20 predicted proteins | sample 1430891 | NCBI WGS metagenome assembly PDWI01 (sample SAMN01162508, study PRJNA174530) | Oral metagenome, whole genome shotgun sequencing project. | biome: Marine environment; feature: Marine mammal; material: Swab sample of the gingival sulcus; isolation source: swab sample of gingival sulcus...
AAGCGTTGCATAGTTTTTTGTAATAAAAAGTCTACTGTAAATGATGTTACAGATGAGCTTATTTTTAGGAACTTCTTATCTGATAAGATACATGGTGACCTAAAGCAAGAGATGAGGATGGATGTACTTAAGAAGTTCAATGATGGCATGCTACAAGTCCTCGTCGCGACAGATGTAGCAGCTAGGGGTCTAGATATACAGAATGTAGACCTAGTAGTGAACTATGATACGCCTGATAATCCTGATTACTATGTGCATAGGATAGGACGTAGCGGTAGGGCTGGTAAGCCTGGTAGGGCTATTACTGTTATCAGTGGTTCTACAGATAGAAGGTTATTGAAAGATATAGAAAGATATACCAAAAAGCCACTTGAAAAACTTATGATACCTACATCTGTAGAGGTAAAGGAAAGTAAGATTTCTGAGTTTGTTAAAGAGATTAATGAGGTGATAGAGGGCGGAGACTTGCATCATTATATGACAGTCCTAAATGAGATAGATACAGTGTATTCCTTAGAGGAAATAGCTGCTGCCCTCATCAAGATGTCCATTTACAATAAAAAGGATGAGGACTATAAAAACGACATAAATTACAATATTAAAGAGGATAAGAGGTCTGCTAGGAAGTCACGTGATTCGAGAGGTAGAGATGGACGAGGAGATAGAGGACGAGGACGTTCTAAGTCTAAGCGTGATAAAAACAAGGTAAGACTCTTCCTGACTGTGGGTAACAAGGACAAGGTAAATCCTGCTCAAATCCTTAAATTTATAGCTAAAGAAGGCAAGATAAAGGGCAAGGATATCGGAAGCATAGATATATTTGATAAGTTTTCCTTCCTAGATGTAGAGAAGGATGTAGCCAAAAAGGTGGTCAAGGGAGTAAATGGTAGGAAGTTAAATGGTAGGAAGGTCAAGATAGAGATGGCAAATAGCAGGAAGTAATTCTAGGAGGTGTTTTATGTATCCACGTTTGCTTATAAATACTGAGAAATTTAGGTCTAATGTACTCTGGCTCAAGGACTTGTGTGAGTCTAGAGGTATTAAAATAGCAGCTGTTACTAAGGTTTTTTGTGCTGATGAAGTGCTGGTGAAAATTCTTGTGGATAGCGGCGTGTCTTATTTGGCTGATTCTCGCATAGGGAATTTAAAAAAGCTGGCTGACTTGGATATAGAAAAAATACTTTTGAGACTGCCGTCTATTTCACAGGCTAGAGATGTCGTTAAGTATAGTGATATTTCACTTAATTCGGAACTTGCTACAATGAGGGCCTTATCCCTTGCAGCTAAGGAAGAGGGAAGGGTGCACAAGGTAGTGCTGATGCTGGAACTCGGTGATTTACGAGAGGGGATTTTGCTTGAGAATTTTGACTATACAGTAAGTGAGATACTTAAACTAGATGGTATTGCCTTAGTCGGTGTAGGGGTTAATTTAACCTGCTATGGAACTATTATTCCTAGTGAGGAAAAGATGGAGCTTCTCTCATCCTTTGCTTCTAGGCTAGAAGAAGAATATGCTTTAGACTTAGAAATAATTTCAGGTGGAAATTCCAGTAGTTTGAATTTACTTTTGGATGATAAGATGCCAGAAAAAATAAATAATCTAAGGTTTGGTGAGTCCATAGCCTTGGGTAAGGAGACGGCTACATGTAAGCTAGTAGATGGACTTTTTCCTGATGTTTTTACCCTTGAGGCGGAAATTATAGAGAAAAAGGTCAAGCCTTCCGTACCCGATGGTGAAAGGGGTAGAGATGCCTTTGGAAATGAGCAAGACTTCGAAGATAGGGGAGATATACTTCGTGTTATATTGTCTGTGGGCAGGCAGGATGTAAATATAGATTCCCTTGTTCCAAGTGATAAAAATGCCAAAATTTTGGGTGCTTCCAGTGATCATTTAATAGTGGATATTAGTGACTGTGAAGCTGGGTATGAAATAGGGGATATAATGAGTTTTGACTTAAACTATGAGACTTTACTTGGACTTGCTACTTCTCCATATGTAGAAAAATATTATATTTAAGTAGAAAAAGAGTGATATATGCCTGTGCTATATCACTCTTTTATATTAGACTAAATCTAGGTAAGTATTGATTGCATTGCTTACAGTCCAGTTTTAATGAAGTTCTTCATATCAAAGAGGACGTATTCTCTTGTGGACTCATATTTATCCTTTATGTCTATCGAGGAAAAACCGCTGTAGCTGAAGTTTTTTCTGCTGAATTCATTATCTGGACTTACAGTAGCTATGATGTATTTTGATTTGATTTTGCCAGCTATATCCTTGGCGATTTCTATCATGGTGCTCTGTATTCCATAACCTCTGAAATCAGGGTCTACAAAGACGGTATCAAAAATCATGCACTTAGGATTTTCTTTTGAAAATTTTTCTCTATCATTTTTAACTATATCATCTAGGTCATTATAGAGGTTGTGCTCGTCATCTGGCTCGCTGATAAGCTGCATAAAGGCTACTAATTTATCAGGAGTATCCTGTTCGTATAGGGCATAGCAGTATTCGCTATCTAAGTAGGCATCTAATTCTTCTGCCCTAGTTTTTTCAAATATTTTTTTGTCTTTTAAGTCTTGAGGTATGGCGGCAAAAGCCTTTTCTTGTAGGTCTAAGATAGCCTCTTTATGATCTATATCACAGCGAGTTAGCATGAGTTCCTTCTCTTCACCCTTCTTATTGTATAGGAAGATGGAGGTGTCGGAGTGTGATTTATTTATGTAATTGTATAGGGTAGTACGCTTTCTGAGGTCGTTATCAAAGTAGTCTACGAGTTCGCTAGGATGTCTGTGGTAGGTCACGATTAGGTGGTTTAGCCAGAAATTATATAGCTTTAGTATATTTGTGTAGGTATGGCTCATAGGAATAATTTCCTTGTTTTGTACATGTATATTATTTACCATGGCAAAAAATCTAAACCTAAACAATTCGTCTACCAAGTCTATGTCGAGGACTCCTGTTTTAATGGTTAGGTAGACCACCTCGAAGAAGGTTAGGTATACTACGTAGTCATTTGGAATATCTCCTACGTATTCCTCTATCTTGGATAAATCATCTAGCCTGCTCACATTGTCTATAAATCTATATAGATTTTGTATTCTCTCGTTGTTATTAAACTCTGAGTTTAGTTGCATTATTAGATTGATTTGATTTATATCATATTTTTCTGAACTTATTTTTATGGTATCATTTACATAGTTGTGGTAGGCAGAGCCTATGGAATCCCTAGGTATGGATACTAGAAATTCTATTAGTTTTTCTTTTCTGTGACTTAGATTCGCTGTATCTTCAAAGCTTATTCCATTTATTGTTGTTAGTGGTAGTATTTCTTTTGGTAGTTTTGCTTTTTCGCTTTTTTTATTGAATTTGCTAGGATTGAAGTCTTTTAAGAATATCGGTATTATATTCTTTTTTAATTCTAGGGCTGTTTCTATTTCCATCCTAAAGTAATCAACTTCTCCCTTGGTATCTCTGAAGTCAAGTGCTCCTTGGTTTAGAATCAAAATAACGTCATGAGATGACTTCATTTCTTTTTTTATATTTTTAACGAAGTCCCCACCTTTAAGGGATTGCTTATCAAAAAATACGGAATATCCCTTGCTACGAAGGAATTTGGATAGGTCTTCGGCTACAGGGCTTCCACCTATTCTACGGTATGATATAAAGATTTGAGCCATTATTTTCTCCTTTCTAATCGTTTAATAATTTAGTCAGTTTAGGTAGTAAATCCACCATATCTTTGTCGTATAATTTATAATCTTTTTTCTTTGTACTATCATCATTAAATCTATTTTTGTGATACTTATATAAGCTAAGGCTCACTATGTCAAGTTCATCTATTTCATCTTTTTTAAGTCTTTCGTAATAAGGCTTTTCATCTTCTATAAATAAATCAAAATCTTCATCACTTAAGACTATTTCTACATTTTCAGACCACTCTACTATACAAGAGTGTAGTTTTTGTTCAGTATTTTTAGTCTGCCCAAGTTTTGTTAAATATTTATCATAATCTTCTATTTTTAGAACTTCATAGCCCATAGAAATCATGAATAAATTCCAACGATTATGCTCTAGGCGAAGAAGTTTAACATATATGTCTGGATCCGCATTTATAATCTCTGCACTTATATTTTCCCTATCAAGGTTTAGCATTTTCAACTTGTACTTGGTGTGTATAGCTGTAGCTAGAGAGGATGCGAAGTTGTATTCATTATTGTATAGGGTGAATAGCTCATTGGCGTATTGGTAGTGCACTGTCTCGGTCATTTGTTCTAGGACTGGATTGGATATAGTGCTTATTATATGTTCCATGTTCAAATGGTCTACTAGGTATAGTTTATTATTACTTATTCCCGCTAAGTCATCTGTTATCAGACTCTTTCTTCCGAAGTAGTTGATTAGGTAATTATTTTTACTATCTGCTAGAATCTTATCTAGGTGTAGGGCTAGTATTATATTCTTGGCTTCGTCATCATGAGAAATGAAGAAGTAATTTGCATGAGCTAGCTTTGATTTTCTTATATTTTCTATATTAGAATTTGTGTAGTTGCTCTTATGTATATTGACGCTTAGATTGAAACAGCTTAGGATGAGGCTTGAGTCTTCATCGATACTTTCTTTATCTATTAGTGCTGGGCAATCGTTTTTAAGTCTGTTTAAAAAGCCCTCTGTATCAGAGCAGAGTACATTTATCTGAAGCTCGGTATTGGCGATTTGCCCGCACCAAGTACAAGCTTTTAACATCTCTAATGCGTAGTCGTTTTCTCCTATTATACAGATGCTTATAATGTTGTTTTCAATATAATCATAAAGAGGTTTTTTGAAAAGTAATTGATATGTATTCATCATTACATCTGAAACTATAAGAGGTTTGAATTTATAGTTTTCGTTCTTTAGACTTAGCTGTAAAAATACCGCCTTCATATCCCTTGAATTAAAGAGAACGTAGACGTTTATCTTACTCTTGATTTTTTTGTTTTCAATGGAATTTAATTTGAAACAGTCATCTATGTTTTTATTGTCATCTAATGATGATAGTATTAGGGTAGAATTAGACTTGAGCGTAAAAACACTTTCCAATTCGTCCATATCGCTTTTAACTATAAAGGCTCCTATGGCTTCTGCTTTTTCTCTTAATTTATTGGATTTATTATTTTCAATAAAGAATACGGTATTGTTTTTATTGTCCTTATCTGAAATTATTTCCTTTGCTAGTAGTATAGAGCGTTCGTTTATCTCATTAAATATGTATTTGTTCTTTTTGCTAACTTTTAGATGGATTTTACTGACAGCACTTTTGATTACTGTAGCTATGGTGCTAATGGTTAGAACTGGTCCAGCGAAATGTGTAAATACGAGCAAGGAATAGGCTATTATATATTCTAAATGATTTAGGTTCATTGAGAATGTATTGATATAGTTGGCAACTTCTTCATCTGCGAAGAAAAATGTCTCCAAAGCAAAAACTATAGCTTCGTAAATTGCGAATATAGGAGGCATGGCAAAGATAAAAAAGGAAAGTTTTAATGAAAAAGATATAATAAATACTACAATTATATATAAAATACGTTTAAACTCTTTTACATTATAGAAATTGCTTTTTAGCATGATTATGCATAGAGTAATGGTGATAAGTGGGATGTAGATAGATAAAATAACTATGATTAAATGTGCGTTTAAATTCATTGCTAACCTCTCTTTTAACTATGGCTATATATTTGAGTTTAACAAAAAAAATATTTGTTTGCAAGCTATATCAGACTATATGAAACTTTTGCATAGAATTGAATATTTTGCTAAAAATGACGATATAAAAAGAGTGAAAACTTCCTAAAAATCAGCAATTATAAATATTCTATAAAAATGCTATAAAAGTAGTTTATAAGCACTTTATAGCTTTACTTTTTTAGTGAAATATGCTATCATTACTAGGACGTTGTAATAATTTTGTAACAAATTGAAATAAACTTTTAATTTACTGCTTGGAGGTCTTATGAAAAAAATCAATGAATTTTTTTCTCATGTTAACGATAAATATAGGAATCACATAGTGTTAGCTATGTTTTTGTTTGTCTGTGTTTTTATGTACGGTATGTCAAATGATGAAGTGGTGATACCACAGCCTGTCGCATCAGAAACTAGTGAAGATGCAATTGAGTTTTCTGACGATAGCTTATCACAAGAAGCACTTGCTAAGACTGAGCCAGTAGTAGAAGCAAAGAAGGTTCATGCTTATTTGCTTAAAATAGGTGATGATTTTGTAGTGGCATTAAAGGATGAAAAAGATCTCAAGGAAGCCTTGGACTATGCGAAGTCCAAATACTTAAATGTAGATGCGGATACTGCTGATATAGCCCTTGTAAAAGACGAGAGGAACCCTCTTGTTATATCTCCTGTTCTTAAGTTGAATAAGGCAGTAGAGAAGAAGGTGCTTAGGACTAGCACAGGCGAACAAGTAGGTGGTACTGACTTTGTAGAGTATCCAGAGGTTCAGTGGCCTGAGCCAGAAGCTATTCAAGAGGAAATTATAGTTGATGCCCATTTTGCTACAGATGTTATTGTGGTTGAAGCCTATGTTGATGAGGACGAGATAGAGGATGTAAAGACTGCAAAAGAACTTATTACAAAAGAGAATGAAAAAGAAAAGAAATACGTTGTAGAACCTGGTGATTACCCAGAGGTTATAGCACAAAAGAACGAGATGCCTACAGAGAAATTATATGATTTAAACCCTGGACTTAGGGAGAGGGATTCATATATACAAATAGGCGAGGAGCTTACAGTTATGGTTCCAGAGCCAGAGCTTTCTGTTGCCCTTACTGAGGAATTGGTTTATGATGAGCCTATAGATTTCGAGACAGATTATGAACCTAATCCAGATAAATATGTTGGACATGAGACTGTGAAGTCCGAGGGTATACCTGGAGTTAAGAGGGTTACAGCTAGTGTTGAGATGATAAACGGTTCAGAGGTGAGCAGGGAAATCATATCAGAAGAGACTATTACTGAACCAGTGAATCAAGTGGTATTAAGGGGTTCTAAGCCGCTTCCATCAAGGGGCGCTACTGGAGTTTTCATTTCTCCTTTAGAATCATATGTAGTTACATCACCATATGGATATAGATGGGGACGTTTGCATAAGGGTATAGACATAAGTGCAGGATATGGAGCTACTGTTATGGCTTCTGACGGCGGGGTTGTTACCTTTGCTGGTTGGAGTGGAAGCTATGGAAACACAGTTATTATAGACCATGGAGATGGATGTACTACTAGATATGCTCACAACAGCGAGCTCTTGGTTAGTGCTGGTCAGTATGTTTCACAATATGAAGCTATTGCATTATTAGGTAGTACAGGTAATAGTACAGGTCCGCATGTTCACTTCGAAATCATGTTTGATGGTGTAACAGTAGATCCTGCTAATTACGTAAATTTTTAAGAGCTAAGTAGCAAAATATGCCATGACAGTTGATGGGATTTACCTTCCCGTGAGGATTACTTTTTGCAGAGATAGGACTATATATTATGGGATATTTGATTACAAATAAAAAAAAGATAAAGACTATAATTGTATTTGCTGTTTTGTTTTTTGTTTTTACTAGCAGCATTCTATTTATAAATAATGATGATACAAAAAGAGAAAAACATAAGTTTCTAAATGCCTATTCTATCTATATAAATGATAGTTTCGTAGGAAAGACAGAAGATGTAAAAAGCATAGTAAGCTTGATAAGAATGGCTAAGTTGGATATAGAAGCTGAGCTTGGCTATACTCCAGACTATGCTTATCAGCTTAAAATAGAGCCCAGTGTATACAAAAAGGAAAATGATTATTCATCAGTCTTGCTAGACAATCTAAAGCTAGCTATGAAGAATAATATCACTGCCAAGACTAAGGGATATGCTATGAAGGTTGGTGAGTCTACCATTTTTCTAGCTTCTAAGGACGATGTTATAGAAGTTCTTACCAGAGCGCAGAATAAGTATGTCCAAGATGAGAGCTCTATATCTATAAGTTTAGAAAAGGACCCGCATAATCCACTAGTTATTATTCCAAAATCTACAATTTTATCAAAGGAATTACCAAAGGAGAGAATCTTTGTAAGCAATGCTATGTTGAGCGAACCAGATGGGGATATGACAGCTCCTAATAAGGAGTATTTTCATGCTGTTCTCACTGATTTGGAGATGGATAGGTCTGTGGTAATAACAGAGTCTTTTGTAAATGAAGACAAGGTCCTTACACCTGACTTGGCCCTTGATTTTATAACCAAGGAAAATGAAAAAGAAAAGGTTTACAAGGTTGTAGAGGGCGACATACCAGAGACTATAGCCATAAAGAATGATATGACGGTAGATAAGCTTTATGACCTAAATGATGGGCTTAGAGAAAATGCTACTAGGATACAGATAGGTCAGCCTCTAGTGGTCATGGTTCCAGAGCCAGAGCTTACGGTTACAAGTACAGAAAAGGTAATATATACCAAAAAAATAGAGCACGAAAATGATTATGTGAATTCAGAAGATGAATACGTAGGAACCCATACCGTTATAGATGAGGGTAGGGATGGACTAGTAGAGATACGAGCAGAGGTGAAAAAGATAAATGGCAAGATAGTAAGCACTGAGATTTTCGAGGAAACGACTATTATCGAGCCTATAAGGGGAACGTTAACCAAGGGGACTAAACGCCTACCTATTACGACAGCCACAGGTACTTTTGAATATCCGGTTATATACTTTACCCTTACTTCGCCATTTGGATATAGGTGGGGACGTTTACACAAGGGTATAGATATGGCAGGCCCTATTGGTACACCTATTTTAGCCTCTGATGGTGGTAGAGTTCTTGCTGCTGGTTGGGATGGAGCTTATGGATACTCTGTTACCATAGACCATGGAAATGGCTATACTACCAAGTATGCCCACTGTAATCAACTATATGTGGAAGCTGGAGATGATGTGGCACAGTACGAGCAAATAGCAGAGATAGGTAATACAGGAAACAGTACAGGACCACACTGCCACTTTGAGATAAGGGAGTGGGGTATGCCTAGGAACCCTATGGATTATTTGAACTAAGTTTCAGGAAGGTTATTATGAATAAGATTTTAGTAGTAGATGATGAAAAAGCGATAGTTGATATTTTGAAATTTAACTTGGAAAAAGAGGGTTATATAGTTGCGACAGCCTATGATGGAGAGACTGCTCTTAATATGGCGTTAGAGGAAGAATATGACCTGCTTTTACTTGATATAATGATGCCGAAGAAGGATGGATTAGAGGTCTGCAGGGAAGTCAGGGCTAAGTCCAATGTGCCTATAATAATGATTACCGCCAAGGCTGAAGAGGTAGACAAGGTCTTGGGCTTAGAGTTTGGTGCGGATGATTACATAACCAAGCCTTTTGGTGTGAGAGAGCTTATAGCGAGGGTAAAATCCAATCTTAGGCGTACAGTTTTAAGTGATAGCAAGAAAAAGACCCAGCTACATACATTTGGAGATATATCCATAAATGTAGATAGGTATGAGGTAAAAAAATACGACGAAATTATAGAACTCACATCTAGGGAATACGAACTTTTAGAGTTTTTAGCGCTTAAAAATGACCAGATTTTTACTAGGGAACAGCTTTTAGAAAAGGTCTGGGGATATGAATACTACGGCGATGTTAGGACTGTAGATGTAACGGTTAGACGTCTTAGAGAAAAGATAGAAGATGACCCATCTAAGCCAGGTTACATACTGACCAAAAGAGGCGTAGGATATTATTTTAGAGGTTAAAATGAATATAAGTATTAGATTAAGACTTGTTTTTATGTATGTTGTACTCGTGGTTATCGCTATGATAACGGCGGGTACAATTATTGTTTTAATGATAAGAAGCAGTGAAGAAAACGCACTTGCTCTTAGTGTTAAGGAGTCCATTAATTCCATTAGGGCAGCCGTTGAGAGTGATGGAGATAATAGTGATATAGACATTATTATAGAGAATCTATATGATGAGCGTTCCTTTGAGTTCAATAACAAAAAAATCTTTATTTTGGATATTAATGCCAATATTATCTATCCTAAGGAGTATCGTGAGCAAAATCGTAAGATTACTACCCACCAAATAGCAGGAGCTATTGCAGATGGTTATTTTGAAGAGCCAGATGATAATGTTAGTTTGGAGGGTGATGATAAGCGTTATATTGGTGTGGCTGAAAATATAAAAGAAGGTGGATCGGTAAAATATATAGTGTACGGTCTTATAGATGCATCTAATATAAACATAAAGGTAATGAATACGGTGGAGATTATCTTGGTCTCACTTTTGGCATCCTTGCTTATGGCGATAATCATAGCCTATATATTCTCAGGATTTATAACCAAGCCAATACTTGCTATTACAGACAGTGCTAGATACCTAGCTGATGGTACCTTAAAAGGTAATATAGAAGTAAATAGCAAGGATGAGATAGGTCAGTTAGCAGAGACCTATAATAAGATGGCACAGAGTATTAATAAGAGTTTAAATGAAATCAGTACCCAAAAAAACAAGTTGGAAACCGTATTTGAACACATGACTGATGGTATTTTGGTATTTGATAAAAATGGCAAGCTTTTGCATTATAATAGGGCTAGCTCATATCTGGTAAATTTAAAAGAGAATTCTAGTTTTGAAAGCACCTTGGGAGAAAATATTAAAGAAACTTATGATGAGATAAGGGACTTGGTAGAAAAGGGTACAGTGGTTAGGACCTTGAACTTGAGCGAGAAGTATTTTGACCTATATTTTGCTAAATATAAGGAAGAATTATCAGCTGAGCTAGGTGTAATGTGTGTTATCCAAGATGTTACCGAAAACAAGCGTATGGAAAATCTACAAAAGGAATTTGTAGCCAATGTATCCCATGAGCTAAGAACTCCTATCACCACTATTAAGACTTATTCTGAGACTTTGATTGATAGCTTTGAACACAGTGAGCAGGCAGAGGTGGACTTCTTACAGACTATAAATAGGGAAAGTGATAGGATGACCAATATAGTCACCGACCTACTTTCTTTAGCTAAGTTAGATAATAATAAAGACGAACTCGTAATAAGTGATGTAGACTTAGTTAGCATAGTAGATGGGGTATATAGAAACTTCTCCCTTATCGCTCAAAATGCTGGTAAGTCAATCATCTTTGATAAGCCAGAAGATGCTTATATGATAAGTGTTGATGTAGAAAAAATAGAGCAGGTAGTCAAAAATATAGTTTCTAATGCAGTTAAATATACAGATAGTGATGGCATAATAAAGATAAATTTGGAAAAGGATAGTGAGTCCTACTACGTAAAGATTTCTGATAACGGCTTTGGTATACCTAAGGAGGACTTGCCTAGGATTTTCGAAAGATTCTACAGGGTAGACAAGACTAGGTCCAGGGAAATGGGTGGTACAGGTTTAGGACTTTCTATAGCCAAGCAACTCATGCAGATACATGGTGGAGATATAGTGGTAATGTCGAACCAACAGAAGGGTTCCACATTTACCTTGGTATTTCCAAGATTGGGTAAAAAATAAAATAATATGAAGAAAACTACTATAAAATATCTAATTAAATATATGTTTTTATTCATCCTTATCATAGGAGCTGGCGTGCAGACTGCCAAGCTTTGGTTTGATATACCTACTTATAGTATGCTCGTTGAAAGCATAGCTACTAGGGAAAGCACTATAGAAAATGAAAAAAATAATGTAGATATAGTCGTACCTTCTGCTGTGGGTATAAAGATAGAAAAAGATGATTCTTATTATGTGGTTAATGATAAGGTAAAGGGTTATGATGTTTTCTTAGATAGTTGTAATCATATTATAGTGAGTGGAGTAAACAATGCTTATCTAAATAAGATAAAGAGCAAAGATTTTGATTTTGAAGATTCCTACATAATTATAGACTATCCTTTTAAGGTGGATAAAGAACTGTTTTTTACCATGTATAGAGCGAGTGAATACAAGGATTTTCCAGAGCATGTAGATTATATTTTAATAAAAAGTGATATGGATAACAGTGATGGTAATAGGGTTTTTATACATAGTGTAGAAGAAGATGTACTCTATGAGCACACTGTTAATTACGATGATATTTACCTATATGCTGAAGCCTTAAATGATACTAAGGAGTATGCTATATATGATCAAAATATTAGATATGAATTATCAGAAAATTCAGAATATAATTTCAAAAAGACATTTTTATTGCCTAATAATATGGATTATGCCATGTTAAATTATTCTATAGAGCCATATATACCCTTTGTTGATGGAGAAGATATACTAGAGCCGGAGCTAAGTAGCTTTGTCGGAGACTTCTTACAAAATAAGGAGGCGCTTAACCCTTCTCTTATAAATAAAAACATGGTGTATATAGATGACAATGCTGTGGTAAAATACTCTAAGTCTGGAGTTTTTGAATACATACAGGGTATAGATAGGAGGTCTGTTAAGAAGAACTTTTTATTAGACTTTTCCAAGGGTATAGACTTCATAGATAAGAAGATAAATAAGGAACTAGTTGAATACTATTTAAATAGTTATGAGTATAAGGATGATGGACTGCATATATACTATGACGTGGGCTATAATGGTATAGTGGTAGATATGGAAGAACTTTGCATGGATAATTCTATGACCTATCCTATGGAGCTTCTTGTTTATAATGGTAAGGTGGTATATTTTAAGTGGTTACTTAGATTTATGCCTGATATTATTAAACAGCCAGAGAGGATTTTGCTCTCATATGACTATGCTATGTCAGATATAGAAGATGGAGATTGCGATGAGCTTCAATTAGTCTATAGGGCAGGAGCGGATGAGCAGGCTGTACTAAATTGGTTGATAATAGATGATGGTAAAAAGTATTTCAGAGAGGTAGAAAGTGAATAGTAAAATATCGTCCACAACCCTTACAAATACTAGGTTTTAATTTCAAAAAGTAACAAAAAGGTAACAAAATATAAAGAAAAATGAAAGGGGTGTAAAATATCATCCTTTTTATATATTGTTTTTTATTTGCATTTTATATTAAAATATCTCATCTAGTTTATCAGCTATTTCGCTTTGACTATTAGGGTATAAGTGTCCATAGATATTAAAAGTGGTCTGTATGTCCTCATGACCCAGCCTCTCACTTATGATAAGTGGTTGAAAGCCTAGATTAATTAATAAGCTTGCGTGTGAGTGTCTAAGGTCGTGAATTCTTATTTGCTTTATATTAGCTTTTTTACAGTACCTACAGAGCTGATACCTAACAGTGCTAGCAGTTATAGGAAAAAGCCTTTTATCTAGGCTATAGTCATAAATTAGGGGTATATACTCATTAAATAAGTCTATAATAAAATTTGGTAAGCTGATAACACGTTCACCCTTGCTAGTTTTTGGAGGAGCGGTTACTTTTTTTCTATTTACTACATAAAAGGTCTTATTAATGCTTAGGGTCTTATTCGCTATATCGAAGTCATTACCTGTAAGGGCGAGGAGTTCACCGCATCTAATACCAGTATAAAATAGCAAGTTAAAAATAAAATTATATATAGGCTTATCTACGCAAGTTATGAAGGTGTCGAATTCTTCCTTGGTCCAGAACTTCATTTTTTTATCTGGCTGCTTGCTTACCATTGAACCACATTGACGAGCTGGGTTTATAGTAAGCCCATAGTATTTAATAGCAAAGTTGAAGAAAGTTGATAATTCAGAATGAACGGCTTTTAGATATGTTGGTGAAAAGTCATTATTTTTTTAAATTTCATTTTGCCACTCTCTAACATCATTAGGGCTTATTATATTTACAGGCATATCGGCGAAATAAGGCAGTATATGAGAGTTTGCGACTAATTCCTTACGGTGAACTGTAGAGGATCTTAATTCACTTTTAAAGTGGTCGTGATATATCTGATATAGGTTTTGGAATTTCATATCACTAGAGCCAGCTTGTCGCTCCAGGAAGTCACGTTCATACTCTAAGGCTTCACGTCTAAGATTAAAACCGCTTTTCTTTTTTTGGATAGTCTTACCGCTCCAATCTTTATATCTAAATATGGTGTACCATTTACCTGTATTTTCGTTTTTATATACGGACATTTTAAACCTCTATAATTTGATTTAAAGGCTTTTAAGTATTGAGGGTATGTCATATATAAAATAAAAGCCTAAAATGATTTCATGTGGCTATATTGAAGCGATATAGGTAAGAACTTTGATGATGTTAATCTTCTTCGAATGGGTTTATAACAGTATCTTCGTTTTTACCTATAGAATTAATGTTATTTATGAATTCATCTAGTAGTTTAAAGTTAATATTTTTGTAGTTAGATAAAATAGAATTATATAAAGGAATTAAATTGACATCTTCGCTTGTTAATTCTATTTTTTCAATTTCATTAAATTTATTTACCTTTAATGAATTGAATGAAAATGTTTCTGAATATTCTATAAAAATATAATAAAAGTTATTGTTGTTTGATATATATATTTTCATCAGGTTAGATTTTGAAATATAATTTTTTTCTATTGTATCGATTATCAGTTTATTACTAGATGATTTTTTAAAGTCTTTAAAGTTTAGCCATATTATTTCGTTATTTTTTGTTTTTATTTGGAAAGTTTCTAAATAGTTTTTAATTTTTTCATCATAAGAATAATTATTAGGTAAGCCAAGCAAAAAAGATTCCCTTGTATCTAGAAATTTAGCCAATAATTTTAAATTTTTTAGTGAAATATTATTAGTTTTTCCACTTTCATATTTATGTATGGCTGTTGTTGAAATGCCTATTAAATCAGCTAACTCTTTTTGAGTCATTCCTTTTTCTATTCTTAATTTTTTAATTTTTTCTCCTGTACTTGCAATATAATGATTATTCAAAATTAATACATCCTTTCTTTGCATATAATGAATTATATCATCATTCTTTTTTATAATCAATAAATTTTAACCAAAAATGACAAAAAGAAAAACAAGGGTAAAAAAAGTGTTGACAATCTTATTTTATTTAACTATAATAAACTTGATGGTGAAAAAAGGTTAAAAAGGAGAATTAATATGATTTTATCAAGAAAGAAAGTATTTCAAAAAATGGCAGGTTTACAGTTTTCGAGTACGGAGCTAGGAAAAAGAGCTGGTATATCTTTAAATACTGTCGCTAGGGTGAAGGGTGGTAAAGAAATTAGACCAGAGTCAGCTGGTAAAATAGCGAGGGCTTTAAATGTAGATGTAGCTGAATTAATGGATTAGAAAGGAGTGTAGCAGATGAACGATTATTATAGGGTGAATGAAGTCATGGAAATAATGCAAATTAAAGAGGGTAAAGCCTATAAAATTATGAAAGAGCTCAATAATGAGTTAAAACAAAAGGGTTTTATTACTGTGGCTGGAAGAGTACCACGAAAATATTTTGAAGAAAGAATAGGTATTTCAGAGTGAAAGGGCAATAAATGAAAGGTGAAATAAACGTAGTCAATATTCTTGATGGTGCTACATTTACGCAGATCATAAATGATTTGATTATAAATAGTGATTTGAATAATTCAGAATTCAGAGTATTGGCATACGCTATGAGCAAACCAGAGTCATGGGATTTTTCAGCTGTTGAAATTTCTAAAACTTTGCCTATTTGTAGGGAGACAGTTCAAAAAACAATCCTAAGTCTAATTGATAAAAAGTATGCGAAGAGAATATTGAGGCAAAAAATAGGAAGTAGGTCAGAATATAGGTATATTTTTTATAATAAACCTTACGACCTTATTACGAGCAAGGAAATCCGACACGCACGAGCCGAAAAAGTCGACACGCACGAGTCGGAAAAACCAGCACGCACGAGCCGAAAAAGTCGACACGTACCGAGTCGAAAAAGTCGACACGTACCGAGTCGAAAAAGTCGACACGTACCGAGTCGAAAAAGTCGACACAAATAATACTTATAATAATACTAATAACAATACTAAATATAATAATAGCTTTGAAGAGTTCTGGAATGAATATCCTAGAAAAGTTGACAAGGCTGTTGCTTATAAAAAATATAAAGCTAGATTGAGAGATGGTTGGAGCGAGGAAGAGCTTTTATCAGCAGCGAAGAAATATGCTGAAGAGTGCAGAAAAAATAAAACTGAGAAAACGTATATAAAACACGCAAAAACCTTCTTATCGGAAAGCACACCATTTTTGGATTATATCCCTAAGAAAGTAGAACAAGAAAAAGGAGATTATGACTTTTTTAAAGATTGGGGAGAAGATACAAGTCATGACGATGATAACCCGTATAAAGATTGGGAACGACATAAATAAAAAATGACAGGAGAAAGCAAGTGAACAAAAACGGAAAATTATATGTTTTTGAAGAAAGCGAGTTTCAATCAATACTAGAAATAGTTTCAGGAGTAGCAGCTGAAAGAGCTATAGAAGTTTTTCATATCGAAAAAGAAAAAGAATACGAAGAGAGAGTTAAAAAGTGCAGGAATAGTGCGAAGTTGTTGATAGTTAATTATAAAAGGCTTAAAAAAATGGAGTTTACTTCTGTATATGACGCAGATACAGTCACGAATGAAACCCTAGAACAATTATTTGATAGTTTGCTTGGTAGGGTTAAATTAGCAGACTTTGATTTGACTAGTACGGATATTAATAGAATTAAAACAGGTATGCTGATGAATCATGTTGATGTCCAGATAGAAAACTATAAACACGAATGTGAACTATCAAAGAACAATGACTTTGCTAGGAGATATAGAATAATTGAAATGATGTATCTTAGGGAAGATGCATTGTCAGCTGAAGAAGCAGCTGAAATTGAGCTGATAGATAAAAGCAATGTCTATAGGACATTAGAAAAAGCTTATGATGATTTAGCAGTTCTCTTCTTTGGTATAGATGGGGCTACAATGGTTGAGTATTCTAAGAAAAAAAGAAATGAGGAACGAAGAAAGAAAAAACGAAGCAGTTTATAGAAAGGCGTTTATAGATGAGCAATTATATTATCGAGGGAGTTAGGTATCATTTGGAGAAGAGAAATTTTCTATGTGAATATGCAGAAGAAAAAAATTTATTTTTTGGAGAAACTCAAAAGTTATATTTTCCTAAGGGAAAAGCCTATATTTTAGAAACGATAAAACACGACTTTTTCAAAGAGAAAAAAACGGCTAAAGTTGTAAGTAGGACAGTAGCAAAAAATTTCATGAAAAAGCACCCAGAAGGGGTACATTCTAAAAATTATTCAAAGTTTTTTGGAGCTGTAGAAGAGTGTTAATTATTTCAATCGAAGCGAGAGCGAAGCAAGAGGAAAAAATTAAAATTTATAAAACGAACCACGAGCGAAGCTCGAGAATTGGGAAGAAAATTTATAAAACGAAGCAAAGACGAAGCAAAGAAATATTAATAAATTAAATGCCATGAAAGGAAAAATCAAATGAATAAAATAGAAAAAGCAGTAGCACTTGTGGATAATGACTTATTTTGCGTTGTAGGAGCTTTAGAAAGTATTGAAAATAGTTTATATTTTGCAGAAGAGATACCTGAAAAGTCTGTAGCGACACATTCAGCAAAGGCTATCGAATTAGTTGTTGAGAAAATAGAAGCTATTCAAAATAAGCTAAGTGATATTGAGCGTTTAGTAGCTGAAAAGTAATGCTTTTTAAATAGCTTGTATATTGTAAATACTTAAATATAGATAAATGTAGCTAAATATAGCGAAATTGGGTTAAATTTTATTGACTCTATTTCTATAACGTGATAATATATATTTGCAGGTAGGAAACTACGCTGTATGCTCGTGTAACTGAACTAGCGTTTAAGTGTTATGTAAGAACACCAGCCACGAGGGGAAGTCACCTATAGGGTGGCTTTTTACTTTTAAGGAGAATGTAAGTAATGAACTTATACATATATACAGATGAATCAGGAGTTCTGGACTCCGTTCATAATGATTATTTCGTCTTTGGTGGGGTTATGTACCTAAGCAAGGGAGAAAAAGAAATCGCGGAACGTAAGTATTTAAAAGCTGAAAGAGATATTAAGCACAAGTATTTAGAGAGTAGTGAGCTCAAAGCTAATTATATAAGCAATAGCGATAAGGGTAAACTGTTTAGGTCTTTAAATAATACCATTAGGTTCGGAGCGGTAATCAATCAGCATGAAATCCATGATAAGATATTTTCCAATAAAAAAACTAAACAAAGATATTTAGATTATGTGTATAAACTTATGATTAAGAAAATATTGATAAATCTAGATAAAAAGGGTGAAATAAGGCTTGATGAAATAGAAAATATATCAATATATTGTGATGAGCATACAACGGCTACAGATGGCAAATATGAGCTTAGAGAAGCTATACTTGAAGAGCTAAAGAACGGTACTTTTAATCAAAACTATAATATCTTCTTTGAGCCTATTTGTGTGAATTTAAAAGATATTAAATTAAATTTTTATGATTCGAAAAAGAAAATATTGATAAGAGCGGCTGATATAGTAGCTAATAAGATTTTCTATAATGCAAGACAAAGAACGTTGAATGATATTTCTGATAAGGTGTTCTTAGTGTATTTCCCTTGAATTGTTTATTTAAAATGATTTTATAAATGATATAATAAGACGAGTAACAAAAAGGTAACAAGATAATTTGAAAGTCATAAAAACTATGAAATTATGTACAATATATATACAGGAAAATGAAGATAAACACTATATATCGGAGAATATACAAGGGGGACGTAGAAAGTGAATAGTAAAAGAATATTAAACATTTTAATACTTATTTTTCTCCTTATGAATGTAATGCTTTTTAGCTTGAATTACTTTATATATAAGGATGATGGTCAGCTATCATCAGAGAGAAAAACTAGGCTTATAGAAATTTTATCCACAAGGAACATAGACTTAGAGGCAGATTTACCTTCAGTAAATAAGATGAAAACCCTTAGTTTAACCAAACCATTAGATAGGGAAATAGAATTAGTTAATAAGGTTTTTACCTCTAAGCTTCGTAGTTCTACTTATTCGGATGGTGAAAATAGGCACAGTGATGGGAATGAAACCCTTATTTTCAATAAAATGGTAGATAGGGGTAGGTTATTTTACTCTGCAAGTTCGCCTGTTTATAGGGTTAAAAGAAGCAATCCTAGAGATGTAATTGATGAGTTTGTGGATGATTTCAGTGTAGATGATGAAGAATATACACTATTTGAAAAAAAGGATTTGGATGGACAAAATATTTATATTTTAAATGAAGTATATGAGGGTTTCAATCTTTTTTGTAATGAGATAGTTATCAGTATAAACGAAGATGGAATAAGTGAGGCAAGGGCTATAAGGTATACTCCTAATAAGTTTGGAGAACAGAGCATGGATCTGGTGCCTATAGATGAGGTTTTATATAATTTCATGTACGAAAATAAGTTTGAGGAAAAGGTAAAAGTGACCGATATATCTATTGGATACTACGTGAACTTTGACTTGCTAGGTGTAGAAAATACTTTCGTAGCAGACCCTCATTATCTTATTTCTATGGATAACGGTGCTAAATACTATATTAATGCATATACAGGTAAAATAATAAATTAGTCCTAATTGCTTGCGTTTGTCTTTAACAACTGTTATTATAGAGTAAAATTAGTGTGGATAGATAGGCTAATGTTTGATTAGAAGAGGTTATAATGGAAAAATATTTGATTAAAGGTGGAAGACCTTTAAAGGGAGAAGTATCTGTAAGTGGGGCAAAGAATGCAGCTTTAGCTGTTTTACCAGCAGCC
>PDWI01004141.1_pt1 | contig 19752 bp, 17 predicted proteins | sample 1430891 | NCBI WGS metagenome assembly PDWI01 (sample SAMN01162508, study PRJNA174530) | Oral metagenome, whole genome shotgun sequencing project. | biome: Marine environment; feature: Marine mammal; material: Swab sample of the gingival sulcus; isolation source: swab sample of gingival sulcus...
TGTCCATCTATTCCTAATGATAAAACATCGCATATACCAACATCAATTTTCTCTATCTTTTCCTTAGAATAATATAATTCAATATACGAACCCTTAGGCATAAGCGAAACAGACTCTACAATGTCTAGCAAGGCACCTTTATAATCTTTTACATCTTCATAAATGCAAAAATGTATGTCCGCACCCTCTATTCTACTTTCGTCAGATAAAAGAGTACCACCTCCATCTGTATATCCCAGCCTCCTTTTTTTGAGCTCATAATCGAACTTGTCCTCAAAATTATGTCTATAATTCGGCTCTAGTCTAGCATTTATAAACAAGGTGGCTAAAACTACTCTGGATTTTTCATCTACAAAGTATTTTTGAAATCTTTCCTCTTCTTTTTCCTTATCTTTTACTTTATAAGCACTATCTGCCTCATCATCATAATTTTCAAAATCATTTCCTAAGACACTGTCACGCCAATTCCTAGGATTTGCAAAAGGTCGACCAAAATAAATGTCCTCTAGCACCTGTTCAAATTCCCAAACACTATCTTCTTCATATCTTTTACATATCTTCATACCCTTTTCTACCATCTTATAGGCATCTAATTTACTACCTTTCCAATAGTATAATTGTCCGAGTAATAAATAACCGAACGGATATAAGTCATCAATAGCTAAAACTCTCTCCTCTAATAGCTCTATCGCATCTTTAAACCTGTTGCTATACATAAGAGCAAAACCGTATCTATAATACCACTTTATATCGTTTTTACCCTCACTTTTTATGCTTTCAAAAATATTTATTGCATCCTCAAATCTACCTTTATTATTATAATCTCGACCTGCATCCAATAATTTTGTATAGGACATACCAACCTCCAAATCCAACAAAATATTATAGTACTATTATAGTACTATGAGGATGTCGACAAAGTCGACAGCATCCAGACTGAGAGAAAAAGATGAGTTTCAAGGAGCAAGGAAAATAGCGAGGTGACGTGTACATAGACGTACACCAGCATCGCTATTTTTTCGTAGCGACAAAGAAAATCGCCTTTTGTCTACGGTCTGATAGTACTATTATACCACTAATACTCATAAATAAAAGCTATTTTAAAAGGCTTATTGAAAAATATTTTTCTTCAACAAGCCTTTTATTTTATATATTACGAATAGTTATATTATATTATTACTTTCCCATCTGTGCCTTATACATAGATGAGAAAATTCCGCCACTAGCAATAAGTTCTTCCGACTTTCCACTCTCAGCTATTTGACCGTCTTTGATAACGACTATATTATCAGCATCTAAAACCGTCCTCATCCTGTGAGCGATTATTATAACCGTCTTATCCTTGATAAGCTCTGATATTCCCTCTTGTATCTTGCTTTCATTTTCGGCATCTAAGGAAGCTGTAGATTCATCAAGAAGTATTACTGGAGCATCTTTAAGGAGAGCCCTAGCAATGGATATTCTCTGCCTTTCACCACCAGAAAGTTTCTCACCATTTTCACCTATTAAAGTATCATATCCATCAGGTAAATCTTCTATAAATTCGTCACATCTTGCTATTTTTGCCACTCTTCTAACATCTTCATCGCTTGCATCCTTTCTACCAAGTCTTATGTTTTCCATAACGGTAGAATTAAACAAAGACACATCTTGAAATACTATCGAGAATTCTTTTAATAAAGTTTCTGGATCAATACCCGAAATATCGACTCCACCCAAGGTAATTTTACCAGAATCAATATCCCAGAACCTTGCAGATAGTTTTGCAGCTGTTGTCTTACCACCACCAGATGGGCCAACAAGAGCAGTTACCTCTCCTTGCTTAGCTGTAAACGATACATTCTTAAGGACATTTACTCCTTCTTCATAAGAAAAATCAACATTTTCAAATACTATATCGTAGCCGCTTGGTTCAAAGTCTAAACTACCCTCTTGGAAAGGCATATCATTGATTTCTTTAATCCTCTCTACTATCGAATCAAGATACATCATTTCCCCGTAGTTCATCATTGCCGTCATTATTGGGTTAAAGACTACTGCGGAAAGAACTAGAAAAACTAAATAAGTAAATAAGTCAACTTTATTATTAACAAATAAATAAGCTCCATATATAGCAACCGATGGCATTCCCAATTTAAGAAGTATAAAAGATAAATTCATAACAGAACCTAGAGTTACCTCTGTTTTTATTTTTAGCTTCTTTTGCTCATCGTACTTATTTTTTATATCCTCTATAAAATCTTCTTCTCTATTGTATGCTTTTATTTCTTGTACTAGATTTAGTCCCTCTTGGAAAGAGTCAATTATCTCTCTATCAATATCAAAACTCTGCTTGAATACTCTCTCACTAGCACCCTTGGCTAATCTAAATACCAAATAAGCTATTGGAACTACCCAGAATAAAGCAAGCGATAACCTGTAGTCGAATACCAAAAGCATAATAAACATAAGAGCTATTCCAAAAAGTCCTCCATACACCTTTGGTACAGAGTGTGAAAACAAGTGCTCAAAGGTAGTTGCATCACTCATTATTGTTGCGCTAAGATCCGCTAGGTCTTTCCTGCTAAAATACGACAAAGGTAGTTTTTTTAGCTTTTCTGCCAAATTAAGTCTTGACTTCGCACTCTCTTCATAAACTGATACAAAACTCTTTTTGTAGTCATTTCTAGCAAATAATACCATTATCGCAAAAGCTATAATTATCATTATTAGGTAATGCCAAACAGTAAAATTTCTAGCTGTTAAATTGTAATGTTTATTTATGTACTGTTGCAAAAAGGTAAAAGAAACCATCATTGGTAGTATTAGAGCCAAATTAAGCAAGGCACTGCTTATTATGGATTTAAAAACATCTTCTACACCCTTATCGCTAAGTGAATATTTTTCTTTTAAAAACTTTTTCATAATTAGGCTCCTTTCTTTATATTCCAGTGACTAGCTCTTTGATACTCGTCCCACATCTTCTTATACAAACCATCTTCAGCCATTAGGCTTTCGTGATTTCCAAGTTCAACTACCTGACCATTATCAACTACCGCTATCTTATCAGCACCTTTTACCGTAGTCATTCTGTGAGCTATCATTATAGTTGTCTTACCCTCACTAAGTTCTTTAAGAGCAGCTTGTATTAGGTGCTCATTCTCTGGGTCTGCAAAGGCTGTAGCCTCGTCAAGCAAAACTATAGGAGCATCCTTTACAAAGGCTCTAGCAAGAGCAATCCTCTGCTGCTCACCGCCTGAGAGGTAGGTTCCCTTTTTACCTATCACCGTATCAAGACCATCCTCTAAGTAATCAATTATTTCTTTTGCCCTTGATTTAATAAGTGCGCTTTCTATCTCTGCTTCACTTATATCATCTTTTCCAAAACTGATATTTTCTCGTAACGTAGTTTTAAATAACTGGTTATTTTGAAAGACAAAGGAAATATTACTCATTAGTTCTTCTTTAGAATAATCTTTAATATTATTTCCACCTATTAAAATCTCTCCATTATTTACATCCCAAAATCTCGCAACAAGTCTAGCCATGGTAGTTTTTCCTGAACCCGATGGTCCAACAAGAGCTAAGGTTTCACCTTTTTTCACTTTAAGATTTATACCCTTTAGAACATTGTTTTCACCATCATAGGAGAAACTTACATCCTTAAACTCTATATCTTGTCCTTCAAACTTGCATCCACTCTCAGGATATTCCATCTTATTATATTCAAAAAGTTCATTAAATCTTTCAACTGCGATCTTGGCAACTAAGTGCTGTTGAGTAAAATACATACTTCTCATAAGCACCATAGATAAAAGCGGAGCTATTAAAATATATAGAATAAAGTTACTTATAACTCTTCCTATATCTCCATCACTATTTATAATAAAAATAGCAACTGGTATAAGGAAAAATGCTGTTGACTCAACTAAAGCTAAGTATACCGAATAAGGATTTGTCCATAAAATAGTATACTTCATAATCATTTCCTTATAATTTGTTATGCTATTATAAAATCTTGTAAATGACTTTACACTTTGACCAAAAGTCTTAACAACAGGAATCGCTCTAACATATTCAACCGCCTCGTTACTCATTTCATCAAGGGATTTCATATATAAGTCCTGCATAGCATTACCTTCCATGCTAGTCATAAAACTCATAGTAGCAAAGGATAAAGCAAGTGGAACTAGGGCAGCTAGTCCAAGTCTCCAGTCAAAAACAAAAAACATTGCTAGCACTAAAATAGGTGTTACAATAGTTCCTGCAAAATCTGGCAATTGGTGAGCTAAAAATGAATGTGTTTGAACTGTTCCATCATTGATAATCTTTCTAATCTTACCGCTAGACTCCGTATTGTGAAAACCAAGAGGCATATTCATAACCCTCTCAAAACCTTTCTTTTTAAGGTTAATTTCCACCTCGAATGCAGCTAGGTGAGACATCATAAGTGCTATAAAGTAAAGCAATATGCCAGCGATAGCATATATGAATACCATCCACGCATAGCTTGTAATTTTTTCGGTAGACATTCCTGTTCCACCTGAAAATATTTCCCTAACTATTCTCCAAATATAATAAAAAGGGAAAACATTTACTATAGCAGCAAGTACTGAAAAAATCATCGCTATAGGTATAAATGCTTTTTTATTTCCTAAATACGGTTTAAGCAACTTAAAAGCCGAAACCTTTTTTTCTTTTTTCTTCACATCTTCCTCCTTACTTATCAAATATATTTATATCATCAAAATATAGTCCAATTACAGTTCTCAAAAAAGACCTATATTTATCATTTTCATACATATTAAAGGCATCCACTCCCAATACTAAAGAATTAATAAAAATACTGAATTCATCATTCATCAGTTTTAAATACTCTTCATATCCCTCTCTTATACAAAAATCTCTAAACGACTTCGTCATTTCCAATTCGTTTTTTTTGTAGATATGATAAAACTCTTCGTTATTTGAAATTTCATTACACAAAACAGAAAAGAGCCGTTTATAATTATTGTAATCAATAATCTTATTAATAAGCACTTCTAGTATAAAGGTGTCCCTATCCATCTGCTCATTATCGTCTCTAAACTCATTAATCTTTTGGAACCTAAACTTTTCAAGATCACTCATTATATCTGCAAACATTTCCTCTTTGCTAGAATAGCAATTATAAAATCCACCCTTAGAAAAATTAGCTTTTTCAACAATATCTTGCACAGTTGTCTTACGATAACCTTTTTTTGTCATCAAAACTATAGCGGCATCTTTTATTTGTTTTTTTCTTTCATCTTTCTTTAGATATTTAGCCATAACAATCCTTTTTAGACTGAGCAGTCTAAAAAGATTATATAACTAAATGATAATGATTGTCAATACTGTTTTGTAAAAAAAAGCAAGTCTCCTAAATGTTCTAAAACCATTTATCAATCTCCCTTTAAAAAGCATAATAATAACCCCCAGTTCATTTAATAACTAGGGGCATCCGTTTAAACAAGGTCTTTGTAGACGATTTGTATTTTATTCTATTATTCTATTTTTTATATCTAATAATGTATCCACTTTCCATTAGTAAAATCCGGTATGTAAACAGGTTTACTTCCAAGAGCTATAGACTCATCCGCAAGCGCAGTAATACTCATCCAAGTTGCCATATCATATACATCGATAGGCACCTGAATCTTAGCTCGAACACTCTTTACAAACTCATCAAATACAAGATAATCCATACCATCATGACCTAATTTAACACCGTCTTTTAGATACTCTATCCACATAGGGTGATCATATTTCTCACGGTACTTCTCCACATTCCCCCAGAACTCTTTCCACTTAAAGTGCTCTTTTTCTGTATGGTCTCCCTCTAAGAAAAGCGAATGATTATCCTCATTGTACATAGCCTTAGTGGAACGTACGACAAGCCCTCTAGAATAAGCCCTAGGAAGAGTAGTATCAAGAGTAAGTTTGATAGTCTCACCATTTGCACATTTAATAACAGTAGTTACTATATCGCCCTGATTAAACGGGGTATTCATAAGTCTCCCATCATCTGACTTATGCTCTTTTACATACTCAGACAAGCCACATGCCTTAGAAGAGGTGGACGTTAGACTTACTAGTCTATTTCCTCTATTTATCTTGAGCAATCTAGCAATAGGTCCAAGTTCGTGAGTTGGATAGTTTTCTGTATTTCTATGTATGTAGTTATCCAGTCTATAGTGTCTTTTTTCTACACCAAAGGCTATTTCATCTCTAAGATCGTGTGCATATGCACCATCACAGTGTATTATCTCTCCGAGAACCCCTTGTTCTAGCATATTCATAAGCATCATTTCATCCCTACCATAAACACAGTTTTCTAGCATCATGATAGGAACACCAGTCTCCTCATAAGCATCGACTAGTTTCCAACAATCACGTACAGAATATGCTCCACCTACCTCGCAAGCTACATACTTACCTGCACGCATAAACTCTATACTCATATCTATATGATTGTCCCAAGAAGTAGCAATTACTACAGCCTCTATTTCATCCATTGCTAGAATATCTTTATAGTCCATAGTTTCAACAGGACGATCAAATCCTCTTTTTTCAATTAAATCAGCAGCAGCTTTCGCTCTGTCTGCATACACGTCGCAAACCGCTATAAATTCTACATCAGGATGCTCAAGGTAAGCCATATCCAGCAAGCTATAACCCCTAGCACCTAGACCAATTATAGCCATTTTAGTTTTATTATTCATAGTATTTCCTTTCTACTTTTTATATTTTTCTATCCTTTTATTCCTTGTAAAGCAACTCCTTCAATAAATTGTTTTTGGAAAATAGCAAACAAAATCAATAGTGGTAAAACTGCCATAACTGAGCCAGCCATTACCAAAGGATAATTTGTAGAATACTGTCCATGCAAAAATGATATACCAACTGGAAGTGTCATCATCTTAGGTTCATTGTTAACGATAAGTGGCCACATAAGTGAGTTCCAAGCATATCTTAAAGTCAAAATAGCAAGTGCTACTATACCAGGTTTTACAAGAGGTAACATTATTTTTGTAAAAATACCAAACCTAGAACATCCATCTATTCTAGCAGCATCTTCTAGTTCCTTAGGTAAGGCGACAAAAAACTGCCTCAATAAAAATGTGCCAAAAATACTAAACAAACTAGGCAAAAACAGTGCTGTAAGAGTATTAAGCAATTTTAATTTTTGTATTATCTGATACTGCGGCAAGATAAAAAACGACGCTGGTATCATAAGAACTGACAAAAGTATTCCAAATATTATATTTCTACCCGGAAATTCAATTCTTGCAAAAGCATAAGCTGCCATTGAACAAAGTAAAACTTGTCCAACAACTATAACTGTCGCATTTATCGTACTGTTAAGATACATCTTCCCAAAAGGTAACTCTCTAAAAATTTCAGGATAGTTTCCCCATTGTGCAACCTTTGGTAAAATAGTTACAGGTATTACTATAGACTCAGTTTGAGTTTTCAAAGAAGTAAGTATCATCCATATAAATGGAAAAACAGTAATAAAGACTCCTGAAAGTAAAACAATATATATTATAATCTTAGAAATTTTTATTGGTTTTTTCTTTTTATTAGTCATAATTCACCCACTTTTTCTGCAACTTCATTTGAATTAAAGTAATAATCATTATTACCGCAAACAGCATTACTGCTAGAGCAGATGCATAACCCTTCTTAGAATATGTAAAGGCATTCCTATAAAAATAGACTACCATACTCTGAGTTGATTCTGATGCCAAACTAACATCAGGAATCATTAAATAAATGGTATCGAAAATCTGGAATGTAGCTATTAAGGATGTTACAACAACAAAGAATAGAGTTGGTGTTACAAGGGGTAGAGTTACATTGAAAAACTGTTGCAAGCTAGTTGCTCCATCAATAGTGGCCGCCTCATAATATGTTTTTGATATTCCTTGAATTCCTGCAAGAAGTATTATCATATTATAACCAACACCCATCCAAATACTAACTATCCCTATAGCATATAATGCGGTTTCAGGATTGGATAAAAACTGTATTGACTCTATCCCAAAAATATTAAGAAAATGATTAATTATACCAAACTCACCGTTAAACATCCACTGCCAAACCATGGCAACAGCAGCTCCCATTGTTATAGATGGTATGAAGTAGATAACCCTAAATATTGCTCGTCCTTTTATTGATGCATTTAGTAAACTTGCAAGAATTAAGGCTATTATTATTGTTCCTGGCACTATAACTATTACATAAATAAATGTATTTCCTAACGATTCCCACATCAATGGGTCTTTAAACATCTTAGTATAATTTGCTAGCCCCACCCATTTTCTTTGATTAAAAGAATTAACTTTGTGTAGACTATCGAAAAAAACCCTAAAAACTGGGTATATGTAGAAAATAGAAAGCCCCGAAACGAGTGGCAAAATCATTAGATACGCAGTAATATAATCTTTTTTCTTACTTGTACTTAATTTCTTTTTCATTTGCTCCCTTTCATTTCTATAAATATTTATAAGAAATTGCAGAGCATAACCAGAACATATGCCCTGCAATTTTTATTACTTTTTAAGTGTTTAGCTTATTTACAAAAAATCTGATTACTATTCAGTAGCCAAAATCTCGTTCATCTTATCATTAAATTGCTTACAAGCCTCATCTACATCTGATTCTAATGCAAATACTTTTTTGAATATATCTGCTTGAGCTGTTTCCCACTCACCTGAATATAATGAAGTTGGGTATGGATAAGCATATTTTTCTGATGAAGTTATGAAACTCTTTAGATTGTACTCAGGTCTAGCATCAACCCATGCTTGTGCAGTTCCTATGAAAGCTGGTATTGCTGCTGCAGTTTCAGCTGAAATTTCATTAGCTTTCTTGCTTGCTAAGAACTCAACCCATGCCCAAGCTGCATCTGGATTTTCAGTGTTTGCTGCTATACAGTTTCCAAGACCGTGAATAACTGTTCCTTTGTTTCCATTTACAGATGGAAGTTCAACTACATCATAATCACCAGCATTTTCTTGCTCTACTATTTGATTTAAGAACCAAGAACCATTTTGCATCATAGCTATTCTTCCTGATAGGAATTGCTTATGACTTGGAGTTTCCTCTAATGCTGCTTCAGTTGGTGAAACACCAGCTTCTTGAAGCTTAGCCCAAAGCCTTATTGCTTCTACTGTTTCTGGCATATTATATCCTGAAGATTTTTTATCATCAGATATTATCTTACCACCATTTGCAAAAATAGTACTGTAAATACCAGTTTGATCTCTATATTGAGCCGCCATTCCAAATACAGAACCATCATCTTTTGTAAGTTTTTTAGCTGCTTCTACCATATCTTCCCAAGTCCAATCATCTTTTGGGTACTCTACACCAGCTTCATCAAAAAGCTTTTTGTTATACCAAAGACCAATAGTATCAAAGTCTTTTGGTATTGCATACTGAACACCATCAATATGATATAAATCCAAAAGTGCTTGTGCATAGTTGGAAGTATCAATCTCTGAATTAGCTAGCAAATCGTCAATAGGCATTATAACTCCACCTTGTGCATACTTAGTAACGTAAGGACCATTCATCCAAAATACGTCAGGAGCTCCGCCACCAGCGATTGAGTTCTCTAATTTAGTCCAGTACTCTTTCCAAGAGTTTAACTCTAGAGTAACAGTTACATTAGGATATTTTTTATTGAACTCAGTAACACATGCCTCTAGATAAGGAGTCTGTCCTTTGTCCCAGTATCCCATTCTAATCTCACCACTAGGTCCACCTGCCTCTTCCTTCTTAGCTTCAGTTTTTTTCTCCTCTTTCTTCTCAGTTTGCTTAGCTTTTGACTCTTCCTTCTTAGCCTCTTCTTTAGGTGCACAAGCTGAAAGCAAAGTAATAATCAAAGTTGCAACTAGTAGTAAAGAAAAAATTTTCTTCTTCATTTGAATCCTCCTCATTTAAATACATTAATTAACAACTACAAAACAATTATATCACAAATCGACTGTATATTATACATATAGATTTGCAAAATAAAGTATTTTTTTTGCATTATTATATGTATTTTAGTGCAAATAGTGCATATTATTCATTAATTATGGTACTTTTTTAGGTATAAAGTAAAATCACTAGTGAATTATTAGTATTTATTAAGTATAATTATTATACGAAAAATTATATTTTTTTAAACTATACTTATCTTATCCAAAAAACACAGTAATTTAAAAAGGATGTCTCACTTCTCCTAGCAAAACATCCCTTCTGTTTAACATACTTCTTCTAAGACCTTATTATTTTTTACTCAAAACAAAATGCTCTAATTCTATCTTGTCAACTTTTTCTCTTTTACCTTTATAGGCAAAAAGCAAAAGATTATCCATAGAAAGCACTGAGCGAATAAGTTTTGAAAGCTCTGCTTCTTTCTTAGTCACTTTATCGTCAAATAAAACTCTTGCAAATCTTTTACTACCATCAGCATAGTTTATTTCGAGATTCCATCTATAAGATTTTTTATCTTTAGGCATCTTAGGATTAGCCTTAGCTAGCAGGTCTAATGCCTCCATTATCTTCTTTGCCTTAGATTTTTTAATATGAGTTTTTTTAGCCTTGCCCTTTATCTTACCTTCGCTGATACCTAGAGAAAATCTTTCTTTTATAAGTACTTCACCGTCAGCATTAATATCTAATTTTTGAGAGCTCAAATTAAGACCATCGCTTACAAAATCTAAAATATTAACCTTAGACTTTAAGCATATGCTCTTAACTTCAACAAAATTTGTTACCTTACATCCCTTACATCTCTTGTTTTTAGCCATTACGACCTCCTAGTGTATATATTATGTGAATACAAATAATATATACATTAAAAAAGCATAGCACTAAAAAATTAATACCATGCTTATTTCTCTTACCTACTTTAATATTTTGTAATCATTAAGTAAACTTATAGGTATTAAAGTTTTTCAATACTTTCTGCTTGTGGACCTTTTGGACCATCTACAACTGTAAATGAAACTTTTTGACCCTCTTCTAAAGTCTTGTATCCATCAGAATTAATTTGTGAAAAATGTGCAAACACATCATTTCCATCTTCTCCTGTGATAAATCCAAAACCTTTTTCTGAGTTAAACCATTTTACTGTACCATTCATTCTTAGTACCTCCTAATTTTTATTATCTTAAACTTACAAATAATTGAAACTAAACACTTTTAAAATTAGAATTATACTACATATGATACTAACTGGAACTGTTTAAGTTAACTTAACTACTTTCACTTTAAGTTGGCTTAATCATAACATTATATTTAAGCATTGTCAAGCTTTTTTAGGAATATCGTATTAATACCTAATAAAACTTTATTATCGGTGCTTTTAGTAAATTTAGCATAGCCGCATTAATAGAAGCAAATATGATCATAGGTAAAAAAAGTATCATAAAAGCTAGTTCATAAAAGACATTACTTCTCTTATCTCCACCCTTACCATTAAGCCTATTTGTAATGGAGCCCGCTATTATACCCATAGCATTTCCCATCATTATCATCCTTGTAGCTCCTAAAATCCCTGCAGTCTTTTCTCTACCATACTTTTTAAGAACTTTTCTCCATGCTCTTCTACTAAGCTTCGCCCTTGTATCTGCATAGTGTTGAGCAAATATCAATGCTGTAGAATCTTCTAATGCCGATTCAGGAATGTCGTAGTCAAGAAAAGATTTTATTTCCTCATCACTAAGTCCAGCCTCCAGAGCCATCTTAGTATGTGCATAGGAGCACATCTCACACTTATTCACAGCTGTAACCGCAAGCATTATCCTCTCCTGTAATTTTTCATCTAAGACTCCACTCTTTCTAGCTCTCTTAAAATCTCTAACACTCCTAAAAGCATTTACGGTAATTAAGTATATTTCTCCTAGTGAGTACAATTTTTTCCCTTCAGCCATCTTCTTTCCTTTCGTTGTTAAATTCATCAATATAATATTATCACTAGAGAGCATAAAAATAAATAAATTTATAAACAAAATTTTTTAAAAATGATATAATCATAGCATAAGGAGTAAATTATGATTTGGAATATAAGTCCAATGTACTTTAGCGACAATGACTTAACAGATGAGTATAGAAAACTAAATACTTTATTAATGGAAGATGCCGAGTCTAAGAACTTTTCTAAGTTTTATCTAGATAATAGAGATCAACTATACTACCGACTTTCTTCTATATCTGCAGAGCTAATGCTTAGAGAAATAAAGCATCCCAAGATAAATGCTAGCTTTAAATTAAGTACTTTAAACTCGCCTAAATATGACATTTCTCCTTACGAACAATTAATGATACTTGCAAATAAATACAGTTTTAAAACCCAAGGTAGAGCAAGCCTGCCCAAAAATGCTCAGGAACTCTGGGCTCAACATAAGTATTCCGTTATGGCTAGAGATGTTAATCTATACAGAAATATCGGTCGTTCCCTAGCTGGTGATAAAAGTGAAGAAAGATATAAGGAACTTGCAAAGATACTCTGTGACGAACTCTGCAAAAAGCCAAAAGAAGGTTCTATTTTAAATGCCTTACAACATATGTGGGGATATGTTTCTAATTTTTCTAGCATTAAAAAAACTGAAGTAAAAAACCTCAGTTTAATAGAACTTCTTTATGAAATTGCTAGTCTTGTAAAGCAATCAAATCAAAAATATTTGCTGTCCCAAACTGCCCTAAGCGAACTTGAAATATGGATAGAGAAGTAATTACTTTTTATCTAAGTTTATATCTTTTGAAATAAAAAACTTAAATCCATTTCTCTTACAATAATCCCTTATTTCCTTTGCTATTTCCTCATCACTACCATATTCTAGTAGATATACCTCAATGCCATTTTCCCTAGCAAAGTTTAGATAATCCTTGTAATAATATCCATCTTCTTTTTCTCTTTTTCCTAAAGTATTATTCTCGAAATCAATAGCAGTAAAAACGGTTTCTTGATTTATGGCATCTATTTTTATATCTTGTGCTTCCACAGCTTTTCTAACAAAGACATCTCCACCATTTACCATTATTTTTAAATCTAATTTATTTATCTTAGAAAAAATATCTACCAAGCCGTCATATATTTCTTCATTTGTGTGAACACCATAAACATCTGTATTATCTAGAAATAGCCCATCTATTCCTTTTTCTTTATATTCTTCAGACTTTGATATTAGGTAATCTTGCCACTCTTTTTTAGAAACATCCATCCAATATTCATCTGGCCAATCATCATATACCTCAAAGGAATATTGCTTAAATTCATCAAAACAATCTCTATATTCTTCCAAAGTCCCTATACTTAGGTAAGAGTAAACTTGATTATTGTTTTGCTTTAATCTATCTATCTTTTCCTTTTCTAAATGGTCAGCATCTATAATTATTAAATCATATCCCTTTATATTACTTGGGTCATTAAGACCAATAAAAACTCCATATTCTAAATTAGCTACTTCCTGTTTGCAAGAAACTAAAAGCACAAGTACAAAAGCTAAGTTTATAATTTTTTTCATGTAAATCCTTTATACCAAATCACTTGTTTACATCACTATGATTGCTCAATAAGCATTAACTTTGACTTTGTAAGCACATCTAAGTCATCATATATATCCTCATCCGTACTATACCTAAAAGGTTCTGATGTAGGCATCGCCCAACGTCCATAAGGTAATGTAGCCCTCCTATAATAACTTGCAAGTGCTTTTCCAAAAACTTGATGATTGCTTAGAATAAAAGGACTTTCAAACTTAATTGACTTCATAGCAGCTACATCTACTATTCTACCACTTTTATCAATATATCCAAACTCTATTACTTTACCCAATATCCTCTTGCCACCTCTATCAATATTCTTAGCAAAAGTTAGCACGTTTACTTTCCCATTATTAAAATTTTGATAACCTCTTGAGGAAACGAAAACCAAACCTAGTTTCTTGCACATTGGAACCACCAAACGCATACTGCAATTTAAAAGCGCAGAAACTGCATTTTCATCAAAATCATTTTCTAAAGCTCTTTCTATACATCTTCTTATCCAATCATTTGTATCATGGCCATAATCATCCCAAAAAACTTTTAGTGTGCTTTTCAAATAACCTTCACCGTGCATTGCACCTATAGCATTTATCTTCATATCCAAAGAATTCTTATAAAGAACTCCGCCAAGCGCGGAAATAACTTTATGGTCCTTATCTTCTTTTAATAGCTTATCAAATAATTTTTTTGTTTGCATCGCCATTTCCTTTCCTAAAATATTTATATTTACAGCATTCATAATCTATATCGTCAATATTTTAGGAAAAATAAATTCCTAAAATATTGACTATGCTCTATTAATTTCATTTTTTTAATCTACTTCTCTTCCTTATTCTCTTAAATATTTCATATTGCCTTTGCAATTCTTCCTCTCCTCTTATTAGCCCTTTCGCTTCTAAAATTCTTTCAATCGCAAGTTTAGGATCCATAGTATGATAAGCTAAGAATAAATCTCTAAGTTCTTTTGGCTTTATATTTTTGTATACTTGTCTTGAAGAAATCTCATAAGTATATGCATAATATCTATAAATATAGCCTATCCAATATAATTCATTTTTACTGTACTTTTGCGTTCCATATTTTGATATTCCATACTCTTCATTGATTCTATCAAGCAATCCTTTTTCTCCAATGTTATGCTCTAAAAAAACTCCTCTATCTATGCTAATAGCAATCTCACTATTCATAAATCTTCTAATAAAAATTGCTGAGCTTGTTAGCATTAATTCTTGTGATAATTCAAAAGCTTTTGCCTGTAATTCACATAGCAACAAACCATCTTTATCTATCTTTAACATTAAACATTCACCTCCTAGGTCTTAATGATTAAATATCTCATCAATATAATAGCCCTTACCTCTATATTTAATACGTGCTAATTTAACTTTATCATCACCTAATCTTGTATCTGAACTCCTAATATTTTTATAATGCTTTCTTTCATTATTAGAAATATAAGTTCTTTCAACTAATTTGATATTACTTAATGATTTATTACTTTTAAAAACATACTGATATCCCAAATTAGTTGCAGCTAAACAATGTTTACATTGTTCGTCAGTAATTTCACCATCAATAAACGAATTAATTATTTGAAACATTCTATTATCAGCAATTGGAGCAATTATATAATCACATAGTACTGATTTTTTAACTAATTCTTTAACTATAGGATGCTCCTTATATTTATCAAGTGTGCCTCTATAATAAGCTATTGTCATCATCCATTCCTGATTTACATCGTATTTTTTACACTTCAAGCCTTTTTCCTCAAAGTCCACAAAATAAACCGATGAATTGTCAAAATTAGACACAAAAGATATTGCTTGAACATAATTCTCTCCAGTATAAAATCCTTGTCCAAAATCGTTATCTTTTCTACCCTCAAACACATCTAACTTACCTTCTATACCACTTTTAGAACCGTGAAATAATAACTTATGCTCTTTTTTCATACTTTCTTTCCAAAACATTTCTTTCAGTAGTCCTAAGTTAATTCCCTTAGAAAATGCAAAATCATAAGCATTCTCTAACAGATTTCTACTTGGCTTTGTCTTGCCCAATTCACTTCTTGATATTGTAACCTGCTCCACACCAATTAACGATGCAAGCTCTTCTTGGCTCAATCCAAGAACCTCTCTAATATATATTAAATCTTGTCCAAAATTATAATCCATAATATTTACCTCAACTTATTTATAACACATTACTTAAAAAAGTTCAAGAACTTATTTATAACACATTACTTAAAGAAGTTTCAAGATTGGGAGCTTAATGCAAAAATTTCACCTTTTTTCTACCATAATCTAGCAATAAAAAATGCCTACTAGGCTTTTTCCTAATAGACATTAAATACTTATAATTAGCTGATACTTATACTACGTAGAAATCCGATATTCCCTACAGTTGCTATGATGTTTTTAGTTATAATTATGCTTATGTACGAATAATGTCGGATTTCGCATCTCTCTATTTTATAGAAATTCGATATTCCCTACAGTCGCTATTGTGTTTTTAGCTATAGTTATACTTCTGTGCCAATAATGTCGGATTTCGGCATCTCTGGATACCCGAATGTCTTTACTAAACTACAGTTATGTAGAAATCCGACGTGTTCCTATCATATATTTTTTGTCACCAAACGTCCTTTCCTTTTCTGTTGGGCACGTCGGACTTCGACAAACAACCTAATGTCTTTGCTAAACTATACTAATGTTGAAATCCGAGTTTTCAAAATTACTTTTTGCTCTCTTTGGCAAAATTATTTTTAAAAATTTTTATAATAGACAAAGTTGCAAGCAAAAATACAATAAGATCAGTTAAAGCAAAACTCGAAAATACACCAAGTGAGTTTAGACCTAAAATATTAGGCAAGATATAAGCAAGAGGAACAAACAAAATTACCTGTCTTAACATTATTAATGAACCAGCTTTTTTTGCATCTCCAATAGATTGAAATAGAGTTACAAATATAATAAGCGGACCCGCCAAAGGGAAAAGCAAAAAGGCAATACGTGCTTCAAACACACCATTTGTTATAATTGAAATATTATCTTTTATAAACCATGACAGTATACCATCTGTGAACAAAATAAATGGCACCCAAAAAATCAATGCAAGAACAAGTGCTCCTAGACCAAATATTTTAGTCGCTTTTTTTACTCTATCGAATTTTTCTGCACCATAATTCGTGCCTGCTAATGGCTGAAAACCTTGACTAATTCCCCAAACCGGTATAAAAGCAAGCATCATATAACGCATAAGTGCACCCATAAGTATAACCTTTTCATCTCCACCATATACCATTAATCTAGAATATAAAACGGTTTGTTGCACTAGGCTGAGCACCTGCATAAGCATAGCGGAAACACCGACTGACAAAACTCCTGAAAGAATTGACTTTTCAAGACGAATTTTTTTAAATCTAACTTTTTCACTAAATTTAAGAAAATATACTAAGGTAATTGCAAACTGAACCACTTGGGCTATTACTGTAGCAATAGCTGCACCTTCAATACCAAATCCAAGCACTTTTATAAAAATAGGGTCTAGCACAATATTTAAAATTGCACCTATTGCCATAAAAATCATAGCCATCATCATTTTACCTTCACCACGCATTACCATATTCGCAGCTTGAGCAAAGTTTACAAAGAATGAACCAATAAAAATTATTTTCAAGTACTTAATAGCATATATAAGCATTTCGCCCTCTACCTTGCTAAAAGATAAGAGCTGTCTAGTAAAAAAGTAACCGAGCACTGTTGTTAGTAGTGAAAATAAAAATACTAAGATCAAAAGATTACCCATAATCTTATCAACCGTCTCTTTATCATCAGCTCCAATTGCTCTAGAAAGAACTGAAGCTGAACCTATACCTACTAAAACCGCAATACCATTATTAAGTAAGGTAATAGGATATGCTACTGAAATCGCCCCAACAGCAACTTCATTAACCCACTGCCCAACAAAAATTGCATCCACAAAGCTATAAAGTCCAATAACAAACATACCCACTATGGCAGGCAAAGAAAGTTTGAACATCAACTTTACTATATCACCATTTAGAATATTATCCCTCTTCTTATCAACTGCTTTTTCCATATTTTCTCCTTTATCAACTCAAATTAAAATAATTATTCTTAAAATACCTTTGATAAAGAATATCAAAAAAAGAGTATTTTTTCTATAGCCATTTTGACCTTTTTTTAATCCAAAAAGGTCAAATTATTTAAGCTTTTCTACCCTCTTTCCAAATACACTACATTTTCTATGTGCATTGTCATCGGGAAGAAGTCATAAGGTGTTATTTCTCTTATTTCATATTCACTTTTTAGTAGTTTTAAATCTCTTGCTAGTGTTGCTACGTCGCAAGATACGTATATTAGTTTTTTAGGTTTTATCTCGAATATTTGCTCTATTACTTTTTCGTGTAGACCTTTTCTCGGTGGGTCTACTATGATTACATCTATCTTGTCCTTATCCACAATATCTACTATCTTTTCTTCGGATTTTCCACAGATAAAGCTAGCATTTAAGGTGGCATTTAGTTTTGCATTTTCCTTTGCATCTTCTACTGCTTGTTCTACTATTTCTACTCCTATTACTTCTTTTGCCTTGAGAGCTACAAAGAGAGAAATCGTACCGATTCCACAGTAAAGGTCTAAGACATTTTCTACACCGTCTGCCAAATATGAAGCTACTTTTTCATAAACTGCTACCGCTTGTGGCTTATTTATCTGGTAAAAAGAATTGGGAGATATTCTAAATTTTAGGTGAGCGAAGTCATCTTCTATATTTCTATCTCCATAGAGTGTTATAGTTTCATTCCCTAAAATTCTATTGGTTTTTTCAGTATTTATGTTGATTGAAATACTTTTTACAAAGTCTAGTTCCCTTAAACTAGCTACTAAAAGCTCTGACTTTTTGAGTTTTTTTGCATTTATTACAACTGTTACTGAAAGCTCCCCATCATTTACTGTTCTCGTTACTAAGTGGCGAACCACACCTCTGTGAATCCTTTCATTGTAGGCTGAAACAGATTTTTCTAACATAAATTTTTTCAAAACTGTCTTTACAATTTTGTTATTGTCGTGTTCTACATTACAAGCATCTGTCTCTACGATGTCATGTGTTCCTTTACGGTAGTAGCCTATCTTAATTTCACCATTTATTTCTCTAACCGGTAGTTGAACCTTATTTCTGTAATTTAAAAACTTTTCACTACCTACTATAGGACTAATCGGGTGTGTAATAGAACCTATCCTCTTCATAGTCTGCTCTACTATACCCTGCTTTATAGCGAGTTGATGTTCGTAGGCAATTTCTTGCATCTGACAACCGCCACAAATAGAACTTACCGGACATAAAGAAGCTACCCTATATGGACTTTGCTCAATTATTTGCTCTAATCGTCCTATAAGATAGTTCTTTTTAGCCTTTATTATTTTTACTTTTACAAGGTCTCCTGTAATAGCTCCTTTTACGAAGACAACTATATCATTGTGCTTTGCTACACCTACTCCATCCTTGTTTAAGTCTATTATTTTAACTGTAATATAATCATTCTTTTTTACTGGCATACCTTACCTTCTAGCTCTTAATATTTCATAGAATTTTTTATTTACCCTGTAGACCTTATCATTTTTTCTAACGTAATAGTCCTTTTCACTATCGGCTAATTCACTAGTAGGCTCAAGCCTTTGTAAAGCGAGTTTTACAAGACCACTTTCATCGTAATATGTTAGTTCATCTTCAAATTTAAGATTTGCGACTTCCACACTACTAAGTTCTTCACCGGAATCAAGTATGCTAAAAAGTGCCCCTACTAGATTTTCATTTAAATCAATATTTTCACCATTTAAAATTAAGTCTCTTATCTCATCACTATTTGCTAAAATTACTTCCTCACTACTTTCTTCACTAACACTTGTAATAGCTTCTGCACTTTCAGTAATTATTTCTTGGGAACTAGTCCTTTCTGCACTTTTTTCATTGCTATCCGCCACAGCTAATTGTTGTTTAGTAGTACTTACACTTTCTGTGCTTGTTTCACTTTCTTTCTCTTTGATCTGCACAGTAGTAATCACAATAGGCTCTTCTTTTTTTCTTTCTTCAGAATTAGAAACTGCCTCCTCTTTCTTATCGCTCTCATCCCCTGCATATTGACCTTCATTGTCATTTCCTTTTTTAGGTGGTTTTGCCCCA
>PDWI01004142.1_pt1 | contig 19743 bp, 17 predicted proteins | sample 1430891 | NCBI WGS metagenome assembly PDWI01 (sample SAMN01162508, study PRJNA174530) | Oral metagenome, whole genome shotgun sequencing project. | biome: Marine environment; feature: Marine mammal; material: Swab sample of the gingival sulcus; isolation source: swab sample of gingival sulcus...
TACAAGTCCAAGCAATTAGTAAACGCAGTGGAGCAGCTTGTTCGCGAAAACATTATTTGTTTTCTTGATATTATTAAATGCTATTTCGTTTCAATCGCTATCTAATTAATATTCGCTGAATAATACGGCTTTTACAGTAAACTAATGGAGATTTTTATGGAAAAGATATATATTGCCGATGATGATAAGGATATTCTACGCTTATTAGAATTGTTTTTGAAAAATGAAGCTTATGAGGTGAAGACTTTCACAACAGGTGATGCGCTTTATGAGCAGTTTGTAAAGGAAAGTTGTGATCTCGTTATTCTCGATATTATGATGCCTGGTAGCGACGGTCTATCCATCTGCGAAAATTTGCGCAAGATTTCTGCTGTGCCGATTATTCTTCTCACTGCCAAAGACACGGATGCCGATTACATTACGGGGATTAGTCTAGGTTCTGACGACTACTTAGTCAAACCCTTCAATCCAACGGTCTTGAGTATGCGTGTAAAATCCTTACTCCGACGGGTCAATATGATGCAAGACAAAAAAGATGATAATCTCGAATATGTAGACCTCAAATATTCAGCCAAAGAACACGCTATCTACGTCGATACCACAGAATTAAATTTAACGAAAACAGAATTTGCTTGTCTAAAATATATGTTAGAACATTTTGGTGAGGCAATTTCACGCGAAGAATTATTAGAAAATGTCTGGGGCTATAACAATATAGTAGAAACACGCGTTACCGATGAAACCGTACGCAAAATTCGTAAAAAATTAAAAACACTTAATAGTAAGGCGAAAATCAGAAGTAAATGGGGCTATGGCTATATTTTAGAAGAAAGAAATTAAACGATGAAAAATATTAAACGAAAATTAATCGCTATTATGATCTCAACGACTTTACTATTATTTTTAATAACGTTTTGGGCGATACATTTTTATCAAAAAAACTACATCTTTGATAAAGCAAGTTTAGCACTTGAAAATGAGTTGATTAATTTACAAGAAGCCAACTTAGAGTATTATGACAATGAAAACAGATTGTTCGACATTGATTTTCTCTTCTTAGACGAATATACTATTGATAACAAAAATAATTATGCTATGTTTAATTCAAAAGAGAAATTTTTTATTAATTTATTTTTAGACGCTAAGTTAAATTATAAACAAACGCAGAAAATAAACACAGAATTTGGTGAGTATTATATTTTGCTAGCAGACATTCCTGAATATATATTTTACGATGAACAAAACTTTAATATAACAACTTCAAATGCACAAGAACAAGTAATACCAATATTATTATACGCCGATATTACTACAGCAAGCAATGTCGTCAATCGCTTAAATCTTGTGTTTTTTATTATGCTGTTTATCATTGTAATCGTTGAGGGAATAGCAGGTTTTTATTTAGGTACAAAACTAGAAAATAATCAAAAAAAATTAAAGCATTTTTTCGAAAATGCTTCACACGAATTAAAAACACCGTTGATGTCAATACAAGGTTACGCAGAAGGTATTAAAACAGGCGTAATAGATGACAATCAAATGGCAAGTGACATCATTATCAAGCAAAGCAACAAAATGAAGCTTTTAGTTGATGAAATACTCAATATTTCAAAATTAGACAGCGGAGAATATACTTTAAAAAAAGAAATCATCAATATTAGGGATATGCTAGAAGAAAGCGTAGAAAGTTTTCAACTTTTTGCCGAAGAAAAACAAATTGAAATAGAACTTTTAATTGATGAAGAAAATACAGAAATTAAAGCCGATGCCCTGCAAATTTATAAGGCGCTTAACACAATAATTGATAACGCTTTTAAATTTGCTAAAAATATTGTCCGCATTAAAACTTTTGCTGACAAAAGTTATATGTATATAGAAATATATAATAGTGGTTCGATTATCGGCAAGGAAAAACTAGAGCATATTTTCGACCGTTTTTACTCCAATAATGATTTGAGTACAGGAATAGGTTTAGCGATGGCAAAAGAAATCATCACATTAAGTAAAGGCAATCTTACAGTGAAAAATGCCAATGACGGCGTTGTTTTCACAGTAAAATTGCCTAAGAAGTGATACTATTATTAATTTGATAACTCACGATTGAAACGAAATAGCATTTAGTAATATCAAGAAAACAAATAATGTTTTCGCGAACAAGCTGCTCCACTGCGTTTACTAATTACTTGGACTTGTAAGTTGCTAATATTAAGGGTTTCTGCGAAACCTTAACAAAAGCAACTTATCGACGTCCAAAGCAATGGATTAAACTCCGCTACGCGGGCGCAAAAAGTCCGCTCAATTCATTATTTATTTTCTTGTTTTAATGCGTATTTCTGACAATCGGGTTCACAATAAATTTTCTGACATAGTCGAAAATTTTTGTGAACAGCGTAGCCTAAGTGATCTATATTTAATGACAACGCGAAAAGCGTTCTACACACCTTCTGCTGCTAATTTTTCAGCTTGGCTTTGGGTAATAAGAGCGTCTAAAATCTCTTCAATTTCGCCATCCATAAAATCCGATATTTTATAAATCGTTATCGGTATTCTATGGTCGGTTACGCGACCTTGTGGAAAATTGTACGTTCTAATTTTACCACTTCTATCGCCCGTACCAACCTGCGACTTACGCTCTGCCGAAATTTCACTCTGTTGTTTTTGTAATTCTATATCGTAAAGTCTTGATTTTAAGACTTGCATTGCCTTTTCTTTATTCGATAGTTGCGACTTACCATCCTGACAAGTAACAACCAATCCACTAGGTAAATGCGTAATTCTAACTGCTGAGTCCGTCGTATTAACCGACTGTCCACCATTACCAGAAGAACGGAACACATCAACTCTAATATCATTCTGGTTGACTTCGATTTCAACATCATCTACTTCTGGCAACACGGCAACGGTTGCTGTCGACGTATGTACCCTACCTTGCGACTCCGTTTCAGGAACGCGTTGTACGCGGTGAATGCCACTTTCAAATTTTAATTTAGAATAAGCACCCTTACCCTTAATCATAAAAATAGCCTCTTTAATACCACCAACACCGTTTTCTGACGTCGACATCATTTCCACTTGCCACCTTCTGCGTTCAGCAAAACGCATATAAAGTCTTTCTAACTCTGCGGCAAATAGACCAGCCTCATCGCCACCAGCACCCGCTCTAATCTCAACGATAACATTTTTATCATCATTAGGGTCTTTGGGAATAAGCAAAAATCGCAATTCTTCTTCCAAGCGCTCTTTTTCGCTCTCATTTTCCTTTAATTCCATTTTGGCGAGTTCGCGCATTTCTTCATCTTTTTCATTATTCAAAATATCATTTGCCTCGTCCAAAGTTTGAACGATTAGCTTATATTCACGAAATTTAGCAATGATAGGCGATAAATCAGCGTGTTCGCGCATATACTTTTGCCATTCGCTTTGATTATTAATAATTTCAGGGTCAGAAATTTTCGACTCTAGTTCCACATACTTATCTTCTAAACTTTGCAATTTATCAATCATTTCTCTCTCCTTTAAAAGCTATCACTACTCTTTCGTGTAAAGCTAAATCTCTAATTACTTCTATTTTAACAAAACCATTGCTACTTAACATCTTCTCAACATCAGCAAATTGCCCACTACCTATTTCTAAAAATAATGCGCCTTTTGCCTTTAAATAATCGCCAGACTTTTCGGCGATTGAACGATAAAAATTCAAACCATCATCTCCACCATCTAAGGCTAAAAGCGGTTCAAAATCTTTTACATTAGTAGCCAGTTTTGTCACTTCAACGCTTTCAATATAAGGCGGATTGCTGACGATAAAATCGTACTTTTTTGACGCAATATCGGCAAACAAATCCGACGGTATTAAATCTAATCTATCCTCTTTTTTATGCTTAATTGCATTCTTTTTCGCTATAACTAGAGCTTTTTCAGAAATATCACTCGCATCCATTCTTAACCCAGTAATTTTATCAAGTAAACTTATCGCTATCGCGCCACTACCAGTACAAAGGTCTAAGCCAATCTTAGCTTTTCCACAATACTTTATCACGGTTTCGACTAATAGTTCCGTTTCTGGTCTCGGAATTAAAACAGAAGAATTAACGATAAACTCCTGATTCATAAATTCCTTATAGCCCAGTATATAAGCAATAGGCTCACCCACTAGCCTGCGCGCTAAATAAGTCTCTAATTGGTTCGCATCACTCTCAGAAACCAATTCTTCTGCCCGCGTTTCTAGTTGATACATTTCTAAATTCAAAACATCTGCTAATAATAATCTCGCATCCAAGGCAGGCGTATCACTGATAAAGGCGAGCTTTTCGCTAATATCAAGTCGCCATTTTTTTATAGAAAGCACTTAGGTAAACCCTCTTTTTCAAGTACCGTATCCATAGCTGCAATTGCCACTGCTAATTGTTTTAAGTCAGGCTCATTCGTCGTCACTAATTGAAGCATTTGTCCTGGATAACTAATTGCCTTAACAATGGCATTATCACTTTTAGCAGAAAACTTTAAAACCTCATAAGATATTCCAGCAACTACTGGTAAAAGCAATATTTTCAAAACGATACGCATCGCAATAGAATGCCAAGATATAAAGGAAAAAATTACAATACTAATCGCCATAACAAAAATTAAAAAACTAGTGCCACAACGCGGATGAATGCGTGTAAATTCTTTGGCGTTTTCTGGAGTCAGCTCCTTACCAGCCTCGTAGCAATTAATCGTCTTATGTTCTGCCCCGTGATATTCAAATACCCTTTTAATATCGGGTAAACGTGAAATCGCAAAAATATAGCCAAGAAATAATGCCATTTTAATCACACCTTCAATCGCTGAAAGCGCTATTGCATTTGTCACTATCGTTTTAAAAAATGCCGTCAACACCGCTGGCAAAACAGAAAAGAACAGTATTGCCATCACAAATGCCGAAATCAAGGAAAAAGCCATTAAAATTTTATCGGCATTTTCCTTAAAATGATCTTCTAGCCACAACTCAAATTTGCCCTTTTCCTCATCTTCCATATAAAACTCTGCCGAATAAGTAAGCGCTTGAATTCCCGTAATCATCGACGAAAACAAGGCGACAGAGCCGCGAATAAAAGGCAGTTTAAAAAAAGGAATTTCCGTGAATTGATGTGTTTTTTCAATTTTTGTTTCTATTTCTCCGCTCGGTGTCCGAACAGACATTGCAATGGTGGAGCCTCCCTTCATCATTACCCCTTCGATTAACGCTTGTCCACCAATATTACAATATTTTTCTTTCATATTCCTCTCCAATAACAAAAGAGGATTAAGAGCCTCGCCCCCAATCCTCAAAAGTTCATTACTTTAGGTTGTATTTAGCCTTAAATTTCTCAGCTCGGCCGCCACGTTCTACTTGCTTTACTGTACCAGTAAAATATGGGTGGCACTCTGAACAAATTTCTACACGAATTTCTGATTTCGTAGATTTTGTTTCAAAACTATTGCCACAAGCACATGTTACAGTTGCAGTTTCGTATTTTGGATGTATATCCTGCTTCATACCGCTCACCTCAATTCAATAAATGTTCTTATAAATAATTAATTATATCATATTAACTCTATATTTGCAACTTTTAAGTAGTTATCGTAATTATTCAGTCTATCATGGGCTATCATTGCCAGAAAACAAAGACGATATAACAACTTTAGCCTATGCTTAATTTTTATTCTAGCCGTAAGATATCTACGTCCTCAGTACCTTCGTCCTCAATATGACACGGCTAAATAACTATTAGCTGAACAACTAAAATTTATTTTACTTACCTGCCATTGTCGCAGCAACTTCAGATGCAAAGTCTTCTTCTTTTTTCTCAATGCCTTCGCCAACTTCATAGCGAACAAATGATTTAACACTTAAAGTTTTACCTAAATCTTTTGCTTTTTTCTCTAATAATTTACCAACAGTAAAATCACCATCTTTAACGAAAACTTGCTCTGTTAAGCAGATTTCTTTTAACATTTTTTTCATTCTGCCTTCAACCATTTTTTCAACGATATTCATTGGCTTAGGCTTGTTGCTAGCTTCGTTCTCGTTTTTCGCTTGCTCAAGTAAAATTTCACGCTCGCTATCGAGATATGCTTGATCAACAGCCGTTGGGTCAACAAACTTAGGACTCATTGCAGCAACTTGCATTGCAACGTCTTTTGTAATTGTATCGAGTTCCGCTTTGTCAGCATCTGTTTCAAACTCAACCAAAACTGCCATTTTGCCATTACCGTGAACATAACCATTGATAAAGCCTTCAGACTTTACATAATCAAAACGTCTAATGCTCATATTTTCGCCAATTTTAGCAATTAAGTTGTTAAGTGCAACTTCAACTGTCTCACCGCTATCTTTAAAATCAGCAGCTTTTAACGCGTCAACGTCCGCATATTCACCAGCTAAAAGCATAGCCGCTACATCGTCAACAAAACCGATAAAATTCTCATTTTTAGCCACAAAGTCAGTTTCTGAGTTAACTTCTAATACAACAGCTTTTTTATTATCATCTGCAATTGCAAAAGCAGTAACACCTTCAGCAGCGATTCTACCAGCTTTTTTAGCAGCTTTTAATAAACCTTTTTCTCTTAATAATTTTACTGCCTCTTCAATATCACCTTCAACCTCTACTAATGCTTTTTTACAATCCATCATACCAGCACTAGTAAGTTCTCTTAATTCTTTTACTAATTTCGCTGTTACAGCAGCCATATTCTGCCTCCCCTATTCTTCTGTAGCCTGTTCTTCAACAGCTACTTCTTCTACTTTTTCTTCTTTTTCAGCGTGATCTTCTTCTTGTACGCCCTGCTTACCTTCTAAAACAGCAGAACTAATTGCGCCTGTGATTAACTTAACCGCGCGAATAGCATCGTCATTACCTGGGATAACAATGTCGACATCATCTGGGTCACAGTTTGTATCGACGATAGCTACGACAGGAATACCAAGTGTTCTTGCCTCGTTAATTGCAATCGCTTCTTTTTTCGGATCAACAACGAAAACAACATCAGGTAATTTATTCATATGTTTAATACCAGAGAGGAATTTCTCTAGTCTTGCTTTTTTCTTTCTTAATTCTAAAACTTCTTTTTTTGGTAGAGCTTCAAATGTACCATTTTTCTCCATTTTTTCAAGCTCAAATAAAACATCGATACGCTTTCTAATCGTTTGGAAATTAGTGAGCATACCACCAAGCCATCTTTGGCTTACATAAAACTGTCCGCAACGCTTTGCTTCTTGTTCAATTGCCTCTTGTGCTTGCTTTTTCGTACCGACGAAAAGCGCTGTACCACCATCAGCAACTACTTCCTTAACAAAAGCATAAGCTTCATCGATTTGTTTTGTCGTCTGTTCTAAGTCGACAATGTAAATGCCGTTTCTCTCTGTAAAAATGTACTTTGCCATTTTTGGATTCCAACGGCGAGTTTGGTGACCGAAGTGCACCCCAGCTTCTAAGAGCTGTTTCATACTTACTACTGACATATTAACCTCCGAGTTATTCTTCCATACCAATCATTTTCAAACCCAACCTAAAAGGCACTCAAGTTTGAATTAAGATATGTGTTTAGTTATGTTGAGCTATTCAACCTAGTTATTATAGCAGATTCCCATTATAAATTCAAGGAATAATCACTAATAATAACATATTTTTTCTGTTTTTTTATCATTTTTCACTAATTATTTTAATATTAAGCTGATTTCTAATTTAATTGCAATTATACGATATACATATCAAGATAATTATACTTGAAATTAAAGTACTATTAAGATATAATATTAATGTATACATGTTATAAATTGTTTGACAAGAGTGGCAAAATGGACAAATTTAAAAACTTATCAAAATCAATAAAAATAATACTATTAACACTAATAATTGTTTTAGTTACTTTTTTAGTAGTTTTTTTTAGTGAGCGTATAACCAGTCCTTTAGAAGAACAATATTCTAAAATCACAGATGTAACAATCACATATAATGACATTGAAGTTGAAAAATCTCTTCCCACATCAATCAAAACCAATTCCCCATACTCGATTGAACTCGATTTAAAATACTATACAGAACAATCTGATATCAGTTTTATGACAGCAACACATTATGTTAATTTTTATGTTTATCTAGATAATAAATTATATTACAGTTACAATATACCTGAAAATAGTATAGTAAAAAGTGGCGGATCTACAATGCACGATATTAACTTGCCAATAAATACCGCTGCTAGAAAAATAAAATTCGAATATATCCCTACAGTAAAGAATCTTCCAACGTTTAATGTGGACACTATTTATGTTGGGCAAAAATCCAATATTATCCTAGATCAATTGATACATGACTTGCCAAGTCTATTATTTTCAATTGCTATCATTTTCATTTTTATAGTGCTTTTAATTACTACTGCTGTCCAGTACAAGCTTTCTAAAAAATCAAATGATAAATTTATTTTTATTACTATGTTGGGAGCTTTAATTGGGGTTTATCTCTTAACGCAGCTATTTACAGTGCAATATATAATGCGTACTTACCCTTTACGCATATATTTTATAGAATTTTCAACCTTAACGCTTTTACCATTTCCTGCTTTAATGATTTTCAAAAATAGACTTGATAAAAGGTTTGATAAAATATATACTTTCTTAGTTTATTTTATACCTTTTTACTTACTATTTCAGTATACAATCTTATTCTTCTTTGATATAGAAATGAAACTACTACTTCCTTTTACACAATTCATGATAATTGCCTCTGTTAGCTTTATTGTCTACACAATTATTAATTCAGATAAAGAAAAATATCCCGAACGAGATACCCTATTACTAACATTTATTCCTATATTTATAGTAACAATTATAATTATGATTTTCTACTTAATCAAAGGAATTTTTCTTTTTAAAGAATTTTTTATTATTATAATCTGTATTTTCATTGGTGTTCAAATCAAAACCTTAATTAACAACTACATTAATTTTCAAAATGAAAAATTAAAAAACATCATTTACAAAGAAATAGCTTACACCGATTCTTTAACTAAACTTCAAAATAGAACGGCATATAATGAATTTCTCAAAAAATTTAATAAAAATAAGCAATCAGGTTTTGTCATTTCCATTGACCTCGATGGCTTAAAAAAGATGAACGATAATTATGGTCATCAATTTGGTGATGCCATGATTAAAATTTTTTCTGACTATTTAAAACTTATAACCGCCGATGATACAGATTTTCAAGCTTTCCGTATAGGTGGTGATGAATTCTTTATTTTCGCCAAAAAAGAAAAAAGTTTTGATATTGAAAACTGGTTACAACCTCTAAGACAAAATTTTAGACACGCTAACATTGCTCCTGACTACAATACAGGTCAAAGTTTTTCTGCCGGTTATTTTTATTATAATTGCCAAAATAATGAAGATATTTCAAATGCTATTCATCTCGCCGACCAAAAAATGTACGCTGAAAAGTTCAACAATAAAAAAGGACGAATTTAATTTTAATTAAAAACCTATTAGCTCTAAAGCATCATTATATCCCGCTTTAAAGTTTTCATGCATCTTATCTTTATCGTGAATCATTATTGGACCTAAATATTTTTTATACTTAATTGTATATAAATTAATATCTCCTTCTGGCTTAATAATGATACTTTTCCTGTGAGTTCGAATTTGAATAATATCCTTATACCCTCTATCTGCCATCATACTCGCTGGCATATTGTTATGAAATCCACCATCTAAATAATTCACGCCATGAAGCTTTCTGCGTTTAAAAATAGGTAAATAAGCACTTGCCATTAAATAATCACTGAGTAATCCCTCAGGAATATCTTTTATCATCAATTCTTGACCGCATCTTTTATCTAAATTATAAACCACTAAACCAAAATCGATATCCGATTGACGTACCAACTCTTCATCAACTTCTAACTTAATCAAATTAATTAAGGGATCAATATTAAGCCCACCACTAAGCGTAGTCTCTAAAATACCTTTCCCCAAATCAGCAAGTTTAATATTTTTAAAATCTAGCTCTAAGGCTTTTTCTAACTCTTCATTTTGAACTTCAAAAATATCGGCAATTCTAAAATTTAGCCATAACTGCTTTAACTCTTCTATTTTTTTCATCGCAACAAAACTAGCATTCATAGAACCACTAGAAGATCCACAAACCGCCCCAATCTTTATGCCCTTTTCCCATAAAGCATAAATAGCACCAGCTTGATATGACCCCCTAAAGCCACCGCCTTCTAATGCTAAACCATAAGTTTTATTTCTATCTAACATTTTACTACCTCCACTTGCAATAATACCAAAAAAATAAAAATCCCTCAAGTATAAATTTGAGGGATAAATATTTTTTTATAATAATTAAGTATTATTTTTTTTCACGCATCTCTTTTAATAATTTAGCTGCTTCTTCTCTACCACCCATACCAAAGGCAATAGCAGCTGCAAGAGCAATAGCGCCGACTGTAAAGCCAAATGCCATATTGACGATATTATCGGCAACACCCATTTGATTCAAGCCCATTGAAACGGCTAAGAAAATAATTACTACTCTAGCAATTAATGCCATGGTATCAGCAGATGCCGTTTTCTGTGCTTTAATTAACTTAGCAACAACATTGGCAAGATAGAAACCAACAGCGATAACGATTAACCCTAGCAATACTTGACTAGCTAAAGCGAGAATTTCTTGTGAAATTAACGTTAACTGCGTAAATCCTAATACCTCTGTCGCTTGTAAAACTGCTACAAATACGATAACAACATGAAGTGCCTTACCAGCAATTTTAGCTACATTAAGCGTATTCTCTTCTGATAATACACCCATTTCTTTTAATGGCTTTTCTAAATTGAACTTTTCTAATACACCTGTAACGATTTCACCGACAATTTTCCCAATTATATACGCAAGGAAAACAATCACTGCCGCTGAGAATACTACAGGTACATAAGCGAGAATAGTATCGATCATATTCGTAATTGGCTTAGCAAGATCTGCTAATCCAAGTACTGATAAACTTGCGCTTACTACAGGAATTAAAATCAATACATATACTACCATTCCAAGAATAGTAGATAATTTCATTTCTGATTGACTTTCTGTTTTTAATAAATTATCAACACCAAATGAACTTAAAACAGATGCCACCACATCGCGCAATTTCTTAGCGATAAACAAACCAACGACAAGAATAATAGCCGCTGTAAATAAATTAGGCAAGAATGCCAAAATCTTATCTATCATATTTTGAAGCGGTTCTAAAATATCTGTCATTTGTAGTGATGATAAAATAAGTGGCAAGAAGAAGAATAAAACAACCCAAAATGCAATATCTGCTAACGCTTTTGAAATATTTGCATTCTCATTACTAGTTTCTTCCGCAACTTTTTGATCTAACTTCGTTGCCTTAACCGCTTTTTCTACAATGACCTTTACAATAGTCGCTACAATAAATGCTACTACTGCAACTAAAATAGCTGCAACCAAGCTAGGAATAAAGGCAAATACTGGACCTAATAACTGATTAATAGGCTCTGTCATAGACTTTAATCCAAGCATATCGAGTACTGACCCCAAAACAAAAAGAATAATCACAAAGAAAATAAGTTTGACGACAACAGTGACAATTAAAGAACTGTGTTCGTCAGTACCAAATAATTTCTCCGTACCTTCTTTAATTTTAGGATTTTTAGCAATTACCTTTCCCACCTTATCAGAAATGGAATTTGCTAACCAAAATCCGATAACAAGAATTAATATTGCTCCAATTAACGATGGCAAACTTGCCATAATCGGCATTAATGAAGTTTGTAATTCGCCCATAATAATGCTCCTTTCATTACATAAATGTTTGTAATTATCTATATATTAATAACTACAATTAGTTAGTGAACCTTAATATATTTATTCCCTGATTATGTAAAATGAAACATTAAATGCTTATTTTTCTGACTATTTAAGCTTATACCGACAAATTTGCCAATAGTTTTCTTCTTCAAAACCATAACGCCAATCGGCAACACCAACTAAATCGTACTTCAACGCTAAATCTAATCGAGCAATTAAGGAGTCCTCATCTTCTGCCCAAATTAGCATAAACTCGCCTTCCTTATTTTGCACTTCATAATAATTTTGTCTCGCCTGTTCATCGAATGTTTTACTTACTACTACATCGTTTAAAATTCGTTTCAAGCCATTACTAGCAATTGCTTTAGAAAATAAAACCTTACTATGATTTTGTGGTTCAACAAAATAAGCACGCATATAAGTAGGTATACCCAAAATCAACTTTTCTTTTGGCACTAATTCAATCATAGCTTCTATTCCCGATTCAACCCAAGGTAAAGAAGCAACGGAACCCGCCTCTTTGGAACTAGCCCAGTGTTCATCATACGCCATAAAAATAACAAAATCTACTACTTCAGCAACTGCCTTTCTATCAATAAAACGCGACCACATTGCGCTGCCATTAGGTCTAGTTACATCAACACTGACAATCCCGCCACTAGAATGAATCCTTGTAGCAAGTTTTGTCACAAAGATCGTTAGATTTTCTTTATCCTCTAGGTAAACATTTTCAAAATCAAGATTAATTCCCGATAATTGATAATATTTCAGATAAAAATCTAATTGTTCAATCACATTATCTGCAAATTGTTCATTAGTTAACATTTTATGTGTTAAATCTGGATCAAATTTATTATCTAAAACAGCGACTACTTGATAGGATAAAGCCGATAATTTTTCCACATAGCTTTTATCCATACGACACTCGACATTGCCATTTTCAGCTATACTAAAAGCCGTCGGCAAAATTACGTCAAGACCATTAATTTTTTCTGGAAAATCATAATATAATTCCGCTTCATAATTCGTGAAATGATTAAATGTTTGTGTTAATTTACCATAATATTCTTTAATTGGCGCAGCAGATAAAGGTAGTTTATAATCTTTACTAACAATTAAGGTATTGATCTGATTTTTTATATAACCCGACCGACCATAAAAATCAATTAAACGATACATATTATCTTTTTCAGGAATTATAAATACTTTTTCACCTGCTTTTAAAGTATCATTTTGATAATTACACGCCCTATCATAATAAAGCACTGTATCATCTTCTAAAAAACTATAATAAAACACAAAATCTTTACTATAAAGCTGAATAATATCACCTTCAGTAATCACTTTCATCCCCGTTATTAATGGCAATAAGGCGATATCGAGATAATTTTCACCATTACGCCTTAAAAGCGGAAAATGTAAACGATAATCGGCAAAGGTAAATTTACCCACCATTTCTTCGCCTATGATATCCTTATCCAATCGATACGGCACTATTAATAACTGATTATCAACGACTTCAAAATCGACTGGTAAGTATTCTACAATAAAACTAAGCGCTATCATATTCTGATTTTGATAATTCAAGAATGAATGCTGCTTTTTAATCGGCTTTCCATTATAATAAAATAAAATATCTTCATGGAGCTTTTGATATTCTTCGCTTACTAAATTAGTAGCATTCATTTTTTTATATTGCTCAAAACCAACAATAGCAACAAGTAATACTAATAATAGCAATAAAATAGCTGGCCTCAATTTACTATTATGTTTTTTGTTTTTTTTCTTTTTCATACTATTTCCAAACTCTATTTTACTTATAAGAAAAGACCACTATGTGGTCTTTAAGCTATGTAACAACCGGAATGCCGTCACCCTTAAATAGACACCACACCTTCATATAGGTGGGTGATCTGCCCCTTACATCAGCCATCCCGTCAAAGCGGGCTCGGCTTGAATAAGAGGACCCGATGGTCCCGTTGTCTTATCGGTGGTTCTATTTTTGGATAACGAACATTCTAGTCATCTCTATTATACATAAAATTTCCGCAAAAAACTAGTCTATCCTTAGAATTTATTTTAAAATAAAGTTTAAACGGACAGGATTATGGTCGCTAAAAGAAAAATTAGCATCAATTATCTCAGAATTTGCTTCAATATTATCCGATACAATAAAACCGTCAACCACAACTTTATAATTAACACCTTCTTGATAAGTGATACTTGCCGCTCTATGCGTTGCCAATCTATCGACATTACTCGAGTGAATAATTCTGAATTTCTCACTTAACTTTTCTTCAGGAAAAGCTACTACCCATTCGGGTTTTTGTTGTTTAGTTGGCAATACAGGATAAGCATCGGATAAAGTATGATTATAATCTCCAGCTAAAATCACATAATTCCCTTTAGCGTATTCTTCATCCATTAATTGAACTAAAAATTCCATTTGTTTTTCACGTGACATTCCGCCTTTATCATAAGCAGACAAATGTACATTAAGCAATACCAATTCTTTATTATTTTCAACAGGAATTCTAAGTATAGTTAAGCATCTATCTAAATCGACAAACTTACTAACAAACTCTTTTGTAACATAAAGCTGCCTATGTACTGCTGATTGCAAGTTATATTTACTCAAAGATAATAAACCAGATAGCGACGTTCCATGCGGTTGATAAAGCGGAAAAACAATATAAGAACTATGCAAATTAATATCAAAAACGCTAGCATAATTAGCTAAGGCAGCCTTAATCATTTCTACTTGATTAACATGATAAGCCCTATCACTGTCAAAGTCCACTTCTTGCATTACGACAAAATCAGGGTCTTGCTCTTTTAAAATATCCGTTATTCTCTTTACATTGGCTAAAACAGCATCCTTACTTCTCGCAATTGAGCGTTCCCCTTTTACCTCTGTTCCATCTTCCATTACACCCGTATCGAGAAAAAATGAAAATTCATGGTCATAAGCACCAAAACCAAAATTACTCGTAATCGCTGAGTATTCTACACCTGTTTTCAATAGTTGACTTTGATTATTTTCTATTTTAGCAGTCAAATCTGTATTATCATCAATCCGATAATAATTAAACTCTAAATAAGCAAAATAAGCGGCAATAACGAATACTAACCCACCAATTAACATAAATAAAAATTTCAAAAACTTCTTCATAAGATCCCCTTTTAAAGCACCACTATTCACTTAAAAAAACTTTATACGCACCGTACCCGCGTTCATCCATTTCTTCCACAGGAATAAACTCAAGCGCTGCCCCATTAATACAATAACGAAGTCCCCCCATTTCAGCTGGACCATCATTAAAAACATGACCGAGGTGATTATCACCGCCATGCGAACGCACTTCTATTCTTTCCCTACCAAGAGAATTATCAGCCAAATAATCAATTTTATCACTTAAAATCGGTTTAGAAAAACTCGGCCAACCACAACCAGCATTAAATTTATTCTGTGAAGCAAATAACGGCTCACCTGTGATTTTATCGACATAAATACCTTTTCTATACTCCTCGTTTAATTCGGAAGTGTGTGGTCTCTCCGTATCACTTTCCCTAAGTACACCATAAGATAAATTATCTAAGCGCTGTTTTAATTCCTCATCACTAGGATTTTGATATTTCTCCGTAAATAAAGGCTCATCAGCACTTGCTAAATTAATATGACAATAACCATTAGGATTTTTATCGAGATAATCTTGATGATAATCCTCCGCTAAAATAAAATTATCTAATTTTTCGTTTTCAACAGCAAGCTCTCCGTGAATTTCTGTCATGTACGCAAAAATCTTATCAATAACTACTTTATCTTCATCATCTATATAATAAACACCCGTTCTATACTGCCTGCCCCTATCATTACCCTGCTTATTCACACTAGTCGGGTCAATAATTCTAAAATAATGAAGTAATACTTCTTCTAAAGAAATGATGCTTCTATCATAACTGATTTCCACCGTTTCCGCGTGGTCAGTTTCAGCAATATCGTGATACGTCGTTTCCGTCGTCTTACCATTAGCATAACCACTTACGGCATCAGCTATCCCGCGCACACGGCTAAAATAACCCTCTACACCCCAAAAACAACCACCTGCCAAATAAATTGTTCTAATATTTTCTTGTTTATAATTATTCAAAATTTCCTCCCTCTGCTTTTGTGCTTCTGTTTTACTCGACGGCATATCACTACAAGAAACTAAAACAACTAGTAACAAAAACAGTACTACTATTTTTTTATACATTTAATCCTCTACTTTACAAAATAAACCCATCTCATACAATTATACCCTATTTTAATATAATTGCGCAAGTAAAAATAAAATGATTTATCCATGCCTGTTACTCTAAATTATTCCAATAACAATCGCCATAAAAATACGATTTTTATCCTGCTCATAAGATAATAAAACATATTTTTATCCTGTGCACAAGATAAAAAATCCAGGGACGGTTATTTTTGCGTAAAAAAAACAAATTAGGGACAGACCTCTATATATTATTTAACTCTAAAAAATAATTTTTTATAAGCCGCACTAAGAGATTCCCAACAATAAGATCCTCACGGCTAAAGCCTCAGGATGACATTGTTGAGTTTTTTTTATTATATTCAAACCATAAGATTCCTACATCACAAAATACAATGTAATAGGATTTTATATTCTTGTAATAGGATTTTATATTCTATAATTGAAAATATCGCTCATCTTTGATAAAATAGAACTATATTATCATGCGTTAAGATCCTCACGTCGTCTTCGACTCCTCAGGATGACAACGCACTTACAAAAATAATTAGAAAAATGCCTTAAATGAGGAAAGTTATGAATAATAGTGAATATTTAGCAATAGGAAACAGTGATTTTAAATCAATAATAGATGATAATTGTTATTATTTTGATAAAACAAAGTTTATCGAAGAACTCATAAAAGATAAAACAAAGGTAAAACTTTTTACTAGACCGCGTCGTTTTGGTAAAACGCTGAATATGACGACTTTAAAGTATTTTTTTGATGTTAAAAATAAAGAAAAACATAGAGTGCTATTTAAAGATTTATATATAGAAAACTCCCCTGCCTTTGCCAAGCAAGGACAGCATCCTGTACTATTTATTTCTTTTAAAGACTTAAAAAGCACTAACTGGCAAGAATGTTATGAAGAGATACAGATTTTATTGAGCGGATTATTTAAAGAACATCTTGATATTTTCCCAACGCTGAATGAAGATAATCAAGAGTTGTTTAATGCCTATAGAAAAGAAACGGCGACAACAGCAAAGTTAAAAAGAGCATTTAGCTTTTTATCGGAAGTAGTATCTAAGCACTATCAACAAAAGGTTATATTATTAATAGATGAATATGACACACCGATTATCTCTGCCCACCAGTACGGCTATTATGATGAGGCAATAAATTTCTTTAAAACCTTATTAAGCACGGCGTTAAAAGATAATCCTTATCTTGAAATGGCTGTGCTTACTGGTATTGTCAGGGTAGCTAATGAAAATATCTTTTCAGGCTTAAATAATATCAAAGTCTACACAATACTCGATGAAAAATATGAAGACTCCTTTGGCTTAACGGAGGAAGAAGTAACCCAGTCTTTAGAACACTTTAAAATGAAAGAAAGCATAGAAGAAGTCAAAGCGTGGTATAATGGCTATAAATTTGGCGATTATGATATCTATAATCCTTGGAGTATTACAAATTATTTATCAGATAAAAAAGTAGGTATCTACTGGATTAATACCTCGGGCAATTATTTAATTAAAAAAGCCTTAAAAATCGCAGAAAGTGATACTTTTGATGAACTGAATTTATTATTAAATGGACAATCAATAGAAAAAGACATCATAAAAGAAACAAGTTTTGTCGACTTAGAGGCAGAGCTTGTCAGCTGGCAACTCTTGCTTTTCAGTGGTTATCTAACAGTAGATAAAAAGATAGACAAAAAAACTCACGCCTTAAAACTAACAAATCACGAAGTCAGAGAGTATTTTGCCGACCAGTTTATAAGAGTTAATTTTGGCACTAATACCAATCATTCTAAAATGCTACGCGCCTTTAAAGCAGAAAAATTTGATGAGTTTGAAAAACTATTAGGCGAATTAATGATGAAAACAATATCGCCTATGGACACTAGAAAAAAGGAAGAAGTCTACCAAATGTATATGCTCAGCATTGTGTCCAATATAATTGATGATTATATCGTGAATTCTAACGAATGGACGGGTAAAGGGCGTTCAGATATTATCTTAGAACCAAAAAATAAGAATGCTACTGGCTTTATCTTAGAGTTTAAGGTAGCAAAAAATGAAAAAGAGTTTAAAAGTCTACCTAAAAAAGCATTAAAACAAATAATAGATAATAAATATCATACAAATTTAGAAGAACGCGGTATTAAAAAAATAATCGCTGTTGCTATGGTTTTCTATGGTAAAGAGGTCAAAGTAGAAATCGAAAAATTATAAACTTTTAGTAACTATTCAGTCACCGCGTTGTCATTATGAGGACGAGCAAAGCGAGGACGTGATAATCTTACGGGTTAGTATAACAAAACACGATGAGAACTCGCTCCGCTCACTATATTCGCTTTGCTCGTTCGCGCTAGCGCGCTAAATATTAAAGTCATTAGTTGATAATTGAAATGCAAGCATTTCATTATCACCAATGACTTTTCTGCTCATCGCTGTTTAGTTCGCGGAAATTAGGAGAACAAATGAAAATTCTGATTGTTGAAGATGATAAGGTTATCGCTGAACAAATTGCCATAGCGCTGGAAAAATGGAATTATGAAACGCTGATTGCCAGTGATTTTTTAGATATCACTGCTGAATTCTCAGCTTTTATGCCCGATTTGGTCTTAATGGATATTATTTTGCCTTATTATAATGGCTATCATCATTGTGCTGAAATCAGAAAAATCAGCACAGTTCCAATCGTGTTTATTTCCTCTAAATCAGAAGATATGGATATTATTATGGCGATGCAATTTGGCGGTGATGATTATATCACTAAGCCAATTAGCACTGATGTTTTACTCGCTAAAATCGCTGCTATTTTAAGGCGAAGCTATCAAATGACTGATAATACGGAGAAACTAACTTACGATGACATCACCTATACCATCAATACTGGAACGATAGAATATCGTAATAAAAACATAGAATTAAGTAAGACAGAAATGATGATAATCGAATCTTTAATCCGCGCCCAAGGAGGCATTGTCAGCAGAGAAAGTTTAATTGAAAAGTGCTGGCACGGTGATGATTTTATTGACGATAATACGCTCGCAGTTAACATTACGCGCCTTAGAAAAAAACTAAAAACCATCGGTGTAGAAGATTTAATTCAAACAAAAAAAGGCAGGGGCTATCAATTGAAAAAATCAGGAGAATAAGTTGAATAATCTCAAAAAATTCTTAAAGAAACAGTCCGCGTTAATCATTTGGACTATAATAATTCTCGTCATTTTTGCCTTAATTACTTTTCTAACAAATCAAGATTTTGCTAGCTATTTTATCGCAATTGAACTTATTGGCGTAATTTTTACGCTTTATTTAGCTGTTGCTTTTTTGAATTTCAAGGATGAACTCGCTCTTAAACGCCAATACGATAAACTCTTGGCAGATGAAAAAACACTAAGGGCAGAATTTGACACTTATAAAAATGAGAGCAAAGAATACTTTATGCTGCTCGTTCATCAAATTAAAACGCCAATCACAGCAGCGGGATTGCTATTAGAAAATGATACTCTCAATAAAACCGCACTTAGACGTGAACTTTTATATATAGAAGATTATGTCAATATGTCTATCGCTTATTTAAAGCTCATAGAAACCAATACCGATATGGATATTTACCCTTTAAATCTCGATACGGT
>PDWI01004143.1_pt1 | contig 19736 bp, 12 predicted proteins | sample 1430891 | NCBI WGS metagenome assembly PDWI01 (sample SAMN01162508, study PRJNA174530) | Oral metagenome, whole genome shotgun sequencing project. | biome: Marine environment; feature: Marine mammal; material: Swab sample of the gingival sulcus; isolation source: swab sample of gingival sulcus...
TATGTTATTTTCAATGTGTAAGCTTTTAACAGAATTGTTTTGTTAACAATAATATTATCATTATTTTTAGACTTCAATTTTAAGACATAATATGAATCGGTTTTTTGTTGTAGTTTTTTTTATTTTACTTTCTGTAAATCAGTCGTTTGCTCAGTCTAAGTCTAAGTTGGAAAAAAGGCGTAAGCAAACGCAAAAGGAAATACGTTATGTTAATAATCTGCTTAAGGAGAATGCTAATAATAAGAAAGTATCCTATAATCAGCTGTTAATAACTGAAAAAAAGATAAAACTTCAACAAAAGTTAATAGAGGAAATTCTTCAACAGCAGAAAAATCTTAAAAAGAAAATAAAGAAGAATACTGTTACTATTGAAAATTTAGAAATAGAGTTGCAGAAAATTAAAGAAGAATATGCCAAAATTCTGAACTTTACTTACGAACACAGAAATAATAATGATTTGATAATGTTTATTTTTTCTGCAAAAAGCTTCAATCAAGCCTATAAACGTTTACAATATATTCAGCAGTATTCTGCTTATAGAAAACAGCAAGTGGCTAAGATAAAATCAACTCAACAAACTTTAAATGAAAAGTTGAAAGAGTTTGAAGAGCAAAATCAAGAGTTTGACCGATTGATAGCAGATTACAATCAAGAGAACTTAAGTTTTATTAGCGAGAAGCAAAAGCAAGCGAATATTATTCAGCGTTTGAAAAAGCAAGAGCGCAAGTTAAAACAGCAATTAAGAAAGCATCAAAAAGAAAAATTAAAAATACAAAAAGCCATTGCTCGATTGATTAGGTTGGAGGCGGAAAAGGCACAACGCGCCAATAAAAAGAAAGTTTACGATATTTACACACCTGAACAAAAATTAATATCGAAAGAGTTTGGTAAAAACAAAGGACGATTGCCTTGGCCGGTTAAAAAAGGAATTATAACTTATAAGTATGGTGTTCACAATCATCCTGTTTTGAAAGGGGTAAAAGAAAAGAAAAATGGTGTAGGAATCTCAACTAATAAAGGGGCTTTAGCACGTAGTATTTTTGCCGGTAGAGTAACCAATATTTTACCATTGACGAGTAAAACCTTTGCTGTGATGATAAAACACGGAGCTTATATCACTGTGTATGTTAATATTTCTGAAGTGTTGGTTAGTGTTGGGCAAAATGTTAAGGCTAAGGAAGATATAGGAGTTATTTATACTCAACCAAATGGAAAAAACAGTACTACAACCTTAGAATTGCAAATCTGGAAAGGCAATCAATTGATGAACCCTATAAAATGGATAGCAAAATAAAATGTTCAAGAAAAACCCAATAAACATATTAGCTTCTATAGGTGTTTTTATAGCCATCTTACTTATTTATATACTGTTTTTTACAGTGAAAAAAGAGGTGTCAGATGCTTTGAAAGCTATTCCTTTAGACACAGGGGCTTTGATAGAAGTTAAAAATTATGAAGCTCTAACCAAAAAGATACGTCATAAAACGGTGTATTGGGAAGCCTTATCTAAGCGCTCTGATTTTAAGAAAATAGAACAAGTTTTTTTAGACATTGACACTATTTTAGATGATTACCCTCAGTTTAGAGATATTTTGGATCATCATTCTTTGTTTGTAGCTTTAAATGTTGTGGGAAAGAATCAATTAACCCCTTTGTATGTGGTGGAAATGGGCTTAGAGGATGCGGCATTAGTGGAGCATAATGATATCAAACATATTTTTAAGGCAGAACGTCAGAAGCGTGATTATCAGGATGCTGAAATTGTACATTTAAAGCGCAAAAAGAGAAATTTATTTCATTATACCTTATACAAAGGTTTGTTTATAGCCAGTCCGTCTGCTATTTTTGTAGAGCAAGCCATTCGTCAAATAGATGACAATCGTTCCTTGAATGACGACCCTGTTTTTAAGAAAATATATAAAACATCAGGTAGGCGTGTAGATGCGAATTGTTTTTTGCATTTTTCTACTTTCCCCAATTTAATGCAGCAGTATCTTTCTAAAGAGCATTATAAAAAGTTGAAGCAAACTAAATTTTTTGCGGATTGGGTCGCCTTAGATTTGAATACAGATAAGGATAAATGTTTTATGAGTGGCTTTACTCATACTAACGATTCCTTGAATAATTATTTGAATATTTTTAAGGGACAGAGTCCGAAAGATGTAGATTATTTTGAAGTAATGCCTGCTAATACTTCTTTTATTTTGTCTTATAATTTATCTGATTTTGATGAGTTTATAGAGCGTAAAGAGAGCTATTTCAAAAGAAGAGGAAAGAATTATAATGATTGGTTTGAGTCTTTTCAAAATAAATATGGTTTTAATATAAAAACAGTTCTTGAGGAGGTAACAGAGCAAGAAATGGGCTTGTTTTATACGCAAATTAATCCTTTGGACTTTACCCAAAATGCTTTCTTTTTGTTAGAAACCTCAGGGAAAAGTCAGACTTTGGAAGAGTTGTTGCCACATTTAGAACATTGGGCTCAAAATCAAGGTAAAAGCTTGAACGATATTATTACGGAGTTTACTGTAGGAGAAGACGAACTTATTAAAGTTTATGCTTTCCCAAGTCCTAATTTACCGCGCTTTTTCTTAGGAGAAGCATTTCAAAATGTAAAGAGTCGTTATTTTACTTTTATTGATGATTATATGATTTTTGGGCGTTCGCCTAAAGAATTAAAACATCTTCACGATCAGTATGAGCGCCATTCGGTGATGGAAAACGACAGCTATTTTAAACAATTAAATTCTGAAATTAACTCAGAATCTACCGTTTATCTCTATGCTAATGTTTCTTTAAGTAAGCATTTGTTAAATCAGACCTTGTCAAAGAAAACACAGAAGTTGTTTTTAAAGAATTTTGAACAGTTAAAAAAGGTGCAAGCGCTGATACTTCAACTGAGTGGTAGTGATGATGATTTGCTTTATACCAATTTGTTTTTGAAGTATAATGCTGTTTTACAAGATAAACCACGTACTGTTTGGGAAAGTAAATTAGATACTGTTTTCCATTTTAAGCCTAAAATAGTTATTAATCACAGAAGCAAAGAAAAAGAAATATTCTTACAAGATTTAGATAATAATATCTATTTGATTAATAGAAACGGAAAAGTGCTTTGGAAGCAAAAAATTTCGGAGCCTATTTTAGGAGATGTACATCAGATTGATTATTATAAAAATAATAAATTGCAGTTGTTGTTTAATACGGCGTCGCGTATTTATATTATTGACCGTAATGGAAATGCTGTAGAACGTTATCCTATAATGCTACGTTCTAAAGCTGTCACGGGCTTATCGGTCTTTGATTATGATAAAAGCCGAGACTATCGTATTTTTGTTCCTTGCGAAAATAGAAAGATTTATTTGTACGATGTAGAGGGGAAAATACTTCCCGGTTGGAAGTTTAAGAAAACAGAAGCTTTAGTCAATACGCCTTTGCAACATTTTAGAATAGGAACTTTAGATTTTATTTTGGCGAGCGATAAAAATCGAATTTATATTTTGAATAGAAAAGGAGAGGAGCGTGTTGTTCCTCGAAAGAATATTGTTAAATCTAATAATCCTTTCTTCTTGGTTTATAAAGACAACCTGCCTTATTTTGCCGGTACAAGACCTGATGGTCATATTTTTATGATTAACCCTAAAGGTTTGGTATTCGATAAAGAGGGTTTGAAAATGACAGCAAACCATAAGGTAGTTTTTGCGAATTTAAATAATAAAGAGCCTTTTGATGTAGTTTATACAGACCGAAATGAATGCAAAATTTGGTATGATTTAAAAGAAAAGAAACAATGGAAATTGAAAGGGGATTTAAGTCAGCCTTTGATTTTTAATTTTTCAGCAAAAGATAAAAAAATAGGCGTTTGTAGTCCTAAGTATCAATCTCTTTACCTTTATAATAGCAATGGTATTTTATATAAAGATTTCCCTTTGCGTGGTTCTACTTTGTTTAGTATTGCCTTGCTTAAATCTAAGCGCTTTAATTTGATAACAGGTAGTAGCGATGGTTTCTTATATAATTACGAGGTACCTTAATTAAGAGATAAAAAAGCTTTTTTAAAAGAACTTTTTGGAGATGAATCATTTTGAATTAGAAATATGTACGGCAGCTGTTCAGTCTGTGATATCGGCAGATAGGGCAGGTGCTCATAGAGTAGAACTGTGCGATAATTTATATGAGGGAGGAACAACGCCGTCTTTGGGTTTGCTTTTGCAAGTTAAGGAGCAAACAAGTATAGATGTTTATCCTATTATTCGTGTTAGAGGTGGTGATTTTTGCTATAATAAAGATGAAATCGAAATTATGCGAAAAGATATCCGTCTGTTTAGAGAATATGGAGCAGATGGTATCGTTATAGGTTGTTTAACAGCTCAGGGAAAGATAGATTATGAAGCGTCTTCTCGTTTAATAGAAGAAGCGAAAGGCTTGCCGATTACCTTTCATCGTGCATTTGATATGTGTGAGAACCCTTATGAAGCTTTAGATGTTTTGAAAAGAATGTCAGTGCAACGTATTTTAACTTCCGGAGGAGAAAACACCGCTGTTCAAGGTCAAAAAGTACTTAAGCAATTGGTGTCTGATGCTGATGGAAAGATAAAAATAATGGTAGGTAGTGGTGTTGACGAAACCAATATAAAATCATTGGCAGAATATACAGGCGCAAATTGTTTTCACGCTTCTTTGCGTAGGGTTTTTGATGGGGCAATGCAATATAGAAAAGAGGGGGTTTTTATGGGAGGTTTAAAACAAATCCCTGAATTTGAGAATAAATTCTCTGATGAAGAACGAATTAAAAAGTGCTTATCCGAACTTCGAGCTTTGTAAATAGACCTCCCATTTTAAAGTTTACACAATCGGGTGGTGTAAAATTAATTTTTCTTTTGAAACTTATCCAATTTCTACCAATTCAGTAGATAAGCAAAGATAAGCGGTGCCACAATTGTCGCATCAGATTCTATTATGAATTTAGGTGTATCAATGCCTAATTTCCCCCAAGTAATTTTTTCGTTAGGTACAGCTCCTGAGTATGAACCATAGCTTGTGGTAGAGTCTGAAATTTGACAGAAATAGCTCCAGAAAGGGGTATCGGTTCTTTCTAAATCTTGGTATAACATAGGCACCACACAGATAGGGAAATCGCCGGAAATACCACCGCCTATTTGGAAAAATCCGATGCCTTTGTCTCCTGCGTTTTTAGTGTACCAATCGGCTAAAAAGGTCATATACTCAATACCCGATTTGGTGGTAGAGGGCTTTAACTGACCTTTGATGCAGTAAGAGGCAAAAATATTTCCCATAGTAGAGTCTTCCCAACCGGGAACAATAATAGGTATATTCTTTTCTGCGGCTGCTAACATCCAACTGTTTTTAGGGTCGGCTTCATAGTAAGGCTTTAAAACACCTGATAATAGCATTTTGTACATATATTCGTGTGGGAAGTAACGCTCGCCTTTTTCTTCAGCTTCTTTCCATATCTCAAAAATGTGTTTTTGCAAGCGACGGAAAGCTTCTTCCTCAGGAATACAAGTATCGGTAACTCTATTCCAGCCTTGTTCTAATAAATCCCATTCTTGTTGAGGGGTTAAATCACGGTAATGAGGTACGCGTTTGTAATGAGAATGTGCCACCAAATTCATAATGTCCTCTTCTAAGTTGGCTCCGGTACAAGTAATAATTTGTACTTTATCTTGACGAATCATTTCCGCCAAAGAGCGTCCTAACTCGGCAGTACTCATAGCTCCGCCTAAGGTAATCATCATTTTTTTGCCTTCTTCTAAGTGCTTTTCGTAAGCCACAGCAGCATCTACTAAAGCAGCTGAGTTAAAATGACGATAATGTTCTAAAATAAATTGCGATATATGTCCTTTTTTATCCATGGTTCTAAATATTATGATGGTTGTTTATTATTTTCTAATGTATAAATACTTGTAAAACTTCTATTAAAATTAAGATAATTACAATCCATTCAAGTATTGTTCCATATCTGTGCTGTAGTAAATCGTTAAATAAATCGAGGTTTTCTTTAATTGTATCTAAGCTATTTTTAATGCCATGATACCGATTTACTATATCTAATTCATCTTTTAACTTGTAGTCTAATGTTGATAAATCTTTGCTATTCCAAGCTAACTCCGGAGCATCAAAAACAAATAAATTTTCAGCAATATTGTTTTTTAAATTCATGGTTCTTCCAATGAACTTCCTCATTTGCTTTTCTTTTAATTTAATTTTACCTGTTTGCTCTAACTGTTTGGAGTAAATAAGCGTATTGTCGTGTAAACGAGAAGTTTTAGCTACGTAATTCATTAAGGCTACAGATTGAGCCAGATTTAACATTACGATATGTGCTGTGTCTAAATTAAGTTCAGGAACAGCAATCTTTTCAAAATCAACTTCAATGTTTTTTTCTGTATAAATTGTGTATTTTTCCGCAGGAAGTTCTTCTATTGTTTTAGTCTCATCAACCAAATGAATTATCTTTTTTATAAAAATCTCATCACAATTTATAAAAACAATACTGCCGTAATCTTTAATGTATAAGAAAGATTCTGTATCAATTTGATATAGTAAAAAAGAATGTTCTCTTTTTTCTAACTTATAGGTGATTTTTTTTCGTATTTCATTAATAGAAATCCTTTTTTCGAGATGAAATGCTTGAGCGATATTCATTATTCAAAAGATTAAATTATAAGTGTTAGCTTTTCTTTAAACAAAATTTATACGATAGCATTTTATAATACAATTTTGCTGTTAAAAAATTAGGGGCTTTTACTCCTTCTTGGGGAGCTAACTCTACAATATCGAAGCCAATCACTTCTTTGTTTTTAAAGATTTCTTTTAAATAGCCAATAACAGTGTACCAGTCTAAGCCTCCCGGTTCAGGCGTGCCTGTAGAGGGCATAATAGATGGGTCAAACACGTCTAAGTCTATGGTAATGTACACCTGTTCTGTCATTTGCGATAATGAGCGTTGTATCCAATCTGTTTTTTGATGAATATCTTGTGCAAAATAACATTGCTCTCGGTTTAGGAAAGGCAATTCGCCGCTATCCATACTTCTGATACCCACTTGAATTAAGTTGGCGATTTGGCTTGCTTCGTGTAAAGCACAAGCGTGATTATAGGGCGTTCCTTCGTAGTCCGGTCTTAGGTCGGCGTGAGCGTCCAATTGTACTACAGTTAGGTTGTTGTATTTTTCGGCAAAAGCCTTAATAACACCTATGCTAATGGAGTGTTCGCCACCAAAAAAAGTAAGTAGTTTACCACTTGCCAACATCTTTTGGGTTTGCTCGTAAACCGCTTTAACCATTGACTCCGGTGTTGCTAATTCTGTTATCTCCGGTAAAATATGTACGCCGGTTTTATATACTTCAGAATCGGTTTCTATATCGTACAATTCCATATTTTCCAAAGCCTCCAAAAAAGCAGGAAAAGCTTTATCGGCTCCCTTTCCCCAAGTGCTGGTTCCGTCAAAAGGCACGGAGCAAAGCAGGGTAGAGGCATTTTCGTAAGTACAGTATTCTTCTTCTATTCCAGCAAAACGTATCATTCTTTTTCGTAGCCTAAAAGTTTAAACATATCTGTTGCTGATTGTTCGTTTCTATAAACGTAATCAACAATATTTCCTTTTTCGTCTCTATCTACTATAACGTGCTTAGGAGCAGGTATTAAGCAGTGTTTAATACCACCATAACCGCTAATGGCATCTTGATATGCTCCGGTATGGAAAAAACCAATATAAAGAGGTTCTTTGTCCTTGTTGGTAAAGGTGGGTAATAAAATTTCTTGGTTTAAATCTTCCGAATTGTAATAATCGGAATGGTCGCAACTGATACCGCCAATATTGACCCGTTTGTATTCGTTATCCCATTTATTAATAGGTAGAAGAATAAATTTTTCGTGTATCGACCAAGCATCAGGAATAGTATTCATTAAACTATTATTAATGATGTACCATAACTCTGTATCGTTTTGTTGTTTTTGTTCTAAAACTTCAAAAATAATCGCTCCACTTTCGCCTACGGTATATTTACCAAATTCTGTAAACAAATTGGGGTCAGGAATATTTTCTTCGGTACAAGTCGCTTTCAATCGGCTGATTATTTCGTTGATGATATATTCGTATTGGTAATCGAAACCTAAATTGTTGCGAATAGGAAACCCTCCACCTATGTTAAATGCGTTTAAACTTTCGCATTCTTTTTTCAAATCAACATAGACTTTCATAGCTTTTTGAAATTCTCCCCAGTAATATAAGCTGTCCTTAATACCCGAATCTACAAAGAAATGAAGCATTATCAATTCAAATCTATCGTTGTCTTTGATATTCTTTTTGTAAAATTCTATAATTTCGTTATCTCTAATGCCTAAACGAGAGGTGTAATAAGCCGATTGTGGTTCTTCATTAATCGCCATACGAATACCTATTTTCATTTTCTCATCTTCCTCTGTTAGCATTTTTTCTAAGCGTTTTAGCTCGGTAACGCTGTCCATTATGATAATGGAATTTGAAAATCCTAAACTTTTTAAATGAATGATTTTTCTTAAATATTCATCGGTTTTATATCCATTATGAACAATAATTCTATTCTTGTCGATTTTGTTGTCTTTATAAAGATTTAAGATTAAATCGATGTCGAAAGAAGAAGAGGTTTCTAAATGGACGTTGTGTTTTAATGCCTCGTTAATAACGTGGGCAAAGTGATTGCATTTAGTGCAATAACAGTAGTTGTAACTTCCTGTATAATGGTGCTTTTTTATGGCACGATTGAATAAATTACGCGCTTTTTTTATTTGGTCACCAATTTTAGGTAAGTAGAAGAAGCGGAATGGCGTGCCGTATTTTTCTATCAGATATTTGATAGAAATACCGTGGAACGTCAGAGATTCATCTCTTAAGTCAAAGCCTTCCTGTGGAAAGTAATAGCTTTGGTCTATTAAATCGAAATAGGTATTTTTCATTTTGTTTAAAGTTTACAAGTACACTTCTTATTTTATAAATTTACACCTTTTTATAACAATGAAGAATGAATTTGTTTTTCTTTTGTTTTTGTGAAAAATAAATCAATTTCATTTTTCTGAAAAAAGGCGTGCAAAGAAACATTTTTTTTTGAATTAGCACAATAGGATTGATTTGAAATATGGTATAAAAAATATCTCGCAAACGTTCTTAATATCAGATGTTTTTTGTTTGTATTATAAATTTTACTGTGAAATTGACGTTGGTGATGGTCGTTTTGTGTTTCGTAATAGAGGAAAAAGCGTTCTGCAAAAGCGAATATAGTTGGCTTTACTCAAAATAATGATAATAGGGATTGTTATTCAATACAAAATTGTTTATCTTTGCCATAAAGTTTTGTATTATGAGATATTTAGACCCTAAAAACGATTTGGTTTTTAAAAAGATATTTGGGGAGCATCCGCATTTGTTAAAAAGCTTCTTAAATGCTTTATTGCCTTTGAAAGAGGATGAATATATTGAGCATTTAGAATATCTACAACCTGAACAAGTACCGGAAATTCCGGAATTAAAGAATTCTATTGTTGATGTTAAATGTAAAGATAATTACGGAAGACAATTTGTTGTAGAAATGCAAATGCTATGGACGGATAGCTTTAAATCAAGGGTTTTATTTAATGCTTCTAAAGCTTATGTGCGTCAGTTAGGGAAAAGTAAGAAGTATGAAGTGCTTCAACCTGTTTACGCTTTAAGCTTGGTGGATGATACTTTTAGTGAAGATGAGAATAAATTTTATCATCATTATGCTATTGTTGATACAGAAGATAAAGTCAGTAGGTTAGATGGTTTGGAGTTTGTTTTTATAGAACTTCCTAAATTTAAACCTCAGAATAGTGTTGATAAGAAGATGATGGCGTTATGGTTGCGCTTTATGACAGAAATAGAAGACGAGCAAGAAGATGAGGTGGGAGAGGACTTGCTGAAAGATAGCACGATAAAAGAGGCCTTAGAAATACTTCAAGAATCAGCCTTTACAAAAGCAGAGTTGGAATATTACGATAGAATATGGGATTCTATAGGTAAAGAGCGTACACTTATTAAAGAAAGAACTGCTTTAGCTGAAAAAAAAGGGATGGAGACAGGGATTAAGAAAGGAATGAAAGTGGGAATGGAGAAAGGAATGGAAGCGGGAATAAAAAAAGGTATCGAACAAGGCATTGAGCAAGGCATTGAGCAAGGTATTGAGCAAGGCATTGAGCAAGGCATTGAGCAAGGTGTCGAGAGAGCTAAAATAGAAATAGTTAAACGAATGTTGTTAAACAACATATCTATTGATTTGATTGCTCAATCAACAGGTTTAACCAAAGAAGAAATAGAAAGTATAAAATAAAAGGGAATTTTAGGTTGTACTTCATTTTATGTTTAATCATTTAAAAATAAATATTATGAAAAAGAATTTACTTTTAGTGCTAGCTGTATTAAGTATCTTTTTGCAAGAGGCTAAGGCAGACCAATGGGTGGAAGATTTTGAAAGTGCCACTTTAACATCTTATGGTAACGATGATTTCGAGCTTAATGGTAGAGTCTGGGGAAGATATAAAGCAGGAAAAATAAATTATGGAGAAAGTTCTTTAGGAAGTAAATGTATTGTTATTAATGATGATACCCCCAATGCTTATTTAAGAACACCACGCTTAGCTACTTGTGGACTTGTTAGTTTTAAATATGCTTACAAAAGTGGTAACAGTGCTAATGTTTTTGTGTTACAAAGTTCTGAAAACGGAATTGATTGGACTAATTTAGATACGCATACTTTAGGTTTAGAAGCTAATCAAGCATTTGTGGACTATAACTTTCAAGTTAATTCGACCAATAGTTTGTATTTAAGAATTTTAAGTGATAATCAAAACACCCATTTGTTTATTGATGATTTTTCTGTAACGAATTATTTAGGAGGAAATTCTAAACTGATGGTTTGGGAGAAATTTGTTTTTGTTGAATCAGAAGCCAATAATGGAGACCTTAATGATAGTATTGCAATTAATTTGTTGAATGAGACATTTGCTATTAATGCAGGTTTGTTAGCAGAAAATATAGATTATACTTATAGTAATCTCCCTGAAGGATTAAATCTTAAAATTCGTTTAGAAAACAATACTTTAGCATATCTTGTGGTTTATGGAATGGCTAACACTCATCAATTATTAAATAGTATTGATGATTTAAGTGTTGTGTTTACTAATTCAGCTTTTGTTTCTGGAGAAAGTAGTACTGTTGCAGGAAGTTCAAATAATAATTTATCTATTCAGTTCTTGGATCCTTATGTTAATCCTGATGTTTTGATTTCAGAGATAATGTATAACCCACCGGAATCGGGGACAGATACTTTAGAGTTTTTAGAATTAAGAAATTATGGCACAGAGGAAGTCAATCTTAAAGATTTTTATTTAGAAGGAATTGATTTTGTTTTTCCTGATACGGTTTTAGAATCTGGAGCTTATATGCTTGTTGCAAAGAATGCCACGGCTATCTTTAACACATTTGGTGTTACTGCACTACAGTGGGATGCAGGTACTTTGCAAAATTCTGGGGAAACAATTATTTTACGTTCTAATCATCATTTAAAAGTAGATGAGCTTAGTTATAGTGCTACAGGAGAATGGGATGCGCAAGCCAATGGAGGAGGATATTCTTTAGTCTATTGTGGTGATGATAAAACAATGAATGATATAGGAGCGAATTGGCTTATCTCTCAAAATCATTTAGATAATACCAATTTATATGCTTCACCGGGAGCAGTGGATGAGGCTTGTGTGATTCACGCCAACCTTAAGTGGAATCAAAATGTATTTACAGAATCTACTGATGATAATGGTTCTTTGTCAGATACACTTTCTGTAACTTTACATAATGACAGTTTTACGCAAACATCAGGGGTCTTAACCTTAAATACACATTATACAGTGGAGAACATTCCGCAAGGATTGACACCTGTTATTGAAATAACATCAGCTCAAACAGCTTGGTTTTATTGGACTGGAAATGCAGAAGAACACTTGTCCGAAAATAGCATTAGCAATTTAAACGTTCATTTTTTAGACGAAACATTTGAAACTTATACCGCATCTCAAGTTAATGGTTCTAATTCTGTTTTTCAGCTCGTGTTTAACAATCCACCGGCACCCGCCGAATTAGAATGGTCTTCTTTGATTTTAAAAGAAAACTTATCTAATGATGGAAGTATTTTTACTGTTATTGATTTGAATTTGATTACTGCTGAATTTTCTGTTAGTAACGATACTTTAGAAGCAGGAGTTCATTATAGCATAAGTAATTTGCCGGAAGGCTTAAGCGCTTTAGTTGTTGTGGATTCGGAGCATAGTGCTAAAATTTACTGTGTAAATTCAGCTAATCAACATACGGTTAGTGATGATGTTAATAATATACAAATAGAATTTTTAGATGAAGCTTTTAATATGGTTTCTAATCAAATTATTAATAGTACCCAAACGCTTTCAGTTCAATTCTTAGATCCTTATTCTCATCCTGATATTGTTATTAGTGAGATAATGTATCGTTCCACAGAGCAAGAGTCGGATAGTTTAGAATTTATTGAACTTCATAATTTAGAAAATCAAGCGGTTAGCCTTGATGGGTTTTCTTTGTTTGGTGTTGTTTATTTTTTTGAAAATGAAGAGATACCGGCTAACTCATATTACGTTATAGCTAAAGATTCAGCTGCTATCTTTAACACTTTTGGAGTGCAGGTTCGACAGTGGGATAGCGGAGATTTATCTGATATTGACGAAACTGTAGTTGTGTATAATGAAGGTGGAGAAGTCATTGATATGGTTCATTATAGCAATATGGCATCTTGGGGAGAAGGAACTAATGGGCAAGGCGCTTCTTTGATTTATTGTGGAGACAATGCTCAAGACAATGATGTTTCAAGTGCTTGGGAGGCTTCTTCACAAATATTAACAGCTTACCCTAATTTAAAGGCTTCTCCTTTACAACAGGATTTAGGCTGTATTCCAACGCCAAGTGTACATTGGTCGGGTACTGTTTTTACGGAATCAACCAATAATGACGGAAGTATTTCTAATTCTATTTTCCTTAATTTGGAAGATGTAACTTTTTCCTTAGAAAATGGTCAATTACAAGAAAATACGCATTATTTGGTGCAGAATTTACCGGAAGGACTGACTTTGAATGTTGTGTTAATGTCTAATGTTCAGGCTCAATTGCAATTAACGGGGAATGCAGAAAATCATCATACAGATGATAATATTGATAACTTATCAATTACTTTTGTACCTACAGCTTTTTCAGAGCTTGATACTTCCGTAATAGCGAATTCTTCTGTAAGTAATTTATCTATTCAATATCAAAATACTTATTCAACACCAACGATTGTATGGAACGGAGAAGGATTTGATGAAAATATATCTAATGATGGTACTGTTGAAGACACGATTTCTATTGAGTTGCAGAATTTACATTTTATAATTAATAATGCTGTCTTATCATCTGAAAATTATACTGTTGAAAATTTACCGGAGGGTCTGAATTTGCAAATTGTTGTTGAATCAGATACAACAGCTGAGGTTCAAATTTCGGGAACAGTATCAGCGCACCAGTCTATTAATGATGTTTCTACTTTAAGCATTATGTTTCATAATAGTGCATTTTCTGAAAGCGATTTAGAATTAATTAATGGTAATCCAAAAACAGATTTATGGATTCATTTTAAGGATGCGCCTCAATTGATTTGGTCAAAGGATGTTCTTAAAGAAAGTTTGGAAAATAATGGACAAATAGCTGATAGTTTGGTATTAAGCCTAAAAAATATGTATTGGGTAGAAGAAAGTGCTTTGAATACTAATTCTTTCTATTCTATTCAAAATCTACCGGAGGGTTTGAATGTCAATTTTACCTACTATAATGATACTCTTATCGTATTGCATTTTGTGGGTAATGCGCTTCATCATAATGCTAATAATTCCATTGATAATTTAGAAATTACTTTTCTAAATGAAGCTTTTGCAAATAACAATGCCAATGAAGTGATGAATAGTAGTCAGAATTTAAGCATAAGGTTTAGAGATGCTTATACTCAATCAAATGTATTTATTTCAGAAATAATGTATCATCCGCCACAAGTTGGGCAGGGCAATTTGGAATATATTGAATTATGTAATAAAGAAAATTATCCTGTTAATTTAGAAGGTTTTACCTTAGAAGGTGTGGATTATACTTTTGAAAATGTCATTATTGAGCCGGATTCTTTTATAGTGATAGCAAAAGACAGCTTGTCTATGAAATCAGCTTATGGGCTTAGTGTTTTGCAGTGGAGTAGCGGCGATTTGGATAATCAAGGACAGCGATTAGCTTTATATAATCCTATTCATCAGTTGATTGATGAGCTCGTTTATGATGCTTCAGATTTCCCTGTTTTGACCAATGGTAACGGCTCTTCGGCTGTTTATTGTGGTAATAGTGCTTTAATTAATGATATTCTTAGTTATTGGGTGTCTTCTACCAGCGAAATAGCGAATATTGGGGGATTGAAGGGTTCGCCTGCTCATAAAGACGATAATTGTTCTGATGATTTAGAGACCAATATAGGTTCGCTGCAATTGGCTAGTGATTCAGCTTCCTGTCATTTTACATATAATGATACTTTAAAGGTAGCTTTTCAAAATACAGGAGAAACGCTTTTAAATGAGGGAGATACCCTTTGTTTAGAATATACGTCAGATGATCTTGTATATTTCGATACTATTGTGTTGAATCGTACACTTATTCCTTTAGATACTTATATTCATACCTTAAGTACTCCCTTTCATTTAAGCTCAAGTCATTTATATACAACTCATTTTCGCTTATATTATATAGAGAATGGCATTAATGTAGCAGAAGCAATACTTGATCAAACTATTTTATCTTATCAATTAAGTATTGATATTCAGTCGGAAGGAGATACTATTAATGTTAATTCATATCCTTATACCTTATATACTGATGCGGATTATCAAGAAGATTATCATCCTCAGTATATGTGGCAAGACGGTTCTTCTTATTCTGATTTAATAGTGAATGAGGATGCTTGGTATAAAGTGACTTTGACTGATGATAATGATTGTATAGCAGAAGATTCTGTTTATGTGCGTTTGTTTAGTGGTATAGAAAATAAGGAACAGCATTATAGTATATATCCTAATCCTGTTAAAGAAGTGCTTCATATAGAGTGCGATAATCTAAATCAATTAGAGTTAATAGACCTTAACGGAAGAGTTTTGAAATCAGAAGTTGTAGGCAAAGGAATGACTCAGTATAAATGGAATTTAGAGGGCGTAAAAACCGGTTTGTATATTGTGAAGCTTTATTCACAAGATGGTGTTTATACGGAGAAAATTAATGTTGGTTTTTAAATTAGAGTTTAAACTACGCTAAATGAATGCAAAAAAATAAAGCTTTATTTTCAATATTAAATTAATTGAAAAAGTGTAGTTTTGCAACTCGAAAAAATTAAAAAATAGGTTTATGTTTATTGTAATTGAAGGCTTAGATGGTTCTGGAAAATCCACACAAGCAAAAAAAGTTGAGAAGTATTTCCAAGACAAAGGGATTAAAACTAAATTTATTCATTTTCCACAAGTAGAATCGCCTGTTTATGGAGAATTAATAGCTAAATTTTTAAGAGGAGAATTGGGTACTATAGAACAAGTTAATCCTACATTATTGGCTTTGCTTTATGCAGGAGACCGTTCTAATGCTAAAGCTACTTTAGAGGGGTGGTTAAAAGAGGGGTATGTTGTGATAGCAGACAGATATGTGTATTCTAATATTGCTTATCAAGCCGCTAAGTTGGGGACTATTCATGAGCAAGACCGTTTGGCACGTTGGATTTTGTCAACAGAGTATGAGTATTTTAAAATACCTAAACCGGACTTAAATTTATTTATAGATGTACCGGCTGATTTTACTAAGCAGCAGTTAGAGCAACAACGTACCGGCGATGATAGGAATTATCTAAATGGTTCGCAAGATATTCATGAAGCAGACTTGAATTTTCAGCAACAAGTTCGCTTTATGTATATGAATCAGGTCGCTATAAGGGAAGATTTTGATATGGTACGTTGCGAAGACGAAAATGGAAAAATGCTTTCAGAAGAAGAGGTTTTTAATAAAATATTACCTTATTTAGATAAAATACAGTAGTTTATCTAATAAATGAAAAAAAACCGACAGCTTGTTATAATTAGCTTGTCGGTTTTTTTGTTTTGTAGTTGTTCTTGCTCTCTGAAAATTACAAGTTTGGTTACTAATGTTTTAAGTTTGAAAAGATAGGGAAGCCCCTTTAAACACAGCTTTTATGTACAAAAAGTAATGTTATTTCTTTTGAAATTTATTTTAAAATCGTTAATATTGCAGACGAATTTGAATTTATAATACATTAAAAGAATAAAAAATGAAAAGAACATTACTTTTTTTATGGTTGGCTCTTTCTCTAAGTGTGATGGGTCAAGAAGAACCCTCTGTTGCTATAGAGGTTTCAGCAGTAACAGAAACAACTGTTGATTTAACTTTTACACCTAATGAGGCTTGTGCAAAGTATTATTTTGTACAAGATACTGTGGGTGGTTTACAAAAATGGTTGGGTGGTCCTATGGCTCCTCCAACTTTAGATAGTTTAGTTGTTTTGTGGGGTATTCAAAAAAACTCTATTTACACACATCATTATACTGGTTTAAAACCTGGAAAGGATAATTATATTGTTTATGTTCGTTCTTATGATGAGAATGGAAATGCTTATCCTTTAGACTCTTTGATATTTAGTACACCAAGTGCAGGAGGAGTCGGTTTGGCTCATATTAATATAGAAGTGAGTGAAATAACAGACACAACTGCTCGAATAATAGCTACTCCAAATGACCAAACAGCAATGTATAGAAATGGTTTAGTAACAAAAAATTTCTTAGAGGAAAAAGGAATAGACTCTGTAGTGAAAATTTTCCAATCGTATCCAGAGATAGCACCTTATATTCATTATACAGAAGTAGATGATTGGGTTTGGCCTGATTTAGAATCTGATTTAGATTATGTAGCTATTGCTTTAGGAACAAATGGTAATGGAGAATGGGGAGATACTACTATAGTAGAATTTAGAACTTTACCTAAATCAGGAATTTATGATAGAGTAAAAACAGCTTATAGTATTTATCCTCAACCTAGTAACGGACAATTCACTTTTGAATCTCCGGAGGCAGTAGGAAAGACATTGGTAATAATGGATACTAAGGGTGTTATTCTTTATGAGGAAAAATTATTAGATACCAAATCTTTTATAAATGTAACTAACCTTGTTAATGGTATTTATTTCGTTTATTTAAAAGGAGATAGTGTAGCTCAAAAGATAGTTATAACAAAGTAAAATAAAAACAAACTGATAAAAAAAGGAACGGATTTTTATTCGTTCCTTTTTTTGTGTTTTTGATATTAGTGTTGGTTAAAATATGCTAAGTAGTTTCTATATATAATGTCTTGAACTTTCAACCTACCTCCCAATACCATTTATTTAGGCACTAAACTAATAGCCGGAATGAGCATTTCTTGCATAGAAATACCACCGTGTTGCAAGGTGTTCTTGTAATATTTTACATAGTGATTATACTTATTGGGGTAAGCAAAAAAATCATTATTTACCGCAAATATATAAGAAGATGTTAGGTTAGAAGTTGGTAAAAAGACTTCCTTAGGATTCTTAACTTCAAACACCTCTTTAGGGTTGTAATCTAAGCTACGTCCCATTTTGTATCTAAGGTTAGAGCTTGTATTTCTATCTCCTATGACTTTTTTAGGCTCTTTGACTTGTAAAGTACCATGGTCGGTAGTAATAAATACTCTGACTTTATGTTTGCTTAAGCGTTTTAGTAAATCAAATAAAGGAGAATGTTCGAACCAAGACATAGTTAAAGAGCGATAAGAAGCTTCATCTCCTGCCAATTCTTTTATCATTTTAGAATCTGTTTTGGCATGTGATAAAATATCTACAAAATTAAATACTAAAACAGACAACTGATATTGAAGTAGTTCTTTGTACCTGTTAACTAATTTTCCACCTTGCTGATTGTTAAATATTTTCTCAAAATGGAAATCGATATTTTTCCCAAAACGTTGTAATTGATGATTTAAAAGCTCCGGCTCGTATTCGTTTTTACCGCCCTCTTCATCATCGTTTAACCAGTAATTAGGAAATCTACGGTCTATTTCTAAAGGCATTAAGCCCGCAAAAATGGCATTACGAGAATACTGTGTAGCGGTTGGTAAAATGGAATAATATAAGTCATCCTGTTCTACATTAAAATAAGGGCTTATCTTGGGTAAAATACTAAGCCATTGGTCATAACGTAGGTTATCCACCAAAATAAACACGGTAGAATAATCCTCTGACAGCTGAGGGATAATGTAGCGTTGCATTAGCTCCGGAGACATTACCGGACGTGCTTCGTTAGGTTGTGTGAACCACGACTTGTAATTTGATTTGATAAATTTACAAAAGCCTGAATTTGCTTCATCTTTTTGCATATTCAGAACTTCATCCATAACATCAGAACCGGAACGTTCTAACTCTAATTCCCAGTAAACTAATTTTTTATATATTGAAATCCAAGACTCGTAATCGTTCGCCATATTGATTTCGCTAAGAATAGATTGGAAGCGTTGCTGATAAGCTTGACTGGTTTTTTGGCTAACAATATCCTTTTTCTGTACATTCTTTTTTATGGAAAGAATCACCTGATTAGGATTGACAGGCTTAATCAAATAATCTGCAATATTAGCGCCTATGGCTTCTTCCATTATGTTTTCCTCTTCGCTTTTGGTAATCATAACTACCGGAATAGCAGGCTTAATTTGCTTGATTTTCAGCAGGGTTTCAATTCCCGAGAGTCCCGGCATATTTTCGTCTAAGAAGATAATATCATAAAAACGTTCGTTGACCATTTCAAGGGCATCAGCTCCATTACTGGCTGTATCTACCGAATACGATTTGCTTTCTAAAAATAAGATGTGAGGTTTTAACAATTCAATTTCGTCATCTACCCACAAAATATGTATATTATTCATAGTGTGTTCCTTTTGTTTAAAAGATATATCTTGGTTTGATACAAATTTCTTACCAAGTCTTTTTTAAACGTAGAAATATTAAAAATATTATACCCTATTGAGGCTTGAACGCTTTAAAAGAACAAGCTTTTTAGAGTGAATCGTTTATCAAAAAGAAAGAAAGTCGTGTTTAAGATTTTATTTTTGACTTGACTTCTCTCATAATTGATAGAAACTTTTAGTAGGGCAAACTCACACTTTCAAGTTTAATGGGTAAGTGTTTTATCTTATAAAAAATGGGGGGCTTTTTTTTAGTAGAATGTTAAAAGGTTTTGAAGTTAGAAAGTTTTAAGGTTGAAAGTTGCCTGCGCTCATTCCCTCTTGGCGAAGAGGGTTAGGGAGATTGAGCTTTTAATGTGGAAATGTGTTAAAAGGTTGTAAGGTTTGAAAGTTTTAAGGTTGAAAGTTGCCTGCACTCATTCCCTCTTGGCGAAGAGGGTTAGGGAGATTGATTTTTAATGTGGAAATTTGTTAAAAGTTTGTAAAGTTTATAAAGTTGAAAGTAGCCTGCATCTCTTAATTCTTGGCAAGGGCTACCTTTTTTAACACGATAATTTGACAATGGATTGGGATTCTTAACTGACTAGACCTCAAAGGTCTCAAAGAC
>PDWI01004144.1_pt1 | contig 19733 bp, 13 predicted proteins | sample 1430891 | NCBI WGS metagenome assembly PDWI01 (sample SAMN01162508, study PRJNA174530) | Oral metagenome, whole genome shotgun sequencing project. | biome: Marine environment; feature: Marine mammal; material: Swab sample of the gingival sulcus; isolation source: swab sample of gingival sulcus...
ATAAAGCAAAAACTTCTCAACAAGCAATTGCTTGTTGAGAAATTTTAATTAAGTTTGTCCTATTAAATAACCTGTAACGGTTTTTTAGGACGAGACATTTTACCTTTTAAGACGCAATGCGTTGCGTCTATATGTTGTTGATTCTTAAGTTTTTATATAGTCGTAGAGACGTACTATTAGTGCGTCTCTACTTATGCAAAAATTCCCTCTCTAAACTATAATCTCCCCTTTGAAAACAAAACTAACATTGCCTTCCAACCATACATCAGAAAATTTATCAGATTGGCGTTTGAAATACACGCTAAAATTACCGCCCTTGGTTGCCACCTCAATTCGACCGCCTTTGATGCCATGACGCTCGGCATGCACAAGCCCCGATGCTGTAACGCCGGTACCACAAGAATAGGTCTCAGCCTCAACGCCTCGCTCGTAAGTTCTTACTTGTATTGCATTGTCATTCAGTGATTTTACGAAATTTACATTCGTGCCGGTTGCTCCAAATGTTTCAGAGTAGCGAATTGCTTTACCCTTGTTGGCAACGTCAAAATTATCAAGTTCATCAACATACTCAATGGCGTGGGGCGAGCCGGTGTAGCATGTGTGCAAATTATTGATTGTTATCGGTAAATCAGCATCTTGCATCTTTACACGTATCAAAAAATCACGTCCGTTTTTGTTCTCGATAATCTCGCCCTCATGTTCGCCGTCGGAAGCCAGAAACCTCGTTTTGCCCTCAAAGAATTTCAACCTAAATGCAAACGCAATGATGCATCTTGCACCGTTACCACAAAAAGTCGCCCCACTGCCGTCGGGATTAAAAAACTCCATCTTAAAATCGTAGCCCTCCGCCTTCGACAATAAAATCAAACCGTCGCTACCGATGCCAAACCGCCTGCTACACAATCTCGAAATCAACTTAGAAGACATCGACGAAAACTCGCCGTTTCGATTGTCCAATATTATAAAATCATTGCCGGCACCATGGTATTTGAAAAAAATCATAAGAAATAAAATTATAAATTTGCAATCCCTCCATTGTTACCGCAAAATTAAAATATCTGAAATTAATTAAAAATTTTAGCCACAAAAGTAAAATAAACTTGTCGTTACGCCTAATTGTATTAACTTTGGAACGCTAAAATCAAACGATAATTTATGAATCCCTTTGTATACAACAGCCCCGTGAGAGGTGCCGATTTTTTCAATCGTGAAAAAACAACGGAAAGAATATTAAGAGAAACAGTGCAGGGAAAAACTCAGGGCAATGTCTGGATAACAGGCGAACGCCAAGTTGGGAAAACTTCCTTGCTAAGGCACATTCAGAACTTCAACGAAACCAACAAGCAAACCGTATTGCCTTACGGGTGCAATTCCAAATTAGACGTGGCGTTTATATATGTCAATGTGCAGGGGTGCAGGCACGAGGAGGATTTTTACAACACCTTGTGGCATGGCATGAAAGATTTTTTTGACTTCAAAGTTGAACCCCAAGACACCGCATATTTCAATTTTATAGACCTTATTGACAAAGCATACAACAAAAGCAAATATTATGTAGTATTTCTTATTGATGAGTTTGACGCATTCATTGAAACCATGTCGCTTAATGAACAAAAAGAAGAAGTGATAATTTTCTTGGCAAGGCTAAACTCTCTATTACAGGAAGTTAGCGAAATAAAAAACAACCCCAAAGCGTTTAGTTGCGTGTTTACTGCCAATCACGATTTAAACGAAATGCTAACAGAAAACGGCGTTGATATAAGAGGTTCAGGCTTAATTCTTGAAGCAATTACAATTAAATGGTTCACGGAAAAACAAGTAGGCGACTTAGTCAAACACTACCTTAAAGGGAGCAAAGTACAATTAACGGAAGACGACATTAAACTTTGTTTTAAAAACACCTCCGGCTATCCTTATTTTACTCAAAAATATTTATCTTTGATGTACGATATCAGGGCAAAATATCCGGACATTAGTAAAAGGGATTTTGAGAAACGAGTAAAATCAAGTTTAGGCAGAATGTTCCACGAGACGATAATTGATTGGGGAGGCGAAAAAATACCTGTCAGAACCTTGAAAAAACTTAAAATGCTCGCAAGAAGAATGGAGCTGGATCAAAGATTTTTCAACATAATATTCGGATTTTTGCAATCATTCTTAAATTCAAAATTTGCAAATTTATAAAATAATGCAGTGCCAATGCAAAACCCATACATAACAGCACACCCCGCACGCGGCGATGACTTTGTAGGACGAGTACGACTTCTAAACAGAATTAAGAAATTTATTGAAAGCAACGAGCAACAAAATTTCTTGGTTTTAGGAAAACGCAGAAGCGGAAAAACCTCATTGCTGAAAAAAATACAGGATACTCACAGCTCTAATAAAATCATAGTCTGTTATGTAAACTTGCAAAAATACCTTGATGCACCTTTGAATAAAGTGTTGTCGGAAGTTAAATCACAAATCATAGAACATCTTGTAAATCAGTCTATTCAGACAAAAAAACAAGACTTTGAGGCTTTGATTAAAAAGGTGTCGAAGCGAAGGCAAATCATAATATTGTTTGATGAATTTGATGTGATGTGCGGTCGTGAAGAAATAGATAAGCAGGGCATGGCAACCGTTGAGCTTGCTCGGTATTGGCAAGAGTTATGCGAGTTTGCAAAAGCCCATAAAATCTCAATTAAAACGATATTTGCATCATCGCATTACTGCCTTTTTGAGGAAAGTCCAACATGTTATAAGTTGTTCAAATCGTGCAAGATAGCTAAACTGACAGCTCTTAATAAAAGTGCCGTTTACCGCATTTTGGGAATGGGCGATTTGCAGTTTCAAAGCGATGAAGTGTTAGACGAATTTTACAAACTAACAGCCGGAAATCCTTTCTTTACACAGGTTTTGGCACATACACTTTTCGAGGTGAAATCAGTGAAAGCAGGAACTCAAATAGGCTTGACACAACTTTGGAAATCAATGCACGTGGCTCTGAAACGTCATGGATACGGTGCGTCGGTAATTTGGGGCGAGCTAAACCCTGTTGAGCAAAAAATATTGCTCGTCATAAGTTCAATGAGTCGCAAAAACATAAATCCGGATTTTGGTCAAATCTTAAATAAATTAGAAGAGCAAAAATTCAGCATCGAAGAACGCGAGTTGCAAAAAAACATCAACAAACTTAAAGCCGATAAGTTTATAAAAATTGATGATGACAAAAAACACTCATTCGCATCCAGCTTTTTTCAAGAATGGGTTATCCGATTTGTACGAAAATAATTTTACGTGTGTAAATATCTGCTTATTAGTTGATTATGGCTTCCAACTTCTGTCTCCATTAAACCCTCTTACTAATAAGGATATATATAATTATGGGAATGCCAATAAGAGTGGTTATTGAGTTTAAAGGCAATACGATTTTCAAACCCGGCAGATGCGACAGCAAATCAGAAACTATAATCACCAAAGCCCCGATAATGGCAGAGGCAGGCAAAAGCAACGCATGGCGTGAGGTCTGGAATACGACACGTGCGATGTGAGGCACAACAACTCCCACGAATCCGATAGGACCACAAAATGCTGTTACACTGCCCGTTAATACCGAACTGCTGAAAAATATCAACATGCGAGCATGAATTAAATCCTGCCCCGAAGACATGGCGTAATGTTCGCCCAGCAACAAAATGTCTAAGGTCTTGGTAGAAAGCACCAAAGGCAATATGCCCGTCAATATCGCCAGCGACATAGCCAAAATATGCTTAGCCCCCAAATCGCTCACGCTACCCATCGACCAAATCACGAAACTTTTTAAATTATCGGCATCGCTGAAATACTGCAAAATGTTGATTGCCGAGCCTATAACCCCGCTAAACAAAATCCCGAAAATCAGCACTATCATAATATCTTTGACTTTTAGCGAAATCAAAAAAATCACAAAAACCACCAAGCCTGCCCCCAAACATGCCGATAAAATAAACGTCCATGAGCCGTATAAATTCATGGAAAAACCTAACATCCCCGCCCCCAAAACGGCAAGAGCCACCCCAAATCCTGCCCCTGAACTTATCCCTAAAACATAAGGACCTGCCAGCGGATTGCGGAAAATCGTTTGCATTTGCAAGCCCGACAACGACAAGCCTATGCCTGCCAAAATAGCCGTTACAAGTTTTGGAAATCGAAATTCCGACAAAACAATATGCTTGGATTTTGGCAAAGATGCATCGCCGGTAAGGAATTTTAATAAATCGGAAAACTCAATATCCGTAGAGCCATTTAGTATTGATAATAAAGATATTAGCATTAATAATAAAATCAATGCAACCATAATTACATTGTGTTTTGCAAAAAATTTATTCATAATTTTCATCAACTATTCTCAAAAAACGAAATTACACAAATTAAAATATTGCAATATAAAAAATTTCAAATTTCAACTTTTTTTTATTTCTTTGTGAAAAATTAAATACTTGTATTATGTCAAAAGAAATATCATTCGAGCAACTTTTTACATCTATATTGAGGTTTGTAAAAAAGAACTTTTTCATAATGTTAATAGCTGTGTTAGTGGGAGTTGGCTTGGGATTTGTTAAAAGTTTCACCACGCCTCCGTTGTACGAAACCGGTATGACGGTTTTCTCTCGACTTGAAAATGAATATACTTTTGAAAATGAAAAAACAAGATTCAGTTCTTTTTATTCCGGCGAAATAGTGGCAAACAAAATAAAAACATTGCAAACCGCATTGGATAATTCTAATTATGAGTATATTAGCAAAGAATTGGGAATGTCGGTAGATAGTGTGAAATTGCTGAAAGAAATCGAGGTGGAATTTTTGTACCCCATAGAGGGAACACGAAGTGAAAAATATGTCAAAGAGATTGACTATTTTAATGTAAATGTGAAGTTTAGCGATAATTCAATTCTTCCGAAATTGGAAAAAGGTTTCAAAAAAATGGTAGAAAATGACAAATTCATAAAAACTAAACTTGAAGAAATCAAAAGCATGACTCGCAAAATGATAGCCGACATCGACAATGAAATATTGGAAATAGATAAGGCTAAAAATGACTTAAAAGGAAATAAAAACACCTTATATTTTGGCAACGAAAAATCTTTATATGCTGAAAAGATAGACCTTATTGCTAAAAGAATGGAATTTCAAAAAAAGTTAAATCAATACACCGCATTTTCTGTGATGACAGGATTTGTGCCATCTTATAGCAACAAAAACGGCTACTTTATAAACTCGATTGTATTCGGATTACTCGCATTTGTATTTTCGATATTTTATTTAATCGTTAGAGATTTGAGCCGTAAAGATTTAAATTAGAGATGATTATGTCTCTCAATTTCTTTGTTGGTGTTGAATAAAAACAAGAGGTAGAAAAAACAGTAAAACACTAAACCCGTCAATCTGAAAAGCATTGATTCAAACATCATGCTTGTAGTTAGCAAGATGATGAAAATGGCAAACTCCGTTTGGCGGTATTTCACAGCCCGATAAAGCCCCATTAAAGTTAGTAACACCAGAAATATCATAGGCATAAAACCCGCCGCTGCAAAATAATCAATAAATTGATTATGAGCTCCAAATATAATCTCTAAGTAATTTCTGTGAGGAGGATTAAAATGCTTAGAAACCTCCTTGCGATAATCGCCTATGCCAACCCCTCTGATAGGCGAAGTCATAGCAACTCTAATGCCGTATTTCCATAATTCGGGTCTTGTTGGTTTCCACCATTCTTTTTTTTCTTTTTTGCCAAAATGCTTTTTATAAACTCTCGGATTTACTGCAATCCCCCCTATAAGTGATATTGCCGTTAAGATAATGACAAGTCGCCAAATAAATTTCTTTATTTTCTTCATAAAGAGTAAAAAATAAATTACGGCAACAATAGCCATTAGCAATAAGCCCGCTCGCGAGCCTGACATGAAAATCCCGGCTAATATTATAGCTATACTTAAAATATTGATAATGAGTTTATTCTTGCTTAATTTGTTGGATAAAATATTATTTGTAAAAAATGAAAGAGCAACATTAAGCAAAGGTCCTAAATAGTTGGGAAGCATAAAAGGCGTGAAGTTTTTATAATAAAAATATTTTACAAAAACGCTGTCATTATCGGTAAGGTGGTAAATTGCAGGATTGCCTTGCAGCCAATTTATGGAGCTTCTGCAAATTAAAAATAATACCAAAAATACACCGTTAAGCGAAAAAATACGCAATATCAAATTATTGTATTTTTGTATCTCCTTAATATACAGCAACATCACGATAGGTATAACAAGCAAACTCAAAGAACCTGTTACACGAACTATTCCCGTGTCAATATCTTCGCTATTTAACAAGCTGAAACCCAATGTAATATAAATACCGGCAAAAAGCATTAATGTGCTTATCGTAAATTTATCTAAACTCTTAAAAGGATTTTGAAATTTCCGTTTTGACAACACCAATGAAACCGCCCATACCGCCAAAACCCATGGCAAATACGAATTATCCCATAAAACATAAACAGGCAATATGCTCATTAATAGCAATATATGGTTGTTTTTCAAGTAATTCAATAAACTCATAAAAAAGATATTAACAGATGTAAAATCAAAATGTAAATTTTTAAAACAGGGTTGCAAAATTATATAACATTATTGTATCAATGGTAAAAAAATCAAAAATATAGTCTAAATTCAATTAAAAAATATTGTTTTTTTTAATGAAACTTTTTACCTTAGCACCCAACAATACAGATGCTATATTATGAAGGGAACTGACATATTTTTTACAGCCACACTGCTTACTCAATACGAAAACTTTGAAAACAAGGGTATTAGCCTTATATATATGGGCAATTTCAACCATAGTATAATAAAAATGTTTTCGGTAATTACAGAAGAAGAATCTGAGCGAAGAGGAGCAAACAGCAAGGTGAAAAAACGTCTAAATCACTCAGTAATAGAAATATTGCAAAACCTTATAAAGCATTCATGCCCATTGTTTAATAATATTGACGTATCAAAAGGCATGTTTGTACTTGGCAAGAAAAACGAATCGTATTACGTAATCACGGCAAACAAAATCCATAATGACGATGTGCAACCCCTCAGTGATGCCATTGATATTGTTAATAAATCAACCAAAGAAGAGCTAAATAAAATGTATATAACCCAACTCAAAAATGGGGTTATCTCGAAAAAAGGCGGTGCCGGCTTGGGACTGATAGACATTGCCCGAAAAACCAACAAACCCATTGAGTATTACTTCCTTCCATTGGACGAAGAGAAACAATACTTTGTGGTAAAAGTAACAATCGACTCTGATATTTAGCCTTTCTACAAGGTGCTGATTTTGTAAAATCCTAAAAAAAATATTGTGATACATAGCATTAATTTTGATCTATCCGACAGCCATACTTTTAAATCAAAAGTAGAAGCACAGGATTTTTTTATGTGTAATGATATATTGGAAATTCTGCAAATTTTGAAATATATTCAAGAAAAAAAAAAGACCAAATTTTAGTATTAGGCGGTGGCAGTAATGTGTTGTTTACGCAAAAATACACAGGTGCAATAATCAAAATGAACAACAAAGGCATTGCGTTGAAAGATGAAGATGCCGACACTGTAACCTTGGAAGTGCAAGCAGGCGAAATCTGGGATGACTTTGTAAGATATTGTGTATCAAATAATTATTACGGTGTAGAGAACTTGTCATATATACCTGGTACGGTAGGTGCTACGCCCGTGCAAAACATCGGAGCGTATGGTAGCGAGGTCAAGGATTGCATTTCAAAAGTATATGCCGTAGATATTTATAGCCTTGAAAATAAGACTTTTACAAATCAAGAATGTCAATTCAGTTATCGCAATAGCATATTCAAACAAACTAAAAAATATATCATCACAAAGGTTGAGTTTGTGTTAAAAAAGCATGCAAAATTGAACTTGGAATATGCAAATCTTAAAAACATACTCGCTGATAATTTGAGCATATCTCAACTGAGAAATGAAATCATAAAAATCAGAAAAAACAAACTTCCCGACCCACAAGAAATCCCAAACGCAGGTAGCTTTTTTAAAAATCCTATCGTAGAATTAGCTGATTATGAGTTGCTTAAACGACAAAATCCTAAATTGGTGTCGTTCAAAACTTCCGACGGAAAAATGAAGTTGGCAGCAGGGCAACTGATTGAGTTTGCAGGATATAAAGGCTATACAAACGGCAGAGTGGGGGTGCATGATAAGCAGGCTTTGGTGCTTGTGAAACATGAAAACGGCACAGGGCAAAATGTCGCAGAGCTTGCCAAAGAAATTCAAACAAAAATATTTCAAAAATTTAACATCAATTTAGAACCTGAGGTTCTTATTTTATAAAACCTAAATATCTCATTATGAACGATTTAAAAGTGATATTGATCGCCTCTATGATTTTATTTGGCTTTGCTTGCCAAAATCAAAATCAAAACAAAAAGGACAAAAAAACTGAACCGGCAAAGACTTACAATTTAGATACCACAATCACATTTAATTGCTTCTGTGATACTCTCGTAATGAACAGTAAACCAGTAGTTTGTGAGCCGTCGGCAATACTCTATAATAATGGCGAGGTACTTATTGCAAGTGATAAGGAAATCCCAAACAGCTCGTCGGTTTTCAAAATAAAATATAATGATAATATGTTGGAAACCAATAATATAGAGTATGTCAAAAACAAAAAACTTGAAGAGGGCAAGAAGTACGAGGATTTCACTATAACGCCTGACGGGAAATATATTTTCTTGGCTTCGAGTTTCTCGTGGTTAGACCCGAACAAAAAAGAAACCGACCAATTTAATAATTTGTATTATTGGCAGGCAGATAAAAAGCTGAATCCCACATTGATAACTCAAAATAATGATACTTCTCTTCGTTGTTCAAAGCATTTGACAAAGCTGTTTCAAAGCATTTTGGACACTGTAAATTACCCTGACGGCGTGCCGTATCTTAAAATAGAAGGCATGGCTTCAATCCCCGGCGACACACTCTTATTCGCTGTAAGAGAGTACGGTAACTCATACAGTGATTTTAATTATTGCATGAAAATAATCGCAATGCCCTATAAAATCAAAGACCAAAACATCGAACTTGCCCCCACAGCCAAAGTTATTTTTGACTATAATCCCGACAATTATAAAGGCTTCAAATTCAAGCACAAACTAGGCATTAGCAGTATCGAATATAACAAATTCGACAAAAAATTATACATGCTCACAAGCTACGAAGACGGTGACAGCACCATTGATGTTGGGGCTTATCTTTGGTCGATGAGCTTGGCGGAGTTAAAAGCCAACAAAGCTCCGAGCCTGATTTTCAATGCGAAAAAGCAACCAATTCACTTCGCCCATAAAGCCGAGGGGCTTACAATTGTCGACGACAAAACCATCTTGGTAATACACGACGACGACAGACGTTACGGCTCGCAAAACATAACCGACCCTGTAAATCAGTTTTATAGAAAGGCAAACCAAGCGGCTTATTCAATTTTGCGTAAGCATTAAATATAAGGTGTAAAATGTAAGGTATGAAAACTATTTATACGATATGTCTACTTATTTTGGCTCTTAGTTTGAAGGCTCAAGAGCCTGATTGGGAGGAACTTGGACCTGTTGATACAAACAACGAATCAAAATGCAATATTGGTCGGATACACAATATCACCATCGACCCAAATTATGACGGTGTGAAAAATCGCACTTTGTATGCCTGCACAATTTTTGGCGGTTTGTGGAAAAGCGAAAACGATGGCAAGTTGTGGAAAAATCTCAATACCGATACCTCATTGCCATCAACTTCGGTCGCTGATATTGCTATCAACCCTCAAAACAATACGCTTTTTATAATTTCCGGAAGTCCCGATTACGGAATATCAAAGTATTCGAATAGAATTGGAAACCAAAATCCAACCTTTTCGACAGGGGTATATCGCTCAACCAATAACGGCAAAACATGGATGCCAATCAACTCAGGCTTAGACCTTAACTACCGAAATGAGACTATAAGGAAAATATTAATTAATCTTAAAAATCCCAATCAGCTTTTTGTGGCAACGAGCAAAGGCATCTACCGCACTAATAATGCTAATGCCGAAAATCCCAAAGACGTAAAGTGGAAGTTAGTTTTTAAAGGTATTGCCGGCAAGCCAGATTCTCAAATGAAAGGATTGCAATTTTACCCTAATAATTCAAGTACGATATATGCAAGCGGTCGAGATGTCTATGTGTCTTATAATCAAGGGGAAACATGGCAGAGCTTTACGAAGTTAAGCGGATTTGATATTGCCGAGCTTAAGCCCACGAGGATAAATATTGCGGTTACGCCTGCTCTTCCCGATGCGGTTTTTGCGTATATTGTAGCGTCAAAAAAAGACCCGACTTTTTTATATAAATTTAAGAAAAATTCGTGTACTAAATTATTGGAAAAAAAAGGAATGTATTGGGGTAGCACCGGACGATTGGGCATAGGGGTATCGCCAAATGATTCTACCAATATATTTATAGGTTCGGTGAAAATGTACCATTCGATAGGCAATTCATATTTCAAAATAGACCAAAATTCCAACCTGCATGATGACATACATGCCATCTGTTTTACGCCCAATAAAAAGACTAAGATTTTCTGTGCGAGCGACGGTGGAGTGAGCATAAATGAAGCTCCAAACTTGTACAGAAAATGGGAAGCTCGCAATAATGGATTAGGCATATCAACGGTCTGGACTTTCGACGCTTCAAATTATGATGACAGGGTTTTAGCCGGCTTCCAAGATTGCCACACCAAAGTATTTAAAGACGGAAAATGGAAGGGAGTGCATAATTGTTGCGACGGCTATGGTGCCGAAATTGACGACTTCCATGCCGACATGATGTTTACAAAAAGAAACAGTGAAGATTGCAAATATGACTTCAAACGCAACTTGGTTTTGTCGGATAAAAAATATGCTCCGAGAGACCCATCCGGAAGGTATATCCAAAGGACAATAGGTTTTGAAGCCGTGAACCACCCCAAAACAGGCGAGCTGTATTTTACATTTAGCGAGATTTTCAAACGTAAAAATCCGCCTTATCCTGAAAGTATGTATTTAGATAAAAATTGGGACTTGGTGTCGAACATTACAGACTATGAGCCAATCCCATGGTATAGGCAAATTGTAAGGCATGAAATAGCTGAGGCAAATCCGGAGCATCGTTATATTATAAGGCATGGAGTTGTTGATAAAGAGCTTGATAAGGTTATTGGCAAAGTTTATAAAACTATAAATGGTGATGACCCAAAATCATACATTGAAGTAAAATGTCCGCATAAAGATAATCGAAAAATCATACCTTCCGACATAATTATTGACCCCGAAAATGAGAATAGAATTTGGCTTTCATACGTCAGTTATGATAAAAATTTCAAGGTTTATTTTTCTGATGATGGTGGTAAAACTTGGCAAAATGCCGATCCAAATTACACGCTTCCGAACCTGCCTGTAAATTGCTTGGCGTATCAAAAAGGCACAAATGATATAATATATGCCGGCACCGATGTTGGGGTGTATTTCAAAAAAGGGGCGAAATCTGATTGGCAAAAATACGGCGATTTTCCTAATGTGCGAGTTCAAGGTATGAAGATAAATTACTGTGCCGATAAGATAAAAGTGGCGACTTATGGGCGAGGAATATGGCAGGGCAATCTGTTGCCTTTCGATAAAAAACTCCCTGAGATTGTGATAAAAAAGGGCGAAACAGAAATTTGGGATACCGATATAAAACGTGGTCTGTCAAATAATATAGTGGTTGAAAATGGCGGAAGCCTCATCATAAAGGGCGATATTTCGATGCCTGCCAACGGCTATGTAAAAGTGAAAAAAGGCGGTTTATTTATCTCTGACGGCGGCACTATAAGCAACAACTGTAATCAAAAATGGCAGGGTGTGATATTGCATGCAGGTACTAAATTTGAGCTTGAAAACAGTGCAAAAATTAAGAATGCAAAAATAGGAGTTGATATTATTTCTACTACAAAAACAAGGCGTTTAAGAAAGACAATTACAGTAATAAATCACACATCTTTTGTAGGGTGTGATACTGCTGTAAATGTTGCTAAAAATATATTATTAAATACAAAAAGCTGTATTCAAAACTCCACTTTTAAGGCTGATAGTTTGCTAAACAAATCAGACACTAAACCTTCAAGCATAATACTTCCGAAGAATAGTAAAATTAAAATCCAAAACAATAAATTTATAAATACTTTGCCGGCGGTTTATAAGGACTTTCGCAAAAAATAGTAATACTCCTTCTTTACCCCTATTCAACAACCTTATCTTTCAAAAAAATGCCTGTGTAAGAGTTTGGACATTTGACAAGCTCTTCTGGTGTGCCTGCAAAAACTACTTCGCCACCGGCATCGCCACCCTCCTTGCCTAAGTCTATTATATAGTCTGCTGTCTTTATCAGTTCGGTGTTATGCTCTATTACCAAAATCGAATTCCCGTTGGTTATCAGTTTGTTAAAGGCACTTAAAAGCTGGTTTATGTCATGCAGATGCAAGCCTGTGGTAGGTTCATCAAATATAAAAAGTGTGTTGTGTTTCTTATTTCCCTTGCTTAAAAACGATGCCAATTTAATGCGTTGGCTTTCGCCTCCGCTCAGCGTGTTGGACGCTTGCCCTAACTTTATATACGACAATCCGACATCAACAAGAGGCTGTATCAACTCGGCAATATCCGTGCTTTCGGGCGACTGACTGAAAAATTCTTGGGCATCTTCCACCGTCATATTCAGAATGTCGTAGATGTTTTTGCCCCTAAACAGAACATCCAAAACCTCCTGTTTGAAGCGTTGCCCCTTGCATTCTTCGCAAAGCAATTTCACATCCGCCATAAATTGCATCTCGACGGTTATTTCGCCCTCGCCCTTGCAAGTTTCGCATCGTCCGCCTTCTATGTTGAAAGAAAAATCGCCAGCTTTGAGGTTGTTTATCTTTGCAGATTGCTGATTTGCAAACAACTTGCGTATGTTGTCATATAATTTTAGGTAGGTCGCCGGATTAGACCGCGAAGATTTCCCGATAGGATTTTGACTTACAAATTCTACTTGTTGAAGTTTATGCAAGTCGCCTCTAAGCTCATTAAAACAACCTTGTTTCATCTCAACTCCATCGATATAACTTTTTAATGCAGGGTAGAAAACATCTTTTATTAAGGTCGATTTGCCCGAACCGCTCACCCCGCTCACTGCCGTCAATACGCCAAGAGGGATGTCAATATTTATGTTCTTTAAATTGTGTTTTACAACACCCTTAAGGCTTATAAAACCGGTGGGATGTCTGCGTTTTTTAGGCAATGCTATGCTCATCTCGCCGTTTATGTATTTAGCTGTAAATGAGATGTTTGATTTTGGTAACATCATATTTGCTTCCGCATCAAAAGCACCCTCATAAATTAAGTTGCCCCCTTTGTTGCCGGCAAATTGCCCGATGTCAATTACCAAATCGGCAGACTTTATGATATCCTCGTCATGCTCCGTAAGCACAACCGTATTGCCCAAATCTCGAAGCTCCTTCAACACCTTTATTAGTTTGTGCGTATCCCTCGGATGCAACCCAATGCTCGGCTCATCTAAAACGTATAGCGAGCCTGTCAAACTGCTTCCCAACGACCCGGCTATGTTTATTCGCTGTGCCTCGCCCCCCGACAAACTTGCCGATGGTCGGTTTAGACACAAATATCCCAAGCCCATATCGCAAATACTTTGTAATCTGCTTTTTATCTCGTGCAAAATGCGTTTGCCGACTTCGCTTTTATGTTGGTTTAATTCCAAATTGTCGAAGAAAATTTTCAGCTCAGACATCGGAATATTGATTAAATCATTGATTGATTTACCTGCGATTTTTACATAATTGGTCTCTTTTTTCAATCGGTTGCCCTTGCAAGCGTGGCATATCGTGCGACCGCTGTATCGCGACAGCATCACTCTGAATTGTATCTTCCTGCTTTTGGATTTTATGATGTCGAAAAAAGTGTATAGTCCTGCAAAATATCTGTTGCCCTCCCAAAGTTCCTCTTTTTGTTTTTGCGAAAGTTGAAAATATGGTCGATGTATCGGGAAATTGAACTTATGAGCCACGTTGATAAAATCATCTTTGTAGCGACTCATTTTTTCGCCACGCCACGGAGCTATTGCCCCTTGGTAGATTGACAGGCTTTTGTTGGGAATTACCAAATCTTGGTCGATGCCCAAAGTTTTGCCGAAACCTCCGCATTCGGGACATGCCCCCGCCGGGCTGTTAAAGTCAAAACTGTGAACCGTGGGGCGAGTGAAGTCGATGCCGTCGGCACTAAACATGTTTGAAAATTCTTTAAAAACGGGATTTTCATCGCTCAAAACTCGTATTCCGCAAACGCCCCTGCCCTCGTAAAATGCCGTTTGCACCGAGTCGGCAATACGGCTCAGCGTGTCTTCATCATCTTTAAAAATAATTCTATCTATGACAATATATGCCGTTTTTGGCGTTTTAAAATTATTGCTTGAAAGTATTTCGTCAATCTTTTTTATATGTTCGTCAAATTCAACCCTAATAAAGCCTTGTTTTTGCAAAATTTCTAATTCTTCTTTATAATTACGCCCTTCTGTAACATGTAAAGGTGCTAATAATAAGGCTTTTATACCTGTCTGGAAGGTCCTCAAAAAATCTATAACATCGCTTACGGTGTCTTGTTTTACCACATCGCCGGAAATTGGGGAAATAGTATCGCCAATTCGTGCATATAACAGCTTCAAATAGTCGTAAATTTCGGTGGTAGTGCCTACCGTAGAGCGTGGATTTGAGTTATTTACTTTCTGCGTGATGGCTATTGCGGGCGGTATACCGTCTATTGAGTCAATCTTCGGTTTTTGTATCTTTCCCATGAATTGCCGGGCGTATGCCGACAGGCTTACCACATACCTCCTTTGCCCCTCAGCATAAAGAGTATCAAAGGCTAAGGAGCTTTTTCCCGAGCCTGACAAACCGCTTATCACAACAAATTTTCCGCGAGGTATATTTACGTCAATGTGTTTTAAATTGTGTTCGCAAGCACCTTTTATTTGTATATATCCCTCGTTCAAATTAGATTTTTTATTAACTTTGTTCATTTTTACAAAAGAATTATAATTTTGCAATAAATTATGAAACCAATTATATAAGTACGCTAAATTTACGGTATTTATTTTCATGGAACTGTAAAAATCATTTTAGCTCTTATCAAAAATGGTTTTTTTATTTGGAAAAACTTTATCAGTTTTGTGGACACAAAGCAATAGAATTTTAACAATAAAAATTTATATGCCTATTGAACACTTCTATCTTTTTCATTAACAATTTTGAAAAGGAGATATTATGAAATCACAAGCAATGAAAGACCGAGAACTGGTTAAACAATTTAAAGCAGGAGACGCTTCCGCATTTGAGAAACTTTTTAACAGACACAAAGACCGTGTTTATTCCTATATATTTTATATAGTGAAGAACGAAACTTTGGCTGATGATATTTTCCAAGACACTTTTATAAAAGTTATAAACTCGCTGAAAAAAGGCAAATATAACGAGCAAGGCGTTTTTGTATCATGGGTAACAAGAATAGCACACAATTTGGTGATAGACTATTTTAGAAAAGAGAAAAAAATGCCGTCATACTCTAACGACGAATTTGATGTATTTAATTCTGAGGAATTTTCGCATGGAAATATCGAAGACGAAATGGTGGAGCTACATATAAAGGCAGAAGTGAAGAAATTAATACAAGACCTACCCGACGAACAAAGAGAGGTGGTATTGATGAGGCATTACGGGCAATTTAGCTTTAAGGAAATAGCCGAAAAAACAGGTGTAAGCATAAACACTGCATTAGGCAGAATGAGATATGCCCTTATAAACATCAGAAAAATGGTGGAAGACAAAAACTTCAACCTAACTTATTATTAGACACAAATTATAAAGTAGTATAATTTCAAAAAAGTAGAATTACATTAATTAATTACACAGTTTTCCGATTTTGCAACTCGCATATATCGCGGGAAAATATAATTAAGATTGTAGCCATAACTTCTATTTTATGTGTTATCTTTGGCAACTGAAATTTTAAATCGGAGATATGCTCGAATTTGTAATTGCCATAAGAAAACATCAAAAATTATCCTACATATTTTCCGCCTACCTAATTGAAAAGGCGGAAGAGGACAGATACAAAATAATAAGTTCGGTAGATATTTCTGATATACAAAAGAAAACGTATAACTTTACTTTGCAACAGAGAGAAATCCTTGAAATTATGGATAGCTACTCTGTGGGCAATTTGATGAAAGTTTTTGGAAACAAGAAACAGTCTCAAATTCAGTTTCTTAAAAGCATAACTGAAAGTAAAACATTCAACTCCATAAAAACACTTTTAGATAGGAAATTTCTAAAAATATATAGACTGGCAGTTGAAAATAATATACGAATTTTTTATAAAGATGCAAATCAAAATCAGCTTCACAAAGGCGACCAATACACAAGCCATAAGAACAATGCAACAACATTGTTCCTAATTCGCAAAACAGCCGACGGAATATTATACCGACTATCATTACAGCAAGATAATCAGGAGATTAAGCTAATAGACAATCCCGGATTTGTATTCATAAACAATCCTTGCCTATTGGTGCTGAACAAAAAATTTTACTTCTTTCAAGATATTGACGGCAAGAAATTAAACCCATTTTTTGAAAAAGAATTTATAAAAATACCTGCCTCGGCAGAGAAAAAATGGCTGGAAAATTTCGCTAAAAAAACTATTGAAAAATATCACGTAAAGACGGAAGGCTTTAATGTCGAGGAGCTAAGCGAACCTCTAAAAGTAAAATTAATTGTAAAAGAAAATTGGCGAAAAGAAGTTGTATTGTCGATGAAATTCAACTATGGACAGCACAGTTTTTCCATCAATGATTTGCACGACAGCAAAGTTTTGTTTGATGAAAATAAAACTTGCTTCTACAAAATAAAAAGAGACAAAGTCAAAGAGAATGAGGCAATTAAGCAAGTCCAGAACTTAGGACTTTCGCTATATGACAATTCTTACTTCAAGGTAAATGCCGGCGAAAACAGCCCGACATCGCAACTGCACAAAATGCTGATGTGGCTTGCCCGGCATAAGCAATTATTATTGCAACAAGGCTTTGAGATAAGCCAAAATTTGGGCGAGAAAATTTTCATAATTCAAAAACCAACTATAAAATTCTCAACCACCGAGCAACATGATTGGTTTGATGTGAAGGCTTTGGTGGATTTCGGGCGATTTCAAATTCCCTTTTCAAAACTTAGAAATAATATCTTAAATGAAATCCCGGAATACACTTTGCCCGACGGCACTATCGCCGTGATTCCCAATGAGTGGTTTGCCAAATACACCGACATTTTGCGATTTGCAGAAGGCAACGACGAGGTCTTGCGATTGCAAAAGATACATTTTAAGGTGTTGCCAAAAGCCAAGGAAGCTCTGCCCGAAACAAGCTGTTTAAAAAAACTGTCAAGCATTTCTGACTTGAAAAAAATACAAGTACCCAAGCAAATTAAGGCAAAACTGCGACCGTATCAAGAGGAAGGATTCAGGCGTATGTACACCATGCAGGAGGCAAACCTCGGCTTGTGTCTCGCCGATGATATGGGACTTGGTAAAACCCTGCAAACCATAGCATTACTGCAAAAAACTAAAAACGAACGCATACCGCCGGTGTATGATTTAAGCTCTCGAAAAGGCGAGCAATTATCCTTATTTTTTGATGCCCCAAAAGATGACAACAACCAAAATCAAACCGCCCAAAAAGCCAAAGAACAAGCACCGAGTTTGGTGGTTGTGCCGGTGTCGTTGCTACACAATTGGACTAATGAATTGAAGAAATTTAGCCCGACTTTAAAGGTGTTGAAATATCACGGCAGTTTGAGGCATCGGCATTTAAAGTCGTTTTCAAAATACGATGTAATTCTTACCGGTTACGGCATCGTTCGCAACGATATTGAAAAATTGACGGGCAGGAAGTTTTTGTACATCATTTTGGATGAAAGCCAATATATTAAAAATCCAAGTTCGCAAATCTATAAGGCGGTCATAAAATTGAAATCGGAATATAAACTTGCCCTCACAGGTACGCCCATAGAGAACTCATTGTCAGACTTTTGGTCGCAAATGAATTTTATAAATCCGGGTATTCTGGGCAATTATACTTTCTTCAAAAAGCATTTTCAAAATCCGATAGAAAAAAAGCATAACGAAGAAATTGCACACAAGTTAAAGCATATCACATCGCCCTTTATTTTGAGGCGTACAAAGCAACAGGTTGCAAAGGATTTACCACCTATAAATGAGCAGGTTGTATATTGCGAAATGTCTGATGAGCAACGTGCAATTTATGAGATTGAGAAAACCAAAATCCGCAATGAGCTTATTAATGCAAACTTCAACCGCGGGGCAAATCTCAACCCTGTGAAAGTCATACAAGCTTTGTCGAAACTTCGCCAGATAGCCAATCATCCCGCCCTTATTGATGAAAATTACGATGCCGACTCGGGCAAATTCATGGAGATTATCCATGCCATTGAAAACATAATTGAGGAAGGTCATAAATTGTTACTGTTTTCGTCATTTGTGAAGCATTTGAATTTATTCAAAAAATATTTCGATGAGAAAAACATCAGCTACTCGTTGCTTACCGGCTCAACCGTCGATAGGGAAACTGAAATTTCCAAGTTCCAAAATGACACCAATAATAAGGTATTTTTAATATCTCTGAAAGCAGGCGGAACGGGCTTAAATTTAACTGCCGCCGACTATGTTTTTCTTGCCGACCCATGGTGGAATCCGGCAGCGGAACAGCAAGCCATCAACCGAGCTCACCGAATAGGACAAGATAAGAAAGTATTTGTATATAAATATATTAGCAATAATACTGTTGAAGAAAAAATATTGAAACTTCAAAGTAAAAAACAAAAACTATCCGAAGAATTTATCACCAATGAGAATATCCTGAAATTCACAAACGACATAGAAATAAAATCTTTATTTGAGTAGAACTTCTAAATTTAATTAAGAAGTTCAACATTTTGCAATTCCAAGAATAATTTTATACCTTTGTTAATAGAAAAAAATAATAGTTATGGCAAACAAAGATATAAGCATAGAAAGCATGATGTTAGTTCTAAATGAATTGACTGTGAAATTTCAAGAGAGCGAAAAACGTTATCAAAAAAGTCAGCAAGAGTGGCAAGAAATCAAGGCAATGTTTCAAGAAACCGACAAAAAGTTTCAAGAGACAGACAGGCAATTTAAAGAAACCGACAAAAAGTTTCAAGAGACAGACAGGCAATTCAAAGAGACCGACAAAAAAATAAACAAAGTACACGGAGAATTTACCTCGCAATGGGGCAAACTTGTGGAGGCAATTGTGAGACCCTCGTGTTTGAGATTGTTTAGAGCAAGAGGCATTGATGTTTCCCGAACACACGAAAACACCACCATAGAGCGAGACGGCATAAAAAAAGCAGAATATGATGCTATTTTGGCAAACGGTAGCGAAGTAGTTATTGTGGAAGTAAAAACCAAATTAAGAAAAAAAGATGTAGAATATTTTACAAAAAAATTAGGCGAAGTAAAAAACTATATGCCTGAATATGCCAACAAAAAAGTATATGGAGCTATGGCAGCAA
>PDWI01014533.1_pt1 | contig 19731 bp, 15 predicted proteins | sample 1430891 | NCBI WGS metagenome assembly PDWI01 (sample SAMN01162508, study PRJNA174530) | Oral metagenome, whole genome shotgun sequencing project. | biome: Marine environment; feature: Marine mammal; material: Swab sample of the gingival sulcus; isolation source: swab sample of gingival sulcus...
TGATCGCACCTATTGCGATGGAAGAAGGTCTGCGCTTCGCGATTCGCGAAGGTGGTCGTACTGTTGGCGCCGGTGTTGTCGCCAAGATTATCGAGTAAGTCGGTCTCGATCAAAGCCTCGCGAGGGGCTTTGCTGTGACAAGCCGAGCGGTTTTTGACTGCTCGGCTTCGTTGTCTGCACTGTTTTTATACAGGCCAGTAGCTCAATTGGCAGAGCAGCGGTCTCCAAAACCGCAGGTTGGGGGTTCGATTCCCTCCTGGCCTGCCATTTTTTATGGCAGCAAAACGCATTCGCATTAAGGCGCTGCGTTTAACGAAAAATCGAAGGACTGTTTGCATGAATTCAGAAGCCCAGACTCCAAATCGTTCTGATGGCGTTATGTGGGCGCTGGTTGCAATTATTGTGGCCCTGGGCGTATGGGGAAATAGCTATTTTGCCAGTGATGTGACGTTTACTTTGATGGGTGAGACCTATCACGTTGCAGCGGTATCTTTGCTTTATCGCGTGTTGGTGTTGTTGGCGCTGGCGGCATTGGCGGGTTTTCTCGCGCTCAAAACCGCTAAAGGCGAATCGTTTTGGGAGTTGATTAAAGGCTCGCGCAACGAAATCCGTAAAGTGGTGTGGCCCACACGTCAAGAGTCCACACAGACAACATTGATCGTTGTCGCTTTTGTTATTGTGGTGGCTTTGCTGTTGTGGGGTTTGGATGGCCTGCTTAGCTGGCTGATTTCCATGGTCATTGGTTAAGGCGTAAAGGGGATAGTTCATGGCAAAGCGCTGGTATGTCGTTCACGCCTACTCCGGCTTTGAGAAAAAGGTCGCTGCGGCTTTAAAAGAGCGTATCGAGCTGCATCAAATGCAAGATCGTTTTGGCGATGTGCTGGTGCCCACCGAAGAAGTGGTGGAAATGCGCGGCGGACAAAAGCGTCGCAGTGAGCGCAAGTTTTTTCCGGGTTATGTACTGGTGCAAATGGAACTGGACGATGACACCTGGCACCTGGTGAAAGAGACTCCGCGTGTGATGGGTTTTATCGGCGGTAAAGCGGATGCGCCCGCGCCGATCACCGAAGCGGAAGCCAATGCGATTTTACAGCGTATTGAAGACGGTACCGAGAAGCCGCGTCCCAAGACAATGTTCGAGCCCGGCGAGATGGTGCGGGTCATCGATGGGCCGTTTAATGACTTTAACGGCGTTGTAGAAGAAGTGAATTACGAAAAGAGTCGCCTGCGTGTCGCAGTGTTGATTTTTGGTCGCTCCACTCCAGTGGAATTGGAATTCGGTCAGGTCGAAAAGTCCTGACCTTGAAATTGCAGGCCTTTTGCTTTCCCTCCTTTTCGGGGAGGTTGGGGGCAGGGGGTCTTTACGCGGCAGGTTTTAGCTTTTAGTGAGAGCCTGCCAAACCTTAATGACGGCTACGCCGTCCAATGGGGAGCTGCGATAACAAGCAGCGCTTGTACCCGGGAGAGTCATCATGGCTAAGAAAGTCGAAGCTTATATCAAGCTGCAAGTGCCTGCAGGTCAGGCCAACCCCAGTCCACCCGTTGGTCCCGCTCTGGGTCAGCACGGTGTGAACATCATGGAATTCTGTAAGGCGTTTAACGCGGAGACCCAGGGTCTTGAACCCGGTCTGCCCACGCCTGTTGTGATTACGGTTTACAACGACCGCAGCTTCACTTTTGTGAAGAAAACACCACCTGCGGCTGTGCTGTTGCGCAAAGCGGCAAAAATCAAGTCCGGTTCTGCCACGCCTAACACCAAGAAAGTGGGCAAGGTAAACCGTGCCCAGTTGGAAGAAATCGCCGAAGCGAAGTGGCCGGACTTAACGGCTGCTGATATGGACGCAGCCGTGCGCACCATCGCTGGCAGCGCCCGCTCTGCGGGTATCGAAGTGGAGGGAGTGTAATCATGGCGAAGATGTCCAAACGCGTTCGCGCATTCAAAGAGAAAGTCGAGCCAGGCAAAGCCTACGATTTTGACGAAGCGGTTGCTCTGCTCAAAGAATTTGCCACGGCTAAGTTCAACGAGTCGGTTGAAGTGGCGGTCAACCTCGGCATCGACGCACGTAAATCCGATCAGGCTGTGCGCGGTGCGACCACCTTGCCTCACGGCACGGGCAGCGATGTGCGCGTTGCGGTATTTACCCAGGGTGAAGCAGCGGAGAAAGCCAAGGCAGCCGGTGCGGATCTGGTTGGCATGGACGACCTTGCCGAGCAGGTAAAAGGCGGCATGATGGATTTCGACGTGGTAGTCGCCTCGCCCGATGCGATGCGTGTTGTGGGTCAGTTGGGTCAAATCCTGGGGCCTCGCGGCCTGATGCCCAACCCCAAGACCGGCACGGTTACCCCGGATGTTGAAACAGCTGTTAAAAACGCCAAAGCCGGTCAGGTGCGCTACCGCACTGACAAAAACGGCATTATCCACGGCGGTATCGGTAAAATCAGCTTTGAGCCTGCGGCTATTCGCGGCAACTTGGAAGCAGTGCTGGCCGACCTCAGAAAAGCCAAGCCCGCTGCGTCCAAAGGCGTTTATATGAAAAAACTCACCCTGTCCACCACGATGGGTCCGGGTGTGATTGTTGACCTCGCGTCATTAGAAGCTTGATAGACGGCCTCGTTTGAGGTCGTTTACGAAAGCGTTTTTATCAGCGGTAACGATAAAAACGTGTGGCAAAACCTGCGGTATCGGTTTTGCCCCTTTGAAGTCTTTGGATAAGCACGACACGGTCTTGTCCCTGTTTAGCTGAACACTGAAGACTGTCAAAGACCGTAGGTGTTCGCGCAGCGGTAGCGCGCAAACTTAATGTCCTACGCAGATGGTGGATTTGTTCACCGCAAGTGGTGTTGCTGATTTTGGCAGCACTTGTTTTTACCAATCCAGGAGTTATTCCAGTGGCAATTGGACTCGAAGACAAAAAAGCGATCGTAGCTGAAGTTAACGAGACCGCCACCAATGCCTTGTCCTTGGTCATCGCCGATTCACGCGGTGTTGACGTAGACGGCATGACGGCCCTGCGCAAGCAGGCTCGCGAAAGCTCAGTGACGCTTCGAGTTGTTCGAAACACACTGGCCAAGCGGGCTTTTGAAGGAACTGAATACGAGTGCGTCAACGGCGCGCTTGCTGGTCCTTCTCTGTTTGGATTTTCTATGGAAGATCCAGGTGCAGCGGCACGTCTGTTCAAGGACTTCGCCAAAGAGAACCAGGCGTTCGAGGTGAAGGTGTTGGCGGTGGGAGGCCAGATGCTGGGTGCAGAGCAATTGGATGTGTTGGCGAAGCTGCCGACGCGCGATCAAGCACTCTCAATGCTGATGAGTGTGATGAAAGCGCCGGCGACCAAGCTGGTACAGACCATCAACGAAGTACCTGGAAAACTGGTTCGTACGCTTGCAGCGGTACGCGATCAAAAGGAATCGGCGGCCTAATTTGGGTCTCGGTTATTAATCAACTAAACAGGAGATTAGAGTCATGGCTCTGTCTAAAGACGATATCTTAAATGCAATCGCTGAAATGAGCGTAATGGAAGTTGTTGAGCTCATCGAAGCAATGGAAGAAAAATTCGGTGTAACTGCTGCAGCCGCAGTAGCCGCAGCACCTGCAGCCGCCGCTGGCGACGCTGGCGCAGCCGCAGAAGAGCAAACCGAATTTGATGTTGTGCTGACTTCAGCTGGTGAAAAGAAAGTAAACGTGATCAAAGTTGTGCGCGCAATAACCGGTTTGGGCCTGAAGGAAGCGAAAGGTCTGGTCGATGGTGCTCCTTCACCGATCAAAGAAGGCGCTTCCAAAGAAGAAGCCGAAGACATCAAGAAGCAGCTTGAAGAAGCAGGTGGTACTGCTGAGCTTAAGTAAGCTTGGCTGGTTTAACACCTTTGAGGTCGGCGGGCTTAGCTCGTCGGCCTTTTCCCGCTTTCAGCGGAAGAATATTTTGACAGGCGCGAGGCGCTTGTCACCTTAAAGCCAGACGGTGGTGATGGCCACCGTGCGGACACACTGCAACATTTGTAGGGGAGTACAGATGGCCTACTCATACACTGAGAAAAAACGCATTCGCAAAGATTTCGGCACCATGCCAGAGGTGATGGACGTACCCTATTTGCTGGCGATTCAAATGGACTCTTACCGCAAGTTCACTCAGCAGGGCACTGCTGCGGATAAACGCGGTGATTACGGTTTACACGCCGCTTTCAAGTCGGTGTTCCCTATTGTGAGCTACAGTGGTAATGCGGCGCTGGAATATGTTGACTACAGACTGGGTACGCCCGTGTTCGACGTTAACGAATGTCAGTTGCGCGGCGTGACCTACGCCTGCCCGCTGCGCGTCAAAGTACGCCTGATTATTTACGACAAAGACAGCTCCACCAAAACCGTTAAAGATATTAAAGAGCAGGAAGTCTACATGGGAGAAATTCCCCTGATGACTGACAACGGTACCTTCGTGGTAAACGGCACCGAGCGAGTGATCGTTTCCCAGTTGCACCGCTCCCCCGGTGTGTTTTTCGACCACGATAAAGGTAAAACCCACAGCTCTGGTAAACTGCTTTACTCCGCGCGGGTCATTCCCTACCGCGGCTCATGGCTGGATTTTGAATTCGATCCTAAAGATCTGGTGTTTGTGCGCATTGACCGTCGCCGCAAACTGCCCGCGACGGTTCTGCTGCGCGCGCTGGGTTATGATACCCAGGAAATTCTCGATATGTTTTACGAGATCAACACCTTCAAGGTGGACAAAGACGGTAAGTTCTCTATGACGCTGATCCCCGAGCGCTTGCGCGGTGATGTGGCGTCGTTTGACATTAAAATTGGCCGCAAGTTGGTGGTAGAAGAGGGTCGCCGCGTGACTTCACGCCATATCCGCGAGCTGGAAAAAGCGGATGTAACAGACCTTGAGATTCCGGCTGAGTATATTTATGGCCGCTCCCTGGCGAAAAACCTGGTGGATGAGAAGACCGGCGAAGTGCTGGTGGAATGTAATACCGAGGTAACCGGGGAAGTGCTGGCAAAGCTGGTAGAGGCCGGTGTCGACAAGGTTGAAACCATCCACACCAACGAACTGGACTGCGGTCCGTTTATTTCTGAAACCCTGCGTCAGGATACCACCCGCAACGAATTGGAAGCGCTGGTGGAAATTTACCGGATGATGCGTCCCGGTGAGCCGCCAACCAAGGAATCGGCGGAAAATCTGTTCCAAAATCTGTTTTTCTCCGCTGATCGCTACGACCTGTCTGCGGTGGGTCGTATGAAGTTCAATCGCCGGCTCGGTCGCGAGAGCGCCCAGGGTGAGGGCGTGTTGGATCGTCAGGATATTGTCGACGTATTAAAAACCCTGGTAGCCATTCGTAACGGTAAAGGTATCGTCGACGATATCGACCACCTGGGTAACCGCCGTGTGCGCTCCGTGGGTGAAATGGCGGAGAACCAGTTCCGCGTGGGGCTGGTGCGTGTTGAGCGGGCGGTGAAAGAGCGTTTGTCCATGGCCGAAAGCGAAGGCCTGATGCCACAGGACCTGATCAACGCCAAACCCGTGGCTGCGGCAGTGAAAGAGTTCTTTGGCTCCAGTCAGTTGTCCCAGTTTATGGATCAGAACAACCCGCTTTCGGAAGTGACCCATAAGCGCCGTGTTTCGGCACTTGGCCCCGGCGGTTTGACCCGCGAGCGCGCGGGCTTTGAGGTGCGTGACGTGCATCCCACGCACTATGGTCGCGTGTGTCCGATTGAGACGCCTGAAGGTCCAAACATTGGTTTGATTAACTCACTGGCGACCTATGCGCGCACCAATGAGTACGGCTTCCTGGAAAGCCCCTACCGCAAGGTGGTTGATGGCAAGGTCACGGATGATATCGAATATCTGTCGGCGATTAACGAAGCTGAGCATGTGATTGCACAGGCCTCTGCGGCAGTCGACGAGAACAAGCAGCTCACCGAAGAACTGGTGGTTGTGCGTCACATGAACGAAACCACAGTGATGCCCCCCGAGCGCGTTGACTATATGGACGTTTCGCCCAGGCAGGTGGTATCGGTGGCGGCGGCGCTGATTCCCTTCCTGGAGCACGACGACGCCAACCGCGCACTGATGGGTTCCAACATGCAGCGCCAGGCTGTGCCAACCCTGCGCAGTGATCGCCCGCTGGTCGGCACCGGTATGGAGCGCTACGTGGCTTCGGACTCCGGTGTGTGTGTGGTCGCCAAGCGTTCCGGTGTGATTGACTCGGTAGATGCCAGCCGCATCGTGGTGCGAGTTAAGGACGAGGAAGTGGGTGACGATCAGGCACCGGTGGATATTTACAACCTTACTAAATACACCCGTTCCAATCAGAATACCTGTATTAATCAGCGCCCCATTGTGCGCCAGGGCGACGTGATTGCGCGCGGTGATATCCTGGCGGACGGTCCCTCGGTGGATTTGGGCGAGCTGGCGCTGGGGCAAAATATGCGTATCGCGTTTATGCCCTGGAATGGTTATAACTTCGAAGACTCCATCTTAGTGTCTGAGCGTGTGGTCAAAGAAGATCGCTTCACCACCATTCACATTCAGGAGCTGACCTGTATTGCCCGCGACACCAAATTGGGGCCGGAAGAAATCACCGCCGATATTCCCAATGTCAGCGAAGGCGCGTTGGGTAAACTGGACGAGTCCGGTATCGTTTACATCGGTGCCGAGGTCGACGCCGGTGATATTCTGGTGGGCAAGGTTCAGCCCAAAGGTGAAACGCAGTTAACCCCGGAAGAAAAGCTGTTGCGCGCCATTTTCGGTGAGAAAGCCTCGGATGTTAAAGACGCCTCCCTGCGGGTGCCATCGAGCACCAAGGGTACAGTTATCGATGTGCAGGTGTTTACCCGCGATGGCCTGGAAAAAGATGCCCGCGCCCAGCAAATCGAAAAATACCAGCTCGATGAGTTCCGCAAGGACCTCAAAGAGGAGTTCCGGATTTTCGAAGATGCGATTTACGCGCGTTTGGCCAGTAAAATTGTCGGCGGTAAAGTGGTTTCCGGCGGCGATCTCAAGAAGGGTGCAGAGCTTACCCACGAGATGCTGGCAGGACTTGATCGCGAACAGTGGTTCAGGATCAAGCTGGCCGATGCAGACATGAACGACGCCCTCAGCAACGCCGAGCGTCAGTTGGAAGAGCAAGACAAGCTGCTGGAAGAGCGCTTTGAAGACAAAAAACGCAAGCTGCAAAGCGGCGACGACCTGTCTCCCGGTGTGCTCAAAGTCGTTAAGGTCTATCTGGCGGTGAAACGTCGCATTCAGCCCGGTGACAAGATGGCAGGGCGCCACGGTAACAAGGGTGTGATCTCGGTAATCATGCCGGTGGAAGACATGCCCTACGACGAAAACGGCGAGCCGGTTGACGTGGTATTGAACCCGCTGGGCGTGCCTTCGCGGATGAACGTAGGGCAGATTCTGGAGACTCACCTGGGTATGGCGGCCCACGGTCTGGGCGAGAAGATCAACGTCATGCTTGAAGAGCAGCGCAAGATTGCCGAAGTGCGCAAGTTTCTGGAGCGGATCTACAACAACGGCGCGGGTCGTGTGGAAGATTTGAATGCCCTGAGCGATGAGGAAGTGCTGGAGCTGGCACAAAACCTGCGCCACGGCGTGCCCATGGCAACCCCGGTGTTCGATGGGGCTGCGGAGGATTCCATCAAAGAGCTGCTCGCGCTGGCGGATATGCCCGCAAGCGGTCAGTTCACCTTGTACGACGGTCGTACCGGTGATGCTTTTGATCGTCCGGTGACGGTGGGCTACATGTATATGCTGAAGCTCAACCACCTGGTTGACGACAAGATGCACGCCCGCTCCACGGGTTCCTACAGCCTGGTTACGCAGCAGCCGCTGGGTGGTAAAGCGCAGTTCGGTGGTCAGCGTTTCGGTGAGATGGAAGTGTGGGCGCTGGAAGCTTACGGCGCGGCCTACACCTTGCAGGAAATGCTCACGGTGAAATCCGATGACGTGGCAGGGCGTACCAAGATGTACAAAAACATTGTCGACGGCGACCACCGCATGGAACCAGGTATGCCTGAGTCCTTTAATGTGTTGGTGAAGGAGATTCGTTCTCTGGGTATCGATATGGAACTGGAAAGCGAATAAGCCGCACGTTGGCATGGGTTACAGCGCCGCTGCGGCGGCGCATAGAGAGAAAAATCTCGTGGAGGAATAACCTTGAAAGACTTACTGAATCTACTGAAGTCCCAGGGACAAACGGAAGAATTTGACGCCATTCGCATCGGTCTGGCATCGCCCGACATGATCCGCTCCTGGTCCTATGGATCAAAGATTACGAGTGTCTGTGCGGCAAGTACAAGCGCCTTAAGCACCGCGGTGTGATCTGCGAAAAATGTGGTGTGGAAGTGGCATTGGCAAAAGTTCGCCGTGAGCGCATGGGGCATATTGAACTGGCGAGTCCGGTTGCCCATATCTGGTTTTTGAAATCCCTGCCCTCGCGTATTGGTCTGCTGTTGGACATGACCCTGCGTGATATCGAGCGGGTGTTGTATTTCGAATCCTACGTCGTGATTGACCCCGGCATGACCACCCTTGAGCAGGGTCAGTTGCTCACCGATGAGCAATACTATGAAGCCATGGAAGAGTTCGGCGACGAATTCACTGCAAAAATGGGCGCTGAAGCGGTACAGGATTTAATGATACAGCTCGATCTGCAACACGAGATCGCTACCTTGCGCGAAGAGATTCCGGCTACCAATTCCGAAACTAAAATCAAAAAGCTGTCCAAGCGTTTGAAGTTGATGGAAGCCTTTGCAAACTCCGGCAACAAGCCCGAGTGGATGGTGCTCAACGCACTGCCCGTACTGCCGCCGGATTTACGCCCTCTGGTACCCCTGGACGGTGGTCGTTTTGCGACCTCTGATCTCAACGATCTGTACCGCCGGGTAATCAACCGCAACAACCGTTTGAAGCGCCTGCTGGACCTCAATGCGCCAGATATCATCGTGCGTAACGAAAAACGTATGTTGCAGGAATCGGTCGATGCACTGTTAGACAATGGCCGTCGCGGTCGCGCGATTACCGGCTCTAACAAGCGCCCGCTGAAATCATTGGCCGATATGATTAAGGGTAAGCAGGGTCGTTTCCGTCAGAACCTGCTCGGTAAGCGCGTGGATTACTCGGGTCGTTCAGTGATCGTGGTAGGGCCTACCCTGCGTCTGCACCAGTGTGGTCTGCCCAAGAAAATGGCATTGGAGCTGTTTAAACCGTTTATTTTCGGCAAGCTCGAAGCCCGTGGTCAGGCGACAACTATCAAAGCGGCGAAGAAACTGGTTGAGCGCGAGCCGCCGGAAGTGTGGGATATTCTCGCCGAGGTGATTCGCGAGCACCCCGTGTTGCTGAACCGCGCGCCCACGCTGCACCGCTTGGGTATTCAGGCTTTTGAGCCGGTGTTGATCGAGGGTAAAGCGATTCAGTTGCACCCGCTGGTGTGTGCGGCTTACAACGCTGACTTTGACGGTGACCAGATGGCGGTACACGTACCGCTGACCATCGAAGCGCAGCTTGAAGCGCGCGCTCTGATGATGTCTACCAACAACATCCTGTCACCCGCCTCCGGTGAGCCCATTATTGTGCCTTCCCAGGACGTGGTATTGGGTCTTTACTACATGACCCGCGAGCGCATCAATGCCAAGGGCGAGGGCATGACCTTTGCCAATGTTTCTGAAGTGCATCGCGCTTATAACGCCAAGCAGGTTGATCTGCAAGCGCGTGTTAAAGTGCGCATCACTGAAGCAGTTGTGTCCGACAACGGCGACGAAATTGAACGCAGCTTTATCGCCGATACAACGGTAGGCCGTGCTTTGCTGTGGGAAATCGTGCCCCGCGGTATCGCCTATGAGATGGTGAACCAGGACATGGCCAAAAAAGCCATTTCCCGCATTATTAACCAGTGCTACCGCGTGGTTGGCTTGAAAGCCACCGTGATTTTTGCCGACCGTTTGATGTATACCGGCTACGAATACTCCACGCGTTCCGGCGCTTCTATCGGTGTCAACGATTTCGCGATTCCCGCGAACAAAACAGACCTGGTTGCCCAGGCTGAGGCTGAGGTGAAGGAAATCGAAGATCAGTACGCTGCCGGTCTGGTAACCCAGGGCGAGAAGTACAATAAGGTGATCGATATCTGGTCACGTGCGAATGACCTGGTGTCTAAGTCGATGATGGAAGGTCTGTCTAAAGAAACGGTTAAAAACCGTGACGGTGAAGACGAAGAACAGGCATCCTTTAACTCGGTCTACATCTACGCTGATTCCGGCGCCCGTGGTTCGCCCGCACAGATCCGTCAGCTCGCTGGTATGCGTGGTCTGATGGCCAAGCCGGACGGCTCGATTATCGAAACACCGATTACCGCGAACTTCCGCGAGGGTCTTAACGTACTGCAGTACTTTATTTCGACCCACGGTGCGCGTAAAGGTCTTGCCGATACCGCCCTGAAAACTGCGAACTCCGGTTACTTGACCCGCCGTCTGGTGGACGTCGCCCAGGATCTGGTCGTTACTGAAGATGATTGTGGTACGGCGCGCGGCCTGTTGATGATGCCGGTAATCGACGGTGGCGACATCATCGAATCTCTGGGTGATCGCGCCCTGGGTCGCATCGTGGCACAGGATGTATTGAAGCCCGGCAGTGACGACGAAGTCGCATTGACCGCTGGCACCATGCTCGACGAGCAGTGGATTAAGCGCCTGGAAGAGATGAGCATCGACGAGATTCTGGTGCGCTCGCCCATCACCTGTGAAACTCGCCACGGTATCTGCTCACACTGCTATGGCCGTGACCTGGCGCGCGGTCATCGCGTGAACATGGGCGAGGCCATTGGTGTGGTTGCGGCCCAGTCCATTGGTGAGCCGGGTACACAGTTGACCATGCGTACTTTCCACATCGGTGGTGCGGCGTCGCGAGCCACTGCCCAGGACAATATCCAGGTGATGAACGACGGTACTATGCGTCTGCATAACCTTAAAACCGTGAAGCGTTCCGATGGTTCCTTGATTGCGGTATCGCGCTCCGGTGAATTGTCGGTGATCGATGGTAAAGGCCGTGTACGCGAAAGCTATAAACTGCCTTACGGTGCGGTGATTAAGGTCAGCGATGCCGACGCGGCGGTCGAGGGCGAAGTGTCGGTAAATGCAGGTGATATTGTGGCTACCTGGGATCCGCACACCCACCCGATCATTACCGAGGTGGCAGGTACTGCGAAGTTCAGCGGTATGGAAGAAGGTATTACCATTACCCGTCAAACTGACGATTTGACCGGTCTGTCCAGCATTTCGGTAATCGACCAAGCTGAGCGCCCGGCGGCGGGTAAGGATATTCGCCCTGCGGTCGCACTGGTTGATGAAAACGGTGAAGAACTGTTCCTGGCTGGTACCAATGTGCCCGCACACTACTTCCTGCCCGCCTATGCACAGGTCAGCCTGGAAGATGGCGCTGCCATTGAAGTGGGTGACGTGATTGCACGCATCCCGCAGGAAGGTTCAAAAACCCGCGACATCACCGGTGGTCTGCCGCGTGTTGCCGACCTGTTTGAAGCGCGTAAGCCGAAAGAGCCTGCGATTCTGGCGGAGATATCGGGCACAGTGAGCTTTGGTAAAGAAACCAAAGGCAAGCGTCGCCTGGTGATTACGCCAACTGACGGCTCGACCTTGCCCGATGGTTCCGATCACTATGAAGCGCTGATTCCGAAGTGGCGCAATATGTCGGTGTTTGAGGGTGAATTCGTGTCCAAGGGTGAGGTGGTGTCCGAAGGCCCACCCAACCCACACGATATCCTGCGCCTCAAGGGTGTGGAAGAGTTGGCGAAATATATCGTCAACGAAATCCAGGAGGTTTACCGCCTGCAGGGTGTGAAGATCAACGACAAGCACATCGAAGTGATTGTGCGTCAGATGCTGCGTAAAGTGACCATCACTGCACCGGGCGATTCCAGTCTGATTAAAGGTGAGCAGGTGGAGTACGTGTCCTTCCTCGAAGAAAACGAGCGCCTGCTGGCCGAGGATCTGGTGCCCGCAAGCGGCGAGCGCGAGTTATTGGGCATTACCAAGGCATCTCTGGCAACCGAGAGCTTTGTGTCCGCAGCGTCCTTCCAGGAAACCACCCGTGTTCTCACCGAAGCGGCGGTTACCGGCAAGCGCGACTACCTGCGTGGCCTCAAGGAAAACGTGGTTGTTGGTCGCCTGATCCCCGCCGGTACCGGTCTTGCCTATCACGAAGAGCGCAAGCGCAAGCGTATGGGTGATGCCGAGAACACAGTATCCATGGAAGAAGTGGAAGCGGCTCTTACAGAAGCGTTGCAAGCCGATAGCTGATTTGCGCTAAGGCTTAACGGATCGAAAAAGGCGAAACCATTTTGGTTTCGCCTTTTTTTTGCTGGTGATCACAGCGTAACTTGTTGATATTAAGTAATTAATAGAGGTTTTTCTACTTTGCTGGTGGAGTATCCGGGCGAGCCCGGATGTTTCACCAGTAAATGGAATTTTCGGACAAAAGGACAAAGAAGGTTGTTCAAACATCATTCAAAGCGTAGCAGTAGCTACGGTTTGAATGATGTTTGGGCAAGATTCGAAGTCATTTTTATTCGGCGCGTCCATGCGCCTCACCCCTGCGGGGCTATCGTGAAATTTCTTTCCCGAAGAAATTTTTTCGAAACCGTACTGGTGAAATATCCGGGCTAAGTCTCCGCCAAGGTTTGCTGAATGTGGCTTGCCAGTTTGCCCATTAACACACGCATTTTTGCAACCACCTCGTTGTAGCCGCCTTCGCTCAAATCTTCGCTGAAGCTGAATGCCTGCTGCAATTGCTGTTGGCCTTCTGCGTCGCTGATTTGATAGCTGCCGCTCAAGACCACTTCGCCGTCCATGCTTGAATGAAAGCGGCTGATAGACAGTGCAATGCTTTTGCAGGCCTGGCACAGGGGCGTAATGTAATAGTCTGACTGTAAGTTGTTGAGATCAGTGAGCAGTGCTTGCAACAGTGAAATGGCGGGCACTTCTGACCATAAATGGTAATTGGCGTAAACTAATTCGTAGTTGCCGCGTTGCATCACCAGCTTGTTTTGTTTGAGATAACCCGGCACGTGAGCCAGGCTTAGTTGCATTGGCGGTACCTTATCCAAACCGCGTTGCGCCTGGTTGTCGTCCACCGTGTTGTTCAAATAGTAATAGCGTTCCGCAGGCAGTTGCTCACCGCCGGTGGAAGAGCAGGCGGTGATCACGGCGGCCAGTAATAGCAGACTAAAACGGTAGTACATGGTTATTGATCCCTGTTGCTTTTGGTTTTTGCTTTAGGTTCGGCGTCTTGCGGCTTGGCCGATGAAAACACCAGTGAGCTGGGTTTGGCGTTGACCTCTTGGAGCACGGCTTGTAAATCGGTCAAGGTCGTTTGCAGGTCACTCATCGTGGTACCCACTTGTTGATAAAACTTCGAGTCTTGCTGAAAACCCTGCAAGGTTTTTTGCAAATCCACCAGGGTTTGATTGATGACCTTGGTGATTTCCTGGGTATCGTTTTTCGCCAGCAGTTTCTTTAACTCTTCAAGCGTGGCATTCATGTTTATCATCGCAAGATCGGCGGAGTTGATTGCATGGTTGGCGGAGTTCACCGTCACGCGCAGGGGCATGGCTTCGACCTGTGTCAGGATGTTGTCCACTTTTTCGGCGATGCGGTTGAAACCGCCAGTGGCGGAGGGGATTACCGTATAACCGCCGTAGCTCTCCAGGTCGGCGACGGGTTTACCACCGAAATCCAGGCTGATCATCATACTGCCCAGCAGCAGATTTGAGGTTTGAATGGTCGCGACCAGGCCGTTGTGCAGGTATTGTTGAAAATCGGCGTTCAGCTCTTCCAGGCTAAGTCCGTGAGCGTTACCGTAAAGACGTTCCGGCTCAATGCGCACCAGTACTGCCATCAGCTGTTGGTTGGGTTTGGAAATGCCCAGTTCTTCCAACTTATCAATGGTCATAAAAGGTATGGCGACGGAGCCAATTTGAATGCCGCGATATTCCACCGGCGCACCGGCGTACAGGCCACCAATGGAGTCTTTTACCAGAAGCAGGTATTCCTTGTAGGCGTATTCGCGGTCTTCGTAGATAGCCTCGTTAGATTCATACAAGGTAAACTCCGTGTTGGGCGCAACGTGCTCGCCTAAGCTTAAATCGTCTGGCACATCAAACTGCACGCCACCTGACAGCAGTGTTTCCAGTGAGGCCATGTTGACAGAAAAACCTTTCGGGGTGGCTTTTACGTTAACACCGGAGTTATTCCAGAAAAAGGAGTTGCTGGTGACCAGCGAGTCGTAGGGCGACTTGATAAAAATTTTGTATTCGGCTTCTCTTTTTTCGGGGTTAAACAACGAGCTTTCGATACGCCCCACGGTGAAGCCGCGGTACATCACCGGTTGCCCTGGGCTGAGGCGGTTGGCGGTGTGTGATACCAGCGTCAACTGCAGGCCCTGGGAGGTGAGGCTGGTAACGGGTGGCTCTTCCAGGCCGACGAAGCGGTAGCGCCGCACCTCATCGTTACCCGGTGATAACTCAATATAAGCACCTGATAACAGCGTGCCAATGCCGCTGATACCCTGATTGCCAATGCGAGGCCTGACCACCCAAAACTGGGTGTCCGCAGCCAATAAATCGTCCATTTCCTTGTCGATTTCTATGCTGGCGATAATGCGATCGCGTTTGTTGTTAAAAGATACCTTGGTGACCAGGCCAACATCGACATTGCGGGTTTTGACTTTGGTTTTACCCGCTTCCAAACCCTCCGCGGTTTCAAAGCTGACCTCGATCATTTGACCCTTGTCTTCGTAGTTTTTGTAAATCATCCATGCGCCAAGCACCAGAGCGACAAGCGGAACGATCCATATTTTTGACAGGGAATGTCGCTGTGTTTCCCGTGCGGGCACACCTGGCGCGCTATCCGTTTGCGTGCTCATTTTTTCTCTCCAATAAATCCCAGATTAAGCGGGGGTCAAAACAGTGGGCGCTGATCATGGTACACACGACCACGCCGGAAAAGGCAAAGGCGGCAATGCCGGGTTGTATGGCCATTAGCGCGCCCATTTGCACCAGTGCCACCAAGATGGCGACCACAAACACATCCACCATAGACCATTTACCGATGAACTCGGTGACGCGGTACAGGCGGGTAAGCTCGCGGTGCTCCAAATCGATGCGATGACTTACGCAATAGCACAACCAGATAATCGCCAGCATTTTGGCGATGGGTATCAGTACGCTGGCAATAAAAATGATCGCCGCAACAAGATAGGAACCGTGCTCTATAAACAGCAGTACACCACTGATAATGGTATTTTCAGCCGGCTTGCCCAGGGTGGAAGTCACCATAATGGGGTAAATATTCGCGGGAATGTACAGCACTATGGAGGTGACCAGCCAGGCCAGACAGCTTTGTATTGAGTTGGTGTTTCTAAGGTGCAGGCGAGAGCCGCAGTAAGGGCAGTGCCGCTCATCCACTGGGGTTAAACGCTGGCAATAGTGACAATTCGCCAGGCCCCGCTCGGCGGCGGAGCCGGGCGAGTAGGGTGTTGTTTTTAGCTGTGACATTCCACCCATCTCCACAGTTTAGGTATATCCAGCAGTCCGGAGATATAAGTGAACAAAACCACAAATGCCACATAGGCCCAGAAAGAAATGTGCAGGGAAATGCTGGCCAGTGCAAACAGTTTAATCAGGGCGACCAGTACGCCAATTAAAAACACTTCTGACATGACCCAGGGTTGCAGGTTTGATAACAACTTACCCAGCACTATTCTAGTGGGGGAGGGTTTTGCCAGGCCGAGCTGCAGGGGAATCAACAGTGCCAGCAGTATCAGTAGATAGAGCGCGGGAAACAACAGGATAAACAACAGCACCATCACGCCCAATACGACAAAACCCTGGGCGTAAAGCGCCAGCGCAGCATTGAACAAATTGATATGCGCTTCCTGCCCCATGACCTCCATGGCGATATAGGGGTAGGCGTTGGCCATCAGCAGACAAATCAGTGCACTGATACTAAGTGCTATGACATATTCAACACTGCTTTTGTGTCCAGCAGTGATGTGGTTATCACAGCGCGGGCATGACAACACTGTTCCCGCCGGCACATGCTCGGGCAGGTCAATCAGTAAGTCGCATTCGTGGCAGGCAATGGGCAAGGGTGTTCCTCTTATTTGGAGGCGAGATGGTAGCATTGTCTCTGGTTTTCGCCTAGTGGGCCGGGTTCGCAGTATGGCACCGCCAAACCAGTTGCGTACGGCTCGGTGTCTTCCATAGGTAAAGGGTTAAAGCGAGGAAGCGTCGAAACACCTCAACAAGCCCTTGACTCACCCCGTAAGCATCTATAGAATGCCGCATCCTCTTTTTAGGGGTGCTTTGCCTGTGGTTTGAAATTGGCTGTTTGAAGCTGATCGAAAGCTCCGCAAAAGCGCGTCGAACAAGAGGTTGAGCCATAAGGCTCGTTAACTGAATACTTATTTTTGGAGTTTTAACTTAATGGCAACGATCAACCAATTGGTTCGTAAGCCTCGCAAGCGCAAGCTCGACAAAAGTGACGTACCGGCTTTGCAAAGCTGTCCTCAGCGTCGTGGTGTGTGTACTCGTGTGTACACCACTACACCGAAGAAGCCGAACTCTGCACTGCGTAAAGTCTGCCGTGTGCGCCTGACCAACGGTTATGAAGTTTCTTCATACATCGGTGGTGAAGGTCACAACTTGCAGGAACACAGCGTAGTTTTGATTCGCGGCGGTCGTGTAAAAGACCTGCCGGGTGTACGTTACCACACCGTTCGCGGCAGCCTGGATACCTCCGGCGTTGCTGATCGTAAAAACGGTCGTTCGAAGTACGGTGCCAAGCGTCCCAAGTAATTTCGCTTGGGTGCTGCGAGACAAATAACCGAATATAGACATTAGTAAGGCCAGACCTCTGCCTCCCCCGCTCTGTGGCAGGTCGGTGTCTGGGTTAACCTGAAGAAGGAGAGGCACTATGCCTAGAAGACGAGTAGTCGCCAAGCGCGAAGTTTTACCAGATCCGAAGTTTGGTAACGTAACGCTGGCAAAATTCATGAACCACGTTATGGTCAGCGGCAAGAAATCTGTTGCGGAAACCATCGTGTACGGCGCTTTGGATATCGTACAAGAGCGTCTGAAAAAAGATCCGCTGGAAGCTTTTGACGAAGCCCTGGAAAACATTGCCCCCATGGTGGAAGTTAAGTCCCGCCGTGTAGGTGGTGCTACTTACCAGGTGCCGGTTGAAGTTCGTCCGGCTCGCCGCGTGGCGCTGTCTATGCGCTGGTTGGTGGAATACGCCCGCAACCGCGGTGAAAAGTCCATGCGTCAGCGTTTGGCTGGTGAGATCATCGACGCATCGCAGGGCAAAGGCAATGCGGTCAAGAAGCGTGAAGATGTGCACCGTATGGCGGAAGCTAACAAGGCATTCTCTCACTATCGTTTTTAATCGGTTGCTTGGCAACCCTCAATTGGGGATTTAATTGTGGCACGTAAGACTCCTATTAAACGCTACCGCAACATCGGTATCGCTGCCCACGTGGATGCAGGTAAAACCACGACCACCGAGCGCGTTCTGTTTTACACGGGCTTGTCTCACAAAATTGGTGAAGTGCACGATGGCGCGGCGACCATGGACTGGATGGAGCAGGAGCAGGAGCGTGGTATTACCATTACCTCCGCGGCGACTACCTGTTTCTGGAAAGGCATGGATGCGCAGTTTGACGAGCACCGCATCAACATTATCGACACGCCAGGACACGTTGACTTCACAATTGAAGTAGAGCGTTCTCTGCGTGTACTTGACGGCGCGGTTGTCGTGCTGTGCGGTTCATCTGGTGTACAGCCCCAGACCGAAACCGTATGGCGTCAGGCCAACAAGTACGAAGTACCGCGTATGGTTTTCGTCAACAAAATGGATCGCGCTGGCGCGGACTTTTTGAAAGTTGTTGAGCAGCTGCGTGATCGTTTGGGCGCTACCGCGGTTCCCCTGCAAATGACTATCGGTGCCGAGGACGAGTTCAAAGGCGTTGTCGATCTGGTGAAAAACAAGGCTATCGTCTGGAGCGAAGAAGATCAGGGCATGAGCTTTGAATACGCCGACGTTCCCGCTGAGCTTGAAGACCAGGTTGCCGAGATGCGCGAATACATGGTGGAAGCTGCGGCAGAAGCCAATGACGAATTGATGGAAAAATACCTCGAAGAAGGCGAGCTGACCGAAGAGGAAATCAAGGCAGGCATCCGCGCGCGCACCCTGGCTAACGAAATCGTGCCTGTGCTTGGCGGTTCCGCGTTTAAGAACAAGGGCGTACAGGCTGTGCTGGACGCGGTCATCGAGTACATGCCTTCACCGACTGAAGTTAAGGCGATTGAAGGTACCCTGGACGATGGGGAAACCGTCGAGACGCGTGAAGCGGACGACGATGCACCGTTTGCGGCGCTGGCGTTTAAAATCGCCACTGATCCCTTTGTGGGCACCTTGACGTTCTTCCGTGTGTACTCCGGCACGCTGCAATCAGGCACCGGCGTTTACAACTCGGTAAAAATGAAGAAAGAGCGTGTAGGCCGTATGGTGCAGATGCACTCTAACAGCCGTGAGGAGATCAAAGAAGTACTGGCGGGCGACATCGCCGCTGCGGTCGGTCTGAAAGACGTTACCACGGGCGATACCCTGTGTGACAATGACAGACCCATCGTGCTTGAGCGTATGGAGTTCCCGGAGCCAGTAATCTCCGTAGCGGTTGAGCCCAAATCCAAGCCCGATCAGGAAAAAATGGGTATCGCCCTTGGCAAGCTCGCCCAGGAAGACCCTTCTTTCCGTGTGAAAACCGATGAAGAAACCGGCCAGACCATCATCTCTGGTATGGGTGAGCTTCACCTGGACGTTCTGGTTGATCGTATGCGCCGCGAGTTCGGTGTTGAGGCCAACATCGGTAAGCCCCAGGTGGCCTACCGCGAAGCGATCCGCAACACCTCCGAGATCGAAGGCAAGTTTGTGCGTCAGTCAGGTGGTCGCGGTCAGTACGGTCACGTATGGGTGAAATTCGAGCCGGCGGAAGACGAGAGCGCCGAAGGTTTGGAGTTTGTCAACGAAATCGTCGGTGGTGTGGTGCCTCGCGAGTACATTCCTGCGGTACAAAAGGGTATCGAAGAGCAGATGCAAAACGGTGTTCTGGCGGGCTATCCCCTGCTGGGCCTGAAGGCAACTCTGTACGATGGCTCTTTCCACGATGTTGACTCCAACGAAATGGCCTTTAAAATTGCCGCTTCGATGGCGACGAAAAAGCTGTCTCAGGAAGGCGGTGCCGTACTGCTTGAGCCCATCATGAAGGTTGAAGTGGTAAGCCCTGAAGAGAACATGGGTGACGTTGTTGGCGACTTGAATCGTCGTCGCGGCTTGATCGCGGGTATGGACGAAAATGCCTCCGGTAAGGTGATCAACGCTGAAGTGCCTCTGGCGGAAATGTTCGGTTACGCAACCGATCTGCGCTCGGCAACTCAGGGTCGCGCAACCTATACCATGGAGTTCTCCAAGTATGCGGAAGCGCCAAGCAACATCGCCGATGAAATCATCGCGAAGAACCAAACCAAATAATTGTTAAGCACTATCACAGAGGTGAATTAAAGTGGCAAAGGAAAAATTTGAACGCAGTAAGCCCCACGTCAACGTGGGCACCATTGGGCACGTTGACCACGGTAAAACCACGCTGACTGCAGCGTTGACCC
>PDWI01004146.1_pt1 | contig 19719 bp, 20 predicted proteins | sample 1430891 | NCBI WGS metagenome assembly PDWI01 (sample SAMN01162508, study PRJNA174530) | Oral metagenome, whole genome shotgun sequencing project. | biome: Marine environment; feature: Marine mammal; material: Swab sample of the gingival sulcus; isolation source: swab sample of gingival sulcus...
CCGTTTTTCAACATTATTTCCAGACCATTTTTCACTTTACAAAATTGTTGGTACATTCACATATAGGCTGTGTGGACGTGGTGAAATTGCCCCATCTTTCCGGATGGGGGAGACGGATGGGTCTCCAGGCGGCACATGTCCCAAACCTTGATTGCTGGCAAGTAGTCTGTCTACAATCTATCACTAACTTTACATACGTTACCTGAGGAGGAAAACGCATGAAAGAACGGAATACAAACATTCTGTCTCCACAAAATATGGTGATGGGATTTCAGCACATGTTCGTGATGTTTGGTGCAACAGTGCTTGTCCCGATTATTACCGGACTCGATATCAGTGTCGCCTTGTTTGCATCGGGCGTGGGAACACTGTTGTTTCATATTGTAACAGGCTTTAAAGTTCCGGTGTACCTTGGTTCGAGCTTTGCTTTTATCCCTGCTATCATCGCCATTTCGACCTAGCTATTTCCGATATTGAGCACTGGTTGAGCAGCGGATACGCGATTTATCTGTCGCTGGCCGGCGACGACAAGCTAACGGCGGTGCGTAAGCTGCTAAGCGAGGCCGGCTTGGCTGCTAAAATTGTTCAGTCGAACGATTTTGCGCCGGGCATTCACATTGTAAAGCGCGATTTTCCAAGTGGCTTTAGTACCGATACGTTTAAAGTGGCGCTCTTGACGGAAAGCGAACTGTTTGGCAAGCGGCGCGCGCCAAAGCGGCGCCGCCTCAAACACGCCAAGTCGATTAAGTCTTTTACCGACTTGGCGACCGGCGATTACGTGGTGCACGACACGCACGGCATCGGCAAGTATTTGGGCGTCTTTCAGTTGACGGTAGACGGCAAGAAAAAGGATTTTTTAAAGATTAGTTACAAGGCGGAAGATGTGCTTTACATTCCGGTCGAGCGCATGGAAACGCTGCAAAAATACATTGGCGGCGACGTCGCCAAAGTGCGCCTTAGCAAGTTGGGCGGTACGGAGTGGATTAAGACCAAGCAGCGCGTTAAAAAGTCGGTTGAGGACATGACCGACGAGTTAATTGCGCTGTACGCCGAGCGGCGCGCCCGCAAGGGTTTTGCCTTTTCGGCAGACGGCGATTGGCAGCATCAATTTGAGCAGGCCTTTCCCTATCGGGAGACGGACGATCAGCTAAAGTGCATCGCCGAGATCAAGCGCGATATGGAGTCGGCCAAGCCGATGGAGCGGCTGCTCTGCGGCGACGTCGGCTACGGCAAGACCGAAGTGGCGATGCGCGCCATCTTTAAGGCGGTGGCCGATTCAAAGCAAGCGGCCATTTTGGTGCCGACGACGATTTTAGCCCAGCAGCACTACGACACCTTGACGCACCGCTTTTCGTCTTTTCCAGTTACCATTGCCGTGCTCAGCCGCTTTCGCACCAATGCGGAGATAAAAAAGGCGTTGGACGACATTAGAACCGGCGTCGTCGACATTGTGGTCGGCACGCATCGCCTGTTGTCAAACGACGTCACCTTTAAAGATTTGGGACTATTGGTGGTCGACGAAGAACAGCGCTTTGGCGTCAAACACAAGGAAAAGATAAAGTCGTTAAAGTCCAATATAGACGTATTGACATTGACGGCGACGCCGATTCCGCGCACTTTACACATGAGCTTGACGGGCATTCGCGATCTCAGCACCATTGAAGACCCGCCGGAGGAGCGCTATCCGATTCAAACCTATGTATTGGGTTATCAGCAGGCGGCGGTGCGCGAGGCCATTTTGCGCGAAATCGACCGCCGCGGCCAAGTTTACTTTGTGCACAATCGGGTGGGGGACATCGACCGCGTAACGGCCCAGTTGCGCAATTTGGTGCCAGAGGCCAAAATAGAATACGCCCACGGCAAAATGAAAGAAACCGAACTGGAAAGCAAGATGTACGCCTTTATGAATGGCGAATTCGACGTGTTGGTCAGCACGACCATCGTCGAAACGGGTCTTGACATATCCAATGTCAACACGATGATCGTCAATCAGGCCGATCGCTTTGGCCTGTCGCAGCTCTATCAGCTGCGCGGGCGCGTCGGGCGCAGCAATCGCCTGGCCTATGCCTATTTGACCTACGATCGCGATAAAATTTTGACCGAAATCGCCGAAAAGAGGCTGAAGGCGATTAAAGAATTTACCGAATTGGGGTCGGGTTTTAAAATCGCCATGCGCGATTTGGAACTGCGCGGTGCCGGCAGCTTGTTGGGCGCCGAACAGCACGGACACATGGCGGCGGTCGGCTACGAACTGTATAGCAAACTGCTGGAAGAAGCCGTCGTCAGCGCCAAGGGCGGCGCGGTTGCCGAACCGATTGACAGCGAAATAGAAATTGCCTGCGAGGCCTATATACCGGAATACTACATTGAAAACGCCAAGTTTAAAATCGACGTCTACAAGCGCATTTCGGCAATTCGCTACAGCGACGACAAGTATCAAATACAGGATGACTTAATCGATTTGTACGGCGATATTCCGAGGTCGGTGATGAACTTAATCGACATTGGCTACCTCAGGGCAATGGCCAGCAAACACCAGTTTAAAAAAATAAGTGCGGAAAAGGGCGTTTTGTCCTTTGTCTACGCCGCTACGGCGCAGATTAATCCGCTGTTGATTTCTATAGTGCTCTCGGAGTATAATGGGAAAGGACTTGATTTTAAGGCTTCTCAGCCGATTCAATTCCAATATAAAATGGGCAAGAAAAAGAGGTCTGACGACGACGTTTTGGCGGCCGCGACAGAAATAATTGAAGCGATCGATCGGGCGCGCGAACAAATGGATAACGAGGAGTGAGTTATGAAGAAGTTAATTGCAATGATTTTATTGACAGTTGTATTGGTTGCCGCTGCGGGGTGTGGCGAACAGGGAACGCAGAATGCGACGACGTCGCCCGCTGAAACGCAAAATGGCAATGCTCCGGCTGGCGACATCGTCGCCCAAGTCGACGATAAGACGATCGATTTAAAAACCTTTGAAGGCGCTTATAAAATGGTCGAAATGAGCTATATTAAGCAGTATGGCGGCGACATTATGGAGCGCGACATCAACGGCAGAAAATTGGGCGATATTATCAAGGGCGAATTGCTGACCAGCTTGGTCGACGAAATTTTAGTCATCGACAAGTTGACGGCGGAAGATTTTACAGTGGAAGACGCCGCGGTCGATGAAAACTATCAGCAGTTCAAGGAATTTGTTTGCATCGACGAGGCCAAGTTGGCAGAACTCAGCGAACAGGGCATCGACGAGGCGTTTATTAAAAATCGCATTAGAATGCAAATGTACTTAGTCGAATTTAATCAAAGAGTCAACGACGCCGTCGTTCAGACGGTTGATTTAGATGCGCCGGAGATTGCATCGGAAATCGTCAAAGTGGAAGCGCAACACATTTTAGTCGAAACGCTCGACGAGGCCAATGCGGTGTTGGATCGCCTAGAGGCTGGCGAGGCGTTTGAAGACTTGGCCAAAGAACTTTCCAAGGATCCGGGCAGTGGCGCGAACGGCGGTAGCCTCGGCGAATTCGGCCGCGGCGTAATGGTTGCGCCATTTGAAGCGGCGGCTTTTGCATTGGAAGAAGGCGCCGTGTCAGAGCCGGTTGAAACGCAGTTTGGCTTCCACGTCATCAAGCTCAATAAAAAGATTAGCGTTGCCGACTTAAAGGCTTTGGAAGACGGTCAGGCCGAATTGGAAGCGGTTAAAAGGCAAAAGGCCGAAGCGAAATTTGCCGAGGCAATTGAAGGCGAAATGGCGGCGTTACGCGACGGTCGCACTATAAAAGAGTTTCCCGAAAACATAGTGGCAGTCGGTCAACCATCCGAAGCGGCGCAAACAGAAGCCACTGAGGCATCAGAAACAGAGGCCGGTGAAGTGGAAACCACGAACTAGTCATGACGATGAAAAAAAATAATTCTTTTGTCAATGTCGCGCTGATTTACAGCGCGACGCTGATTGTCGTCAAGATTATCGGCGCAGTCTATAAAATATTTTTGGGCAATGTCTTAACCGATACGGGCACCAGCTATTACGCCTTTGTGTACCCTTATTTTAACGCCATGTTGGCGATTACGACTGTTGGCTTTCCGGCGGCGATTGCCAAAATAACCTCCGAATACTTAGCGGAGGACAATTTGTTGGGAGCCGAACAGCTCTTTGCCGTGATGAAGCGCTTTTTGCTGATTATCGGCTTTGCCTCGACGACGATACTATTTGTGGCGGCGCCCTTTATTACGGCGCTGGGCGGCAACCCGAAGGCGTCTCTTTCCATGCAGGCGATTTCTCTGGCGCTCGTCGTGGTCGCCTACATGTCGGCCTATCGCGGCTTTTTTCAAGGCCATTCCAATTTATTTCCCTTTGGCATGTCGCAAATTGCCGATCAAATTGGGCGCGTCGGCATTGGCTTTTTCTTGGCGATTGCACTGCTTAAATTTGGCGATGAATACGCTGCGGCGGGCGCGACTTTTGCGGCTACGCTGGGCACGGCCTTCGGCCTGTTGACGCTGCTGTTTTTTCGCAAGCGCTATGAACGGGAAAATGGCGTCAGCGCTAAAATTAAAGTTAAGTTAAGCGAGCACAAGGCCGAAATCAAGCGCGTCATCGCGATTGCGATTCCGATCATTATCGGCGCGATGGTGATGCCGATGGTCAATATGATCGACACTTTAATCGTCATCAATCGCCTGGAGGGCATTGGTTATAGTTCTAAAGTGGCGAAGGAATTTTATAGTTATCACGCCTATTTTACGGCCTCGATGGTCAATTTTCCGCAGGTTTTATTTACGGCGATTCAAGCCAGTTTGTTGCCGGCGGTGTCCTTTGCAATCGCCGCAAAAAATAATTCGGCAGTCGCCAAGACGATTAAGACGGGCATTAAGGTTGCCTTTACCATTGGCGTGCCGGCGGCGATTGGCATGTTTATTTTGGCGCGGCCGATTATTATGCTACTGTACCCGGCCAAGCCAAATGTAATCCTCTACACGCCGGATATTTTGTCGATTGCGGCGCTGGCCCTAATACCGCTGTCGCTCTTTCAAGCGACGACGGGCATCTTACAGGGCATGGAAAAACAGCAATTGCCGGCCTTTAATTTGATGATTGGGGCATTGTTTAAAGTGGTCGTCTGCTATATTTTAGTCGGCATGCCGAGTGTCAATGTAAAGGGTGCGGCGGTATCGACGCTGTTGGCGTTTACAATTGCGGCGCTGCTCAACATCAGGGTGCTATTTAAATACCATAAACCGAATTATAGCATTTTAAATATTACAGTTAAACCGTTTGCGTCGGCCTTGGCGATGGGGCTAATCGTCTGGTTCGCCTATAATGGCATCGCCGGCCCGTTGGGCTTTAAGTTGGCGACGTTGGTTAGCATTTTATTGGGCGTGGCAGCTTACGGCGCGCTGATCGTTTTTAGTAAGGCGCTGGACGTCGACGATTTAGAATATTTGCCGGGCAAGAAGTACTTAGCGAAAGTGATTAGGTGATACGATGTACGAACTGACAGTTGTCGGGCTCGGCCCCGGCGATTTGAGCTATATGACGCAGCAGGCGCTGGCGGCGCTAAAGTCTGCCGATAAAGTCCTATTGAGAACGGCGCGCCATCCCGTCGTCGACGAGCTGGCGGCGCTCGGCATACCCTTTGAGAGTTACGACGATTACTATGAGCGCGGCGATACTTTTGACGACGTCTACGCGGCGATCGCCGACGACATCGTCGAGCGATTGGCGGACGGCGCCGTCGTCTACGCCGTGCCGGGCAATCCGTTTGTCGCCGAGCGCACCGTGGAATTGTTGGCCGAGCGCCATCGCGGCGACGTGCGCTACGTTCACGGCAGCAGCTTTATCGACGCCGTCATCACGGCGCTGGGCATCGACCCAGTAGGCGGCATGCGCATCGTCAATTCGCTCGATTTAAAGCCCTTTGAGCAATTAAATGACGACGTTTTAGTCTGCATTCAGTGCTATGACGCAGTCGTTGCATCGGAACTTAAAATATGGCTGTCGCGGGTGTTTTTAGACGAACATCCGGTCGTCGTGGTGCAGTCGGCCGGCATCGCCGCGCGCCAAAAAATTGTCGAGATGCCGCTCTATGAATTAGATCGCTATGCGCACTTCGATCACTTGACCAGCGTCATCGTCAAACCGCAGCGCCAGCTGATGCGCTATCAAGTTGCGGGGTTGCTGAATATCGTCGCCGAGTTGCGCTCCGAAAACGGTTGTCCGTGGGATAGAGAGCAAGATCACTTAAGCCTTAAGCAAAATCTCTTAGAAGAGGCTTACGAGGTGGCCGAGACGCTGGAAAACGAAGATATTTTTGGCTTGGAAGAAGAGTTGGGCGACTTGCTGTTGCAAGTTGTCTTTCACGCTCAAATCGCCCGCGAAAACGGCGACTTTGACATGACCGATGTGACAGATGGCATCAGTCAAAAGTTGGTTAGACGGCATCCGCACGTCTTTGGCGACTTGGCGCTGGCCGATTCCGACGCAGTAATCGACAATTGGGAAAAGATCAAGCGCGCCGAAAAGCAGCACGAGACGACTGGCGATGTAATTAAAAAGTATTCCAAGGCCCTGCCGGCGCTGTTTAGATGTCACGAGGTCATCAAAAAAGCGGCCAAGGCGGGAGCGGCTTGGCCGACTGGTGAAGCGGCCCTCGCGCACTTGCAGCAGTCTGTCGAACGCCTGGCAGAGGCGATTAAAAGGGGCGACGCGGCAAATTACGAGCAGCTGTTGGGCGCCGTCTACTTGGCGGCCTGCGGCGTGGCGCGCCGGGTCGAGGTGGCTTCAGAACTGTCCTTGCACAAGGCGGTAGATGGCTATGTCGCAAGGTTTAGCGAGCTGGAACGGCGCTATCTTGAACAAAAAAGTGACTTAAAGTCGCTCGATGTGGCGACAATTCGAAAAGTTTGGCAAAAATCGTAAAAAATCATCAAAAAAAACTTGCTATTTAGAGCGGTTTTAGGCTAATATGTACATAGTCGATAAAAAAAATATCAATAAAAAAATTCATGCATTGGTTAATAAAGGAGGTAATGCTGTGAATAAAGCTGAGTTAGTATCAAAGATTGCCGAGCAGGCCGGTTTGACAAAAAAGGACGCAGAGGCTGCGTTAAATGCATTTATGAATACTGTGGAAGAATCACTTTGTAAAGAAGAGAAGGTTCAATTGGTAGGATTTGGCACATTTGACGTAAGACATAGAAAAGCCAGAACGGGTAGAAATCCGCGCGATCCGCAAAAAATGTTAAATATCCCGGCATCAAAAGCACCGGTCTTCAAAGCCGGTAAAGCACTTAAAGAATCTGTTAATGACGCTAAGTAGCATGGCGATAAGATAGTATAAACCAGATTAAAACAGCGTGGCTTTGCGTCATGCTGTTTTAGATTTTTGTGGCGATATCCCATATCGGAGAGAGGGGGAGCTGTGAAAAAGTTTGATAAAAAAATGATTAGGTCATATGCAGAGGTCTTTTTGGGCATGGTGATTTTGGCCTTTGCCATTGCCGCAATACTGAGGCCCAATAATTTGGTGACCGGCGGCATTACCGGTATATCGATTATCTTTGAGAAGTTGGTCGGTCTCGATTACACGATAGGATACTATATTTTATCGATTGCCGTCCTCGTGGCAACGCATATTTTTTTGGGTTGGCAGGAGAGCAGCAAAATTATTATTTTGTCGATTTTATTTCCGATTGTCTTGATGATTTTTAATCGCTTTAATTTCGATTTGACGCACGACGACTTGTTTTTGGCGTCGATTTACTACGGTGTAATCGGCGGCATCGGCACCGGGTTAATACTCAAGAGTGGCTTTTCTTCGGGCGGAACCGATTCGATAGGCAAGATCGTGCACAAGCGCTTTTATCCCTTTATTTCGATTAACCTGATTATGACGGCAATTGACATGGCGATTGTCTTGGTGTCGCTGTTTGTCTACGACTTGCGCATTGCGCTATACGCCATCATTACGCGAATTGTGTTTTTAAAGAGTACCGATACGGCAATTTACGGCTTTGGTAACAAGTTAATGAAGTTGGAAATAATTTCCGATAAGAATGAAGAGATAGAAAATTACATCTTGCACGACATTAAGCGCGGCGTATCAAAATATAACATCGTCGGCGGCTATAGTAAAAAGCCCAAAGTAAAACTGGTTACCATTTGCTCGCCGCGCGAGTCGATGTTGATTAAAACGCATATTGCGGGTTGCGACCAATCGGCCTTTGTCGCAGTATTGCCGGTCAGTTCGGTGTGGGGCGTCGGGGTTGGCTTTAGAAGAATTGAAGAAGAAGAGTTTTAATCAGTGGAAAGTGGAGAGAATAACATGACGGAACCGATGATATTAATGAGAGATGAATTTGATGCCATCGACAGGGAGATCATTAAATTGCTGGAAAGGCGCTTTGAATTATCGGAAAAGATAGGCGTTTATAAGCACGCCATGAAGCTAGATGTCGAAGACGTCGAGCGAGAGCAGAAAGTGCTGCAAAACATCGAGAAATACACCGCAAGTCGCCATCGCGATTACTGTGTGATGGTATATGATGCAATTATTGACGAGAGTAAAAAGGTGCAGCTTAAAATGATTGATACAATAAAATAACAGACGCGTATGCGACTGTTATTTTGAGTGGAGAGATCTCGCATTTAAACCCGAGATTTCTCGACTATGCTCGAAATGACAGTTGTTGTTTATCATCTCGACCGCAGTGGTTAAAAGTGTCGCGCCGTAAACTTATTGGAGCTAGACAACACTTGATAAAAGACGTCGAGCGTCGATTGTCGGGCGTCGATGACATTGAGTACGCCGCGATCTTCGTAGAATTGTTTAAGTGGCTTGGTGTGCTGGCGGTAGATGTCGATTTTGTGCAATACGTTTTCTGGGTGGTCGTCTTCGCGCCAGATCAACTTTGACTCACAGCGGTCGCAAATGCCCTCTACTTGTGGCGGATAAATAATTGTGTTAAAGACGGAATGACAAGTTGGACAGACGCGCCGCGCCGCCAAGCGTTTAATGTCTTCTTCGGCATCGGAATCAAAATAGAGTACTAAGTCAATTGACTTGCCGTAGTCGCTGAGCATTTCGTCAAACACTTCGGCTTGATGCAAGTTGCGCGGGAAACCGACGATGACGAGATCTCTCTTGGCGTTAATGCGCTCTTCGACCATGTCGAATACAATTTGGTCGTCGACGAAGTCGCCGTGTTCTGATGCCGCCTTGATTTTTTTACCCAATTCGGTGCCGAGGCGGACTTCTCTTCTGATTATTTCACCGGTGGCTAAAATATCGAAGCTAAATGTCTCGCGCAGTTTTCTGGCGACGGCGCCTTTACCGGCACCTGGTAAACCTAAAGTAACAATTAACATAATACACTCTCCTTATCTATTGAGGTAATGATGCATAAAATTATAAACGCCATCGAAAGGCAAAACGACAGGGGTAAAAACATACATCTATTTGCCAGCTATCGCGCCGACACTTATGCGCTGCACAGCTTTGGCGGATACGATGTCAATGCCTTGCACCCGCTCTATTCGATAACCAAAGCGCTGACTTGCGCAGTTGTGTTGACACTTGCCAAGCGCCACAATATCTCGCTGCGCGAACCGCTGTTGCGGCGCCTGCCCCTAGCGGTGGACAATGCAGTTGCCGAGCGTTTGACCATTGATCAGTTTGCCAATATGACGACCGGCTTTGACTGGTCTGAAATAGCGACTTATGGCCAGGCCGACAATTTGTTCGACCGCTTTGTCGGCGCGTCCGATCCATTACAATTTTTATTTAGTAGGCCAATCGATGGCGCGGCGCCGTTTTGTTACAATAGCGCCGTCAGTCACGCGCTGTCCTTTTGGGCTACGGCAGTCAGTGGCTTGCCCTTTGACCAGCTGGTCGAGCAGTTGTTCTTTAAGCCACTGGATATTGAACGCTACAGCTGGCAACGCGATGCCAATGGCAACGTCTTCGGTGGACACGGCCTTGCGCTAAGCGGTAAAGACTTCGTCAAACTGATGCCCCTATTTGCCTTTGGCAGCTATCGCGGCGAACGCTTAATCGATGAAGACGTCCTGGCGACCTTACGGCAAAGTAGGGTTAAACCAGATGGTTATTACCGCGCTTACGGTTACGGTTTTTGGCACGGCGACATCGTGGCAAAGCGCTTTATCGCCGCCATGGGCAACGCCGGTCAGCGCATTTACTACTTTCCGGAATCGGCTTGTAGTTATGCCTTTTTGGGCGATACAAAACCGGAATTCGGCACGCACGAAGCGCTTTTGAGGACAATTTTATAAATTATTGTCCAGAGAGAATTTTGGCGATTTCTTCGTAACTCATATCGGAACTAATGTCGAACTTGCCCGCTTGCAAACGGCTGCCAACGCCCAAATCGGCCACCACTTTTAAGAAGTCTTTGCGACTTTCTATTAAGCCGTTTTGTTCCAGCAATTTGGCGATTGAGTTGCCGCTTGAGCCACTCGGAATGGTAATGCGCTTTTTGACGACGGATTGCGCCGTTGTCGGCGGTGCGGTAGTCGTCGTTTCGGCGGCGTCTGTGCTGGTTACAGTTTGCGGACTAATCGGCGTGTTGACGCTTTCGCTTGACGTTATGTTAATCGATTGAGCCGCTACAGAACTGGCGACTTGGCTTTCGCTCGTCGGTTGAGCGGAAGGCGAGAACAATGTCGTCTGTAGTGGAAAGGCGTCGTTTAGTTTCCAGGAAACGATTAGAAAGATGACCGCTATAATGAGCAACGAGACGATGACGTCGCCTAAATCGTATAAAATATCTTTTAGTTTTTCCATAGTGCCTCCTATATGACTATTTTATCATATTGGCTGACAATGTTACATACCTATTGTGTAATTATTCGCAAATTGACGTAAAAATTGCCACGGCTTATAGTCGATGTGTTATAATTGCAGAGGTTTATAAAATTGCGGGAGCGTTTAAATGAAAATATATTTAATGAGACACTATAAGGTAAAAATGCAATATGCGCGGCGCTACGATAGTTTTGGCTATATGCGCGATAGCATCGAATACAATCGGCGCGACGTCTATCCGGGGCAGCCGAGCGCACCGGTTGGCGGCAAACTGTATGCCTCTTGCATGAGCCGGGCAATAAGGACTGCGCAGCTGGCCTTTGGCGAGACGCCGCAAATTCTACCGGGTATACACGAAGTGACGATGAAGAATTATACTGTGACGACGCGTCAGAAGCCGCTCATTTGGTGGGAGGCGATGGCCAGGTTGCACTGGTTTTGCAATGACGCGTCGCAGTATGAAACGCGCCGTGAAACCTTTGCCAGACTGGCGGCGGCACTAGACTACGTAGAGGCACAGGGCGAAGACGCCACGCTGGTCATGCACGGTCACGCCATGCGCTGTATGGCCTATCTATTAAAAAAGCGTGGTTATCGCGGTAAATACGTCGTCAATGCCAAAAATGGTCAAGTTTATAGCTATCAGAAATAATGAACGGTGTCAATGTTTGGCGGACAGTAGCGTTATGCGGCTGCTCGCTTTTGCATTAATTGCAATTTCTTGCGGGTTATAGATTTAGCTCCGCTTGCCAGGCGGCTTCTTTAAAGCCTATCAGGACGACGCCTTTGCCAACCAGCAGCGGTCGTTTGATGAGCATGCCGTCCGAGGCCAGGCGCGCCAAAAGTTGGTCGTCGTCCTCTGTCGCAAATTTTTCCTTCATGTTGAGCGCGCGGTAAGCCATGCCCGACGTATTAAAAAACTTCTTAATCGGCAGACCGCTCTCATCGTAATACTGTCTCAGTAATTCGGCACTGGGCGGTGCTTCTTTAATGTCGACGTATTCAAAGTCGATATTATTCTCTTCCAGGAAAGCAACTGCTTTCTTACAAGTCGTTCAGCGCGGGTAGCAGTAGAGTATCATAGTTTCCTCCTAATGTAAAATGTTCGTAACTATTCAATCAAAATGCGTAACGCTTTGTCATCTCGATGTTACCGGAATTATCCGGACGCGAACTCGTGAGCGGTGTTTACGAAGTAAACATATACATAAGTGGAGAGATCTCGCTTTAAAACCCTAGATTTCTTGGCGAAGCGCCTACGCATTCAATCGAGATGACACCGGCTCAGTATTTGACTTAATAGTAATTATTGTTCTTTTAATAATTACCCTGAAGATAAATAATAAACCAGAAATGTTAAACCATTAAAAACATTGTCGGATTAGCGGATTTTAGATATAATGATACTGTTGGGTAACGGAGACTATGCGATGGAGGAAATGGCCGTGAGCGATAAGGTTTTACTGAGATCAGAGGTCGATCAAAAATATACTTGGGATTTGTCTGCGCTGTATGTCGATGCAGCGGCGTATCAGGCCGAACTGCAGGCGCTTAAAACGATAGCGGATGAAATTGAAACTGCGTTTAAGGGCAAGTTGTCTGATGGCGTGGTAATTAATCGCTGTTTAGATTTATATAGAGCTTTTCAGGAAAAGTATAATCATCTGTCAGCGTATGGCTTTTTGAGCGTGGCGACCGATGTCGAGAATCAGTCGCGCATGGAAAATTTGACCAGCTTATTGGCGATACTAGACAGTAAATTGAGTTTTGTCAAAGCTGAAATCATCGCCAATGACAATTGCGTTATCGAAGCGGCCGCCGCGGCATCGGCTGAAAATAGTGGCTATTTAAAAGAATTGTTGCGCACTAAACCACATGCCCTTTCAATGGAAAACGAACGCTTGTTAAGCGCGTTGTCGCCGGTTTTAGAGGCGCCGCGAACGATTTACAATAAAGCCAAACTGGCCGATTTAGACTACGAGCCGCTGGTCGTCGACGGCAAGTCCTATCCGATGAGTTTTGTCATATACGAAAACGTCTACGACATCGATCGCGACAACGATAAGCGACGCAAGGCATTTGAAATGTTTTCCAAAAATTTACGGCGTTACAATCACACTGTAGCGGCAGCTTATAATACGCAGTTAAAAAAAGAGAAGATCATCGCCACGGCGCGCGGCTTTGATTCAGTTATCGACTATTTGTTATTCGAGCAAAAAGTCGACCGCGCTCTCTACGATAGACAAATTGACGTCATTATGAAAGAACTTTCCGGCCCAATGCGCAAGTATGCCAAATTGCTCAAGGCGCAAAACGGGCTCGACAAATTGACATTTCCCGATTTAAAGACGGCAGTCGATTACGACTACGAACCGCAAATTTCAATTCCCGAGGCATTTCCCTACATCAAGGGCGCGCTTTCGGTTTACGGTGAGGAATACAGCGCCGTGCTCGACCGGGCGCTGTCGGAGCGCTGGATAGATTTTGTCAACAATAAGGGCAAGTCGAGCGGTGCCTTTTGCGCATCGCCCTATGGCGCACATCCCTATATTTTAATTTCTTGGTCGCAGCGCATGCGCGAAGTCTTTGTACTGGCGCACGAACTGGGGCACGCCGGTCATTTTTATCTGGCCGGAAAACAGCAAAATGTCTTCGACACCAGGCCGTCGATGTACTTTATCGAAGCGCCGTCGACGATGAATGAACTGTTGATGGCAAATTATTTGAGCGCGCAAAAGCCAGACGATTTGCGCTTTAGGCGTTGGGTGCTCGCTTCGATGCTAAGCCGTACCTATTACCACAATTTTGTAACGCATTTGTTAGAGGCGCATTTCCAACGCGAAGTCTATAAGATAATCGACGCCGGCGGCAGCGTGCAGGCGGCCGATTTAAATGCGCTTAAGTTGGCGACGCTGCGCCAATTTTGGGGCGATACGGTAGAGATGACGCCCGGTGCAGAGTTGACCTGGATGCGTCAACAGCATTATTACAAGGGGCTTTATCCCTACACTTACAGCGCAGGTTTAACGATCGCTACGGCCGTCAATCAGCGCGTACTAAAAGAAGGTCAGCCCGCCGTTGAAGATTGGAAAAACGTCCTTAGGGCGGGCGGTAGCAAGACGCCGGTCGAACTGGCGGCGCTGGCGGGCGTCGACATCACGACTGATCAGCCGCTTAAGCAGACAATTGCCTTTATAAGCGATATGATAGATGAAGTCATTGAGATAACGGAGAAGTTGAACAATTAATAGAATGGAGGGGAGCTTTATGTCATCTGCAATACACAAATGTCCTAGCTGCGGTGCGAATTTAACTTTTGATGCAGCCAGCGCAAATGTTGCCTGCGCATATTGTGGCTCTGAATTTAGCGTCGCCGAAGTCGAAAGCTTTCATGCAAAAGCAGAACGAGAGGAAAAGCAGTATCAGGCCGATACGCACGGTTATCACTGCGACAACTGCGGTGCGGAAGTCGTTACCGACAACGAAACGTCGTCCGGTTTTTGCTATTATTGCCACAGCCCGGTTATCTTTAGCGATAAGCTCAGCGGCGAGTTCATACCCGATTACGTCATTCCGTTTAAAATAAGCAAAGAGCAAGCGCAGCAGAAGTTTAAGGATTGGGTTAAAAAATTCAAGCTGGTTCCGAAGGGGTTTGCGTCATCTGAGCACCTCGCAAAGATGACGGGTATTTACGTGCCCTATTGGTTGGTCGACGCCCATGCCACAGTCGATATTAAAGGCAGTGGCCAAGTGGTCAGTAAGCGGCGCAGCGGCAATAAAGAGTACACCACTTATAAGGAGTACAGTTTTGAACGCAAGGGCGATATGTTCGTCAATCACATTAAGACAATTGCCTCCGACAAAGTCGACCAGTCGCTTATCAATAGCGTCGAGAGCAATACTATAGACAAGTTAGTGCCGTTTTCTACGGCTTATCTATCGGGCTATTTTTCGCAGCGCTACACGTTGAGCAGGGACGATGTCAAACCGATAAAAGACAGTAAAATTGCAGAGTATGTCGATGCGCTGATCAGGCGTGAAGTCGATTACCAGAGCATTCAATACGAACGCAATGTTAGAAACTATAAAATTAGTAATTGGTCTTATATACTATTGCCGATGTGGATTTTGACCTATCAATTTGAAGACAAGACGTATGTCTATGCGCTAAATGGCGAAAACGGCGAGTCTTTTGGACAGCTGCCGATTAGCTACGCATCGCTGATTAAGCGCGGTTTAATGATTTTAGCCGGCACTGCCGCAGCGTTGTTGTTAGGAGGTGCATTTATATGGTAAAGAAGGTCATGTTATTTTGCTTGTTAGCCGTTTTTCTGCTAGCGCTTCCCGGATTTGCCGAAAGGCATGTATACGACGAAGCGGGGCTCTTTGAGAACCCCGATTTACTGGAAGAAAAATTAGATGAACTGGAGGATATGTTGGGTTATCCATCGTATATTATCACGACGGATGTACCGTTTGACACGGATGCTCGGACGGCGACAAATTTGCTGTTGATGGATAAGGTTGGCAAGAATCAAAATGGCACAATGTTCACCATTAATATTGCGTCGCGCGACTATCAGTTTTCGTCGTCTGGCCCCGATTTGCAAATCGATAAATTGACTGATCGCGACGTGGGAAAGATGATAAAAGGTCTCGGCAAGAAGTTGAAAAATGAGGATTTTGACGGTGCTGGCATGTTTTACTACGAGCAGTTAAGGCGCACCTTAGGTGGCAATTACCTGTCGTTTTTCGATATGATTATCGCGGCAATCGCCGCGCTGTTGGGCGTCGGCGGCTACAGTGCCAAGCAGCTATTTACTTACAAGCGCAAGGCGCGCGTCGTGCCGTTCCCGGTCGTCACCAATTCGGTGCTCGATTTGCAGCCGTACCAAGATGTGATGACGCGGACGTGGGAAACGGTTACTGTCATTGAGTCCAATAACAACAGTGGTTCCGGCGGCGGTTCGTCTTATTCCAATAGCTCCGGCGGTGGGAGCTTTAGGGGTGGCGGCGGCACCTTCTAATTCAGGCTGCCGAAAACGCCCGATTTCATTTGGTTGGTCAGTTGGTTGGAAAAACCATTATTGTCATTTCGAGCGGAGCGCAGTGAAGTCGAGAAATCTCGGGTTTAAAAGCGAGATGTCTCCATTAGCGGTCGACATGACATACTGTCATTTCGAGCGGAGCGCAGTGAAGTCGAGAAATCTCGGGTTTAAAAGTGAGATGTCTCCACTAGCGGTCGACATGACATACTGTCGTTTTAGGCAGCGCGCAGTGAAGTCGATAAATCTAGGTTTTTAGGATAAAAGAGAGGAAACTATGAAGAAAATATTTTTTGCATTATTACTCGTCGTCATTTTGGCGTTTAACGGTTGTGCACCAGCGCCGGCAAACGATGCGGACGGTGACAGGCAGCCGCTCAGTTCAGAACAGTCCGATGGACAGGACGAGGATTTTCCGAAAAATGTAACGCTCGACGAGGCCGTTGAAATGATTGCCGCGGACGAGACAATACACTTTATCGACGTGCGCACCGAAGGGGAATACGGCGCCGGTCACGTGCCGGGGGCAAAATTGTTGCCGCTCGATCAAATTGAAAGTGCGATTGGCGATGAAGTGACGGATAAAACTGAAAGAGTAATCGTCTATTGTCGCAGTGGCAATCGCTCTAGTCAGGCGCAGCGTTTGCTCGAAGGCATGGGTTATGAAAACGTGTGTGACGCCGGCGGCATTATCGACTACAGTGGTGAAATTGAAAAATAGTAGTGCATTATTTGATTGTTTTGGGAGAGCGTTGTGAGCAATTTTAAATATGTCTTTGGTCCCGTGCCGTCTAGGCGCATGGGCAGTTCTTTGGGGGTCAGTCCGATTCCCGACAACACGTGCAATTACGCCTGTGTGTACTGTCAGCTTGGTCGCACAAAGCACATGACGAACGCGCGCCGTGAATTCTTTCCGTTAGAAGATATTTTGGACGAATTTAAGCAGTACAACGAGGCGGATTACGACGTCGTGACAATCGTAGGTGAAGGCGAGCCCACGCTGTATTCGCGCTTGGGTGACCTGTTAATTGAACTAAAAAAGCTTACCGCAAAACCGCTTGCCGTGGTGACAAATGGCGCGTTGCTCAGCCGAGAAGACGTCAGCGCCGATCTGATGCACGCCGATATTGTACTGCCGTCGATGGATGCGTATAATGCGGTACTCTTCAAAAAGATCAACAGGCCCTATGGCACGTTGGATTACGATGTCGTCTACAATGGTCTGGTCGACTTTTCAAAGCGCTATCGGGGGCAACTCTTTTTGGAGATTATGCTGCTTGCCGGCGTCAACGACGACAAAGCTTCGCTTGGGCAATTTGCCGAAGTGCTAAAGAACATTCGCTATGATAGGCTCTATATCAATACGCCGGTTAGACCGCCGGCCGAGTCCAGTGTCGTCGCCTGCGATCAGGCGACGATTGAACGCGCCGTTCAGTTTTTGGGTGGCATATCCATCGATATGTTGGCAGAGGGCAGTTTTTCAAGCGATATAGCGGATGACTACGAGGCCGTTTTAAGCATTATCGGCCGCCATCCGATGAATCAATTTGAACTCGTCAGTTTTGCGAGTAGGCGCGAGCGTTGCGATGTCGAACAATTGATCGAAAAATTAAAGGCAGACGACGCCGTGCTAAAGACAGAATACAAGGGCTATGTGACTTATCGATTAAAGTGAGGTGTGTTATGCAAGATAGCGTGCAAAAGGTGGCGGCGATTCACGATTTGTCCGGTTACGGCAGGGCGTCTTTGACCGCTATTATTCCGATTATGTCGGCGATGGGGCTGCAGGTTTGTCCAGTTCCGACGGCTGTATTATCCAACCATACGGGTGGGTTTGAAAGCTTTAGCTATGTCGATTTGACCGATTCAATGACCGAATACATCAATTGCTGGAAGCAAATTGGCATCGATTTTGACAGCATTTATTCCGGATATTTGGGTTCTATCGAGCAAATTGACATCGTCTCCAATTTTATTGACGACTTTCGCAGAGACAATACATTGGTGATGATCGATCCGGTGATGGGTGACAATGGCGATTTTTATCATTCGTTCGACTGGAATTTTGTGCCGTTGATGAGAGATCTCATTAAAAAGGCCGATATTATAACGCCCAATTTTACGGAGGCCTCGATGTTGCTCGGCGTCGAGCAGGTGCCCGATCAGATTGCCGTCGACGACATTAAACAGTGGCTTTATCGACTGGCCGAAATGGGGCCACAGATGACCGTTATTACCAGCGTGCCCAGTTTAGAAGATCAGAGTAGGACAGATGTCTTGGCTTACGATAAGAAAAATGACGCGATTTGGCGCGTCGGTTGCCAGTATATACCGGCGTCTTATCCGGGAACGGGCGATGCTTTTTCCAGCGTGCTGTTGGGTAGCCTCATCAAAGGCGACAGCTTACCGGTAGCGATTGACATCGCGGTCAAGTTTATTTCGCAGTGCATTAAAGCCAGCTTTGGCTTTGACTACCCCAAGGAATATGGCGTGATGCTGGAGCGGGAATTGGGCTTTTTTAGCACGCATCACATGATTTCAGACTATGAAAAGTTGTAGCGGGAGAAGATTATGTATATTGTAAAAGCGGATTTTTTAAAGGACAAAGAAGATGTTGTAATATTGGATTGTCGATTTGATATGGATGCGCCGCAAGAGGGCAGGCGGCTTTATGAAATATGCCATATAGAGGGTGCGCAGTACGTCGATTTGGATGTGGATTTAGTCGGCGAAATCACAGAGCATGGCGGTAGGCATCCGCTGCGCGACTTAACTGAAATAAGGCGCACCCTAGAGTCGCTTGGCGTCGACGACAAAAAAGAGGTATATATTTACGATTCTGGCGAAATGCCGATGGCGGCAGTACTTTGGTACGTTTTACAGTTACTCGGTAAAGACGCCTATGTCGTCGAAGGCGGTTTTGACGCGTTGATGCAGGCCGGTTTTGCGCTGAGCGATCGCACCACAGTTCCAGCTGTCGGCGCGCTCAAAGCGCCAGACAGGTTGGCGCTGCGGGCGGACGTCAATGACGCGTTGCGTTCGATTGAAGACGATCGCGTCGCGTTGGTCGACGCCAGAGGACCCAATAGGTATTTGGGCTTAGAGGAACCCAAGGACAAAATCGCCGGGCACATCCCGGGAGCCATCAATATATTCTGGCAGGATTTGTTAACTGCCGATGGCAAATTAAAAAGTGAAGCTGAGCTATTGGCTATTTTTGATGCGCTCGACGCTTACGACGAGGTCATCTTTCAGTGCGGCTCCGGCATTACGGCGGCGGTCAATTTATTGGTTTATGCGCATTTGGGCAAATCTGCCAGACTCTATTCCGGCTCTTATAGCGATTACATTTCTTATCGCGGCAACAAGATTATCGTAAAGGGTGAAAAAGAGCTAGTTTTGTAGGGCTTAACGGATTAACCGCTTAAATGGCGTATAATTCTGTAATTTTTTTCTAGCAGTTGCAAGGATGTATATTAGTGTATAATTCCCCAGATTATTCGCGCGTGGTGCGAGTGATTTGGGGTTATTTATTTTTCGGTTGCGTTTTGTTCTCAACTGTCGATTTGTCATTTTGTTCTGTTGAGCACTTTTCTTTATTATTTATTTTCGGTAGCGGGTGCTTTGCGTTATATTTTTCCATCATATTTGTAAGCAAGCTCTTCTTTTGGTTTTTGAGGATGTAGTAAAATGAAACGACAATTAGCGCCAAGCCGATTATTATTTTAATTTTAGGTAAACTGTTCATATTTCTCCTTTTGTAACTATTCAGTCAAGTTGTCATTTCAAGTGTAGCACGACCTGCGAAATCGAGAAATCTCGGTTTTTAAATGCGAGATCTCTCCACTTCGCTGGCG
>PDWI01004147.1_pt1 | contig 19715 bp, 20 predicted proteins | sample 1430891 | NCBI WGS metagenome assembly PDWI01 (sample SAMN01162508, study PRJNA174530) | Oral metagenome, whole genome shotgun sequencing project. | biome: Marine environment; feature: Marine mammal; material: Swab sample of the gingival sulcus; isolation source: swab sample of gingival sulcus...
AGATGATGCTCAAAAAGCAGATGAGATTTTTAAAATACTAATGTGATGAGAAGTTGCTCCAAGAAGAAGATTTATTCAAACTAGAGCAAAAGATGTAGAAAATTTAGATGTGTAAAAATTCTAAAAAAAATAGTTTCTGGCTTAGTCAGAAACTATTTTTTTTATTTGAGAAAAAAGATTTTATTGTGCTGGTAGAGCCTCACAAGCTTTTCCATCTTTATCTCTATCAAGTCAGTAAATATCTAAATTTACAGGATTTTCTATATTTTTATTGTTTTTTGCTATTTCTTTCATACATTTGTCATATACAGCTTGAGCTTCAGCTTGAGTTTTGAAATTATCACAATTTACATCAGCTTTCACACATTCTCAAATTAATCTAACAGTATTTCCATTTTTATCTTTTACTGATTCTACTCTAGATTCCTGATAATTTCAAGTTTCCCAAAGTTTTTGTAAATCTACATCATAATTAAATCATTCAAGTCACATAGCAACAGCTAAAAGTACAAGAATAACAGTTAAAGCTACCATTCATTTTTTCCAAAAAAACATAAGTAGTATAACTATTACCATTAAAACTCAAATAACTCATATTCTACATTTTTTTGATTTTCTGCAATCTCAGATTATAGACATAGTTTTATAATTAAAAAATAATGTTCTTATTCTATGAAAAATTATCTTTTTGTCAAAGTTTGCTATTTTTTATAAAATAAATATTATTAATTTAAGCTGATAGCTTGATAGCTGATAACTGATAACTAATCAATAATGAAATTTTGTTTAACAACAATTGCTTGAGTTGAGGCTCTTGCAAAAAAGGAAATAATAAAATGTGGTTGAAAAATAGAAGAAGTAAATGATAGAATAATTACTTTTTCAGGTTGAGAAGAGTTAATCTCTAGAGTTAATCTTTGGTCAAGAGTTTGAAATAAACTCTATATTTTGCTTTCTGAATTTGAAAATATAACAAATTTTGATGATTTTTTTGAAAAAGTAGAAAAGCTAAATTTTAAAAAATATTTTAAAAATAATCCTATTTTGGTAAAAGCAAGTTCAAGCAGAAGTGAGCTTTTTGCAACTCAAACTATTCAAAAACTTGGGAAAAAAGCTATTATAAATTATCTTGTTTGAAAATGAAAAGATTATTTTGAAGATGAAAGCAAAGAAGCAGTAGAGATATTTTTCTTGCTTGTAGATAACAAACTTAGAGTTCTTTTAAATACTTCAGGAGAAGCTTTACATAAAAGATGATATAGGCTTGAAAATTGAACAGCTCCTATAAAAGAAAGCTTAGCTGCTGCCTTAGTTTTGCTTTCAAATTGGAGATTTAGAGAAAACTTTTATGATCCTTTTTGTGGAAGCTGAACTATTGTAATTGAAGCACTTATGATAGCAAAAAATATAGCTCCTTGATTAAAAAGAGATTTTGCTTTTGAGAGATTATGATTTTTAGATAAAGAAATAATAGAAAAAGAAAAAGAGGAAGCAATAAAAAAAGAATTTTCAGGAAAATACAATATATTTGCAAGTGATATAGATTCTGAAATGATAGAAATAGCAAAGGAGAATGCAAAAAATGCTTGATTTTCAGAATGAGAAATAAACTTTTCAAATAAAGATTTTATGGATTTAGTGTGAGAAAAACTAAGCTGAACTTTGGTTTCAAATCCACCTTATGGAGAGAGGCTACAACCAGAAAATATAAAAAGTATTTATAATAATATAGATAAAATTTTTAGGTTAAATCCAGATTTAAATTGATGAATTATTTCAAGTTTTTTGGAGTTTGATGATTTAATCAAAGCTTGAGATTATAAAAAAAGAAAATTATATAATGGAGGAGAGATGTGTTATTTTTGGAAAAAAAAGTAAGAAAATATTTTCTTACTTTTTTAATTATAATTGAGGCATATTAGCTCATTCAGGCATTAATTTTTCCAATTCTTTTATAGCTTTTTCAGGATCATCCATATTAATATTTTGCATTTGTTCAAGTTTTTTTATTTTAGCATTTGGATCTTCAAACTTTATATTTTTTGGTGCTCTAAATACATTTTCATCAACAACCCATTCACTACATTTATTGTAAGGATTTTTTTCTAGTATTTCTTTAAAACTAAGGTCAGCAAATATTTTTTCATCTTCATTTGTTTCTTCTGCTTTTTTTATTGAATCTTTTACTACATCTTCTTTTTTCATTTTCATTTTAATATTCATTCATGGTCACCACATATAAACATATTCTCAGTCATAAAGCATATTAGTTTCAGATGAAAATCCTTCATATTTTACAGTGTAATGATACTTCATTTTTAATCAAGATATATACATTGTACCTTTAGCCGTTCATCATCATCTTTCCATATTAAAATCACATTTTAAATTTCAGATTTTATTATTTATATATCTTTCTAATAATCATTTATCATTATTTTCTTCAATTTCAAAATTTAGTTTATCTTTATCTTCTTTATTATTTTCTTCTATATTTTCAGTTTCTCAGTTATTTGAAACATCAACAAAAGTACCAGTAACTCAACTTCAACTTTCCTCTTTTTTACTTTCTCAACAGCTTGTAAGAAACAAAGAAATTACCATAAGACTCAAAATTATGTATTTTGTCTTCATAATAAAATAGTTAAAAATTAAAAACATCCCCATTATACTCTTTAAAAAAATAAAGTAAAGAAATACTTTTTTAAAAAAATTTGAATATATTTAAAAAAACATATAATCATAAAGTTAAAAGTTAAAGTTAAATTTTTAACTTATAACTATTTTAATTTATAAAAAACAAATATGACAAATAAGAAAAATAAAAATTGTATAGTTGTTATACTTTTAGTTATATCTATACTTTTATCATCTCTAAACTTAGTTTATACTTATAAAATGCAACAAAATGAGTATGAAAATTATTGATGAAAAGAAAATTATGAAAAAGTTATGATGATTCAAAAAGCTCAAATAAAAGCTCAATTTGGGAAATTAACAAAAGAAGATGTAAAAAAACAAATAGATTCTATTACAGAACAACAAAATCCTCAGGAAGAAGATACTGCTTTAAATACAAAAAAAATTCCTCTAAGTGATATACCTAAAAAAGAATTTGTATTTTGAGATGAATCTGCTACTATAACTCTTTTTGAACATAGTGATTTTAATTGTCCTTATTGTAAAAGATTTCATAAATCTAAAGTTATGGAAAAATTGGTAGAAGATTATAAATGAGAAGTTAATTATGTATTTAAAAATAGACCTGTTATAGGTTGAGATAATTCTAGACTTAAAGCAAAAGCTGCTATTTGTGCTTGAAATTTATCTAACAAAGAAAATTATTATAAAATGACAGCATCTCTTTTTGAAAAACCTCTAAACTCTAAAGAAGATATGTTTTCTGAAGCTGAAGCTTTAGGTTTAGATAAAGAAAAATATTCTACTTGTTTAGATTCTAGTGAACTTGATACACAAATAACAAATACAATAGAAGAATGAAATAAATTTGGAGCTAGAGGAACACCAGGAACTCTTGTTATCAACAACAAAACTTGAGAATGGACTTTTGTAACTGGAGCAGTTGCTTATGAAAGTTTTAAAACAGAAATAGATAAATTATTAAAAAAATAATATAAAAAAAGTAAGAAAATATTTTCTTACTTTTTTATATTACAGCTTCTATTGCTGCAAAAGTTGCTTTTTTGTTTGCTGGGACTATTACAGTTATTTTATCTCATATACTTACTTTAAAATGAGTTACAGCAGCTGTTAATAGATTATAAGTTTCACTACCAACTACAACTTGATATTTATCTTTATCTTTTATAACTAAACCAACTTTTGTTTCTCTTTCTATTTGTTCTATTTGTTTATAAATCATCTTACCATTTTTTTCTATAGTGAGTTTTAATTTATCTCATTGAACAAGTTTTGATTTTGAGGCATAATTCACAGGAACAGGGTATTTTACATTATCTACTCCTAGCATTTCTGAACCAGTAAAAACTCACTCTATTATTTTAGAATCTGAACTATTATAAGAGTTTAATCATTTTGTATCTAAATCAATTTCCTTATTCAAATCTATACCATTTTCTTCCATTAATCATCTTAAAAGTTTTTTTGCATTTCTTACCGATTTTTCAGCTGATTCTATAAAATCCATAACAGCCTCTATTGTTTTTTTGTTTTGCATAAAAGTTTAGTTAATTAGTATTTAGTTAGTTTATCAAGTTAGTTATCAAGTTAATTAGTTACTTTTCTTTTAACTAGTTAACTTGTAACTTTCAACTACCTAATTATATCAAAATTTTTCTAAAAAGTAAATAATTTTAGCTTTACAATATATATAAAAACTTTTCTAAATAAAATTCTATATAGTTAGAAAAGAATAATACACTAAAAAATCATGCTCATAAGAAAGGTCAAAAAGGGACTATGTTTGCTCACTTTTTTTTCCAATTTTTTATAATAATAAAAATTCAAATAAAAGCTCAAATTATATAAGAAGCAATTATTCATAAAAAACTACCACTTATTCATAAAAGCAATCAAATCATTATTCATATTCTTAAATCTCATCATCATAAAGCCCTACCTTTTGATAAAAATATTTGTAAATAAAAAAATATAAATATTCATAATGCTCAAATTATTCCTGAAAAAATAGGGTTTTCTGTTAAAAAAGAAAAATTATAATAAATTAAAAAAGAAAAAATACTTACTAAAATAAGAAGTAAAAAATCTATTTCTTCTCTTAATTCTTTTAGCATTATTAAGTAAAAAACAGATAAAACTAGTACTCAAAATAATCCTAAAATAAAACTATATAAAACTCATATACTAAGGCTTGATTTTACAAAAATTCAAATAAAAGATAAAACTATTCAAAAAAACATTACAGAGTCATGAATTTCTAAAAAAACTATATCATAAAATATATAAACAATAGTTATAAAACTAATTCCCAGATAAAAAAATAAATTCCAAATCTCTAAGATATTTCAATTTAAAATTAAATTAAAATCTACAAGATATATTCAAACTAAGGCAAAAACAGCTCACATTGATAATTCAAGTAGAGGATATATAAAACTTATTTTTGTTTTACAATATCTGCATTTTCAAAAAGTAGATATCCAAGAAAAAATAGGAAATAAATCATAAAATTTTAATTTTTTATTACATTTATTACAATGACTTCTTCATAAAATTATTCATTTTTCTCTTGATTTTAATCTATAAATTAAAACAGAAGCAAAACTTCAAAATAAGCTTCAAAATATAAATAGTATTATAGTTATTAATTGGTAATTCATTTTTAATTTTTTTTTAAACTTTTATCTAAGGAACATCTAAAAAACTCCTTCGTAAGAATAAAAATAAATATTTTTTAGGGAATTTTCTTGCAAAAATTTTTACTTATGCTTTTGTATAGGGAAAAATTTTTAAGAGAAAATTAACAAAAAAGATTATTTTTTTCTAGATGTGAGTTTTTTAGATGTTCCTTAAGCATTATATGCATTTTTTTTGTATTTCAAGAAATATTATGTTATAATTTTTATATACTTTAAATTATAAGAACTTTTTATGGAAGACAAAATAAATACTATGAAAAATAATGTGATTCCAGATCACACTTTTAGAGATCAAATGCTTCAAATAATGATAGATAATGAGTGAGTAGATATGTATATTACAGTTTGAGCTTATCCATCTATAAAAATATGATGAGAAATAGTTGATATAGATGATTGACTAGAAAAACTAGATTATGAAGAAACAAAAAAGTTTGCAGAATCTTTGATAACACAAGAACAACTTGAAAAACTTAAAAATACAAAAAACCTAGATTTTTCTTTTTCTTTTTGAGGTAGAAGGTTTAGATCAAATATATCTTTCCAATTATCTAATTATATGGTAATAATTAGAATGCTTACTTCAGATATACCTGAAATCGATGAACTTCATCTAACAGAAATATATAAAGAAGTAACAAAAAAATGACAAGGTTTAATACTTGTTACATGACCTACTGGTTCAGGTAAAACTACAACTCTAGCTGCTATGATAAATTATATAAATGAACATAATAAAAAACATATAATAACCATAGAAGATCCTATAGAATATGTACATACACATAAAAAATGAATAATAGAACATAAAGAAATAGGGAAAGATGTTCTAGATTATAGAACAGCACTTATGTGAGCAATGAGACAAACACCAGATGTTATAATGTTTTGAGAGATGAGAACAAAAGAAGAAATGGAAATGGCCCTTAGGCTATCAGAAACTGGTCACTTAGTTTTTTCTACTTTGCATACCAGAAGTGCTTATCAAACTATAACTAGAATAATAGATGCCTTTTGAACATCAGATAAAGATCAAATTAGACTTCAACTTGCAGATTCTCTAGTGGCTGTTTTCTCTCAAAGACTTTTAAAAAGTGTTGATGGAACAGGTGTTAAATTAGCAAAAGAAATACTAGTTAGAAATCCAGCAATAGCAAACCTTATAAGAGAAAATGAGTTGCATCAAATTCCTTCTGTTATACAAACATGAGGTAGAGAAGGTATGATGTTATTAGAAAATGATTTATCTTCACTAATACAAAAATGAGCAATAACAGAAGAAGAATGATTAAAATACGCAAATAATCCAAAACTTTTAAAACAAAATTTATACTAAAAAAAATCAAGCCATAAAAATAGGCTTGATTTTTTTTTAAAGAACAATATAGAATTATGGTTGTATATTATTTTTAAGTGCAGGATTGTGAGCTCCTGCTGACATAAGACCACCAGTTCCTCATAATACATTAATTTTAGCATTACAGTTACCTTTAACTATAGGAGTATTTTCTAACTCAGAGAAAGAACCTATTTCGTAACATTTAACAGCTCCAGTACCAGAACCACCTTCTAAATACATTATTAGGTAAGGTTTACCACTAACAGGATCTTTAAATGCATCACCTGATTCATTTATTTTGTCATAGTTTATATTTCAGATAGAACCAGTATAAGCTGTATTAGTAGCAGTAACAAGAGTACCAGAAGAAACTAAATCAGCAAGACTAGTTTTACCATCAGCAGTAACTAAATTTACTTTATCTGCTAAAGCACCTACTTCACTAATTCTTTTAGTATCTCTAGCTTGTATAGGGTAATCTTGTAATGTTATAAAAGCAATAGTAGCAAGTATAGCAAGTATAACGATAACAACGATAAGTTCTACAAGTGTAAAACCTTTATTTGTTCTTTTAATCATAAAAAATTATGTTAAAAATATAAAATAAGAAATTATGTCAAAAATCTTGACACTTATATAGTATCAAGATTATATTTTTTTGCAAATTAATTTATTAAAAATAACTAGACAAAGGTAAAAAATATTTTTATAAATAATTTTATCCTCATTGTACAACTTTTCAAAGTTCAAAGAAAGGAAGCATTATACCTATAACTATTGTACCAACCATTCATCAGATAAAAACTATTATCATAGGTTCCATAAGTGTTGCTAAGTTTCCTATATACCTTTTTAAATCTACAGAATAGTTATATCATATTTTTTTCAGAGATTCTCATAAACTTCAAGTTTCCTCTCATGTATTTACTACATAAGCAAAGTCTTCAGGGAAGTATTTATTTAGATATACAGATTCTTCATAATCTAGATTTAGTCATAATGATTTAGATATAGTTAAACCAAACTCAACTTCATTTTTTATTCTTATAACTTCTTTTTTGTAAGCTAGATTTGGTACAACATCACTAGCTGTTTTTATAGATTCTAAAAGTAACACACCAGAGTCTAATAATATAGTAAATGATTTTATAAAATAAACTATATTTGACATTTTAACTATAAATCAAAATACAGGATATCTCATTGCTATTTTAGCAAACATTAACCTTCATTTGTAAGTTGATTTAATTATTTTTAGAACTACTAAAGTTCAGATTATATAAAGTATAATTGTTAAATACTCATTTGTCATAAAATTTGATGTATCTACGATTTTTTGTGTTAAAAGTGGTAAATCTACTCATGCTTTTTCAAATGCTACAGTTATTTTAGGTACTATAAACACCATCATAAAAACAAGCATGGCAACAGTTAATAATACCATTATAACAGGATATATAAGTGCTGATTTTATTCTTCATTTAAGTTCTATATTTTCAAGTAAGTTTTGATCTAATTCTTCCAAGATTTTTCATAATAATCATGTTTTTTCTCATACTTCTATAAGAGCTACTGTTAGAGTATCAAAAACTTTTGGATATCTTACCATAGATTCACTTATACCTATACCATGATCTATGTTTTCTTTCATTTCTGTTATTATTCTTTTGAAATACTCATTTTTTGTTTGTTTCATTATGATTCACAATGCACCTTTTACATCAACTCAAGAGTTTACAAATATAGAAAATCTGTTTATAAATTTCCATAATTCTTTTCTTGAAACACTATTTAAAAAACTAATCTCTATGTTTTTAGATCAGAGCTTACTTTTTTTATTTCAATAATATTTTGCTTTTTTTGCTTTTTCTAATAGCTTTAAAAACATTCTATTATCAAAATTTCCATACTCATCGTAAAATTTTTGTCAAAATCAAAACATTTTAGTTTTTTAATTGTTTAAAATTATAAAAATTTCTAAAATCATCAGTCTTTTGCTATTATATCTTCAGATTCTTCTATTACTATATCATATTTTCATTTTTTTAGCAACTCTTCAAGTACTTTATATTTATTTATCATTTTTTGGTTTTTTTGTTCTATTTTATAAGCTTTTTCATTATCAAGTGCTTTTTTTAGATAGTTGTTTATTCTTCTATCTATAAATCATTCTTTTACATATCTAATTGCTTCTTGTTTTAGTTTTAGTATTTCTCAGTTATAATATATGTTTTTAAGTATTTGAACTACTCTTTCAGTTTCTATTTTTTTTCTTCTTTCTCTTATTTTTTCATTTATTTCTTTTTTAGTTTTTCATTCTAATTGTTTTAATTCTCTTCTGTTTAATCTTTCAGTTTCTACTACTTTCTCCATAAATTCATCTCATTTTTTAACTACATCTTTTTCTTTATCTCTTTTTACTATAAGCATACTCACATCATCATCAAATCTAGTTCATCATCTAAATAATTTTAAATCATTAATTAAGTAGTCATATATTTGTTTTAGATTTTTACCACTGTTTGCAACAAGTTCTACATTTTCTTGTAATCTATCTATTCAGTAAAAATCTCAATCATCATTTTTAGCTTCTATTATTCAATCACTAAATATTACAAATAAATCTCAATCATCCATTTCTAAATTTTTAATCTTCACATCATCTTTATTTCTTATTATTCTTATTCAAGCAGCAAGACCTCATAATACTTTTTTTTCTGCTTTTTCTTTACTTTTATTATAAAAAATTATTGGTTCATGTCACATTCACACATAAGATATATTTCAAGTTTTTTTATTTATATCAAAAAATGCTCAAGTTATGAAGTTTTTTGATTCTAAGCTTTGTTTTAGAGAATTGTTTACTTTAAAAACCATTTCTTTTAAATTTTTACTTCTATATTCTCTAAAACTTTTGTTTAATAATGTAACTATAAATCAGGCTTTTATACCATGTCAAGTAGCATCTCATAAAAATAATGTGTAAGATTTATCTTTTTCATTTATACCAAATGTATCACCTGATATTTTATCTGCTCATAGTATTTTTCAATAAACATCATATCATATTAATCTATCATATTTTATTTCCTTTATTAATCATTTATGTACACTTTCTAGTCTTATTTTTGCAAGTTCTTCTTTTTCTTTTGATTTTTTTTCTAAAAGTTCTTCTACTTCATTTAGTATTTTTTCTTTTTTAATTTTATTTAAAAGGTTGCTATAATCTTTTAGTTTTAAAAAATTTAATACTTTTGAGAAAAAGCTTACTTTTTCTTTTTCTTCTTTTTTTTCTTCTTTTTTTTCTATTTTTTCTCATATAAGTTCCATAGCTTCAGCTTTTGCATCATTTTTTAATCATTTTCTAAGTTCTATTTTTTCTTTTTCTATATGAGCTTGTATTACTTTTTTTTCTTTATTATAAAAACTTATAGCATCAATATTGTTTTTGTTTGCATTTAGAAAAGCCTTTAGTTGATTCATAGCTTCCAAATTTTTTCCCATATTTGTCAGATTTTTTACATCTTTTCTTGTTTCTTTAAATATCTTTTTAAATCTTGCTTTTTCTATTTTTTCTTTGTATTTTATTTCCAAAACTTTTGCTTTTTGTCTAAGCTTGTTTACTGTTTCTTTTTTGTTGTTAAAAATTTTAGTTTCTTTTTTTATTATACTATCTCAATTTTTTTCATTTTTTAGTGTTTTTATAAGTGATTCTAAGGAAATTCTTTCTTTTTCTATTATTTCATCACAAGCAATTATTGCTTTAGCAAATAAACCTAAAGAAGTATAAATCTTTATTGCTTTTATAGCTAGATTATACTTATTTATATCCTTATCTTTTATTTTTTTACTAAAAAAATTAAACATACTAAATTTATTTAATTACTAAATTAATTTTATAGCTTCATCAACAGTTGTTTCTCACATAAGGGCTTTTATTAATGCATCTTGTACTATAGTTATCATACCATTTTTTATACCTCTTTGTTTTATTGTATTAGCACTTTCTTTATTTAATATAGTATCTTCTAAATATTCTCAAACAATTAGCACTTCATGAAATCACATTCTTCATTTATATCAAGTATTACTACATTTTTCACATCATTTTCATCTGTAAAACTCAAGTCTTTCAAGTTCTTCTTTATCTAATATTGGCTCTAAGAAGTTTTTTATTTTTTTCATTTTTATTTCACTAATTTCATCTTTTTCTTTACAATGATGACATATTCTTTTACCTAGTCTTTGAGATATAACCATTCTCATAGCTGATGCTAATAAAAAAGGTTCAACTCACATGTTTATAAGCCTTTGTATTGTTGCAGATGCAGAGTTCGTATGTATTGTAGATAATACCAAGTGTCAAGTAAGGGCAGCTTCTACTGCTAAGTTTGCAGTTTCTTTATCTCTTATTTCTCATACCATTATTATATCTGGATCTTGCCTAACAAGACTTCTAAGACCACTTGCAAATGTATATCATATTTCAGGTTTTACTTGAGATTGGTTTACATAATCTATATTATACTCTATAGGATCTTCCAGAGTTGATATGTTGTATTCTAGAGGATTAAAATGTTTTAATACTCAAAAAAGAGTTGTAGATTTACCAGATCCTGTAGGTCATGCTACTAAGACTATTCAGTAAGTACTTTTTAAAGCTTCTTTTATTTTTTCTAAGTTTACATCTATAAAACCTAATGATTTTAAATCTACCAAACTTTCATCTTGTCTAAGTATTCTCATAACCACCTTTTCACCAAATTTAGTAGGTAGGGTAGAGAGCCTTATATCTATGTTTTCTTTTGTTTTTTCATAATAGTAAACTATTTTTCAGTCTTGAGGTTTTTTATTTTCATCTATTTTTATTTTTGATAATACTTTTAATCTAGTTATGATAGCACTTATGTTTTCTACATCAACTTTATCTCACACTAAAAAATCTCAGTCTTTACGAAATCTTACCATTAGGAACTTTTCAGTAGGTTCTATGTGGATATCTGATGCTCAAATATCTACAGCTATTTTAAAAATATCATTTATATACCTTACTGTATCTCATAAATCTTTTTTTATTTTTATACTGTTTATTTCATCTGTTGCTTTTTTTAGCTCCATTTTTATTTTTTAAAATTATTACTTAATAACATTTTAACATTTTTTTTCTTTAAAACATAATATTTTACCTTTACAATATATAAAATTATTGCATAAATAAAAAATAGTAGATAAAATCTACTATTTTTTATTTAATTTTACTAATTTTCTTTATATTTTTCTATTACTTTTTCCTTAGTTTTTCTTTTTAATAAATTTATTTTATTTATATGTTCTAATTTTTTTATATAACTTTTTAAAGCCTTTATATCTTTAAAATCTTTATTTTTATAAGAAAATATTATATTTCAGTTTTTATCTGTTTTTTCCAGTATTTCATACTCTTTTCCATCTATTTCTTTTTTTACTTTCATACCTTTTTCCTCTTTTTTCTCTTTTTCATCTTTTTTTTCTACTTTTTCTATAGTTTTATCTTCTTTTTCTACTGGTTTTTTATCTAGATTTTTAATATAATAATATCATAAGTATCATATTGCTCAAAAAACACATACTAAAACAATAACTATAGAAGCAACTCTTAAAAAGTGTTTTCTTCATAAGATTCTTCTATTTTCTTCTTCTTTTTTTTCTAGTTCTTCTTTTAAACTATGATTAAGTTCTCAAAAATCAGATTTATAGTTTTCAAATATTTCTTTACAAGTTTTTTCTTCTTCTTTTTCTTCTTTTTTCTCCTCTTTTTTTTCTGATTTTGTAACTTTTGCTTTTGGTACAAAATTTTGTTTTATAGCACTTAGAGAGATTCTTTTCTTTTTTTCTTTTTTCTCTTCTTTAGCTTTTTTTTCTTCTCCTTCTTTTTCCTCTTCTACTTCTTTTTCTTCCTCTTTTTTCTCTTCTCAAGTTGTAGGTTTACTTTCTTCTGTTTTTTCTTCCTCTTTTTCTTCTGTCTTTTTTTCAGTTTTTTCTTCATCTTTTTTCTCTCAGACTATAGAGCTTAGTTTTATTTTGTTTTTACTGTTTTCTTGTTTTTCTTCCCCTTTTTTTTCAGGAATTTTGTCTTCATTTTTTTCTGAAACTATAGAGTTTAGTTTTATTTTATTAGTTTCATTTTTTTCATTATTTTCTTCTTTTTTATTTGTTTCTTCTGTATTTTCATTTTTATCTTTTGTGATTGCACTTAAGTTTAGTTTTATTTTTTCAGACATAATTTTAATATTTTAAAAAATATAATATAACTACATATTATCATACTTTTTTAAAAAATTCAAAAAAATAACAAATAAAAATAATTTTTTTCAGATGTTTCTTAAGTTTAAGGACAATTTATGTTAATAAGTGAACCAGTGCTACCTACCACTTGGTATTCATATGTGTTTGTTGTTGAAAATAGTTTATGTGCTTTTTCAAGCTCAGCACATGAATTGTAGTTTGAGTTTTGCCAAAAAGTATCTTTTCAAGTTTCACTTATTAAATCTACTCATTGATACTTATATCAAGTTCAATTAAATTTATAAGGCAAATTCATTTTTTGTCAGTCAAATATAAATCTATCTTTATTTATAGCTTGACTTATATCAATATCAGCATCACTAGCTACTAATATAGTTGGAAGTATTTCTTTAGATACAGTTTTATAATCTCACATAACAATAGCTTTATTTTTACCATTATTTTCCAAAGTTCATGCTACTTGAAATTCTTCTAGATTTGATGTAGTTGAAAAAGAATATTCCTTATTTATTTTTGGATCTAGTGGTAGTTTATCAAGAGTTCAGACCACTACTGAATTATTCAAAACTCATTGAACTGCCAATACATCAGATCAGTGACTTATATTAAAACCACTTCAAGTTGCAGGATATGCTCATCTTTTTAGTTTATAATTTTTCATTGCAGAATCTATTTGTATTAAATCTGCTTTTCTTTGAGCATCTCTTGCTTCAGATAAATAATCAGAGTAACTTGAAAATCATATTGCAGATAATATTACAAGTATAGTTATAACTACAACTAACTCAACCAGTGTAAATGCTTTTTTATTCATAGATATATATTAAAAAAATAAATTATTTTATTTCTAAGTCAAAATTGTTTACTTCTAAATTTGTACTAGAACCTAAAACTTCTCAAAAATTTCATAATTTTTTGTAAGTTCTCTCATAGGCTCAACTTGATACAAAGTTTCAATTGTGGTCTATGTTTTTATATTGTTCATTTGAAGATCATGTAAAAACTTTATATTCTTTAGTTGTATCATCTCTAAACACATAAAAATCTTCTCAAACAGCTACATTTTTTATATCCACTTTGTTTCAAATATTTACAGAATTCTTTTCTAGCAATATTTTTTTTATTCAATCATCTTGCTCTACAAAGACATTATCATTGTAGTTTATTATGTTTAAAAGTCATAGCATAACAACTGATAATAAGCTTATAGCTATAACAACTCAAGCTATACTTTCTGCTTTTTTTTTATTTTCCATTTACTTTTTAAATTATTTTATTATTATGTCTCCTATATAATATAATTAATTTTTATAAATTGTGAAATTTTTTCTAAAAAAAAGAGCATTTACTTTTGTAGAACTTGTTGTTTGAACTATTATATCTAGTGTAATATTTTTAGTTGTTTTCTATTTTTTAACATCTTCTTTTTCTAGACTTTTGGTTTGAAGTATAAAAACTTATGAAGCATCTAATATAATAAAACTTACCAATGATATATCAGATTTTATAGATGATGGTTATTCAAATTTTGAGATTCTTACTATTTCTTGAGCCTCTGCTTCAAATACAAATAAAATACTTTATATGAAAAACATAGATTCAGAGAGATGAGCAGTTATGTTTTCTATAATAGATCTAGATACCCATTTTGCTAAAAAAGATTATAGTTACTGAAAAAATGTTTTATGATATAGAGTTTTTACAAAAGAAGAAGCTTTCAAAATATGAGAAGATAATAATCTAGCATCTTTTAAAACATTTCCGGCTGCTAATTTGTATAATGGTTTGTTTTTTAAGGATTTTACCCCAACTTTATATAATAGTTGAGAACTCCTTAATATAGATATTAGTTTTACAACATTAGATAAAGCCTTGCTTTATTGAGAAGACTTTTCAAGTATTTCAGATGATAAATTATCTATTAGTACTTATAATTTAGTTTATTAAAAAAATAAAAATGTATAAACAAAAAAAATGATATACAGCTTTTTATGTAATTATGCTTATAAATATAGTTTTAATTCTTGCATATATGATTTTTTCAAATACGAGAACAGTAAATTTAGATATAGATAGTTGAGAAATTAGAAATGAATTAGAATTATCTACAAAAGAAAGTTCTGATTTACTAAATTCTCTTGCAGGATTTTATAATTCAGATGGTGGTTGATATGTTGATTCTATCTGATGTCCTACAAATATATTTATAGATGATGTATGAACTTTGAGTTGATATGTTGATTCTCATATGAAATTTGAATCTAATAGTTGAAATTGTGAATTTAATTTTAATTCAAGCACTTGAAAGATATTTTTTAGTCCTGATTTTAAATCATTTTCTTGATTTTATTATGATTGACAAAATCTAACTATAAATTACAGTTCTCCTGATTATACAGCAGTTTGAACAGACTTAACAATGAATTTTTCTGACTCTTGAATATCTAATGATAAAATAGATGATAATTTTAATGATGATAATTTTAGCTGAGATTTTTACTTAAGTTGAGCTGTTTTTAGTTGAACACTGGTAGATAATGATGAAGATTTTTCTTTAAATAAAGTATGAAAAGTAGCTCCTTCTAGCTCTAAAAATATATTTTGGTCAAATTATAAAATAAAAAAATTTTTATCAGGTTCTCTAAATTCTTCTTATTCTTGAGTATATTATAAAAATAATGCAAAACTTTTTTTAACACTTAGTTGATCTAGTCTAGATTATGATATAGAAGTCTCACAAATAGATAAAAATAATTATAAAAATACAAATACTATAAAAGTATTAAATAACGACAATCAAACTTGACTTAACTCTGCTTGAATTTATATAAACTCTTGAACACCTTTTGATTTTGTTAATAATGATTATGCTATATTTTTAAAAAACAATAGTTCTTGAGCTTTGTTATATAGTATAAAAGCAGAAGAAGATATAACTTGAGATAAGCTTTTTATAAACCCAGCCAAATCTGAAAATTGATTATTAAAGATATTTGTAAGTTATATAAAACAGGATTGATGAAAATATGTTTGAAAAAATAAAGAATTTATTCATTCTCAAATAACATCTAGTTCTTCAAAAACATGTAAGGAAATACTAGATTCTTGAAATTCTTCAGGAGATTGATACTATAATTTGTCATTAAGTGATTCTGTAAATATAGTTGCTTATTGTGATATGACAACAAATGGATGAGGTCGGACAAAGTATTTAGATATAAAATGAAATCATAGTTTTGATGATGCCCTAAATTGTTGGCTTTGAGATGTGGTTGATAATGATGAGATTTTTTGTTTTAACCCAAATAGGTTTGATATAGATGTAACTTCTCTTTTTCATCATGCTTGGAATTGAAATAAATATTATTATGATATAAATCCAGCAAATATATGAGCTTCTACAGATACTGAAACTACATATACTTCTAATACAAGTTTTAAATGTAGATGACATTCTGAGTTTATGACTATTTGAACTAGTAATTGAAATTTTCCTGAAGCTGACTTTAGTAATGTAAATCATGTTTGGTTATGAAGAAGCTTTTGTTTATTTTCAGTAGATCCTGGTTGAATTCGTAACTTTTCAACTACACATTATTTTTCTGATGATAGAAATAGTCTTCCTCCTTTATTTTGACCTTCTTGGTGGGATTGGAAATCTAATTCTGAAGTATACAGTATTTATTTTAGATAATTATTTAATTTTTTAATTTTTAATTTTTTTAGAAAAAATGGACCCTTTACTTATATTGACTTTTGTTGTTCTTTTTCTGCTTTCATGATTTTTTTCTGGAACAGAATTAGCTCTTATGAGTTTACCTAAACATAAAATAGACTCACTTGTAAAAAATAAAAGATGGTGAGCTAATACTTTAAAAACTATAAAAAGTAATAATGATAGATTGCTTATAACTATACTTATTTGAAACAATCTTGTAAACACATACACAGCAGCTCTTGCTACTCAAATAGCAATGCAAATAGCATTAAAAACAAGCTCTCTACCAGAAGCTCAAATTATATGAATATCTACTTGAATAATCACACTTCTACTTTTACTTTTTGGAGAAATAATACCTAAAAGTTTTGCTACAAAAAATGCAACAATGATTTCTCTACTAGTATCTCCAATATATAGAATTTTGATGATAGTATTATTTCCAATTATTGTTATCATAGAATTTGTAATAAAAATATTTTCATGAAAAAATAAGATTGAAAGTATAACTTGAGAAGAGATTCAAAGTTTTATAGATTTGTGAAAAGAGCATTGAGGTTTAGATGATCATGAACATGAAAAAATAAAAAAAGTTTTAGAGTTTGATGATACAAGTGTAGAAGAAATAATGACTCCAAGAGTAAAAATAGAAGCTCTTTCAAAAGATACTACTATAAAAGAAGCTTTAGAATTTTATCTAAATCATACTCATAGTAGAATTCCTATTTTTGATAAAACTATTGATAATATAGATTATTACCTAAGTCCAAGAGATATTTTAAGAGAATATAGGTCTTGAAAACATGAAAAAAAATTAAAAGAATTAAAATTAAAAAGAGTATTAAAAGTGCCACTTAATCAATCTATATCAAAACTTTTTGATATATTTAGAAATAAATCTAGAGTTTTTGCAATAGTTATGGATGAATATGGATGAGTAGCAGGTTTGGTTACTACAGAAGATATAGTAGAAGAAGTTTTTTGAGAAATAAGAGATGAAACAGACAAAGAAACAGATGAACTGGTAAAAACTTGAGAAGATTCTTATGTAGTTGAGAGTGAAATTTTGATGGAAGATTTACTAAAACAATTTGATTTAGATTTAGAGCATATTTGACTTGATTCTAAAGAATTTGATGGAGAAACTATTAGTTATGTTATAACAAATGTTCTTTGAGATTTTCCTACAAAAGATCAAGTTATAGATTTTCAAATTATCCCTGAAAATCCTGAAGAAGAAACTTCTAAGAGATTGTATTTTAAAGTTTTAGAAGTAGATAATTGAAAAATAGGGAAAATAGATGTGAAAATAAGCTAAAAAATATAAAAAAATCTTTTTTAGGAAAAAAAATTTGCAAAATATAATTTCTTGTGTTATAATTATATTAGATGTAGTAATGATTTTGAAGTTTCCTCCTTTTGCTTCAACTTCTTGCTACATCTTTTTTTAAATTTAAATAAATATGAACCTAAAAGAAGAAAATAAAATTTTAAAGAAAAAACTATCTCTTGCTTCTGATTTTATAAATAGGGAAATAAAATCTCATATAAAAAAAATCTCCAAGAGAGATTTTTCAGATTTACAAAAAAATAGTGAAGAAAAACTGGAAGATACTATCACTAAAAATATATATAACTACTTTTGAGATGAGTTAATTTTTAGCTTAGATAAAACTATTATAGAAAATATAATCTCAGCTGAGTTTTTTTATAATGATTTACTTGAAAAAAATTTTCTAGATTGAGTTTCAGTTGTGGTTTCTTACCAAAAAGCCATAGATTTTTTGATAGAAAAAAATATAACTTCTCTTTTTAGAAAATTTGTGAAAGAAAAAAAACTCTCTCTTAAAAAAAATAACTTAGATGAAAAAAATCTTCATCAAGTTGTAGAGAGTTGATATTCTCTTGGTTTCACTAGACTTTTTTCACTTATTAAAGCTATAAAACAAGATAGGGAATTATATGATTATGGAAATGCTTTTAGAGATTTTTTAGAAAAATATTCTTATATAAAAGATATTATCTTAGATGATTATTTTTATAAAATATCAAAAACTCTAGCAGATTCAGATTTGTTTTGAGCTAAAAGACATAATTCTAAGATAAGTTTAAAAGAAATAAAAAAAGCAAGAATTTTAATTATTTGAGATTTTAAAGATAAAAATAGTTTGATTTATAAGTTGGCTTTGCTTTGAGAGGTTTAAGGGAAAAAATTGACTTTTTATACAAAAAAATATTTTTTGACAAAACAAAAAATATTTATATTATCCTAATATATTTTTTAATTTAAAAATATTATGAAAATAAAATCACTTGAAAAAGAAAGAGCAAGAAAAGTTGAAAGAATAAAAGAACTTGCTAAAGAGATTAGAAAATCAGGAATAATGGATGATTATTTTGATAATACAAAATAATTATGAACTATATATTTGATGCAAATGTATTTATAAATTATATTAGAAATACGGAAAAAACATTAAGAGATACAGAATATTTTGTAAATAAACTTTTAAATTGAGAAGCAAAGGTATTAATTCCTGATTTATGTTTTTATGAAGTAATTTATAACATAAAGAAAAAAGAAAAAGTTTCAAAGGAAGTAATAGAATTACTTGATATATTTTTGCAACTTGATAATTTAATTATTTATAAGTTAGATGCAAAAGAATATAAAAATATTTTAAAATTAGCAGTAGAACATGATACTTCTACTTACGATGCTTCTTATCTATATTTACATAATTTATTTCCAAAACAACATATAATTACATTAGATAAAAGATTTTTTAATAACATAAAAGATAAAAAAAATATTGCATATATTTGAAAAGACTAGATTAATTTCTAGTCTTTTTTTAATACTAACTAAAGGTTTTCTATTATTTCTTGTTTTTTTTATAAATCTCTTTATAATTTGATTTAGAAAAAATATTATTTTTTAAAATACAAATATTTTGCTTTATATAGTATCAACTCCAATTTGAAATCTGTGAGATATAACATACAGAGCTGT
>PDWI01004149.1_pt1 | contig 19713 bp, 14 predicted proteins | sample 1430891 | NCBI WGS metagenome assembly PDWI01 (sample SAMN01162508, study PRJNA174530) | Oral metagenome, whole genome shotgun sequencing project. | biome: Marine environment; feature: Marine mammal; material: Swab sample of the gingival sulcus; isolation source: swab sample of gingival sulcus...
TTTTTGCCGGCATAATTCATAAAAATATCTTCTAAGTCTTTGATTTTCTGCTGATTTAACTCTTCAATATTTAATTGCAGCGTAAGCTTCTTAGCAAATTTCTCCAATACATCTTGTAACAATTGCATTTGGTTAAACTGTATTCTTACGTCGCCTTCCCGCCAACCTTTCCGCACAGATATTTTTATATGCAAAAAAGCATTGGGTATCAATAGATGTTTATACTTTAAATACTCTTCTCCAAAAATTCTAAATTCATGGGCTTCTGAATAGTCTTCTATAAAGAATGCTGCCCAGCCTTTACCGTTTTTTGAAATTCTATGCTGCACAGAAGTCACTATTCCGGCAATAGTAAGGTCTTTGTCTATTAATTGTTGTTCATTCTGAAATACTTTTATAGGAGCATTACAAAAGAATTTGAGTTCGGTTTTATAATCATCAAGCGGGTGGCCGGATATATACATTCCTATGACTTCTTTTTCTCTGGCTAATTTTTCCATGATACCCCATTCTTCACAATCGGGAATTCTGGGTTCTTCAAATTGTACTTCTGAGCTTTCGCCAAAGAGCGATACCTGTGCCGCATTTTTATTTTCCTGATATTTGTTCCCAAACCTGATGGCTCGTTCTATAAAAGTTTGCCCCCTATCATCTAAGCTAAAATATTGTGCCCGATGCGTATTTTGAAAAGAGTCAAAAGCCCCGGCCAATACCAGGCCGTCAAAGGCTTTTTTATTAGCCGAACGCAAATCAACCCGCTTTGCCAAATCAAAAATAGAACTGTAATTGCCGTTTTCTTTTCGTTCTCTTACTATGGCTTCCACGGCACTAGCTCCCACCCCTTTTATAGCACCCATACCAAAACGGATAGCCCCCTCTTTGTTTACAGCAAATTTGTAAAAAGATTCATTGATATCCGGACTCAAGACTTTTATACCCATCCGCCGACATTCATCCATAAAAAAGGACACTTGTTTAATATCATTCATATTATTAGACAGCACTGCCGCCATATATTCTGCGGGATAATGTGCCTTTAAGTAAGCCGTTTGATAAGCCACATAGGCATAACAAGTAGAATGCGACTTATTAAATGCGTAAGCTGCAAAGGCTTCCCAGTCTTTCCAGATTTTATGGAGAATTTCTTCATTGTGGCCATTGGCTTTTCCACCTTCTATAAATTTAGGTTTTAATTTTTCCAAAAGGGCAAATATCTTTTTACCCATGGCTTTTCTGAGTACATCTGCTTCGCCTTTTGTAAAATTGGCCAATTTCTGCGATAGCAACATCACTTGTTCCTGATATACCGTAACACCGTAAGTTTCTGCCAAAATCTCTTCCATTTCCGGCAGGTCGTATTCAATAGCTTCTAAACCGTGCTTACGCTGGATAAACAACGGTATGTATTCCATTGGCCCGGGGCGGTACAAGGCATTCATCGCAATTAAATCTGCAAATTCCGTAGGCCTTAGATGCTTCATGTGCTTTTGCATTCCAAGCGATTCGTATTGGAAAATACCCACAGTCTCGCCACATTGGAAAAGTTCATAGGTTTTTACATCATCTAAGGGAAACTCATCGGGAATGAGTTCTTTTCCATGCAAAGCCTTGATGATTTTACAGGTATCTTTAATTAATGTTAACGTTTTTAATCCTAAAAAATCCATTTTAAGCAAACCGGCATCTTCTACTACACTATTGTCAAATTGGGTAACGTACAAATCAGAATCTTTTGCTGTTGAAACCGGTATAAGGTTGGTAATATCTTCGGGTGTAATAATTACCCCGCAGGCATGGGTTCCGGTATTTCTAACAGAGCCTTCTATGGCCAATGCCTGTACTATAGTTTGAGCTTCTACATCTTGGCCTTCGGCTAAATTTCGCAGTTCGTTTACCCGCAATTTTTCGTCATTTCGCATAGCCTCTATTTTAGATATGCTCTTTTCGTCATCGCCAAAAATGGTTTTTAGTTTGGTATTGGGTACCAACTTTGCAATCCTATCAGCATCCGGCAAAGGTAAATCCAGTACTCTGGCGGTATCTCGAATAGCGGATTTGGCAGCCATAGTACCGTAGGTAATAATTTGTGCCACTTGATTAGCCCCGTATTTATCAATTACATAATCAATTACTTTTTGTCTGCCGTCATCATCAAAATCAATATCAATATCAGGTAATGAAACCCTATCCGGATTTAAAAACCGCTCAAAAAGTAAATCGTATTCAATGGGATCTATATTTGTTATTCCCAGACAGTAAGCCACAGCGGAACCCGCGGCGGAACCCCTGCCCGGCCCTACGGAAACACCCATCTTTCTAGCCTCGGCAATAAAATCCTGAACAATGAGAAAATATCCCGGATAACCTGTTTTTTCTATTACCGAAAGTTCAAAATCTAACCGAGCTATAGTTTCTTTATTAGGTTCACCATACCGCTCTTTTGCCCCTTTTAAAGTCAAGTGCTTTAAATAAGCATTTTCCCCTCGTTTACCGCCATCTTCTTCATCTTTTGAGTCTTTAAACTCGGCAGGTATCTCAAATTTAGGCAACAGTACATTCCGCTGCAAAGCGTAAACTTCTATCTTATCTATCAGTTCTGAAATATTGGCAATAGCTTCCGGAATGTCCTTAAATAACTGCTTCATTTCGTCTTGAGACTTAAAATAGTACTCTTCATTAGGCAAACCATATCTGTAACCTCTGCCTTTTCCTTTGGGTGTTGCTAATTTTTCGCCATCTTTTACACACAATAAAATATCATGCGACTCTGCATCTTTTTTATTAATGTAATAGGTGTTATTGGTAGCTATAAGTTTTACGTTGTGTTTTTTAGAAAATTCTAATAAAACTTTATTGATATATTTTTCATTTTCCTGATGGTGGTCATTCATTTCCAGATAAAAATCATCGCCAAAAACTTCTTTCCACCACAGCAATGCCTCTTCAGCTTGATTTTCGCCAACATTTAATATTTTTGAAGGAATTTCGCCATAAATATTTCCGCTAAGAGCGATGATATCTCCGGCGTATTGTTCAATAATTTTTTTATCAATACGCGGTACATAATAAAATCCGTTAATGTAAGCGATAGAAGACATTTTGGCCAAATTGTGGTATCCTCTTTTGTTTTTTGCCAATAGTACCACCTGATAGCCATTGTCTTTAACCGATTTATTGGTATGATTTTCACAGACAAAAAATTCACAACCTACAATGGGCTTAATTTTTATTTCTGACTCTGTATTGTATTTTAGGGCCTCTTTTACAAAATAAAATGCCCCCATCATATTTCCCGTATCAGTAATGGCTACTGCCGGCATGTTGTCATTTACAGCGGCCGAAACAAGGTCTTCAACACTACTGGTAGATTGTAAAATAGAAAACTGAGAATGGTTGTGCAAATGACAAAACGAATAGTCTTCTAATTTAAAACTTTGTTCCGATGTTACTTTTCCTATTTTTTCACCCAGTTCTTCAGCGATTTTTGCACTGGCTTTTTTAAGGTTAATATGCTCTAAACCAATAGACTGAACAGGTTCCGGATATTTTTCCTTAAAAGACTTAAAATAATCTGGTGTTACATCCAACTCAGCGGCGGAGTACGCTTCAAGTCTAATTAATTCAAAGAAACAACGTGTAGTAGCTTCCACATCTGCAGTAGCATTATGTGCTTCATCAAATGGGATGTCAAAAAGGTAAAAATGCAGTTCTGTAAGGGTAGGTAGTTTAAATTTTCCACCCCGGCCACCGGGAATTTGACATAATGCCGCAGTTTTTTCCGTACAGGTGTCCAGTATCGGTAAATCGTTAAGTTTAGTTTCCACACCTTGCCGATAAAACTCACATCCCATTATATTAAGGTCAAAATCTATATTCTGGCCTACTACATAATCTGTTTTTTCAAGGGCCTGATTAAATTGTTGTAACACCTCATCTAATGGTTCTCCTTTTTCCTGAGCCAAACGTGTAGAAATGCCGTGAATTTGTTCGGCATCATAGGGGATATTAAACCCATCCGGCCGGATTAAAAAAGACTTAACTTCTACAAGTTCACCCATTTTATCGTGTAGTTGCCAGGCTATTTGAACACATCTGGGCCAGTTGTCCGTATCGGAAATCGGAGCTTTGAAATTTTTAGGTAAACCGGTGGTTTCGGTATCAAAAATAAGGTACATATTCTATTGGTTTAGGATAGCAATTTTTTGGAAATTTAAAATTACAATTTTATTGGCCGTAATGAATATTTGAAACGAATATTTATTAACATAACATCCACTTACCAATCCTTTGAAGCCTAATTTTTACAACCGTTAATCCGCAAGAAGTAAATAATATTTTTATCTTAGTACTTTGTTTATTACAACATTTTTTCCGTAGCAAAACAGTACTAAATTCCAAAACTCCAGACTTATATCATGCAGAAATTTGCCTTTACCTTATCTATTATCTGTTCAACCCTTTTTACTTTTTCCCAATCCATTGTTAAAAATGTGCCTTTTACCAATATTGGCCCTGCGGTAATGAGTGGGCGGGTAGTAGATATTGACGTAAATCCTAACCAACCCACAGAATTTTATGTAGCTTATGCCTCAGGCGGATTGTGGTACACCAATAATAACGGTACTTCGTTTACGCCGGTAACGGAAAATGCACCTACTCAAAACATAGGTGATATTGCTGTTGACTGGAATTCCGGCACTATTTACATTGGCACCGGAGAAAGTAATTCTTCACGGTCTTCCTATGCCGGCATAGGAATTTTAAAAAGCACCAACAAGGGAGAAACATGGGAAAATACAGGCCTGCGGGATTCACACCATATCGGAAGAATTGCAATTGACAAAAACAATTCTGATAATATAGTAGCAAGCGTTATTGGCCATTTATATACGCCTAATGAAGAACGTGGCATTTACAAGTCTGTTGACGGCGGAAAAACCTGGAAAAAAACGCTGTATATTAATGAAAATACCGGTGTAATAGACATAGCTGTATCTCCCACTAATCCTGATATTATGTATGCTGCGGCTTGGGAGCGGATACGAAAGGCATGGGATTTTAAAGGTTCAGGGATAAATTCCGGAATCTATAAAAGTACGGATGCAGGCAACACTTGGAAAAAAATTGCCAAAAAAGGCAGTGGTTTCCCCAATAATGAAGGAGTAGGCCGAATTGGACTGGCAGCTTTTAACGATAATATTATTTATGCCTTATTAGACAATCAAAACCGCAGGCCAAAAGAGAAAAAAGAAAAAACCGATGCCTTAGACAAAGAAGACTTTGAAGGAATGAGCAATGAAACGTTTTTGGCTTTGGACGATAAAAAGCTAGATGAGTACCTAAAAAACAACGACTTTCCTGAAAAATATAACGCAGAAAAAGTTAAGGCTATGGTGCAAAAAACCGAACTAAAACCTATTGCCCTAAAAAACTATCTAATGGATGCTAATACACTACTCCTTGAAACTCCGGTGATAGGAGCCGAAGTTTATAAATCTGTTGATGGCGGCGAGACCTGGCAAAAAACTCACAAGGATTATTTAGACGGCATGTACAGCTCTTACGGGTATTATTTTGGCACTATAGCGGTAAACACCTCAAACGAAAATAAAATCTACATAGGTGGTGTGCCTTTATTGCGTTCTGATGATAGTGGCAAAAACTTTATTTCCATAGGTAAAGAAAATGTTCATTCAGACCATCAGGCCCTGTGGATTAATCCCGATTTAAAAGGCCATATAATAGACGGGAATGACGGTGGGGTAAACATTACTTATGACGATGGCGAAAATTGGATAAAAAACAACAGTCCGGCCGTAGGGCAATACTACGCCATAGCGGTGGACAATAAAAAACCGTATAATGTTTTTGGCGGCTTCCAAGACAACGGTGTCTGGTACGGCCCCAGTGACTATGAGGCCTCTTCAAAATGGCACAGTTCAGGGCAATATCCTTATAAAAGAATTGGTGGTGGCGATGGCATGCAGGTACAAATAGATAGCAGGAACAACAATATTATTTATAGCGGTTCGCAATTTGGCTATTATTTCAGATTGAATCTGGAAACCGATGAGCAATTGTCCATCCATCCAAAACACGATTTAGGCGATGCACCCTACAGATACAATTGGCAAACACCCATTTTACTGTCTCCGCACAATCAGGATATTTTATACATGGGTGCAAATAAATTGCTGCGTTCTATGGACAAAGGCAAAACTTTTGAGGAAATTTCCAAAAATTTAACTACCGGCGGTAAAAAGGGTAATGTTCCTTATGGTACTTTAACTACCATTTCCGAAAGCCCTTTTAAATTTGGACTAATTTACACCGGCAGTGATGACGGGCTAATTTACCGAACCGAGGACGGCGGTTACAGTTGGAAAGAACTGTCTGCTAATCTGCCAAAGGGCTTATGGGTATCACGAATTATTGCTTCTAAACATAATAAAAACAGAGTGTACGTAACTTTAAACGGTTATCGTGATGATAATTTTAAACCCTATGTTTATATAAGCAATGATGAAGGCAATACCTGGAAAGCCATAAACAATAACCTCCCTGACTATCCAATAAACGTAATAAAAGAAGACCCCGAAGATGAGAATATCTTGTATTTAGGTAATGATAATGAAGCTTATATAAGTTTTGACCAAGGTGAAAACTGGTATGCCTTTTCAAAAGGCATACCCAGAGTAGCCGTGCATGATTTGGTTATTCAGAAACGCGAAAAAGATTTAGTCATCGGCACACATGGCAGGTCTATTTACAAAGCTCCAATAGGGCCGTTACAACAATATAATAAGATAAAAGACAAACCTATTACACTGTTTAAAATACCAAAAGTAGAACATTCTTCCGATTGGGGCAGCCAAAAGAACAGCTATGTAGAACCTAATGAGCCCAAAATAAATATCTCTTATTTTGTTCCCAATGATGGTGAAGTAAAAATGGAAGTACTGGCAGATAAAAAAAATGTGTTGTATAGCACTACCTTATCCGCTGATGCCGGTTTTAACTATACTGATTACGACCTAACTGTATCTGAAAAAACTTTAAAAAATTACTTTAAAAAGAAAAAAACAAAAGTTAAAAAAGCGGATAATAGCAAGTACTATTTACCTAAAGATAGATATCTTGTAAAGATTTCTATAGGTAAAGAAAGTTCGAGTGGGGAACTAGTGATAGAATAATTAGACTTGGTATTACAACCCAAAATATTTATTAGAACTTTAAATATCAGATGCCGGCATTTGATATTTGTCCTACAGGTCGTTTCGACTAATCAACCTTAGCTAAAACCTTTAAATACAGATTTTCTATTTTTGAAGATGAAACTTTGGTTATGGTAAACTGAAAATTAGCTATCTGTACCACATCATCTTTTTGAGGAATACTTTCAGTGGCATTAGTAATCAGACCGCTTAGGGTTTCGTAGGCATCGTCTTCCGGAAGATGAAGCCCATAGGTTTCATTTATATAATCCACTTCTAACCTAGCCGAAAATTCAAACTCATTATCGTTTATTTTCTTTTCTAACAACATCTGTGAATCGTGTTCGTCTTCTATATCGCCAAATAGTTCTTCAATAATGTCCTCTATGGTTATAATACCTGATGTACCTCCGTATTCATCTATAACTACGGCAATACTTTTTTGTTTTTTTGTAAGCTCATTTAAAATGTTATTTACCATCATGGTTTCCGGCACCACTTCTATAGGCAAAAGTGCTTTTCGTAACGTTTTGGGCATTTTAAACATTTCAAAAGCGTGTATATATCCTATTATGTTATCCAGTGTTTCTTTATACACTATAATTTTTGAAATACCGGTTTCCACAAAACGCTTTCTGACGTTTTCAACGGATTCACTTACTTCTACCGCCACTATATCCGTTCTGGGAATCATCGCCTCTCTGGCACGGACATTATGAAATTCCAGAGCATTTTGAAAAATCTGTATTTCAGCATCTAATTCTTCTTCAGTTTTTTCAACCTGTTCTGAGATAAAATCACCCAATTCCGCTTTTGAAAAAGCCAGTTGGATTTCATCTTTTTCTGTATTAAAAAAGATTCGTAAAATAAAATCAGAAATAAAAATGATAAATCCGGATAACAGATAGAAAACAACATAAAATATATAAGCCGGCACGGCAAATAATATCATGGCCCTATTGGCATAAGTCCTAAAAATAGCTTTGGGCAGAAACTCTGCAGTAATTAAGATAATAAGGGTAGAAATGGAAGTCTGCACCAATAAAATAAGAAAATTATTGGAAAGATATGGCGTTAAATAAGGCATGAGCAGTTCACCCATAAAATAACCGTAAACTACCAGAGCAATGTTATTCCCCACCAGCATGGTGGTAATAAATCTTGACGGATTTTTTGTTAATTTTACCAATACATTGGTTAAAAAATGCCCTTTTTTCTTTTCCAGTTCTATAAAGAGCTTGTTTGAAGACACAAAAGCAATTTCCATACCCGAAAAAAATGCAGAAAGGAGAATGGATACAATGACTATGATTATTTGTAGTTCCAAAACTTAAAAATGTAGTAGATATTTTTTTGTAATAAAAAACGGTTACCGGTTTTCATTATTATTACGAGCTTCAATTTTTTTTCTGTAATGCCTTTTAAAAAAATACATAAAAAATGCCAATATGGAAAAGCCTATAAGCAAATAGGCGGTCTGTCTTTCAGCGGTTTTGTTAAATCTATAAATACCATCTGCTAACATTACGATACCAATAATAAGATACCCGTATTCAAAAAACCTTCTCAATGACTTCATTTTTTGTTTTTATAAATGTTTATACGTTATATTAAGGGAATAATTAGAATAAATGTAAATATTATCGGCTAAAAACACTTTTATAATTCTTCACTGTTTGCATTTTCACTTAAGTATAAAATACCGCTAAAATCTTTCATTACCACTTTGCTTAAATCTTCTTTAGATTCAAAACCTTTACCTTTTAAGCTATCGGTTTGTGTGTACAATTTAAACGGTTTTTCGGTATAAATATAATGGGTTTTTTGGTCCCAAAACAATTGTTCTGTCAACAATTTACTCTTTTCTTTATAATTGGTAACTACTACATTGCCGTTTACTTCAGAAATTCCGGTTTTACTAAAAGTGGTAGCATAGTCTGCGGTAAGGGTAATACTATCATTTTCCTTAGTATATGTAGTAATCTCAATGCCTTTTGGAAATTCCTGATAGGGATGATTTTCCCTATTTGCAAAATCATTTAAAACAGGAGCAATGAGTTTAGTCTGTACCCTGCCGGAATCTGTGTGAATGAGGTAAACGTTTTTGGCCTCACCAATGGGAAGGTTCTTTTCTGCCAGAAAGTCCTGAACTTCTTTAGTGGTATTTCCACATGAAAAAAATAGTGCTGTCAAAAATATAACAGCACTATTTTTAATATGATTTTCTAACAATATTTTCATTTAATAGTTTATGGAATCCGCACCGTCTCACCTATCCAGCAACCTACTTTATAAGGTGTACCAGATTGTTTTCCTTCCTGGAAAATGAGTTTTGTAGAAGGTGCATTATTCATATATCCCCTCATCGCCCTTTTAGCTTTGGAAGCTACACTAGGGTCAACTTTTGCAGCCATAGCAGCTTTATTAGCAGCAGCCACATAGACCATACGCTTGCTAAATTCGTCTGTACCGCAGCTATTGGCACTGCTACCATAAAGGTTTGCTATAAGTAAATAAGCATCCCCTAAACTCGACTGATATTTTAAAGCCTTATAGGCATAGTTCCTTGCCTGAGATTTACTCTTATGCCGCATAGTGTAGGCAATTCTAAGTAAAAGTTTTGCTTTCTTATATGGATCTGTCTCTAAATCCACAGCTTTATCACGCATCTTCAGAGCTTTACTACTTTCTCCTCTGTCTTCAAGTATTTTTGCATAGAATACGTAAGCCCCTGCTGATGGTTCTGCCTTTACCCATGCTTCTGTCATTTTAGGATATAAATCTGTATCGGTACATTCCTTATTAAACAGTCTGGACACAGCTCGTTTTAACCATTTGGGATCTGTTTTGTTAGCTTCAAAATTCTTTTCATAAAGCGGAATTAGTCTTTCACAGGTAGCTACATCACTAATTATTTGATCTAAAACAGGCTCTACCTGACCCAGTCCTTTTAAATTAATAGCATTATTTTTTTGCTTTCTTTTTTCTTTAGAGGTTAATGATTTTCCTAATGAGTCTTTCTCATTAATCTTATCCAACTCTGCGGTAAGTTTTTCAATTTTGTCATTTACACCGTCCACTGCATCATCATAAGTATCAAAAATTAACTGTACGTTTGTATCCTTATTTCTATTGGTAACTTCTTGGAAATATTTGGCTATATTTTTAATGCTCATCCCGGTAGGGTCTGCTTTAAAGGCTTTGTCCAGTTTATCAAAAATTTTGTTCTTATCTCCGTTACGTTCTTCTAATGAGATAGCCCAGTCACTATATACTTTTCCTAAATTCTTTGGATAATTTTGTATTCTTTTTTCATAAATATCATCTATGAGCTTACCCGCGGCTTCTTTTTCTCCTGCAGCAGCATTTTTATATTTATAGTCGGCAATTTTAAGGCCATCACTATAAATTACCATAGAGGCTTTGGGGCAATTTTCAAAAGTCCACTTCCAGTTTTCATAGGCACCATCATAGTTTTTTGCCTTTACACTTTCGTGAAATAAGGATAGCTTTTGCTTACACATATCCGGTTGCGACCCGTAATCTTGAGCCATAACAGCACTCATTCCGGTTATAAGAAACAAGCTCATAATCAATTTTGTAATACTTCTTTTCATCTTGTTGGTTATTTGTTAAACGCTATTTAATTTATTGTTCTTTTTCTAAACCACTTATCACTAAGGGTTAAACTGAGGCGAAAGTTAATATAATTTTCTTTAATAAGCGAATTTTTTAATTTTCCTCTTTTTCCAAATTCAATTCCTGCGTTTAAATTAGACAATTGTTTACTTATCGGCAATCCTACTCCAAAAGATATGCCAAACTCATTAATGGCATTGCCGTTAACTTCTAACCCAGTGCTTGAAAAGTGTGCTCCTGCCATATAAGTTACTCTTTTCCAGTAACTTGTTATGGAGTTTATATCCGGAAGGTAATATCCGCCAAAACCGAGGTAATTACTTTTAATGTACTTAATATTTTTATTTTTTGTAAGTACTTCATTTGAATATTGTAAATTATCCCGAAAACTGTATTCTATTCCGGCATACCATTTATTTTCTTTTCCTATACCGGCTCCCAGTTGGGTATTTAAAGGTTTTGTTACGGTAGATCTAAAACTATTATTTACAACGGTGTCTCTTGGGATTTCCACTTCATCATCCCTACTATATAAAGAATACAAAAGCTCATCACCTTCTGTAGAAAGATTATTTTGGAAGGTTATTGCTGCTCCGGCTTTTAAGGTAAGATTTTTATCTAAATTTTTATGATATTGCAGGCCGGCCTTAGTTGAAAATCCGGTTATAGTAGCTTCTGTTTTATGCATAGTGGCCAACTGAACTCCCAATTTTCTGTTCAAAAGCCGGTTCTTTATATTCCCAAAGACGTAAGCCGCTTCTATACCAAGGCTTAGATTAAATGGCAACCTATATCCCAAACCCATAAAAACCCTATTAGTACCTCCTTCACCATGAAAATCATTAAGTTCAATAAGCTCACCTTCGTTATTTTTAAATTGTTCCTGTAAAGAATAACCCACTGCGGTGTTTGATTGTATCCCCAGAGATAATCCTGTTCTACGTGCCAGTGGAATACCCAATGCAAAGTAAGACAAAGCTGTAGATGAGGCTGAGCCTGCCTTGGTGCCATCGTTAATTCTTATGCCTTTATATTCACCTGCAATTGTGTAATTGGTCAACTGAAGGTAAGAAAGAGAAGCCGGATTAGAAAAGGTCATCTGATGATTACTGTTAAAAGCAGTTCCTATTCTACCCATTGTAATCTCCTCTGCTGACTTTTGTACCGCTTCGTCTCCGATTCCAAAAAATGAATACGGCGAACTATTGTTCTTTTGAGCGATTATCTGTAAAGAAAAAAGAAATATAAATACTCCTAAAAAGTGTTTAATCATTATTTTGAATTGAATATAAGAATGCTGTTTAAACCTGCTAAAAGAAAATTTGGCTTGGCAAATATGCTACTTTTTAACTTTTTTGCCAAGAAAATAGCATCTCCGCCTGTTAAAACTACTGTTAAATTTCTAAATTCCTGATGATATTGATTAATTATTCCGTCTATTTCTGCACGTAAACCGTTTACAATACCAGAGTGAATAGAACTATCTGTACTGTCTCCAATTAATTGATTATCAAAAGGTTTTAATAAAGGAAGTTTTGCCGTATAGTGATTTACCGCTTTATATCTCATGAATAATCCCGGAGAAATACCGCCTCCTAAATATTCATTTTTTTTATTGAGAAAATCATAAGTGATACAAGTACCGGTATCTATAACTAAAACATTTTTATTTGGATAATGAACCGCTGCTGCACTTACCAGAGCCATCCTATCTACACCCAGCGTAGTAGGTGTTGCGTATTTATTTATAAACGGAACCGGAGTATTGTAATATAAAGTGATAAAATTATCAAACAAAAATTCTTTATTATGTACAGTCACCGTATCGGTTACAGAAGATAGTATGCAATTCTTGAGATTGTATTTCTTTTTATTAAGGGCAACTACCTCCTCTAAATCGGTATCTTTAAATATATTGGTCTCTACAAAGGTTTCCTTGTTAAAAACAGCCGTTTTAACTAAAGAATTACCTATATCTATAATTAAATTCATAATATCTTAAATGCCCGCAAAAGTACGAATTGATTTTTAAAAATATACCAACGTTATATTTTGGGTTATTCAAAGGCTTCTTTTAGATAGGCCAAACACCCCTCTCGATAATAAAAACCTTCTCAATGCCATTAAAATAGACGGATTACGACAGTTTTGTAAAAATAATCAAGACGGGATTAATTTTGCACAAAAATAAAAAATCCGGATACTTACATCCGGATTTTTGGGTGGTGCCTCCAGGAATCGAACCAGGGACACAAGGATTTTCAGTCCTTTGCTCTACCAACTGAGCTAAGGCACCTGTTTAAAAAACGTTTGCAAATATATATGTTAATTTAATATATATCAAATGAAACAAATAATTTTTTACAGGTTTTGCCCAATGCTTGTTAAATGCCTGATTAGATGTTTAAACCATTCTCTAAATTTTCAATTCCAAAGTGATTCTTGTGTGTAAGGGCTGCCTTTTTGCGTCCAGATTTCACCTTTGAGGAACCTGTAATTTCTGTCCAAATTATCTATATCTTTAAGATCGCTTACAGATAATTCCAATTCCTGAGCTTGAAAATTTTGCAAAATTCTATTTGGGTTTACGGATTTTGGTATTACCGAAATCCCCCTATGTAATGCTCCGCTAATCAAAACCTGAGCTGTAGAAACTTTATGGGCATTGGCTATTTTTTTAATCACCGGATCTTCTAAGAGCTTTGGCTCATCATCAACTTTTATCTCTTTAGGCCTGTCACCTGATCCTAAAGGAGCATAAGCAGTAAAATGAATATTATGAGCTTTACAAAAGGTCAATAATTCCCTTTGCTGAAAATACGGATGGCATTCTACCTGATTCATTTCCGGTTTTATACTTGCATTCTCCAGCAAATCTTCTATTTTCTTTATACTAAAATTAGAAACCCCGATATGCCTCACAAGCCCTGCATCTACCAATTTTTCCATCCCTTTCCACGTTTCTAAGACAGGCAGCTTGTCCAATGCTACCATATCCGCTCCAGATTTTGGGTAAAATAGGTCTTTCTTTATAGCTACCGGCCAATGAATAAGATATAAATCAAGATAGTCCAGTTGTAAATCCTTTAATGTCCTGTGCAAGGCCGGCAAAACATCTTTTTTTTCATGTGAGTCGTTCCATAACTTAGATGTTATCCAGAGTTCTTCACGTTTTACTATTCCTTTAGATATACATGCTGCAATGGCCTTACCTATTTCTTTTTCATTACCGTATATATAAGCACAATCTATATGCCTGTACCCTTCTTTTATGGCAAATTTTACCGCTGTATAAACCTCACCCGGCTTAGATTTCCACGTGCCGAGACCCAATTGTGGCATAGTATCGCCGTTTTTAAATGTTAAAGTTTTCATTTTATCTGGTTTATAGTTTTATGTCCGTTGAGTAGTTTAGCAATGTATTACACGCTAAATCATCTTTAAATAAGCCACCTCCTGTTTGGTGAGCTTTCTGTAATTGCCTCTGGATAAATTCTTTTTGGTTAATCCCGCAAAGATAACACGATCCAGTTTTATTACTTTATAGCCAAAATGCTCAAATATTCTTCTTACAATACGGTTTCTGCCAGAGTGGATTTCTATCCCTATTTCCGTTTTGGGTTGGTTTTCAATATAAGAAATATCATCTACATAAACCATTTTTCCATCCAGTTCAAAATTCTGGCTTATCTGATGCAGATGTTGGGCTTCCAATTTTTGGTCTAAACTCAACCTGTAAAGTTTTTTAACATTGTGTTTTGGATGGGTAAGCTTTTTAGCCAATTCGCCATCATTAGTAAATAGTAATAAGCCCGTAGTGTCTCTATCTAGCCTGCCTACAGGATAAATACGTTCTTTACAAGCATTACCTACCAGATGCATCACCGTTTTTCTTCCTCTTTCGTCATCCATGGTAGTAATAAAGTTTTTGGGTTTATTCAACAGCACATAGCGTTTTGGTTCGGGGTTAATCACCACATTGTCAAAACGCACTTCATCAGACGGTTTTACTTTGTAACCCATCTGTGTAATTACTTTGCCATTTACGCTTACACTACCTGTTTTTATATGCATATCTGCTTCTCTGCGAGAACAAATACCTGCATTGGAAATATATTTATTTAGCCGTATTTCGTCTGTTTTTTTAGTTACAGAATGTCTTACCGGCTTTTTTTTATTCTTTGGTTTATTTTTTTCTTTGCCTCCGCTTTTATAAGATTGGTTTTGTCGTCCTCGCGACGATGATTTTTTGTTCATAAATGATAGAATTTTTATTGGCTTAAGCTAATATACTTCTAATAAGTTCATCCTGATTTTTTATTTTTCAGGAAATAGAAAAAGTCAAAATAAGTTTAATATGCAAAGATACGATAATGTGCCGTAATCAGCTTTAAATTATTCGCTTAATAATTACAGATGTATCTAATAATGCCAGGCTAAAAACACCAATGACTATAACAATTTTTAAAATGGTATGTAAGGCCATATAATTTGGTTTTTTATTGGCACTAAATAATAAAACAAGAAAAGGGATTAACATAAGGCCTACCAAATAAAAATAAAACCGCATATAACCTATTTCAGGTGATTTTAACAAGAAATAAATAGGCGGAAAGGTGAAAATAATAATAAACCCAATAAGTATTTTAGTAAATTTTTCACCATACAAAATAGGAATAGTAACAATGCCAGAAACAATATCGCCTTGTATGGTTTCTAAATCTTTTACCAATTCTCGCATGAGCAGAACAAAAAATAAAAAGGCCGTATGTGTAAAAATAAAGGTTGAAAAATTCTTATAATACACAAAAATCACAAAAAAAGGTAAGAGAGATAATGTTACAGCACTAAATAATTTCACCAATGGATAGTGCCTTAGTTTATGTGAATACAACCAGAGTAAAAATATGTAAATGGTAAAAAACAAAGCTGCCCGCCAAGAGACCAAAAAGCTAAAGAGAAATCCCAAGGCATTTAATGTAAAATACAGATACAACTGTGTTTTCTGAGTTATCAGGCTATCTAGTCTTGACTTAAAAGGCCTGTTAATCAAATCTTTTTTTAGATCGTAAAAGTTATTGATAATATATCCACCTGCAATAACACAAGTACTGGCCAGCACAACAAAATATAAATTAACATCTAACAGCACATCTTTTAATGACTTGTCTGAAGCAAAAATAAATATGGAAGCTAAGTATTGGGCAATAACTATGAGTATAATATTATACCCTCTAACTACAGAAAAGAGACTAAGTACCTTGTAATAATACGGGTATTTTTTAGGTTGTTTTTTAGGCGTATTTTTTTCGGCTTCTTTTAGTAAGTCCATAATACTAAGGTATTTATCGTACTTCTAAAACCGATATACTACATCTAATTTATGGTTTTTTAAAATCCTTTTTGCGTTTTCAAAATCTTGAGTAAAACCTAAAATATATCCGCCTCCACCTGAACCGCAAAGCTTTAAATAGTACGCGTTAGTATCTATGCCTTGCTGCCATAAATTATGAAAAGGTTTTGGAATCATGGGTTTAAAATTATCCAATACCACTTTTGATAATTTTTTTACATTGCCCAATAGTGATTTTACATTGCCGTGTAAAAAATCATCTATACAAGCATCTGTATAAGTAGAAAAGTCTTCATTAATCATTTTTCTAAAACCTTCGTTTTTCATTTTATTCATAAAGAGGTTTACCAACGGTTCTGTCTTACCCACTTGCTTAGAGTCTAACAAAAAAACAGCCCCTTTACCTTCTTTTTGAGCAGGAATACCGGCGGGTTCCAAATGGGTTTTAGAGTTGATAAGAATAGGTAAACTAAGGTAACTATTCAACGGATCTAACCCAGAACTACTCCCGTGGAAATAAGACTCCATGGCACCAAAAACACTTTTAAGTTCCAATAATTTTTCACGGGTTAAGTTTTCCATCACAGTAATTTTATCAACTGCATACTTATCATACACAGCCGCTACTAATGCTCCGGAACTTCCAACGCCATAGCCCTGCGGGATACTACTGTCAAAATACAATCCTTTATGGATATCGGCATTAAATTTCTCTAAATAAAAAGATTGAATATTTTTTTCTTCTAAATCGATTAAATATTCATAAAATCCTTTTAAGTTCTCATTAGACGTTTTGGTGTGTTCAGTTTGACTCTCGGGAATTTTTAAGGCTCCTTGATAAGTGTTATAAGGTATAGCCAAACCCTTAGAGTCTTTTATAATCCCGTATTCTCCAAAAAGCAAAATTTTTGCATAAAAAAGTGGTCCCTTCATAGAAGTGTAACTAAATTTTCTTTTAGTGCTGCAAATATACTATTTATTCAGCAATCAGAAATTAGAACGTACAAATTACATGATTAAGTATAAAAAATGGAATTATTTTTTAATGCCGTCATAGTAATACATAATCCACTCACCAATCTTTAGGCCATTTTTATACTTTCCTTCTCCTTTTAGCTTACCGTTTTTGTAATATTCTTTCCATTCTCCGGTTCTTTCTCCATTTTCATATCCGCCCTCCTCATTCTTTTGGGCGTTTTCGTAATATGATATATAAGAACCGTGTATTTTACCGTCTTTATAAAAATATTCACTTTTTAATGACCCGTTTTCATAATAGTTCTTTCTCAAACCATTAGGTTTGTTATTCTTATAATTTACGGTTTGCATAATTTTGCCATTAGGGTGATACCAGGTAACTTCACCTTCAAAGATTTCTTCGTCTTTAGCTGCAGAAAAGGCTTCCATTTGCTTAGTGCCATCCATATAGTAGTCTGTAATCCAGAAACCGTTATCTTTCTTATCAGGGTTTAATCTATAATAAGAGGCTTGTTTTTTGTCTGCCTTAGACCAGTTGGCATCAAACCAAATGGTGTCTTTTTGTGCGGTAATAGCTTGTGGCACAAGTAAAAATAAAGCTATTGTAAGTAGGAATAAATCTTTCATAACCAAAGAATTTTAATATTAATATTCAACAAAACCCATCTAAGTAGCATAAATGCTATACTTATTATATAGTTTTTGTTTTCTTTGGTTAAATGCTGTGAACAAGACAGCCTTGTTGATTCTTTAAAACATTGTCAAAATCATATTTCCAAGGCTCCATTACCCACACTATCACAAATATAATTATTTTTTTGACAAAATGGAAGTAAATGGGCATCAATTAATGATTGCACTTTTATCTTTTCTGCTTCGGGATATAAGACATGCACATTTGCACCGGCATCTAAAGTAAAACAGACAGGTGTTTTTGTGACTCTCCTAAACTCCCAAATGGCATTAATAATAGCCAGTGTATTGGGTTTCATTAATATAAAGTACGGCATACTGGTCATCATCATGGCATGAAGAGATAAGGCCTCTAACTCTACCAGTTGCATAAATATTTCTAAATCACCGGTTTTAATGACTTCCGATAACCTTGTGAGATTATTATTCGCCTGACCAAAACGCTTTGCCGCAAAAGGGTGCTGGTGCATTAAATTATGGCCTATGGTACTGGATACTTGTTTTTGGCCTTGATCAACTAACAAAATAGTATCCTGATAATTGTGAAATACTTTATGGATAGTTTTTGTATATTTTACACCATATAAGTCACTACTGTCGTCAACTGTAGGATGTTTGCCCCAAACTATCAATGGCCCTTCAATGCTTCTGGCCGCACTTCCGGAACCCAACCTTGCCAGAAAGGAAGCTTTTTTATAGAAATATGTACCGGACATTTCCGGATTTAAGGCTTTTTCCAAACTCATAATACACAATGCCAAAGCCGCCATACTACTAGCTGATGAAGCAATGCCACTACTGTGTGGAAAACTGTTTTCTGAAAATATTTGTAAGTGATAATCCTTTAAAAAAGGAACATAAATGATTATCCTATTAAAAAATTGGGCTAATTTTGGCTTAAATGCATCATTTTTTTTACCTTCAAAAGTAAAATCAAAAGTAAAAGTTTCTGATTTTTCCTTTTTGTCAAGATGCACCTTAGTCCGTGTATGGCAATTGTTTAAAGTAAAGCTGATAGAAGCATTTTGTGGAATTTGCGACTCTTGTTTGCCCCAATATTTTACAAGGGCTATGTTGCTGGGGGCTTGCCAACTAAAAGCACCGTTAGTTAATATTTTTGATGTTTTAGATTTATAAATAAAATCTTCTGTTTCCAAAATAATAAATTTGTGCAAAGATAGAATTAATTACTTTTGCTTTTAACGAATTCATCCTGACTTTTTATTTTTAAACAAAAATGAGATAAGATTTATTGAGATAAGGCAATTTTTAAAAGTTTAGACGAGTTCATGGTTATGTGTAAAAAAAGTTCAACAATAAAATAATCGGTTTTGAACAAAAAAATAAAACTTATCTGGGATTTTAGAGGGCCGGATGCAATGCCAACGGCAAAACATCATGCAATACATCTGGAGGAATTTGCAAAAAAAGAAAAACTGGAGTACTACAATGCAGATGCCACACAAATATCTAATTTTTTGGCTATAGCGTATATTCTGGTTAATGAAAAAGACATGATCATTTACAGAGATGCCCTAAAACCACATCGGGCAGAAGTAGGATAGTAAAAGAATTAAAATTTGGAGTTTAGAAATTAAGAGTCTTTTAGCTAAGAGATTACTAATCAGTAGGTTAATAGCTAATTAATAAAACAACCCGATAGCTTTAAAACAACATTTATTCTATTAACCTGAGTTCGATTAATATTGTGACCACAGCTTTCTTTATTTTTGATTAGAAATTTTCGAGTAATATCCAGATATTACGAGGAGATTTCGGGAAATTTATGGCAAAAAGAAGAAAGTCTTAACAAGAAACGTATATAACACCTCATCT
>PDWI01004150.1_pt1 | contig 19712 bp, 17 predicted proteins | sample 1430891 | NCBI WGS metagenome assembly PDWI01 (sample SAMN01162508, study PRJNA174530) | Oral metagenome, whole genome shotgun sequencing project. | biome: Marine environment; feature: Marine mammal; material: Swab sample of the gingival sulcus; isolation source: swab sample of gingival sulcus...
ATTAGTTCTTGCTGGTTCATTAAATGGACTTATTTTACCAGTTACTCTTGCAATAACATTACTTGCTAGTAAAAATAAAAAAATTATTGGAGAATATAAGCACTCAAACTTTTTATATATTGCAGGTTGGATAGTTACTTTTGTAACTGCTTACATTGGAATAATTTCATTAAAGAGATTGTTAACTCTATTTTAATAGGAGGTGTTTATTTTGAATGAAAACAGAGTAAGATTTTTATTATCAGGAGATAGTTCTATTGTTGTAGAGTTTGGAAATGAAATTTCAAAAGATATAAACAGTAAAATTAGAAAACTTATGAATTCTCTAGAAAATGAAAAAGATAATTTAAAAGAAATTACTGAAGTAGTTCCAACATATCGTTCATTACTTATAAGCTATAATCCTTGTATTAGTAATTTTAAAACTTTAAAAGAAAAAGTTGAAAAACTTTTATCGCTTTCAGAAATTTCTGAAGAAAATGAAGAAATTAATTTAATAGAAATTCCCACACTATATAATGATGAATTTGGAGTTGATTTAGCTTATGTTGCAGAACATAATGGCTTATCAAAAGAAGAAGTTATAAATATTCATACTGGAACAGACTATTTGGTTTATATGCTTGGATTTATGCCTGGTTTTACTTATTTGGGTGGAATGTCAGAAAAAATTGCAACACCTAGACTTTCAAGTCCGCGTTTAAAAATATTACCAGGTTCTGTAGGAATAGCAGGAAAACAAACGGGGATGTATCCTAGTGAATCACCGGGTGGTTGGAGAATAATAGGAAGAACTCCTTTGAAATTATATGATGAAAATTCTGATATGCCAGTTTTTATATCTTCAGGAGATTATATTCGATATGTTTCTATTTCAGAGGAGGAGTATAAAAAAGTAGAAAAAGAAGTTGCTGGTGGAAACTATAAAATAAAAATCTCTAAAATAAAAAGAGGTGAGCTAAATGTCTAGGATAAAAATTCAAAAGGCGGGACTTTGTACTACTATCCAAGATATTGGAAGAATCGGATATCAACAATTTGGTATTCCAGTTTCTGGAGTTATGGATGAATTTGCGTTTTTAGTTGGAAATTTTTTAGTAGAATCTCCAAAAAATAATGCTGTTTTAGAGATGCAATTTATGGGTAGTACTATAGAATTTTATGTTGATATGAGTATTGCTATAACAGGGGCAGATAACTCACCTAAAATTAATAATAAAGAAATTAAAATGTGGGAGAGTATTAATGTTAAAAAGGGAGATATTTTATCTTTTGGTAATTTAAAAAATGCTCTTAGAACTTATGTTGCTTTTGCTGGCGAATTGGATGTTCCAATTATAAATGGAAGTAAATCAACTCTAATGAAAGCTAAAATGGGTGGTTTAAATGGTAGAAAGTTAAATATCGGAGATGAGATAAAAATAATTAATCCGAGATTAACTTCTAAAAAGAACACTTTTCCTCAAAATTTAATTCCAAATTATTCGCACTCAAATGAAATAAGAGTAGTATTAGGTCCACAAGATGATTATTTTAAGGAAGAAGGTATAAGTAAATTTTTTGAAAGCGAATACCAGATTACTAAAGATTGCGATAGAATGGGAATGAGACTTCTGGGAGAAACTATTGAGCATAAAGAGAAAGCGGATATAATTTCTGATGCAGCAGTTTTTGGCTCTATTCAAGTTCCAGGTAATGGACAACCGATTATTTTATTAGCAGACCGTCAAACTACAGGTGGATATACAAAGATTGCTACAGTTATTAAAGCAGATTTATATAAATTAGGACAAATGTTACCAGGGGATAAAATCAAATTCAAAAAATTAAGTATAGAAGAAGCTCAAGAAGAATATATAAAATTTTATGAGAAATTAAATAAAATAAAGGAACTTATTTCTGAATCTAATATTCTAAAATTAAGTGAAAAACAAAAAAATACTTATAGAAAATTATTTGGAAAAAGAAGAAAAAATCTAATTTAATAAAAAAAAAAGAAAAAGACTAGAAAATTAAAAAATTCTAGTCTTTTTTTCTGTGAATTTTTATTTTTAATTTTATTAAAAAAATAAATAAATTAAAAAATATTATGAAAGAAAATGAAAGAAAAAGAAAGAAAATGATTGAAATAATTTGTTGTATCTGTTATAGTAATTATAAACAGTAAAGAGAGAGGAGGTAAAGGATGCTAAAAATAGAAAGACATAATTTAATAATGGAACTTTTGAAAAAGAAAAATTTTTTAAAATTAAGTGACTTATTAAAAATTATGAAAATTTCTGAAGCTACTATTAGAAGAGACTTAACCGAATTAGAAATAAATAAAAAGCTAATAAGAGTTCACGGTGGAGCAAAATTAATTTCTAAAAAAAATTTTGAAAGTGATATGAGCGAAAAGAAAAAACTTCACATTAATGAAAAAAATAAAATCGCTAAAAAGGGAGCAGAATTTTTAGAAGATAATCAAAAAATTTTTTTAGATGCAGGAACAACAACTGGAGCATTAATACCTCATATATTGGAAAAAAACAACATTGAAGTTGTAACCAATGGTTATTCTCACATAGAAATGTTAATTAAAAATGGAATAAAAACCTTTTTAATTGCAGGAGAGGTTAAAAAAACAACGCAAGCATTAGTAGGTCCACTTGCACTTTTGTCACTTAAAAATTTTAACTTTGATATAGCATTTTTAGGTGCAAACGCCATAACAGAAGAAGGGTATATGACACCTGATCCAGATGAAGCTATTGTAAAAGAAGCCATTTTAAAAAAAGCAGAACGAACTTATATTCTAGCTGATACTTCTAAATTTTTAGCAGATAAAAGCATTATCTTTGCAGAAAGAAATGAGGCAAAATTAATTACAGAAAAGGGAGAGGAAAAATGATTTATACAATAACACTTAACCCAGCAATAGATTACTATGTTGAAATTGATAAATTTCATGAAAAGACTTTAAACTTAGTTAATAATGCTTATTCTATAGTTGGGGGAAAAGGAATCAACGTTTCAAAAGTTTTGCATAATTTTAAACAAGACTCTATATCTCTAGGATTTATTGGAGGATATACTGGTGAGCATATAAGAACTAACTATAAAACTTTAAACATGAAAGAAAAGTTTACTACTTTAAAACAAGATACAAGAATAAATATAAAGATGAAAACTAATTTTGGAGAAACAGAAGTAGCAGGAAAATCTCCAAAAATTACAGAAGAAAATTTACAAGATTTTTTTAAAGAAATTTCTAAAATTAAAAGTGGGGATAAACTTGTTTTATCTGGTAGTGTCCCAGAATCTTTAAAGACTAATATCTATGTTGAAATTATAGAAAAAATTCCAAAAAATGTAGATATAATATTAGATACTCGTGGAGAAGCTTTTGACTTTGCACTTCAAAAGGGAGTTTATTTAACTAAACCTAACCAAAAAGAGTTAGAAGATTTTTTAGGAAAAAATATAAATAATCTTGATGATTTAGTGACAGCAGCTAAAGAATTACAAGCAAAAGGAAGTAAAAATGTTATTGTTTCTCTTGGAGAAAAAGGATCTTTATGCATAACAAGAAATAAAGTTTTATTAGGAAATGCTCCAAAAGGAAAACTAGTTTCTTCTGTGGGTGCTGGAGATTCTATGGTAGCAGGTTTATTATATGGTTTAGAACTTGGTAAAAATATTGAAGAGGCATATTCATATGCGATAGCATCAGGAAGTTCAACAGCTTTCTCAGAAGGTCTTACAAATTTGGAAGATATGATGAGATACAAAGAACAAGTTTTAGTTGAAGAATATAAATAATTAAGTATATAAATTTTAAAATTATATAAAATAAAACAAATTAAGAAAAAATAAGGAGGAAATATGTTAAGAAAATTTATTCAAAAAGAATGTATTAATTTAAATCTAAAAAGTACAAGTAAATCTACAGTTATAGATGAACTAGTTGATATTTTAGATAAAGCGGGGAAACTTAATAATAAGGAAGAGTATAAAACTCAAATTTTAAAAAGAGAAGCACAAAGTTCAACAGGACTTGAAGAAGGAATTGCTATTCCTCATGCAAAAACAAGTGCAGTAAAATCGCCAAGTATAGCAATTGGAATTTCTAAAACTGGTGTTGAATATGAAGCATTAGATGGAGAAAAATCAAAATTATTTTTTATGATAGCAGCTTCAGAAGGAGAAAATGATACACATATAGAATTACTTTCAAAATTGACTACAGTTTTATTGAAAGATGAAGTTCGTAAAGGAATTTTAAATGCCAAAACAGAAGAAGAAGTTATAAGTATTTTAGAAAAAGAAGTTAATGAAGATGAAGAAAAAGTTGAAACTGTTTCAAATGGTTTCCCAGAAGTTTTAGCAGTAACTGCTTGTCCAACTGGAATAGCTCACACATATATGGCAGCTGACTCTTTAAGAAATAAAGCAAAAGAAATGGGAGTTAAAATTAAAGTAGAAACAAATGGTTCAACTGGTGTCAAATCTGAATTAACAGATGAAGAAATTAAAAATGCAAAAGCAATCATCGTTGCTGCAGATAAAAATGTAGAAATGACTCGTTTTGCTGGGAAACATGTAGAAATAGTTTCAGTAAAAGAAGGAATAAAAAATCCAGAAGCTTTAATAAAAAGAGCTCTTGCACAAGATGCACCTATTTATGAAACTGATAAAAATCAGAGTTCAACTAATTCAAAAAATGAAAGAACAGGTTTCTATAAACATTTAATGTCTGGTGTTTCTAATATGTTGCCTTTCGTTGTTGGTGGAGGAATTTTAATAGCAATTTGTTTTATGTTTGGTATAAAAGCCTTTGATCCAAAAGATCCTAGTTTCCATCCATTTGCAAAATTACTTATGGATATTGGTGGAGGAAATGCCTTTTTCTTAATGGTTCCAGTAATGGCAGGATTTATTGGAATGAGTATAGCTGATAGACCAGGATTTGCACCAGCTATGGTTGCAGGACTTATTTCTGCTAATAATGGTGGAGGATTTTTAGGTGGACTTGTTGGAGGATTTATAGGTGGGTATTCAGTAGTATTGCTAAAAAAACTTTTCTCTAAATTACCAGAAAGTTTAGAAGGAATAAAACCAGTATTACTTTATCCATTATTTGGATTATTTATAACAGGTACTCTAATGCATACTGTTGTTATAGGACCAATTGCAAGTATAAATACAGGTCTTGCAAATTTCTTAAATGGTTTAGGAACAGGGAATTTAGTATTTCTTGGAATAGTTCTTGCAGTGATGATGAGTACAGATATGGGAGGACCTATTAATAAAGCTGCCTTTACATTTGGTATTGCTATGATAGCTGCTGGAAATTATGCTCCACATGCTGCAGTAATGGCAGGGGGAATGGTTCCACCTTTAGGAATAGCTCTAGCTACAACATTATTTAAAAATAAATTTGATGATGAGGAAAGAGCAGCAGGAAAAACTTGTTATATCTTGGGAGCTTCTTTCATTACAGAAGGTGCAATTCCATTCGCTGCATCAGATCCGTTAAGAGTATTACCTAGTTGTATGATAGGTGCAGGAATTGCTGGAGGTCTTTCAATGTTGTTTGGAGTTCTATTACCAGCACCTCATGGAGGATTATTTGTAATTCCTATAGTAACTCATCCTCTATTATATTTATTAGCTATAACTATTGGTTCAGTAGTAACAGCTTTATTATTAGGAGTTTTAAAACCTAAGAAATAAAAATAATTAAAGAGTAATTAAATACATTCTAAATTTTAATATTAAAATTTAGGATGTATTTTTATTTTAATTAAAATAATATTTACAATTGATTTAATAATACATTAATTATATAATAAAAAAATAAAAGATCATATGAAGGAATAAATAAATGGAATATTTAAAATTAATAGGAATTTTTATACAAAATCAATTTTTTAAAATGGAATGGTTAAATAAACTTGTTACAAAATTATTAAATTTTTTTGATATAAATATCTATTCAAAATTTGGAAAAAGTTTACAATTTTTTATTTATGATGTAATTAAAATTACTATACTTTTATGTAGTTTAATTTTTATTATTTCATATATTCAAAGTTATTTTCCTCCTGAAAGAAGTAGAAAAATACTTATGAAATTTAAAGGCTTTAGAGCTAATATTATAGCAGCGTTTCTAGGAACAGTAACACCTTTTTGTTCGTGTTCGTCAATACCACTTTTTATTGGTTTTACTTCTGCGGGTTTACCTCTTGGAGTCACTTTTAGTTTTTTAATTTCATCACCCATGGTTGATATAGGTAGCTTGGTTTTACTTGTCAGTATTTTTGGAATTAAAGTAGCATTTGCATATTTTCTTTTGGGTTTAATGATTGCAGTAATTGGTGGAGCAATTATTGAAAAAATGAAATTAGAAAATGAAGTTGAAGATTTTATTTTTAAAGCCCCAAAGGGAATAGATATTCAAATTCCTGATTTATCAGTAAAAGATAGAATTAAATATTCTATGGAGCAATTGATAGAGGTTTTAAAAAAAGTTTTTATGTATATTTTAATCGGTGTCGGAATAGGAGCAATAATACATAATTGGATTCCTAAAACTTGGATAAATATTCTTCTTGGTTCTAATAATACTTTTGGAGTAATTATTGCAACGCTTATTGGGATTCCTATGTATGCAGATATTTTTGGAACAATACCTATAGCTGAAGCGTTGATTTCAAAAGGTGCAATGTTAGGAACTGTATTATCTTTTATGATGGCAGTTACAACTCTTAGTTTACCTTCTATGATTATGCTTAGAAAAGCTATAAAACTGAAATTATTAAAAATTTTTATTTTGATTTGTACAATTGGAATAATTATAGTGGGGTATATATTTAATATATTTTATAAGTTTTTTATTTAAAGGAGATTATATAAATGCTTTTATTTGGAAAAAATAAAAAAGAAAATTTAGATGAAATGAAAAAAGATAAAGAGGGAAAGTTTGATGAAAAAAATAAAGTTAGAATTTTAGGCTCAGGTTGTGCTAAATGTGTTGATTTAGAAAAAACAACTAAAAGAGCTATTTCAGAATTGAATTTAGATTTTTTAGAGCTTAGTCATGTTGAAGACTTTGTAGAAATTATGAAATACGGAGTAATGTCAACACCTGCTCTTGTTTTAGATGGCAAAGTTGTATCTTACGGCAAAAAATTATCTTTAGCTGAAGTAAAAAAATTTTTAAGAGATATTTATAAAATTTAAAAAATATTAAATAAATATTAAATAAAAAAATATAAGTTTAAAATAATTATGTGCAGTGGAGGCTTTATGTTTTATTTTTATTATGGAAATTCACCAATTTTAGAAATTGAAATTGAAAAAATATTAGAAAAAATTTCAGAGGAAAATCCAAATATTCCAGAAAAAATTTATGATTGTCAATTAAAAGAAGAAGGAGATTTTTTTTCTGCTTTACAAATTAATTCGATATTTTCTAATTTAGAGTTACTAGTCTTAAAAAGAGCAGAAATTTTAAAAAGCTCAGGAATTCAAAAGCTTATAAAAGATATTTCTAATTATGATATAAATAAAAAGATTATTTTAATTTCGTATAATTTACCTTTACAATATGAAAAGCCTATTCCAGAATATCAGTTGACTAAAACAACTTTAAAACTTATAGATGAAGTTGCAACTTTTGTAGATTGCAGTTTAGAGAAGCAGAAAAATAGTTTGAAAGAATATATAGATAGAAGACTTAAAATCTCGAATAGAGATAGAGATGAATTGCTGAATTTATTAGGAAATGACTACTATCATATTAAAAATGAAATTGATAAAGTATCAATTTTTCTAAATGGAGAGGATTTTTTGTTTCAAAAAGTTAAAAATATTTTAAGTGTCGATAAAGAATATAATATAAGAGATTTAATTGGAAAATTTTTTAAAGAAAAAAAATCTAAAGATTTATTGGAATTTTTAGATAAAAATAAAGATTCCTATATGAAATGTATTTATATTCTTGCCGAAGAAATACTTAACTTTTTGAAAATTTCTGCTCTTATAAAAGATGGAAAAATAAGAAAAAATATGAATTATAATACATTTAAGGAATTCTTCCCGAATATTTCAGAGTATTTTTATTTAAAAGGAAGTAGAGCTCCACATCCTTATGTTGTTTATTTAAAGATGAATAATTTTGAAATTTTGGATGAGGACTTATTTCAAAAAAAATTAAGAAAAATTTTAGAAATAGAATATAAAATGAAAAATGGAGAAACTGATATTCATATTGATTTACAAACTTTTTTATTAAATTTTTTTGCAGAATGAATATAAAAAAAGGCGACCTGCGTCCTTCAGACTGCTCTCCTCTCTGGTGGTGCCTCGCCCCACACCCCCAACAAAAAGAAAAGTCAATTTAGACTTTCCTTAGATATAAAAAATTGAGGGACTATATCTCCCTCTTATATTTTCCATCCTTTATCTCTTAATTCAGCCTTTTTTTCTCTAAATTTTTTAATAAATTTTAATTTTTTAATTTTTTTTATAATAAGGGCAAGATAATAAAAACAATTTTTCTTATACGGATATTTCATTTCAGGATAGGAATTCATTTTCATAGTTAGCATATCATAGTGAGCTCTGTAATTTGAAAAGCCTATTTTTTTACCCTGTGTATCTAAAATTATTATTTTATTATTCTCTTCAATTAAAAAATTTCCAGGTTTAAAATCTCCATGGTAATATCCAAGGCTATGAATTTCTTTCATCTTTTCAATTATTCGAGGAATGTACTTTTGCCTTTCATTATCTGCTTCTTTTCCTCTGGAATATTCAAGTAATAAACTTGAATAATTTATCATTAGATTATTTCTTTTAACTATAGCTAAGAATGGTCTTGCATAGTTGTCAATTTTTTCTTCATCTAAAATTTTAGTTATGTTTACGAGAGTAGATAAAACTTCACCTTTTTTAAAAATTGTAAAAAATTTTCTTTGTGGAATTCTAAATTCATTTCTTGGTTCTTTCAATATATACTTAAGATTATCGTATTCTACTAAGGCTACATAATTTCTTTTTGTGTTTTTTATGTCTTTTATTATTTTTATTTTTTTATCGATAATTTTTTTTCCTATTTCAAAAAAAATTTCATTATAATAGTATAAGTTAAAATTTTTATATTTTTTATTTATTAAATTCATTTTTTCTCCCGTACTACTAAATATTTTTCGTTTTAATTGTAGCATATTTAAAAAAAAAAATCTTCTTATTTTAAATAAATTTATTATATAGATAACAAAGAAAAAAAGGATATAAATTTTAAATAAAAATCTTCTATAGTTATCAAAAAAAGAGGTTTTGAAAATTCCTTATTTTTTTTATAAAGAATACTGAAAAAATATTTTATGTATTTTTTAAAAACATTTTTTTGAAAAAAGAGATAATTTATCTAAAAAAATATTGACATAAATAAAAAATCATTATATACTTGATAATAAGGTATGATGTTAGTATATAGAAATGTATAGTCAAGGTTGGTATGTTAAAAATTGAATAGTAAATTAAAATAGAGGAGCATGTATGTAGGTAGCATAAAGATGTTAAGGTATAAGCGACCAAAGCTTTATGCAAAGGGCATAGTTGCCGAAAGAAAATTAATAGCTTATGATTAATTTTCTTGGTCAATGTGTGATGAGCATTGATTGTCATATTCTTTTTGAATATGGAGAGCTATTTTATAGTTTTTCTTTATTTCATAATGAATAGACTGAGGCGACTTTTTATATGCAACTCTATTTTATATTATGAATTTTTTATTTTAAGGAGGTTTTGTATGAAATCATTAATCAGAATGAGAATGAGCTCTCATGATGCACATTATGGAGGAAACTTAGTTGATGGAGCTAGAATGTTACAACTTTTTGGAGATGTTGCAACTGAACTTTTAATCCAATTAGATGGAGATGAAGGTTTATTTAAAGCTTATGATAGTGTTGAATTTATGGCTCCAGTTTTTGCAGGAGACTATATTGAAGCTGTTGGAGAAATTGTCAACACTGGAAATTCTTCAAGAAAAATGGTTTTTGAAGCTAGAAAAGTCATAGTTCCAAGACCAGATATATCAGATTCTGCTGCAGATGTTTTAGAAGAACCAATAGTTGTTTGTAGAGCTAGTGGAACTTGTGTAACACCAAAAGATAAACAAAGAAAAAAATAAGATATGTGTTATAGGAGGTATGAATGGAAAAATTAATTATAACTGCGGCTATATGTGGGGCAGAAGTTACAAAGGAGCATAATCCAGCTGTTCCTTATACAGTTGAAGAAATTGTTAGAGAAGCTGAATCGGCTTATAAAGCAGGAGCTAGTATAATACATCTTCATGTTAGAGAAGATGATGGAACTCCTACACAAGATAAAGAAAGATTTAGAGTGTGTATAGAAGCAATTAAAGAGAAATGTCCGGATGTTATAATTCAACCTTCAACAGGTGGAGCAGTTGGAATGACTGATTTAGAAAGATTACAACCGACTGAATTACATCCAGAAATGGCTACTCTTGATTGTGGAACTTGTAATTTCGGTGGAGATGAAGTTTTTGTAAATACAGATAATACTATTAAAAATTTCGGAAAACTTCTGATTGAAAGAGGTGTTAAACCTGAAATAGAAGTTTTTGATAAAGGAATGATAGATTTAGCAAAGAGATATCAAAAACAAGGATTTATTCAAAAACCTATGCATTTTGATTTTGTAATGGGAGTTCAAATTTCTGCTACTGCTAGAGATTTAGCTTTTATGGTAGATAGTATTCCAGAAGGTTCTACTTGGACTGTTGCAGGTGTTGGAAGATCTCAATTCCAAATGGCTGCTTTAGGAATAGTTATGGGTGGAAATGTAAGAGTAGGATTTGAAGATAATGTTTACCTTGATAAAGGAGTTTTAGCAAAATCTAATGGAGAACTTGTTGAAAGAGTTGTAAGACTTGCTAAAGAATTAGGAAGAGAAATTGCCACTCCTAGTGAAGCTAGAGAAATTTTAAATTTAAAACAATTATAAAAATGATAAATTTAAGGGAGGTATTGTAATGAAAAAAGGATGTAAATATGGTACACATAGAGTTATTCAACCAGCTGGAGTTTTACCACAACCAGCAACAAAAATTTCTAATGATATGGAAATTTTTTCAAATGAAATTTTAATTGATGTTATTGCTTTAAATATTGATTCTGCATCATTTACACAAATTGAAGAAGAAGCAGGACATGATGTTGAAAAAATTAAAGCAAAAATTAAAGAAATTGTTGCTGAAAAAGGGAAAATGCAAAATCCAGTAACTGGTTCAGGAGGAATGTTAATTGGAACAATTGAAAAAATTGGTGATGATTTAATAGGAAAAACTAACTTAAAAGTTGGAGATAAAATTGCAACTCTTGTTTCTTTATCATTAACACCATTAAGAATTGATGAAATTGTTGATGTAAAACCTGATATTGATAGAGTTGAAATAAAAGGAAAAGCTATTTTATTTGAAAGTGGAATATATGCAGTTCTACCAGAAGATATGTCTGAAACATTAGCATTAGCTGCACTAGATGTTGCGGGTGCACCTGCACAAGTTGCTAAACTAGTAAAACCTTGTCAATCAGTTGCTATTTTAGGTTCAGCAGGGAAATCTGGAATGTTATGTGCTTATGAAGCAGTAAAAAGAGTAGGACCTACTGGAAATGTTATAGGTCTTGTAAGAAATGAACAAGAAAAAGAATTACTATCAAGAGTAAGCCCTAAAATTAATATAGTTGTAGCAGATGCTACTAAACCTATGGAAGTTTTAGATGCAGTTTTAGCAGCAAATGGAGGAAAAGAAGTAGATGTCGCAATTAACTGTGTAAATGTTGCAAATACAGAAATGTCAACTATTTTACCAGTTAGAGAATTTGGGATAGCTTATTTCTTCTCTATGGCAACATCATTTACTAAAGCAGCTTTAGGGGCAGAAGGTGTAGGAAAAGATATAAATATGATAGTTGGAAACGGATACACTGTTGATCATGCGGCTATAACATTAGAAGAATTAAGAGAAAGTAATGAATTAAGAGAAATATTTAATGAATTATATTTATAAGAAATTAAACTAATTTTTAGGAAATTTTATAAAATGAGAGTTATAAGGAGATGATATTTTAATGAATACCAAAAATACAAGAGATAAATTTTTTCCCAATGTTAGTGATACGGAGTGGAATGATTGGACATGGCAAGTAAGAAATAGAATAGAAAAAATAGAAGACTTAAAAAAATATACAAATTTAAGTGCTGAAGAAGAAGAAGGAGTAAAAAGAACTTTAGAAACTTTAAGAATGGCAATAACACCTTACTATTTTTGTTTAATAGATTTAGAAAGTGAAAGATGCCCAATAAGAAAACAAGCTATTCCTTCAGTTCAAGAAATACATCAAGCAGATGCTGATTTATTAGATCCATTACATGAAGATGAAGATTCACCTGTAGATGGATTAACTCATAGATATCCTGATAGAGTATTATTTTTAATAACTGATATGTGTTCTATGTATTGTAGACATTGTACTCGTAGAAGATTTGCAGGTTCTTCTGATGCGGCAGTTCCAGGAGAAAGAATTGAAAAAGCTATTGAGTATATAGCTAGAACACCTCAAGTAAGAGATGTATTGTTATCAGGAGGAGATGCTCTATTAGTATCAGATAAATTTTTAGAAAATATAATAAAAAAATTAAGAGCTATACCTCATGTTGAAGTAATTAGAATTGGTAGTAGAACACCAGTTGTTTTACCTCAAAGAATTACACCAGAATTATGTAATATATTAAAAAAATATCACCCAATTTGGTTAAATACTCACTTTAATCATCCTCAAGAAGTTACACCAGAAGCTAAAAAAGCTTGTGAAATGTTAGCAGATGCGGGAGTTCCTTTAGGAAACCAAACAGTTTTATTAAGAGGAATAAATGATAATGTTGCAGTAATGAAAAGATTAATGCATGATTTAGTAAAAATGAGAGTAAGACCTTACTATATTTATCAATGTGATTTATCAATGGGATTAAGTCATTTTAGAACTCCAGTTTCTAAAGGAATTGAGATAATTGAAGGGTTAAGAGGACATACTTCAGGATATGCAGTACCAACATTTGTTGTAGATGCACCAGGAGGAGGAGGAAAGACTCCAGTAATGCCTCAATATGTAATTTCTCAAGCTCCAGATAGAGTAGTTTTAAGAAACTTTGAAGGTGTTATAACAACTTATACGGAGCCAGAAAATTATACTCATGAACCTTGTTATGATGAAGAAAAATTTGAAGCTATGTATGAAGTTACAGGAGTTAATATGTTATTACAAGGAAAACAAATGGCATTAGAACCTAGTCATTTAGCTAGACATGAAAGAAATGCTAGAAGAGCAGAAGAAGAAAAAGGGGAATAATAAAAGATGATAAATGTTTATAAGTTTATTGAAAAATACAGACGACTATCTATAATAGGAATGGAAAAAAATGTAGGAAAAACAACTCTACTTAATAAACTTATAAATGATATTGGAAATAAAAAAGTATTAGGACTAACTTCTATAGGTAGAGACGGTGAAGATGTAGATGTAGTAACAACGACACATAAACCTAGAATTTATGTTAGAAAAGGTACTATAATAGCAACTGGAAAAGATTGTTTAAATAAATGTGATATAACCAAAGAAATTTTATATATTACAGACTTCACCACTCCTATGGGGGATATAACTTTAGTAAGAGCTTTATCTGATGGCTATGTTGATATTGCTGGTCCCTCTTACAATACTCAAGTTAAAGCTGTTATAAAACTTATGGAAGAATTTGGAAGTCAACTTACAATAGTTGATGGAGCTTTAAGCAGAAAAAGTACAGCAATAAGTGATATAAGTGAAGCAACCATTTTATCAACAGGAGCGGCATTATCTTTAGATATGTTAAAAGTAGTTGATGAAACTAGAAAAACAGTAAACTTTTTAATGCTTGAAAAAGTTGAAGAAGATTTAAAAAGAAAAATTGTTAAAACTTTTAAAGAAGTTAAAGCCTTTATTCTTTATGAAAATGGTGAAAAAATAACGCTTGATGTTACTAATTCAATAGATTTATCGAATGAAATAAAAGCATATTTGAAGAAAAGTGTAAAATATTTATGTATAAAGGGAGCAATTACTCAAAAAATTATAATGACTTTAATAGAAAATAGAGGTAATTATAATAATATAAAAGTAATAGCAGAAGATGGGACAAAATTTTTTATCAATAGTTTTTTATATAATAAAGCTAAAATGAGTGGTATAGAATTTAAAGTTTTAAATAAAATAAATTTACTTTTTGTAACATGTAATCCTAATTCACCACTGGGAATAAATTTTGATAAAAATGAATTTAAGAAAAAATTACAAGAAGAAATAAAAGTTCCTGTAATCGATGTAGTAGGAGAAGAAATATGAAATTTATTGATGAAAATAGCTTAAATAGATTAAATTTTAAAAATTTATTATCAAGAGTTGAAATCTTATCTGCATATGGTAAAGAAAAATTAAATTCAATTTCAGTTTATTTACCAGGAGAAGAAGAAAAATTACGAGAAGAATTTGAAAGAATGGAAAAGATTTCTTCTTTTTTGACAGAAAATAAAATTGTAAATTTAAAAATAGAATCTTGTTTACACAGGTTAAAACATATTAGAGCTCTTTTGAATCACACTTTAAATGATATGATTTTAGATATAACGGATTTATTTGAAATAAAATCACAAGCTTTAATATTTGAAGAACTAAATTTAATCTTGAATAAAGAAAAAGAAATTTTTAATGATTTTATTCTTGAAGATATGTCTGCTTTGGTAAAATTGCTAGATCCTAATGATGAAAAGGTAGCAACTTTCCATATATATGAAAGTTATTCTATTGTTCTTAAAGAAATTAGAAGACAAAAAAAAGAAATAGAAGGAAAACTTTTTACTGAGCAAGATTATGAGAAGTTAAAAAGTTTGAAAGAAGAGAGATTATCTATACTTGTTGATGAAGATAAAGAAGAATTAAAAATTAGAAAGAAATTATCAGGGATTATAAAAACTTATGCTTTAGATTTTTTAAAAAATATAGATAAGGTATCTAATTTAGACTTAATAAAAGGTAAAATAAAATTTTCTAAAAATTATAATGGACATAAACCAGAAGTGATTTATGATAAGGAAATTATTTTAAAAAGAGCTGTTAATATAGAAGTGAAGGAATTTTTAGAAGAATCTCGAAAAGAATATACTCCAATAGATATTAACTTAAAATTTGGAACAACTATAATAACAGGTGCTAATATGGGAGGTAAATCAGTAGCTTTAAAAACTATTGCAGAAAATGTCTTACTTTTCCATATGGGATTTTTTCCTTTTGTAGAAGAAGCTAAAATATGTCTTTTAGATTTTCTATTTTTTGTATCTGATGACATGCAAGATATATCAAAAGGACTTAGTACCTTTGGAGCAGAAATAATTAAGTTGAAAGAAGTTAATAAATTTTTAGATTCAGGATCAGGTTTAATAATTTTTGATGAATTTGCTAGAGGTACTAATCCTCAAGAAGGTCAAAAATTTGTAAAAGCTTTAGCAAAATATTTAAATAATAAAGAGAGTATATCTATAATAACTACACATTTTGATTCTGTTATAAGTGAAGGTATGAAACATTATCAAGTAGTTGGACTTCAAAATTTAGATTTTGAAGAATTAAAAAATAGGATAATAGCTAGTAGCAATTCAATGGAACTTATTCAAGAACATATGGATTTTAGTCTTAAAGAAAGTCAAGATATGAAAGTTCCGAAGGATGCATATAATATAGCTAAGTTAATAGGGTTGGATGATGAAATTTCAGAGATGATACAGTATGAGTATGCAGAGGAGGTAGATAAAGATGGCAAATAGAAAATTAGATCTTGATTGGGATCTAGTTAAACAGGCACGTGAATCATCAATAAAAATTGTAAAAGACTCACAAGTTTTTATAGATTCACATAGTACAGTTTCGGTAGAAAGAACGATTTGTAGATTACTTGGTATAGATGACATAGATGAATTTGGAGTACCTTTACCAAATGTCGTTGTTGATTATATTAAAGAAAATGGAAATCTTTCATTAGGAGTAAGTAAATACATTGGAAATGCTATGATAGAAACTGGACTTGAACCACAAGAAATAGCAGAAAAAGTTGCTAAAAAAGAGTTAGATATTTGTAAAATGAAGTGGCATGATGATTTTGAAATAAAGATGGAAATCAATAAAATTGCTACAAAAACAGTTGAAAGAATTAGAAAAAATAGACAAGATAGAGAAAATATGATAGAAGGTTTTGGAGGAGATAAAACGGGACCTTTCTTATATATAATAGTTGCAACTGGGAATATATATGAAGATGTTACTCAAGCAGTTGCAGGAGCAAGACAAGGTGCAGATATAATTGCAGTTATACGTACAACAGGACAATCTCTTTTAGATTATGTTCCTTATGGAGCTACAACTGAAGGTTTTGGTGGAACTGTTGCAACACAAGAAAATTTCCGTATAATGAGAGATGCATTAGATGAAGTTGGGAAAGAATTAGGAAGATACATAAGACTTTGTAATTACTGTTCAGGATTATGTATGCCGGAAATTGCAGCAATGGGAGCTCTTGAAAGATTGGATGTTATGCTAAATGATGCACTATACGGAATTTTGTTTAGAGATATAAATATGCAAAGAACTCTTTGTGACCAATTTTTTTCAAGAGTAATAAATGGTTTTGCAGGGGTTATTATAAATACAGGAGAAGATAACTATCTAACAACAGCGGATGCAGTTGAGGAAGCTCATACAGTTTTAGCTTCTCAATTTATAAATGAGCAATATGCCTTAGTTGCTGGTTTACCAGAAGAACAAATGGGTCTTGGACATGCTTTTGAAATGGAACCTGGAGTAGAAAATGGATTCTTATTAGAAATGGCACAAGCACAAATGGCTAGAGAAATATTCCCAAAAGCACCTTTAAAATATATGCCACCTACAAAATTTATGACTGGAAATATATTTAGAGGACATATACAAGATGCACTATTTAATATAATAACAGTTGCAACTGATCAAAGATTATGTTTATTAGGGATGTTAACGGAAGCAATTCATACACCTTTTCTATCTGATAGAGCTCTATCAATAGAAAATGCAAAATATATTTTCAATAATTTAAAAGATTTTGGAAATGATATTGAGTTCAAAAAAGGTGGAATAATGAACACAAGAGCTCAAGAAGTACTTCAAAAAGCAGCAGATTTATTAAAAGAAATAGAAACATATGGAATTTTTACTACAATAGAAAAAGGAATTTTTGGTGGAGTAAAAAGACCTAAAGATGGAGGAAAAGGTCTTGCAGGAGTTTTTGAAAAAGATACAACTTATTTCAATCCATTCATTCCTTTAATGCTTGGAGGTGACAAGTAATGAGTTCAGGATTATATTCTACAGAAGCTAGAGATTTTGATACTACCTTAGATTTGACAAAAATAAAGCCTTATGGAGATACAATGAATGATGGAAAAGTTCAAATGAGTTTTACTCTTCCAGTTGCTTGTAATGAAAAAGGTATAGAAGCTGCCTTAATACTTGCTAGAAAGATGGGATTTGTTAAACCAGCAGTTGCTCATGCAGAAGCATTAGATAAGGAATTTTCATTCTATGTTGTTTATGGATCAACATCTTTCAGTGTGGATTACACTGAAATAAAAGTTCAAGCATTAGAGATTGATACAATGGATATGCATGAATGTGAACATTATATAGAAGAAAATATAGGTAGAGATGTAGTAATGGTAGGGGCAAGTACTGGAACGGATGCTCATACTGTTGGGATAGACGCTATAATGAATATGAAAGGTTACGCTGGTCATTATGGATTAGAAAGATATAAAGGAGTAGAAGCTTACAATTTAGGAAGTCAAGTTCCAAACGAAGAATTTATAAAAAAGGCTATCGAATTAAAGGCAGATGCTCTATTAGTATCACAAACTGTAACTCAAAAAGATGTGCATATTCAAAACTTAACGAATTTAATTGAATTATTAGAAGCAGAGGGTCTAAGAGATAAAATGATTGTTATAGCAGGGGGACCTAGAATTACTAATGATTTAGCTAAAGAATTGGGATATGATGCAGGATTTGGACCTGGAAAATATGCGGATGATGTAGCTACATTTATCTTAAAAGAAATGGTTCAAAGAGGAATGGTCAAAAAATAAATTAATAAACAAAAAAATATTGCATAAAATTAAAAAAATGTTATTTTTTATAAATTATAAGGTATACTAAGAAATTAAAATAAAATTTTTAGGAGGTATTAGATATGAAATCGTTTTTTAAATTAAGTCCGATCTTAGTTTTAGCAGTTCTAATGATGAAAGGGTATGATGCCCTGCTAGCAGCACCTCTTGCAACAATTTTTGCGTTTTTAATCGCAATGATTTTTTCAAGACAAAAATTTGGTGAAATTGTAGATTCTGCAATTGCAAGTGTTAAAGAAATACAAGTGGCATTATTTATCTTAATGATAGCTTATGGAATGGCGGAAGCATTTATGTCAACTGGAGTTGGAGCATCACTTATCATAATTGCAATGAAAGTTGGAGTTACTGGTAAAACAGTTGCTGTTGTTGGGGCAGCAGTTACATCTATTTTATCAATAGCAACAGGTACAAGTTGGGGAACATTTGCAGCTTGTGCACCGATATTCTTATGGTTAAATCATATAGTTGGAGGAAATATTTTACTTACAACAGCTGCAATAGCTGGTGGAGCATGTTTTGGAGACAATATAGGTCTTATATCAGATACTACAATAGTAAGTTCTGGAATACAAGGCGTTGAAGTTGTTAGAAGAATTAGACACCAAGGTGTATGGTCAGGATTAGTATTACTAACTGGTATTATTTTATTCTGGGTTGCAGGAGTTTCAATGGGACTACCTTCAACAGTTGGAGATCCAGCAGAAGCAATAAGATCAATTCCACAAGATGTTTGGGTTCAACTTGCTGAAAAAAGAGAATCTGCTGTTAAATTATTGGAACAAGTTCAAAATGGAGTTCCTTTATATATGGCGATACCTTTAATTGCAGTTCTAGCTCTTGCGTTTATGGGATATCAAACTTTTATTTGTCTATTTGCAGGAGTTATTTCAGCATTTATATTAGGAAAAATTGCTGGAACTGTTGGAAGTACACAAGAATATTTAGATATGATGGTAAATGGTTTTGCAGATGCAGGATCATGGGTTATAGTAATGATGATGTGGATAGCTGCTTTTGGTGGAGTAATGAGAAGTATGAATGCATTTGAACCTGTATCTACATTAGTTAGAAAATTATCTGGTTCTGTAAAACAATTAATGTTCTGGAATGCAACTTTATCAATTTTTGGTAATATGGCACTAGCGGATGAAATGGCGCAAATTGTTACAATAGGACCAATCATTAAAGAATTAGTAGAAGATAATGTAGAAGGCTCTGAAGAAGACTTATATATTTTAAAACTTAGAAATGCAACATTTGGAGATGCAATGGGAGTTTTTGGTTCACAACTTATTCCTTGGCATGTTTATATAGCATTCTATGTGGGAATTGTTTCAGTTGTTTATCCACTATATAAATTTAATCCAATAGATATAATTAGATA
>PDWI01008623.1_pt1 | contig 19712 bp, 13 predicted proteins | sample 1430891 | NCBI WGS metagenome assembly PDWI01 (sample SAMN01162508, study PRJNA174530) | Oral metagenome, whole genome shotgun sequencing project. | biome: Marine environment; feature: Marine mammal; material: Swab sample of the gingival sulcus; isolation source: swab sample of gingival sulcus...
TTCCGAGTTGCTCATATATTGTACTTTTTTGAAATTCAGCACAATATACTAATTTTTAGTTAAATGAGCAACTTTTTTTTATAATGCACTACGGGTAAACTTTGACAAAAATAATACTTCTTAGAACACTAAATGAATTAATCTTAAAAAAATAAATATCTTTGTCCGTAGAAAAAAGAATAGACTGATTCACTCTTCTAAATACTATTTAGAAATTCTAATAAAGTTTAACGCTGAGGTATATTGTTGAGGGTTTCGATAGATAAATTAATAGTAAAATATGTACAAAGAATTTTCAGAGTACCTTAAAGAATATGAGGACACCCTCAAAAATGTTTTCTCTAAAAAATACGACATTAACCAATTTAGTAAAGTAAGAGGTTTGCCCGTAGTGGCTTTTCGTGATATAATGTCTAAAAATCCTCTTTCGGTAGTTATTCCCGCTGAGTACGGAGGTAGAGGCGGTAAAGTAAAAGAGTGCTTAAGTCTTTTAGCTTCATCGGCATACGAATCTCTTTCTTTGTCTTTAACCTTAGGCATCAGTATGGCTTTGTTTTTAGAGCCTGTGGCTAAATATGCCAACGAACCGGTTAAACAAGAAGTGTTTAAACGCTTTATAGAGCATCAAAATATGGGTGGATTGATGATTACAGAACCCGATTTTGGAAGTGATGCTTTGTCGATGCAGACTTATAACGAAAAGGACGGAGAGCATTACAAAATAAAAGGAACAAAGCATTGGCAGGGCTTAACAGGAATGGCAGATTATTGGCTGATTGCTTCGCGAAACAAAATGAGCAATGGGGCATTGAGCCGAGATATAGATTTCTTTATTTGTGATGTTACGAAAGAACATCAACATATCGAGGTGGAAGAATACTACAATAATATAGGTTTGTATATGATTCCTTATGGAAAAAATAAATTGGATATAAGAGTGCCCTCGGCGTTTAAGTTACAAGCTCAGAGTTCCGGTATTAAGTTGATGTTAGATACCTTACACAGAAGTAGAATGCAGTTTCCGGGTATGGCAGTGGGCTTTATAAAAAGGATGTTAGACGAATCTATTAAGCATTGCAACGAAAGGATAGTACGAGGAAAAAGTTTATTATCTTTAGATCAAGTTAAATATCAGATTTCTAAAATTCAAAGTAGTTTTACCATAGCATCGGCGATGTGCCTCAGAAGTTCCAAGAAAAGTGGTATAGAATATTCTTTGGAGAACGAGGGGATTGAGGCTAACGCAATGAAAGCTTTTGTAACGGATTTAATGCAAGAATCGGCACAAATATCGCTTCAGTTGTTTGGGTCGAAAGGCTTTAAAATGGAAAATATATCAGGAAGAGGAGTGATGGATAGCAGACCTTTCCAGATTTTTGAAGGTGGTAACGAAATGTTATACACGCAAATTACCGAGATGATGCTCAAGCAAATGAAACAGCTTAAGCAATTGAATATATATGCTTTCTTGAAAAACTTTGAACTAACTCAGAGAGCTATAGACTATTTCAAGAAAGATACTAATTTTACATTAGACATCAATTTATCTCAGAGAAAGATGGTCGATTTAGGGAAAATATTCTCTAGGATTATCGCTTCTAACTTCGTTTTAGAAATAGAAGATAAAGGATTTAGAAAAGATTTGGTTGATAACTGCTTAAGCTTTATTCAACAAGAAGTGGCTAGCTTGATGAGTTCTTTTTCGTTCAATAATACAGTCACACCTATAGAAGATTATAGCGATAAGGGCTTATGGTATCAGTTGGCTTAAATATTCAATGATGTTTCCATAACGAGCTTGTCAGAAGGCAATCGATATGTGTATGTTGGTGCTTTAAGGGGATTATAAGCCATAAAAGAACAGTTGGAGGATAAAAGAATTAGACCTTACAAAAAGAATAATATATTAAAAACACAATTATATTTTGAATACACCGAAACGACAGGCTTTTGATATATTAGAAATTGACATAAGGCAAGATAACTTACCTTATAACCAAGGCAATTCATCTTCAAAAGCAAAGCTGATAGAAGCAAGTGCCGGTACCGGAAAGACTTACTCCATTGGTATTTTAGCTTTGCGTTTGATTATTGAACAGCAGATAGATATACGTCAGATTTTAATGGTAACCTACACCAAAGCGGCGGTGGCGGAATTGGAAGGACGTATTCGACTGTATGTTCAACAAGCCTATCAATATATGCTCAATGCCAAGAACGAAGTTGAGCCTATCATCGCCGATATTATTGCCCGAACAAGTCGCAAAGACGGAGAGCAAGAGGTCTTGAAGCGCCTGAAAACAGCCTATCTTAATTTAGATGAAACGGCTATTTTTACAATTCATAGCTTTTGTCAGAAGACCCTTAGTGAGTTTGCTTTTGAAACCCACCAGTTTTTTTCCAGCGAACTCATACAAAGTGATAAGGATTTAATAGAAAAAGCGGTTAATAAGTATTGGCGTTCGCTAATCAGCACCTTGTCCAAAGAGCGTTTGGCGGAATTGACGCAATATGGTTTGCAAAAAAGTCATATTAGCGATTTGGTGCAAAACAGTTTGAAGCAGTTTGAATTTATTTATCCTAAAAACCTTACTTTAGAAGCCCTATTTCAGCAAATAGATGCTAAGAAAGAAGCTATTGATTTACTTTATAATCATTTTTTGGCTGAATTTCAGAATTCTGAAGAACGTCAACAATTGCGGGACAAGGCTTCATCTTTAAGCCGTTATAGTGTTAAGGCCTTTGCTCCTTTGATAGACGATGCCGAAGCCTTTCTGATGACGCTCATAGAAAAAATAACGACCAAATATGTACAGGCAGATTTCCCTGTTTTAGCAGAGAAAGCAGAGCGGTATAGCGAAGCCACAAAGGCTTTAAAGGACTTATATACCCAAGCCCTTTCGGTTTTGTATGGCTTAGCCATAGAGCCTTGTTTAGAAGATATTCAACATAAAAAAGAACAATTTAATTTACTCTCGTTTGACGATTTAATATTACACTTACATCGGGCGGTTTATGGGGCGCATTCTGATGTGTTGAAGTATGAGTTACAGAAGAAATACCGTGCTGTTTTTATAGACGAGTTTCAAGATACAGACCGCTTACAATACGATATTTTTAAGGCTTTATTCGAGCATTCACGATTAATTTTTTACATAGGAGACCCCAAGCAAGCTATTTATGGCTTTAGGGGAGCCGATATAGAAACCTATAAAAAAGCATCTAATAATATCAGTGAAACATATACGATGCGCAAGAATTTCCGCTCGTCTTTACCCTTGATAGAAGCCTGCAATAGTTTTTTCAATCACACCCCTGATGCTTTCTACGACCAAGCCATTCAATACGAAACAGTAAGCAATGGTAAGGATTTAGAACCCCTGTGCAATGCCGACCAAGAAAGCCCTGCATTTACATTGATAGAGCTTGATAAAAGCGAACTTATTCCTAAGCAAGTTGCTCAAGAAATTTTTCATCTACTAAGCACGCATCGCATTAAAGGGCGAAAAGTAATTCCTTCGGACATTGCTGTTTTAGTAAGAACAGGTAAGCAGGCGCAACAGATTAAAAAGGAATTAGACAAGTGGAATATTCCGGCTATAACTTTAAATGATGAAAAACTTATAGAGACCAAAGAAGCTCGTGATTTGTTGTGGATTTTACAAGCCATAGCCAAACCCAATGCTCAGAATATTAAAAAGGCGCTATTGAGTTCTTTTGTGTCATTTTCTATAGAGGAAGTGGAACAAATGCCGATAGAAGAGGGCTTCAAGTACTTTACTCAATTAAAGCAACAGTGGGAAAAGTACGGAGTCTTGTCCGCTTTGCAACTCTTTATTAAGTATTTCAAGGTTAAAGATTATTTGCTGAACCCTGATTTAAGTTCGGGGCAGCGTATTTTGGCCAATCTATATCATTTAATGGAGTGGGTGCATCAAATTGAAGTTAAAGAACACTGCTTGCCGGAAGAACTATGCTTCAATTATGCACAGCAGATTGCGCTTCCGGATAGCAATACTTCCAACGATTATATTCAAAGAATAGAAAGTGATGAGAAAGCGGTGCAGTTGGTTACCATACACAAAAGCAAGGGCTTGGCGTATCATATTGTGATTTGTCCCTATCTAAACCTAAAGGCTTCTTTTTCATCTTTGAAACCTTTTATTGTATATAAACAAGAGCATTCCGAACAGTATTCTTTTTCTTTGATGAAGACGGATGAGGAGAAAGAATATTTTAGTTTATTTACCGAGAAAGAGAATAGGAGATTGATGTATGTGGCTTTAACTCGTGCCGTTTATAAGAACATTGTGTTTTCAAAAAAGAGCAAAAGCACCTCCGACTGTTTGAATCTTTTTGTGCAAAACCTACCCGATGCTTGCGAGATAGAGCGCCGAGATGCAATGGATATTCCCAAGCAAAAATACCAAATAGAAGAAGAGGAAGCGGAATATTTATCTGTTTCTTTTGATGCTCATATTCAGCAAGAGTGGGAACGCAACAGCTTTAGTAAACTCAATCGAGTCCACTCAAGTATGGATGAGCAAGAATGCCCTACTCAGTTTCCGGATGCTTACAGCCAATTTATTTTTAAAGATATAGGTAAGGGCGCTGTTTTAGGGAATTTTGTTCACGAATTATTAGAAAATATAGATTTTGTTGATGCTGATTTTGAAGAATTGATTTTAAGTATAGGCAAGAAATATCCTAAAATATTTAGGGAGAAAGATATGGCGTATTATCAAAAGTTTCTACATCGTATTTTGCATTGTCAGTTAGCGCCTAATTTACAACTTCATAATATATCACAGAAAGATAGAATAACCGAAATGGAGTTTTATTTTAACACGAAATCTGACACTTTGCAGGCGGTTAATACTCTGTCTTCGGTAGGAAAATTTGAGGAACCCTTGTTGGAAACAGGTGTGATGCAAGGCTTTATTGATTTGGTTTTTAAGCATCAAGAGAAATTCTATATTTTAGATTGGAAAACCAATCATTTGGGCTACAGCACCGATTGTTATACGCAAGATCATCTTGAAAAAGCGATGCAAGCTCATAATTATCATTTACAATATTTAATTTACACCTTAGCTTTGCATCGTTTTTTAAAGCAAAAGCTACCTAATTATGATTATGAGCGTGACTTTGGAGGGGTTTATTATTTATTTGTTAGGGCTTGTCAGGACAATGAAAATACAGGCGTTTATTACGTTAAGCCACCCTTGTCGCTTATAGAACGCTTAGATAAACCCGAATTAAATTAGGCAAGACCGAAAACAGGTTTGTAGGTTTGTTTTAAAACCTTTAAATTTGAAAACGAATTGGGGGCTGCAAAAAGTTTCTATTTCTATCATCAATAAGTTGATTAATTAATATACTATGCAATTTAAAGTACAAGTTTTAGGCTCATCATCAGGAGTCCCAAGTTCTAAAAGGAATCCTTCTGCTCAGTTGGTTAATTTGCATGAGCAATATTATTTAATAGACTGTGGGGAGGGTACGCAGATTCAGTTACGAAAAAACAAGATACGTTTTTCAAAGATAAAGCACATTTTTATTAGTCATTTGCACGGAGACCATGTGTTGGGCTTGTTTGGTTTGTTATCTACCTATGCTTTGTTAGGAAGAAATACCGAATTGCATATTTACGCCGATGCTCGTTTAAAAGACTTGTTGGATTATCATCAGGCATTTTTTAATTTGAATTATCCTTATGAATTGATTTTTCATAGTATTCCCGAGCAAGGTCTTAACCTGTTGTTCAAGAATACCCACGTAGAGATTTCCTCTTTTCCTTTGAAACATACGGTTCCTTCTTTTGGTTTTTTGTTTAAAGAAAGTGAGAGAACACGAAAAATTATTCCTGAGTATATTGACTTGTACAGTATTCCGCTTCAAAACCTGCAAGCGATTAAGGAGGGCGCTGATTTTATTTGTGATGACGGCAAATGTATTCCCAATAAGGAATTAACCATTGCTCCGCCTCCGGCACGTTCTTATGCTTATTGTTCTGACACGGCTTATTTCCCCGAGATTTGTACTTATATTAAAGAAGTCAATTTATTGTATCATGAATCCACTTTCAGCGAAGCGCAAAAGCAACTGGCACAAAAAACCTTACATTCCACAGCCGTTGATGCTGCTGAAATAGCACGTCAATCTGATGCAAAAGCATTGTTGTTAGGGCATTTCTCCACTCGATACAAAGATGTAGATGTCCTATTGAAAGAAGCTCAAGATGTGTTTCCTAATACCAAAGTCGTTTTTGATAATCATATTTATAAGGTTGAATAAAAGTTTTCAACTCTAAAAAATGATTCCGTCAAAAATAAATCGGCTAATAGATAGGTAAATAAATAATCCCATAATATCATTTACGGTAGTAATAAAAGGACCTGTTGCCAATGCCGGGTCAATTTTGTATTTATTCAGAATTAAAGGAACCAATGTTCCGAAGAAACTGGCAAAAATAATCACTGAGAATAGAGCGATACTAACCGATATGGTAAGCGAATAAGACGTACAGAAAAAGTAATTATATAAGAAAATCAGTGAAGATAGTAGCACACCATTGAGCAGTGACACTACAAATTCTTTAGATAACTGCGATATAATATTTTGTTTTCCGATAGATTGGTTCGCCAATCCTTGAACGATAATAGAGGAGGATTGTACGCCTACATTTCCACCCATAGCTGCAATCAGAGGTAAAAACATAGCCAATCCGGTGTATTTAGAGATGTCTCCTTCAAATAAGGAAATAATTCTTGCTCCAATAATTCCGCCTAAAAGACCAATTAACAGCCAAGGGAAACGCGCCTTAGTAACTGTAAACACGCCGTCATTCGTTTCAACCACATCTGTTAAACCCGATATCATTTGGTAGTCTTTTTCAGCTTCTTCCTGCATTACATCCACCACATCGTCTATGGTAATACGTCCTTTTAATCGCCCTATACTATCTACTACAGGCAAGGCAATTAGGTCATATTTAGTCATAATTTGTCCTACTTCAACAGCAGAAGTGTCGGTTTTTACAGAAATGACTTCCGCATTATAAATATCAGATATCTTATCAGTAACTTGACTTAATAATAAACGTTTAAGAGAAAGAGTTCCTTCTAAAATGCCATTTTCATTAACAACATAGATATAGTATATCTCGTCCACTTCAGCGGCCTTATTCCTTAAAGTGATAATGCTTCGGCTAACAGACAAATCCTTTTTAACGGAGATAAATTCCTTACCCATTAATCCACCGGCAGTGTCTTCGTCGTAGGTCAGCAAATCAACAATATCGCCGGCTTGTTCCTGATTGTCTATGTGTGAAAGGACTTCTTCTTTTCGTTCGTCTGTCATTTCCCCTAAGACGTCTGCGGCATCGTCAGAGTCCATTTCTTGAATAAAGCGCTTGGCAATAATTTCGCTGGGAAGTGCCTTTAGGAAGCGTTCTCTATCGTGGTCGTCAAGCTCGGCAATAACATCGGCAGCCTTGTCTTTTTCAAGGAAAAGAAATAAATATTTAGCTTCTTCAATGCTTAAGTCGTTGTATATCTCAGCAATATCGGCAGCATAAAGATGCGAAAGAATTTCTTTGGTCTTTTTTTTGTCTTTTTGCTCAATTAACTCCCTTAATTCTTCAATGAATTCTTGCGTTAACTTAAATATCTTCGTTTGTTTAGACTTCTCCTCTTTCATCTTTCTGTATTTTTAGAAGCGATTGCTTTCACTTACACTTAGTTCCCAAATATAAACATTTTCCTGAATATAAGCAGTATCAATTTGAATATGATAAAGAAATATCCTGTTTTTATTGAAAAAAAAGGGCGTTGCTCGTTTTATTAGCAACGCCCTTTTAAGTAGTCCGTAGGGGAATCGAACCCCTGTTACCAGGATGAAAACCTGGCGTCCTAACCCCTAGACGAACGGACCAACTTTTTGTTTTTGCGGTTGCAAATTGGGGTAAATTAAAAGTCGTTTTTAACAAAAAAAACTATATCTTTGCCCTTTTATTAATATTTGTAAATAGTTTAAAATTATGAAGCACGTATTGGGTGTATTATTTTCAGTTCTTTTGTTTTTTTCTGCACAGGCACAAATTCAAGAACCTGTTAAGTGGAAATATTCAACAGAACGTGTTAGTGAAACTGAATATTTATTAATTGTTGATGCTAAAATTGAATCAAAATGGCATTTGTATTCAGTATATTCTCCAGAAAATGGACCTTTGCCTTTGTTTTTTGAGTTTAAAAAGGACGAGAAGTATGAGTTAGTGGGTAAAGTTTTGGAAAGCCCTAAGCCTCATGAAGTTTATGAAGAAGTTTATAAACTAACAGTTAAACAATTTGAGCATAAAGCACGTTTTATTCAGAAAATAAAAGTAAAAGAGATTTCTGATTTTAAATTAAGTGGTTTATTAGACGGTCAAGCTTGTATGTCAGACGGTATGTGTGTGCCGGTAACAGCTGACTTTGAAATGAATATTTCTTCTAAACAAGCTATTAATGCACAAGCAGAGGCCGATTATAAAAAAATAGAAAAAGCGAGTCTTCAGAAGGCTGGCAAACATGAAGATAAGGTAGAAAAGAAGGAAGATGTTAAAACAGAGAGTACAAAAGAATCGGGTAATACAACCGATAAAATGTCTTTATGGACGTTCTTTGCTATGGCTTTCTTAGGTGGTTTAGCGGCTATATTAACACCTTGTGTTTTCCCTATGATACCAATGACCGTATCTTTCTTTATGAATTCAGGCGAAAGTAAGACCAAAGGAAGAATACAGGCTATTTTTTATGCTTTTTCCATTATAGCGATTTATACCATAATAGGTACTATAGTGGCGGTAACTTTAGGGGCTAACTTTGCTAACTGGTTAAGTACGCACTGGTTACCTAATATTTTCTTCTTCCTGATATTCTTGTTCTTTGCGTTCTCTTTCTTTGGAATGTTTGAATTGACATTGCCAAGCTGGATGGTAAGCAAAACAGATGCTCAGGCTGATAAAGGGGGCTGGTCAGGTACATTCTTTATGGCATTTACTTTGGTGTTGGTGTCTTTTTCATGTACAGGACCTATTGTGGGAGCTATTTTAGTAGAGTCAGCTAATGGTCAGGTTCTTAGACCTATCGTTGGTATGTTAGGCTTTTCTTTAGCCTTTGCTTTACCTTTCGGTATATTTGCTTTCTTCCCTTCTTTGTTGAATAATATGCCTAAGTCGGGAGGTTGGTTAAATTCAGTGAAAGTGGTTCTTGGATTTATAGAATTGGCTTTAGGATTGAAGTTTTTAAGTATTGCAGACCAAACTTATCACTGGCATTTATTAGATAGAGATGTTTATTTGGCTATTTGGATTGTGCTATTTAGTTTGATGGGTGTTTACTTATTAGGAAAAATAAAGTTTGCACACGATAGTGATGTAACTCATATTAGTGTTCCACGTTTAATCCTAGTTATTATTACATTCTCTTTTGTAACTTATATGATTCCGGGAATGTTTGGAGCACCATTAAAGATGTTATCGGGTTATTTACCACCACAAGCTTCACACGATTTCGATTTGAATGCTATTGTGAGAAATAATATAGAAACAGCATCTTTCTCAGTTGAAAGTTCCGGAAGCCATAATGAGCTTTGTGAAGCGCCTAAGTACGATGATATATTCCACTTGCCTCATGGCATTAAAGGGTACTTTGATTATGATCAAGCTTTGGCTTGTTCCAAGGAGCAAAACAAACCGATATTCGTTGATTTTACAGGTCACGGCTGTGTGAATTGTAGAGAAATGGAATCTAATGTTTGGTCAGATCCTGAAGTATTGAAAAAATTAAAGAAAGACTTTATAGTGGTAGCTCTTTATGTTGATGATAAAACAGAGTTGCCGGAAAGCGAATGGGTAACTTCTAAACGAGACAATAAGGTCAAAAAGACCATAGGAAAGAAATATGCTGACTTACAGATTTCTCGTTTTAACATTAATGCTCAACCTTACTATGTTATTTTAGATGGCGAGGGTAATAATGTAACAGGAACATCTCATGCTTATGATAAAGATATAGAAAAGTTTAAATCCTTTTTAGATAAAGGAAAGAAAGCTTTTTATGAAAAACATTAGTGATGTTATAGCAATTAAAGCTTAAAAATAATAATTAAATAAGTATTCAAAAAAAGTAAATTATGTTGAAAAACCAGTTTAAAATAGGGTATTTAATCCTATTGTTATCGATTTTAGTTAGCTGTAGTAGCAGTGATGCACCTAAACAGAAAGTGGGAAAAGAGGTTAGTAGTGAGCAGATTAAAAAAGCAAAAAAGATTTTTTATTCTTTGCCGTCTCCTATAGAAACTTGCGTTTTGCTTAAAAGTTCAGGAGCTAAGTACGAAAAGGAATTATTAAATCCTATTGATAACATTCCTTCTTATACAACTACCTTGGATAAAGCTATAAATTTAGGTGTTTATGGGGCAGATTTGAGCTTTGTAAGTATGTTTGAGCAGTCTGAAACGCTGGTTAAATATTTGTCTGCTACTAAAAACCTTGCTGACCAATTGGGAATATTGGGAGCCATTGATGAAGTTTATATTACTAGGGTTCAGGATAATATTAATAATAAAGACTCTATTGTAGAAATTATTTCAGAAACCTTTATGAATACCAATTCCTTTTTAAAGGAGAACGACCAAGAAGAATTGTCGGCTATTATATTGGCAGGAGGTTGGTTAGAGGGGCTTTATATTGCTACTCAAGTGGCTCAGCAGAATGATTGTAGCTATCTTAAAAGACGAATAATGGATCAAGAAATATCTTTGAATACCCTATTTAGTTTGCTGGGTAACTATAAAGACAACAGAAAGGTTCAAACTGTTGTTAAGGAATTAGAAAAAATTCAAGTTGCTTTTAGTAAGATGAAAAATAAGTCGAAAGCTAAGGGTGAAGATTGTAAAAAAGAGGGGGAGAACCCTCAATGTTGTGCTCTTAAAGACTTAACGAAAGTCGTTATAGAAGTGCGTAATAAGTTTATTAAATAATTAAATTTATCGTAAAATGAAAAAGGAAATAAAGATTATCATATTGTTACTTGCTGTTTTATCTCTATCAAGTCAGTTGGCTGTTGCTCAATGTAAAAGCTTTACCAAGGCGGCTTGTAAACCCGAGTTAAAGCCTTTTGTTCATGACGGAATTTTTAATTCAACTAATTTGACAGAAGGTGAGTCAATAGAGTTGTATAAAACATTTTATTCTGACCAAGAGTATAGGCTTTTGGTTTGCAGTAGTGATAATCTACCAACTCCTAAAATACAAATTTTGGACTCTGATAGAAATGTATTATTTGATAATACGAAAGAGGGATTGTCGCAAAATTGGGACTTTAAATTGGATGAAACGCAAATGGTTGTAGTTTCTGTTGTGATACCGGAGTCAAAGGAAAAGAATAAAGAAATTCAGCAGGGTTGTTGCTCTATTATGGTTGGGTTTAAAGCGAATCTAGACTAAATAAGAATTATTTATAAGCGTATAATATTTAAAGAAGACCTCTTTTATACTATGGGAGGTCTTCTTTGTTTTTAAGGGAAAAAAGACAGAGCGAATAGCTTTTTCTAATGAATGTTTAGGATTTAAGTTAAATCTATCTTTCGATAAAGAAAATGAATATGCCGAAAATACATTTTGTAAATTGGACAAACTACGAGCGTTTTAAAGTGCATCAAGTACGTATTGGTCAATTGAAATTGGGAGGGGATGCACCTATTGTTATCCAGTCTATGGTGAATACTAGTACTCTGGATACAGAATCGACCGTTAATCAAGCTATAGAACTGGTAGATTCTGATTGTCAATTAGTCAGAATAACGGCACAAGGCGTAAAAGAAGCAGAAAATTTAGCTTCAATAAAAGCCTCTTTAGAAGAGCAGAATGTAAAAGTTCCTTTGGTTGCAGATATTCACTTTGCACCCAAAGCCGCTGATGTGGCTGCAAAAATCGTGGATAAAGTAAGGATTAATCCCGGTAACTATATTGATAAAAAGAATAATAAAGATTATACAGAAGAAGAATACCTTTTAGAGGTAAAAAAGATAGAAGATAAATTTATTCCTTTTCTGGAAATCTGTAGAGAAAATAATACCGCAGTACGCATAGGTTCTAATCACGGTTCTTTATCAGAGCGTATTATTAATAAATACGGCAATACGCCTTTAGGAATGGTAGAGGCGGCTATGGAGTTTCTTCGTATTTGTAAGAAAGTGAACTTTAATCAGGTGGTAGTGTCAATGAAAGCGAGTAATACTCAAGTAATGACACAGGCAACAAGGTTACTGGCTTATAAAATGAAAGAAGAAGGTTTGTGTTTCCCTATTCATTTGGGGGTAACGGAAGCTGGTAAGGGAGAAGATGGCATTGTAAAATCGTCCATTGGTATTTCATCATTATTATTAGATGGAATAGGCGATACCATTCGGGTTTCTTTAACAGAACATCCCAAAAAAGAAATACCTGTGGCTAAGGCCATTGTTAAAGCGACTGGCGATATTATCGGAACAACAGACGAATTTAATTTCGAGGCTCCTAAATATTATGACCCTTTTAAATATACCAAAAGGAAAACAAGCTCAGTGGCTAATATAGGGGGGCATCATCTTCCTATTGTTATATCTAAGGCTAATTTAACGAACAGAAATAGTTTACTGCAGGCAGATTATTTTTTCTCGGAAGAATTTGATGATACAATATCCGTTGGTCAGTTACCTAAAAAACAAATTGTTCCTTTTGACGTTTATGAAAAACTACAATCGGAATCTTTAAATAAAAGGGTATATCCTTTGTTTTCTGTTAAAGATTATTCTCATATTTCATCTTGTAAATCAGAGGTGAAATTTGTGATTTGTCATTTAGATTCTTTTGAAGATTTATTGAAAAATGTGGAAGAGTCCGACTCTATTGTTCTGATATTTGAAAATAAACATCAGGCTATTGTATCAGAACAGCGTGCCTTTTTTAGTCTTTTGGATAGTAAACAAGTGAATTACCCAGTGGTGCTAAAGCGGAATTATACTGACCAAAAAGATATTAGAATTAAGGCATCTTGTGAGTTAGGGGTTATGTTAGTAGATGGCTTCTCTGACGGTTTATGGATAGACTGTCAAGATGAGACCTTTAATACTTCTGCATTATCCTTTGGTATTTTGCAAGGAGCAAGGCTAAGGATGTCAAAAACAGAGTTTATTTCTTGTCCGTCTTGTGGGCGAACCTTATTCGATTTAGAAAGTACCACAGATAGAGTTAAGAAAGAGCTGTCGCATTTAAAATCCTTAAAAATAGGGGTGATGGGCTGTATTGTGAATGGCCCCGGAGAAATGGCAGATGCCGATTATGGTTATGTTGGTGCCGGAAAAGGTAAGATAAGCTTATATAAAGGACAAACCTTAGTTCGTAAAAATATACCAAGTGAACAAGCTGTAAAAGAACTGATTAATTTGATAAAAGAAAATGGCGATTGGGTAGAGCCTTAATTTGATAATGTTTTATTCGAGTGCTAATAATAAAAGAGGACTAAAGTTTCAGGCCTAGAGCTCCTTGAGGAGGGAAATTTAGGCTAATACAAATGGGGCATGGACTTGTGCATTTTGAATAATTTCTGTAATTTTGAAGTTTTAAATTAAAGAACAGATTCAAACAATATGCTTTTTAATTCGATAGATTTTAGTATTTTTTTGCCCATTGTTTTTGTTTTTTATTGGTTTATAACTAATAAATCATTAAAATGTCAAAATCTTCTAATTGTAATAGCAAGCTACATTTTTTACGGATGGTGGGATTGGAGGTTCTTATCTCTTATTCTATTTAGTACATTAGTTGATTATTTTATAGGTATTGGGCTTAGCAAAACAGAAGGTAAGTTTTCTCGAAAATTATTGCTCTATACGAGTCTTTTGGTTAATGTTGGTTTTTTAGCTGTATTTAAGTATTATGGTTTTTTTATTGATAATTTTGTAGCGTTATTTTCTTTTTTTGGTTCTAATATAAGACCTAGTTCTTTGAATATTATTTTGCCGGTAGGAATTAGTTTTTATACCTTCCAAACACTTAGTTATACTATAGATGTGTATAAACAAAAATTGACACCGAATAAAGATTTTATAGCATTTGCAGCCTTTGTAAGCTTTTTTCCACAATTGGTTGCGGGACCTATTGAAAGAGCTACACATTTATTACCTCAGTTTTATAAAAAACGAACGTTTGATTATGTTAAAGCCGTTGATGGAATGCGACAAATTCTTTGGGGCTTGTTTAAAAAAATAGTTATTGCTGATGGTTGTGCAGAATATGCTAATATGATATTTAACCATTCTAATGATTATTCAGGTAGTACTTTGGTTTTAGGTGCTATTTTCTTTACTTTTCAAATTTATGGGGATTTTTCAGGCTATTCTGACATCGCTATAGGTACAGCACGTTTGTTTGGCTTTGATTTAATGCAGAATTTTGCATTTCCTTATTTTTCAAGGGATATTGCTGAGTTTTGGAGACGTTGGCATATTTCTTTATCAACTTGGTTTAGAGATTATTTGTATATTCCTCTAGGAGGAAGTCGTGTTGGAATAGTGGGGCAAATAAGAAATACATTTATTATTTTTATTGTTAGTGGTTTTTGGCATGGGGCTAATTGGACATTTATCCTTTGGGGAGCATTAAATGCGCTGTATTTTTTACCATTACTTTTAACTAAAAATAATCGTAGGAATTTAGATCTTGTAGCTCAAGGGAAATTTTTCCCATCTATAAAAGAAGTGTTTCAAATAGCAACAACTTTCTTTATGACAACTTTAGCTTGGGTAGTTTTTAGGGCAGAGAACTTAACACATGCTTGGAATTATATTAGTGGAATTTTTTCTAAATCATTATTTTCTTTGCCTTACATTATTGAGGAGGGAACAGGAACTGTTATATTGCCTAAAAAAATTCTCTTATTAATTTTTGCATTCTTATTTATTGAGTGGATGGGTAGAGCTAATCAATTTGCTATTCAAAATATTGGATTAAAATGGCATCCTATTTTTAGGTATTTAATGTACTATATTTTGATGTTTGCTATATTTTGGTTTGGAGGAGAAGAACAACAATTCATTTATTTTCAATTTTAAAAGTTATGAAAAGGTTTATAATAAAATCATTATTAATCATTTTTCCACCTTTCCTTTTTATATCGTTGTGGTTATTGATATACGGGTTTTCTTATCCTCATTTTTCTAATAGTCTAAGTTTTAATGCTAAAATACAAAATATTTACTCTTCCCATTTAGATGATAGTGTAGATGTAATGGCAGTTGGTTCCTCAATGTGCTTAAATAATTTACACACAAAAACAATTAAAAATAGACTTAGCAAGAAGTATATAAATATATCATCAATGGGGCAAAATATTCAGGAAACATATTTTTTAATAAAAGTATTTAATAATTATTATCACCCCAAGATTTTGCTAATATCAAGTTACCTAGGAGATTTTGGTAATGTTCATTTGCCTGATTTTGAACTTGTAAAAGAGTACCTGAGTGATGGACTTTGGGGAGTGTATAATAAGGTTAATCTAAAAAAATTATTATTTGATTCTTTTGATTATTATCAAGCTAAGAAAAAAGGGAGAACAGAACATGAATGCCTTTTATATGATGAGTGTGGAGGGGTAAATCTTAGTGATGATAACTTTAATATAAATCCCAATAGGTGGAAGGGAGGTCGGGTTGATAAAATAAGTGTCAATGAAACACAATATGATTATCTAGATAGTATAGCTATTTTTTGTAACTTGGAAGGAATTAGATTAGTATTTGTTGATGCCCCTTTTCGTGAAGGTTTTTATTCTCAATTAGATAAAAAAGATCTAAGCTTGCTGTATGAGCATAAATCGAAAGTGGATTCCATATTGCAAGGAAAAGGACACCTTTTTATAAATGCACAAACTGATTTTTGGGATGATAGTTTGTTTGTAGATATTTTGCATTTAAAATCCAAGGGTGCGGAGAGATATACAAATTTTTTATTAAATCAAATGGAGTAAAGGACAATTTGATTTGCCAAAAAAATAATGTAAAAAAGCCTCGCTTCAATTAAGAAACAAGACTTCTTGATTTGTGCCCAGAACAAGACTCGAACTTGCACGACCTTAAGGTCACCAGCCCCTCAAGCTGGCGTGTCTACCAATTCCACCATCTGGGCAAATAAAAAAAAACAAGCACTTAAAAAAGTGTTTGTTTTTTAGTTAGGGTGGAGAATGGGATTCGAACCCACGACCTCTTGAACCACAATCAAGCATTCTAACCAACTGAACTATCCCCACCGTGTGTCAAAAATGATGTTGCAAATATAATATATTTTTTCAAATCAAAACAAGTGATAAAAAAGTATTTTTATTTTTTTTAAAATTCAAAATTAACTTATTTTCAATGAAGTACAGTTTTTTAATTTAGGAGTTTATTAAAAATAGATTAATTCTAAACGTGAATAATGTGTCGAAAACATCGTAATAAGCCTTTTGATAATGCAAAAATAAGCGTTTAAGCAGTTTGTTTTAGAGAGGTGTAAATGCCCTAATAGGCGTTTTGGTCTAAACGCTCCAGATGTTTTTTTAGTAGGTGTTGTTTCCTTTTTAGTTGATTGGTTTTTAGCTTATCTCCCTTAAGAAGTGCTACTGCCATAGCGTATTTGCTAAAGCCGATACTGAAATAACGCTCTTTTAAAAAGATTTCCTCTAAAAAAGAATGATCTTCTATTAGTTTTTTGCTTTCTATTATCGCTAAGTGACTTAAATCTAAAGTAGAAGTGTATTCCGGTGCAAGACTAGAGTGAAAATTAATATCTATAGTGATACGTTCGTTATTGATTTTATTTAACAAACTAATTCTAAAATACCGATTTTTAACGGTTTTTTCTAATTCATCATACTGATATGGACTGTGCTCTTTGATGAAATTTTTTATAGTTTCTAACCTATGGTCAGAGGATAAGCGTTGTCGTTTTTTTAGGCTGAAATCTTTGTTATTCTTATGTTTGAGTTCTATGTACTCTATTCCACTTTCAAGGTATTGTCTGGTTCTGATTTTATACCTATTTCCTATCTTACGCTGATATTGATGAAACATATCGTAATGAGGGGTGTCCCAATACTGGGTTTCATAAGTTTGATACCGTTGATTAGATATTTCTAAAATAGAATAATACTCTTTAAGCAAAGGTAATACATAAAAAAGCGTATCAAAGTGTAAGATGTATTTTTCTTCTCTTCTTTTAGCAAAGCTGAGTTGTTTGACATCTTCCAAACCATTGCTGTCGAAACTATTGAGTAATGCTTCTAATTGCTTATCCATTTAGCTGGGATTATTGATTTCTAGTTCTTCAAGAAGATTGTTTTTTTCTTCAGATTCGTAATAAATCAATATTTTAGCTGTATCATTTAGGAAATTGATAGTGCCTATTTCAATCCTTTTAATATTAAGTCCGGTTCTTGTCTTTAAATCTTGTAATAATTCTCCTCTTTTTTCAGGAACAATTAAATCAATACGTTCGTAATTAATCTTCTTGCAAGACAAACGATTTTTTAACCAAATGTACTCTAAGCTATAAACGATTAGTAAACAGGAGATATTCGCAAAAAGAAGAGAAGTAAAGGATAGGTTCTGACTGCTTGTGGCATTAATAACCGACAAACCTATTGTGCTAAACAAATAAGTCATTTCCCGTATAGGAATGGGGTTGGTTCGGTAACGTATAATTCCAAAAATAGCAAATAAACCTAAGGCAAATCCTACCTGCAGTTGAATGCTGGAAAGCAAAAAGATAACCCAAAAAATGATATTGCCTAAAAGAATAAACGAAAAGGCGTATTCATCTCTTTTGGTTCGGTTATAATATAACCCTCTTATTAGAATAAAAACAATAGCAAAGTTAATTAAGAATCGTACTACCAAATTCAGTATATCTTGCTCGGAACCGCTTTGTAAAGAAGCTAAAAAATTCATTCTGTTTTATATTTAAAAATTATTTCTGTCTAAAATAAATACGAATAGGCACGCCCGTAAAATCGTAATGCTCTCTTAGTTTATTTTCAAGGAAACGTCTATAAGGGTCTTTAATATAATGAGGTAAATTAGCATAAAAAGCGAAAGTAGGTACTGCGGTTGGTAATTGTGTAACATACTTTATTTTGATAAATTTACCTTTCACTGCCGGAGGAGGAAAATGTTCTATTAAAGGTAAAAACAGTTCATTTAATTCCGAAGTTCTGATTTTTTGATTCTTATTGTGATATACCTCAATAGCGGTTTCTAATACTTTGTGAATGCGCTGTTTAGTAATCGTAGAAGTAAAGATAATAGGAATATCGTCATTAGGAGCGATACGTTGTTTGATAGCTTGTGTGTATTCTTTTACAGAATGGGTGTCTTTTTCTACCAAATCCCATTTGTTAACCAAAATAACCATTCCTTTGCGGTTACGTTGAATGGTTCCGAAGATATTCACATCTTGTGCTTCTATACCTAAGGTAGCATCTATCATTAATAGGCAAATATCGGCGTGTTCTATTGCTCTAAAAGCCCGCATAACGGAATAAAACTCCAAATCTTCGTGTACCTTATTTTTCTTTCTGATACCTGCGGTGTCAACAATGTAAAAGTCGAAACCAAATTTGGAAAAACGGGTGTGAATAGAGTCACGAGTGGTGCCCGAAATAGGAGTTACAATATTTCTATCTTCGCCTATTAAAGCGTTGATAAATGATGATTTACCTGCGTTAGGGCGACCTACTACCGCTATTTTAGGAATGTCTTCTTCAAAATCATTTTGTTCTGTTTTTTCAAATAACTCTAAGGTTAAATCTAAAAGGTCTCCTGTTCCGCTTCCGTTTACTGAGGATATTTTCTGTAAATAATCAAAGCCCAAACTGTAAAAAATGTCGCCTAAAAAGTAATCATCTGTATTGTCCGATTTATTAGCGATTAATATTACTTTTTTTCTTTTTCTACGCAGTATTTTGGCTACTTCTTGGTCTAAATCGGTAATACCCACTTTTACATCTACCACAAAATAAACAATATCAGCCTCTTCTATAGCAATAACGACTTGCTTTCTGATTTCTTCTTCAAAAATATCATCAGAATTATTGATATAGCCACCGGTATCGACTAAGGAAAATTCTTGACCGCACCAATCTACTTTGCCGTAATGTCTATCTCGTGTTACCCCGCTATATTCATCAACAATAGCTTGTCTTTGTCCTGTTAATCTGTTAAAAAGTGTTGATTTCCCTACATTGGGGCGTCCCACTATGGCAACTATATTTCCCATTTCTTTGTTTTTGTGTCTCTAAATTGTAATTGACCTTTTGAATAAAGGTTTTATTGAACCTGCAAAGATATATCTTTTTTTAGTGTTCTACAATGATTAAGCTTAATTCTCCTAACAATAAAACGGAAAGAGCCTTGATTGAAAGATTGTTCTGAGAAAGAAAAATAACCCTTTTCATAGTCTAAAGTGGTAATTTATATAATTCTCGAGTTTCTTTTCTGAAATTGTAATCTAAGTAATACAACCTGCCATTATATACCGTTAGCTTCTCTATAAAAGGTTTGATGTTGTTAATTAGATGGAACTGACCTGTATAAATATCCAATTGATAAATATTCATTTGGTCGTCTTCTTTTATAAAATAGTAAATGTC
>PDWI01004151.1_pt1 | contig 19699 bp, 19 predicted proteins | sample 1430891 | NCBI WGS metagenome assembly PDWI01 (sample SAMN01162508, study PRJNA174530) | Oral metagenome, whole genome shotgun sequencing project. | biome: Marine environment; feature: Marine mammal; material: Swab sample of the gingival sulcus; isolation source: swab sample of gingival sulcus...
TTTTTTTTTTACAAAAAAAACTGTTGCACTAAGATTTTCTTAATGCAACAGCCCCTTTTAGTACAAACTAGTTTGTACCAGCAGTAAAGCTTTCTAAATAAAATCTACAGCCTTTTTTCTTAAAAATTATTTCTTCATTTTGTCCTGATAGCTGATTTTTTCTTACAATGTGTAAAGTATCCTTACCTAATTTTCCTGATACTGCGTTTAGTGATGTTAAACCACAGTCACTTGCATGTGTATAAAAATGACCATAGTCATCATTACGATATATTGTTGTATCATTCAAATCTTCTATAGAAATATCTAACCACTTATTTAACTGACTTTCAACTGCAGACTGCTCAACAATCCATGTTGGATATGGTAATATATATTCTTCAGGAAATTTCTCAGGATATTTCTGAGATAAGGCTTTATATTCTTCTTGCTTTGGATCTATAGCTTCTTTACCCAAATATTTAGCCACACTTTTCAAGCTAATTTCTTCTGGACTTGTAAAATATTTTAATAATACATACTGCATTTTATTTGCCATATATTCATTTATTATAGCAATCTCAGCTGTTGTTAAATCCCTTTCTTCTGTAGCATCAGTGTTTATAATTATGCCATATTCATCATCACTAATAAAAAAGTCTTGCCCATTTAGATCTTTTAGTGCTTGTAGCTCCTTACATGCCTGTTCCATAATTTGGTCACGCAAAGTTCCTTCCGACTTTTGCAGTTCGGCTTGCATGTAATCATAAGCTTCAATACCTTGCTCTAATATGTTATAATAAGAGCCTTTATTTTGTTTTATACAAACATTAAAATCAGCATAGTCTTTTGAAGACATTTCTTCTAAATTAGTATAAACTATCCTTTGGGCTTCTGTAAGGTCATCTATATTCTCTTTTGCTTGATCATCTTGTACACCCTCCGCATCTTTTGCTTCAGATTCTTTATTATCAAGTTCTGCCCCAGCATCTACTTCACTCGTTTTATTATCTTCTGTATTATCTGTCTTATCACAAGCAGTGAGTATAGCTACATTGAATAATAATATAACTAATAATAGCATGTAAAATTGTTTTTTGTTATTTTTAAAATCACGCATTTTTTTACTCTCCAATTATTTATAGACTTTTACGTCACAAGCATAAACAAGAGAACCACAAGTATGTTTTTCATTTAACACCTCAAAAGTTATCCAGTCTACATCAGATATCTTTATGTCAAAATCCACTTGTTCACCTGGAGATAATGTTCTTGTAAATAAAATTTGACTAGAATAAGAAGCTCCGTCTTTTATTTTAACTATTACATTCTTATCAAAATCCTTTGGAACATAAAATATCCCTGTCATTCTCTTATATTTTTTGTCATTATCAAAGGTAACATAACTAGTATTTTTTATAACATCCTTATATTTTTTTGAATCAATTTCAATAGTTTTAGAAAGTATTTCAAAATCATGAGAACTAGGAACTTGTAAAGCATCTACCAAATACTCACCATTATTATCTAAAGCTGTATCATTATTATTTATTGACTTACTTTCACTGGCATTACTATCAATAGAAACTGTTTTTGTAGCACCATCCCAGCCAACAGTTTTTCCAAACTTTTCACTTAAAGCTCTTAAAGGTAAATACGTTGTACCATTATAAGTAAAAACATCTACAGCATAACCATTTGCATCTTTAGGTACAAAAGTTTCACCATCTACTTTTAAATTAATACCAGTAAATATTTCAATCATTTTGCCACCATTTGCATAAGTTACTACTGCAAGATTACTTACTATTAAAGCAAAAACCAATACCGCAATTACTAAATTTTTTTTGTCTTTCATAAAAGCCTCCTTTAAAATAATTTAATGTATTTACAAATTGAAACTTTTCAATCCATAACCATTATATATATATATATAATTTCAAGGGTTTCAGCGTTTTTTATAAAAATTTTTAGCAAGAAAAAAGCACCTGTTTTTAGGTGCTATATTTAAATACTAACTTATATTTTATAAATCAAACGCCTTTAATACTTCATCACTTGATACAAATTCTTGACAATCAGGGTTAGACTCAATTTCTTGCAACATAATTAAATCAATTTCATCAGGTTCTTCTTCTGGTATGTCTTCCCAAGTCTTTTCTTTAATAATATATGTTTGTCTTATTTTATCTAATAGAGTATCCAATTGTTCTTCTGTCATAAAATCAAGAACATCTATAATTTTTTCTTTTGTACTCATTATTTACCTCTTTTCTGTTTATGTTTTTTGCTATATATTTCACCTCTATTATCAATAGTCATAATATAAGCAACATTACCTTGCTTATCAAAAATTATTCTAAATTCGCCAAGCCTTAGCCTATAATTTTTTGAATTTGAAAGTCTTATTATATCCCCTAATGGAATTGAATTTATAGCATCATAAAGTCGATTTCGAGTTGGTTTATCTTGTTTCTTAATAAATTTTATAGCTTGCTTACTGTATTTTATTTCCATTATAAATATCACTCATCTAAATTTATGTATCAACACTTATTTTGTTATCTATATTATAAATATATTACATTTCACGTAATAAAACAAGATTTAAGAATAAAATGATATATTTTTACAATAATTTTATTACATAAAAAGTATCTGTTTTTATTCTGTATGTATAATTTTTGTATTGTGATTATTGAAATAAATGGGCAAGAATAGAGGGTTTAAAACTAAACCCTCTTATTTTTTACAAAACTCATTAAAAAGGCGTTATCTCCTGTGTGAGTAGCAATTACTGTGCCAAGTTCTGAAAAACTATCTTCTATGTTATCATAATGTTCAAGCACTTTATCTTTTAATAATTTTGCATTTTCCAGATTTTTTGTATAGCCTAACATTATAGGATAATTTGTGTCACAGTCAAATTCTTCTAAAGCTTTCACTAACATTTTGATAGCATTTTGCTTGCCCCTGCATTTTTTACCATAAGGCTGTAAAGACCCATTTTCAATAATTAAAGTTGGCTTAATATTCAAAACTGTACCTGCAAAAAATTTTAAACCCGATATTCTGCCCCCTCTTTTGAGATATTCTAAGGTATCACACACCCCTAAACATATAACTTTATTTCTCAAATTCTCTAGTTCTTTAGCTATCTCAATTAAAGAACACCCTCTGTCACGCATCTTAATTGCCTCAAAAACCAATTGCCTTATACCTAAACTTGCGTTGTCAGAATTTATAATTCTAATGTTTTCATTTGCTGACATTTGTCTTGCTATAATGGCACTTTGATAAGTCCCTGATAGTTTTTCAGATAAGGTAATACAAATAATTTGATCGTCTTTGTATTTATCAAAAATTTCTAAAAAATCATGTGGAGTTGGCTGTGAACTTGCGGGCTGGACATGTTTTAAAAGGGTGTAAAATCTTTGATCACTTAAATCTATCCTATCTTTATAACTGTCCTCACCTATTTGAACGTATAATGGCACAATGTTAATATTTAGCTTTTTAGCTTCCTCTAGTGTAATACTTGCTGTTGAATCTGTAATAATTCTTATCATACTATTTTTCTCCTATTTTACTTAATTTATTTGCTAATTCTCTTAAACTACTATAGAGTTCTTCACTTTTCACATCATCTATACGTACTTCATTAAAAACTTGCTCTGTTTTTAACTTGTTTAATTCATAAATTTCTATACCTTTTTTATCTAGGCTATATAGAGCTTTTTTATCTTGATTATATTTTTCTAATATTATTTTTTTTAATTTCAAATCGTTTATTGTTCTTGAAACAAAGGCTTTATCACTATTTAAAACCTCACAAAGTTCTTTAAACTTTAACTCTTTATGCTTTCCTAGATAGTATATAAATTCCATTTGTGAACCTTTTAAACCATATTTTTTTAGCTCACTTAACTTTATTCTTTGTATTTCCTTATTGATTTTACTTATTAAATATGTAAATTCTTCAAATCTATCTAGCATTTTAATCCCCTATTCACTTAATTTGATAAAACAAGAGTATTCTATCAAATTATTGTTGACAAGTCAACTAAAGTTTTTGAATAGAAAAAGCACCTTTTTTAGGTGCTACAAAATTTAATTTATAAGTTAGGGAACTTTACGACCTAAATTAGTCTAAAAAGTTCCCTAACTAGCAAGAAATTTATCTAAAATCTTATTCTATAACAAATAACCTGTATACATTAGAATATAAATAATAATATCTTTTTTGTACTAATAACTAGTTTTCCTATGAGCTATAGATAGTGCTAATATAACAAGTTCTTTATCTTCAATTTTGCATATCAACCTATAATCACCTATTCTATAACGCCACTTCCCCTTATGATTACCTACTAAAATTTTTCCTATTTCTCTGGGTTTTTCTATACCTATTAAATTCTGTTCAATCCACGATTTAATTATTTTTTGGGTATATTTATCTAATTTTTTAAACTCTCTATCAAATCTACTTGTGGTTTTTATTTCATATTTCATAGCTCTAATTCATCCCATAATTCTTGAATAGGTCTACTATTTTTATTATCTTCCAAATATTCTTCATATGCTTCATCGCCTATTTTAACATCATATTCATATTCAATTTTTTCAAAAAGAGCTTGTTTAAATGCTTCACCCAATGATAACGAATGGACTTTTGCATAACTACTTGCTAATTTTTTTTCTTCATCTGTTAATCTTATTGAAAAAGCCATAAGCCCCCCTTCCATAGCTATATAGTACATTGTACTATATAGCTTGCGTTTTGTAAAGTATTTATATATAAATTGTTATGAAGTCTAAAAAAGGGTAAGAATATAATGGAAAATAGAATTAAACAAAAACAATAGGAGAATAAAATGAATAAGATATTTGATTTAATTAACGAACACAGAACTATTAGGGCTTTTAAGGATAAGTCGATTGATGAAGCTACAATGCAAAAGATATTTGATGCTGCAATGCGAACACCAACCGCTTTGGGTCTACAACAGGTTAGTATCATAAGAGTAAAAGATAAAAACAAGAAGGTTTTAATTTCAGAAATTTGTGGTCAAAAATACGTGGCTGAAGCTGCAGAACTTTTAATTTTTGTAGCTGATACATTTAGGAATTATAAAATTGCTGAAACGACTGGTGAAGAGATAACAAAGGAAAGCTTTGCCAATGAATTCTTATTTGCCTTATATGATGCCTTACTGATGGTTCAAAACGTTAATAATATGGTTGAATCTTTAGGCTTGGGAGCTGTTATGCTTGGCAGTATCTTAAATAATACTGATAAGTTAATGGAAATATTAGAACTACCAAAACTTACTTTTCCTGTGCTGGGTTTAGCCTTTGGTTATCCTGACCAAGAGCCTGCTCTAAAACCAAGAATGCAAAGTTCTCTAAGAGTGTTTGAAGATACCTACAAGATTCAGGACGACTATAAGGAAGCTATCAAAGAACACGACAAGGCAATGAATGCCTATTATGACTTAAGAGATACTACTAAAACCCTGGATACTTTTTCAAAGCAGGCCGCAAATAATATGAAGTCTAATGGCTATAAGCCTAACAAAAGTATTTTTGATATTATTAGCGAAAATGGTTTTAATTTTTAAGAGAATACAAAAAATGTCATTTCGACTGAAGCGTAGCGTAATGGAGAAATCTCTCTAAACTATACAGTGAGATCTCTCGACTACGCTTTCAGCTCCGCTCGAGATGACAGGGTGGTGCTTTGGCTCCACTCAGGATGACATAATGTTTTACTCGAGATGACAAGGAAGTGCTTATCCTCTCATAGAATTAATCATTTCCATCACAGCTTCTTCCAGTTTTTCATAGTCTTTTTCTAACGGACTACCAGCAAAATAGTGTTCTGTGATATCCCAGTCTAAGCCACGTTTTTCAACTATTTCAGCAAATTCTTTTTTAGAACCGCCCTTCCAGCCAAATGAGCCTAGACTAAGCACTTTTTTACCCATTATTTTCTTTCTACCAAGTTCGTCAATTGCATAAGCCATTGATGGGAACATATGGTCTTCATAAGTTGGTGCTGCCAGGATTAGTCCATAAGAACGCATCCCTTTTGATAAGACCTCACCAATTTCTGTGTAAGGCATTTTCAATACATTGTGCTTAACATTCTCACGCTTTAGAATTTCAACAATTTTATCAATAGCCTTTTCTGTCATGCCATACATTGAGCCATAAATTATTGTGATTTCTTCTAAAGGCTGACCCAGTGTGAAATTACAAATTTTTTCATACCTATCTAAAATCATACTAGGATTTGTACGGTAGATTGGTCCATGCCCTGGAGCTATTACACTTGGGTTTAATTCTCTAACCTTTTGAGTAGCTTTAAGTGACGCCTCATTAAATGTTGCTAATACATTTGAATGGTAGCGAATTTCTTCTTCTTCAAAAAATTCGATATCGCCAGCTTTAAATTCATCATCAAAATGTCTGCCTTCGCACGTTCCGTAAGAACCAAACATATCGCAAGTAAATATTGTATTAGTAGAAGTTTCACGTGTCATCATTGTATCTGGCCAGTGAATATTTGGATGTGGTATAAACTCTAGCTCCTTACCAGCACCTAAATCTAACTTCATACCAGGTTTAACAACATTCACCTTGTCTGAATAGCCAAAGAAACCTTTTAATAACTTTTTAGCCATTCCTGTGCAATAAATTTCAAAGTCTGGCTTTAATTTTGCAAAGTCTTCTATCCAACCACTATGGTCTGGTTCCATGTGATTTATTACTAAGTAATCGATATCAGAAATTTTAATTTCTAATTCATCAAGCATTTCATAAAGCTGTTCAGGTACACCTTCCCAGCCACAAACACCATCAATTAGCGCTGTTTTTTCACCCTTTACAATATAAGAATTTATGCTAACTCCGTTTGGAATATCCCACATTTCCTCAAATAAAAATCCTTCGGCATCTACACTAAGCGTATAAATGCCGTCCTTTACCTCAACTGCTTTCATATTAAACTCCTCCTACGTAACCTTTTCAACTTATCTACTAACGTTTGCACGCTTTTACTAAATGTCTAGCAAGTATACTAGTTGTAACTGAACCAACCCCCCTTGGTACTGGGCTAATTGCCTCTGCCAAAGGTTCTACTTCTTCAAAATTAATATCACCAACTAAGTTACCTGCACTATCAACATTTATCCCAACATCTATAAAAATTTGCCCTTTTGAAGCATAATTTTTGTCTATCATCTCTGCCTTACCAACAGCAGCTACCACAATGTCTGCCTTTTTGCATATTTCCGCCATATTCTTTGTTTTACTATGGCAAATTGTGACAGTAGCGTTCTCATTTACTAGCATCATAGCTACTGGCTTACCAATAACTAAGCTTCTACCCACAACTACAATATTCTTCCCTGTTAGTTCATAATTGTAGTGCTTTAAGAGTTCTAGGCATGCTTCTGCTGTGCACGGTGCAAAACCACGCTCTGAATTGGTAAAAATAGCGGCTAGTGAATCATCTGTAATACCGTCTAAATCCTTTTCTACTGTTAGGGCATTCCTTATTATATTATCATCCATCCCTTTTGGCAAGGGTCTAAATATTAAACAGCCTTGCAAAGTTTCATCATTATTGATTATGTCGATTGTTTTTAAAACATCTGCTTGCTGAGAAGCTGTATCTAAAACAAATTTTTTGATGTCTAAGCCTATCTTTTTAAAGCGACTTTCTATGCCTCTTTCATAAGCTAAGTCATCAGGATTTTCACCTATTCTCAGAATAGCCAAACAAGGTCTTATTCCCTCTTCGTTTAGTGCCTTGACTTCCTCAATCAGTTCTTCTGTTATTTTATTTGCTGCGTTGATTCCACGTAATTCTACTGCCATTTAGTTCTCCTTTATTTCTTATTTTCTTATGCTCCGCATATCAGCAAGACCCGTTCGACTCCCTAAGGTCGCTCAGGGTTACTAACTAGTAAGATCCGTTCGACTACGTGAGTGCTCAGGATGACGTCAAGAGTATTACTATAGAGCGTAGATATGCCATATGTCTTTATGAATGAAAAGTAGGCTAAATATCCTTTGCTCCATAATGTCTGCGGCGAATTTTCTTACTACTGCTCATCCTTCTATAGCTCTGCGATGTCACGATGAGCCTGCTTTGAATGAAGAAAGATATGTGGCATATAATCAGCGAGTCTTGCGAAATGAATTCAGGATGTGCCGTTAAAACGGAGCAGGGCGAGCGAACTTTTTAAAGTAATTAAACGTCGCTTTACAATATTTAAAATAAGCCTGTTATTTTGCCGTCTTCTGTTACGTCAATAGCCTCAGCAGCAGGAACCTTAGGAAGTCCTGGCATAGTCATAATATTTCCCGTTAATGCAACAACAAAACCAGCCCCAGCTGACACCCTTAAATCTCTAATCGTAATATCAAAGTTCCTTGGTGCACCAAGTAATGTAGCATCATCGGAAAAACTACTTTGGGTTTTAGCCATACAAATCGGTAAATTAGCATAGCCATTTTCATTTAATGTTTTAAGCTTATTTTTTGCTGCCTTAGTAAATACTACACCATCAGCTCTATAAATCTTTTGAGCTATTTTCTCAATTTTTTCTTCTATGCTATCTTCTAAATTATAGACAGGTGCAAAGTCATTAGTATTTTCACATAATCTAATTACTTCATTTGCTAAGTCTAAGCCACCTTCTGAACCCTTAGCCCAGACATCAGATAAAACTACGTTAACACCAAGTTCCTTGCACTTATTTTCTATCAGTTCAAGTTCTGCATCAGTATCAGTTGGGAACTTATTAATAGCAACTACCACAGGTAGCTTGAAGACATCTGTCATATTTTCTATATGTTGTAAAAGATTAGGTAGACCTTTTTCTAGGGCAAGTAAATTTTCATTTGCTAAGTCAGCTTTTTTAACCCCACCGTGATGTTTTAAAGCTCTCACTGTAGCCACAACTACCACTGCCTTTGGTTTTAAACCAGCTTTGACACACTTGATATCTAAGAACTTTTCAGCACCTAGGTCAGCACCAAAACCCGCTTCTGTTACAACATAATCACTCAATTTAAGTGCAATCTTTGTTGCCATAATTGAGTTACAACCATGTGCTATATTAGCAAAAGGTCCACCATGGATAATAACAGGGGTATGCTCAAGTGTTTGTACTAGATTTGGCTTTAATGCATCTTTTAAAAGAGCCGCCATTGCTCCATGTGCCTTTAATTCTTTAGCTCTGATAGGTTTATCATCTCTGGTATAACCGACTATCATTTCGCCTAGTTTTTCTTTCAAGTCTGTAATCGAATTTGCCAAGCACAATACTGCCATGATTTCTGAAGCAACAGTGATATCAAAACCATCTTCCCTAGGCACACCGTGAGCTTTTCCGCCCAAGCCACAAGTGATATTTCTGAGCTGTCTATCATTCATATCAACTGCTCGCTTCCAAGCTATTTTACGTGAATCAAAACCTAGAGAATTTCCTTGATGAATGTGATTATCTAACATAGCTGCTAGTAAGTTGTTTGCAGCTCCTATTGCATGAAAATCACCCGTGAAATGTAGGTTAATTTCTTCCATAGGTAGCACCTGAGCGTAACCACCACCAGTTGCACCGCCCTTAACTCCAAAAACTGGACCTAAAGAAGGTTCTCTTAAAGCCATCATAGTTTTTTTAGCGAGTTTACTTAAGGCATCACCCAAGCCAACTGTAGTTGTTGTTTTACCTTCACCAGCTGGCGTTGGTGATATAGCAGTAACTAAAATTAGTTTACCATCCTCTTCACTAGCCTTGTCTTTTAAAATAGAATAGTCTATCTTTGCTTTATTATTTCCATATAGTTCAAGATAAGCCTCGTCTATACCCGCCTTATTCGCAATTTCCAATATGTGCTTTGGCTTACTAGCCTGTGCAATTTCAATGTCTGTCAAAAAACTCATTTTTTTCTCCCTTCAAGAACTTATCCTTTTACAACTATCTTATAAACTATATCCTAGTTTTGCCTAAATTATCTAGTAATTCTAATTTTGCTGCTATTTCTATACTATCATCTAAGTCTTTTAAATTTACTTCCTGATTAGTCTTTAACAAGGCTTTTTTAATAACAAAATCAGCCAGCTCTGGATTCTTTGGTAATAAAGGACCATGCACATAAGTACCTATCACATTACCATTATAGAAGCCTTCATACTTTGACGAATAATAATTACCATTGCCAAAAACTACCTTACCAAAATGCATATCATCAGCACCATAGGTTTGCCCACCATGGTTTTCAAAACCTAGCACATCAAATTTGTGACCATCTAATTCCACATCTAAGTAAATATTACCAATACATCTATCATTTTTTTGTGACTTTTCAGTGGCATAATCAAAAAAACCTAAGCCTTCAATTTTTTCACCATCAGCATTGACATAATACTTTCCAAAGAGCTGGTAGCCACCACAAATTAGTAAGAAAAAGCTATTATTATCAAGTGCCTTTTTCAAGCCTTCTTTTTTACTTAGTAAGTCTTTAGACAAGATATATTGCTCCTTGTCTGCACCACCACCCATAAAAATAAGGTTGTAAGAGGAATAGTCCTTTTCCTCACCAATCGAACAGGTGTCATAGATAAAATCGATACCACGCTGTTTACACCTATATTCTAAGGTTTTGATATTACCCTTGTCACCATATAAGTCCATGATATCGTGGTATAAGTGTAGTAATTTTAATTCCATATTCATAGTCCTTCTTTTTATGCTCTGCATATCCTTGCTAAGATCCGTTCGACTTCATTCGCTTCGCTCATTCCGCTCAGGATGACGGTGCTTATAAGTAGCGATGCGTGAACGCTACCGTAAATTAAAGTAACTTATAATAGCAGTGATTGCTATTAACCACTATTTCCTCATCAATAGTTCTCTAGTGCTAAATAATCCAGTGTAAGTAGAAATAATATACTTATCACCCTCTTCAGCTAACAATAAATCAACTGCCTTATCAACGTCTTTTTCAATGATAATATTTTTAGCAATTCCACTAAGTTTAAACCTAACACCAGCTTCAGCAGCTCTTTTACCCGTTAAAATTACAGCGCCTAAGTTATGGATATTCTCAAACTGGACATCCCAAATCCATGATGTATCCCTACCATCTTGGTCATTATCATTTAGTAAAAATACCAGTGCCTTTTCTTCACGGTTATGTTCAATGTACTTAATAATCTCATTACAACCCGTTGGATTTTTAACCAAGTTAAGTAAGATTTTCTTGCCTCGTACTTTGATTTCTTCCATTCTGCCAATACCAAGATTAAAGTTAGTAAAAACATCATCAATAAATTTAACATCAACCTTATTATTTAATAGCACAGCAGCCGCAGCAAGTAAATTATATAAATGATAGCTAGCATCAATATTATAGTGTAACTTTCTAAGCTTATGCTTATTCATTTTAACGACTTCACAACTGTTATCCTCTTTATTTATATTGCACAGTAAGTAGTCTGGCTTGCTTGTCTTAAATTGACAATTTGAGCAGGCAAACTTACCAATGTGGGAATACTGATAATACTCATAAGTAATTTCAGAATTACACAAAGGACAAAACTTGCCCTCTTTAACTTCATTATTTTCTTTGCTAGCAGAAGCTAGACGTTTCATACTATAAGTTTTAGCTTCTGCTTTTTGGCAGGTATAATAAAACCTTTTTACGTTAGGGTCGTTTTCATTCAAATATAAAGTTCCTGTAAAGTCTTTTAAAACATTTTCAATTTTGAGGATGATACTTTCCATTTCACCTGCTCTATCTAGCTGGTCTCTAAAAAAGTTAGTAATGACAATGTCTGTTGCTTTAATTTGAGGTAGGTATTTGGCAAGGGTCAGTTCATCCACTTCAATTACAGCAATTTCTGCATTTACCTTAAAATTTAAACTCGAATTTTTTATTAAAAGAGTAGAAATGCCGTATATTATATTGTCGCCTCTGGAATTTGAAATTGTCTTAAAACCTGCCTTTTCAAAACTCCTAGCTATTAAATTACTAGTAGAAGTCTTACCGTTGGTCCCTGTTACAAGCACTGTTACCTTGGGATATTTAAAGTGCTTTAAAATATTTTTAGAAAATTTTATAGCAATTTGCCCCGGGAACGAACCTGCCTTGCGCCCAAGCATAGTAAGTAATTTTATGAGAATCTTCCCGATTATCAGTGATATATATTTCATTTTTTCTCCAATTTTTAAATAATACGCTAATCTTAGCACTTCTATAATACCTTTATATGCAAAAAAACTCAATACTTAAGTACTGAGTTTTTTGTAATCAAACTATTTATTTAGTGAGATCTCTCGACTTCGGCTACGCCTACGCTCGAGATGACAAGAAGAACGCTACGCTCCACTCAGGATGACGGTACTCGGTCGTGGTAGCGTTTCTTCGCTCAGGATGACGGTACTCGGTTATGGTAGTGTTTCTTCACTTAGGATGACGGTTACATATTCTTCAATAAGTCTGCCAGCTCTGACTTACTAGCAGCACGTTTACCCGCTTCCTTATTTTCATTGATAACGTCAATTACTTCTTTTCTAACAACAGTAAAATCTCGTGGTGCATCAATGCCCAGTTTTACCCTGCCTTCTTTTGTTTCTAATATCTTAATTTCAATTTTATCATCAATTAGGATTGATTCACCTTTTTTGCGGCTTAAAACTAGCATAATACTAAGCCTCCCTTACTTTTTATTAAAAAGAGGGTGCTTATATGCCCAATCTTCTTCTAAAATAACTTGTAAGCCAATTCGTTTATTAGCGTTTATCACAATCGGTGATCTTAAATTTAAAGTGGTGTCCTTAATTCTGTTAGGCACAACGCATATTCCAAAAATTTCTAGGTCTTCAGCGCCTTCTATAGCAAGTTTTTTGACAATGTCTTCTTCTAATGAAAAATCATATTCTTCAACAAATAAAAACGGATCTGTTAGTACAAAAACTACGCTTTGATCCTTGGTAGACTGCAACCAAACAAAGGGAAAGTCCTTGCTTAATGTCCCCACAATTATAAACTCTTTTTCGTCTTCAAAACCAAAAATTCCATCTGGAAATGAAATAATTTCATCTTTTGTATATTCTATTTCACCAACGTAGTCTGTCACTATTTTCATAAGTCCTCCTATTAGCCCATTAAATCAACAACCGACATTTCTATGCTATTATGCTGTTCAACATAAATATCAACCTTGCTTTTTGTATACTGGATATTAGGCTTGGTAGGCTTGGTATCATTCACAAATTTAGCAGGCTTATAATTAATATCGACATTTCCTGGAATAACTTTAAATTCTGGTCTGCTTTGTGGAATAAAACCTAAATTCCATTCGTGAATAAATTGGTCAAAAGCATTATACGTAGCTTGGTCGGGAATAGGGTCTTGTGGGTTTTCAATAGCTGCCAGCTGATTACCATGGTCAACTGTTTTGCTAATGCCTTCCATTACTTTTTGCTTACTAAAAGACACCGTATCTTCCAGCATAGCTGAATTGCCCTTTAAGCCAACCTCTTCAAAACACTTAGTTTGGTCTATTTCAACCTTAACGTGTTCAGTATGCATTTCAAAACTGGAAGGTTCGGTATGGGTATCCAGCGTAATAGGGTCACCTTGGTCTATTTTTAGTTCAGAAGGGGTAGTTTTCATACTTAGTTTTAGTGGCGTAGTCTTTAACTGAACCATAGGCAAACGCATGTTCATGCTACTCATACTTTACTCCTAAATTTTATTCTCTTTTTTTTCTAGTAAAACCATTGCTATCTAATAAAGTCAACTAAAGATGGTTGAATTATTCTTGACCCCATTGATAAGGAAGCTTTATAAACATTTTCAAAGTTTTTAAGCTGAATAATAGTTTCTGCCATGTCAATATCTTCCACCTTGCTCAAAGCTTCTGTAAAAGACAAAGTGTTATCCTTGGTTCTTTCCACGGCAAGTTCCATTCTGTTAGTTTTAGCTCCAATATCAGCTCTGACCGCTAAAATACGATTAAAATGCACGTCAATATCGGCTAAGAATTTATTAATACCATCTTGGTCATAGTCTTCAAGAGCCGAAATAAAGCGGTCAATATCCCTAATTAAGGTGCTTTCATTTGATACCACTGGCTCTACCCTAATTTCTGGAATTACACCATCTGGCGTTGTGACAGTTTCAAAAGCAAGATGCTGTTTTGGGCTTGTCCCAACCACAGAAACCTTAACAGTATCTTCACCTATTGTTTTATTAATAGCATCTTGTAAAGCGCCTTTATAGCCATCAACATCAACAAAGGTAGCTTCTTTATCAATATTAATTTTATGCCTTTCCCCATTATAGATTACAAAAATTGGTGTTGACTTTAATTTTGCCTCATTTGCTTTGACAAAGTCATCATTAAAAGTGAATTTATCATAGACTAATTTAGCCGTTTTTGCAGTTTCACCAGGTTCAAATTCAGCTGTATATTCTGGTGGCATATAGTCAGGGTCAGTAGGGTCTTTAGCTGTAATAGCAAAATCTATTTTATGAACAAGTGATGTTGTGCCAGCCTTATCATATTCTTTATGTTTAACAACTAATTCACCATTCTGATTAAAGAAAATATCTGCTACTTGTGATAATTTTTTACCAGAACCATTATCAGCATTCCTAATTTTATCTAAGACTTTTTCAGGCTTTAATCTAAAACCATGACCAATTAGTTCTGAAGTATCAACGGTAAAAGTATCTGAAGTAGTTGTAGTAGCCCCACCAGTCGGAGTTTCTTCGGTGCTAACTGTAAAAGTTAATACTGAACTACGGTAGTCAGAACCCTTACCATCTAAAGTGAACTTACCAACTAGTTGCGCCTTTTTAGCACTAATGCCAGTATCAGTATCAGAAAATTTCATAATGCTAGATTGACTAGAAATATCCGTGTTACTTCGTTTTGAACTTAGCTTGACAGCATGCTTTTCTTTAGCTGGTAAAGACTTAATTTCTATCTTTTTGTTGTCATAGCCTTTGGCAGTTAAAGTTAGTTTAGGATGATCTGGATCTGTGGTATCATAATTAACATTTATAAGACCTTTATGCTCAACGTTTGGCACTACACTTGCATCTGTCCAATCGCCTAGGTATTCACCTGCTGTGTTTTGAACTTTGCTTATTGCCTCTTCATCTGTCAGGTCTGTAACTTCAAAAGTTTTACCATCGACTTCAATAATCAGTGGTTTGTTAGGAGCGGTATTACCAATGGTATTGTTTGTTAAATCGGCTTCTAACTTATTTTGCTTAAGTAGCTTAGCCCTAATAACTAAGTTATCATGCTCATCAAAATATACATCAGCCACATCTTCCAGTTTTGTGATGGTGTTTGGTGGATTAGGATCTTGATATTCTGCCTTTCTATACCTTTGGATAATTAAGGCTTTATCAATTGGTGTTTTAGTACCATCCAGTAATCTTTCATCTACATTGTATTCTTTACCACCCAAAATAATATTTAAATTATCATTAGTATAATCTTTTTCAGGGTCAAATCTACCCTGTAGAACACCCACTCCTTCTTCAAAGTCAGCCCCACTTGAATCAGTTAGCATAGAACCGAATATATTTACAACATGGTCAAGCGGTATGTCTTCACCATAATCATAACCTTCATGCTTCCATATTAACTTTGGTTTAAAAACATTACTTTCTATTTTATATGAATAGTTGATAGCTTCCTCATCTGGTTTTAATGGGTCAGGCTTACTTTTTATTTGAATATCTCCCGTATCCGAAAAACTTATATCAACTACATCTTTCAATAAATTACCATCACTATTCCTAGCATTTTCAAAAGCAGTTCTAATATCAGCTTCTTGAATTGGTAGCGCAACTGTACCGTTAAAAGAACTTGAACTTGTATTTACAACATATTTTTTTCCCTGCACTGAAACAGAAATAGTCTTGCTTCTATTATCTACAGTTCTATTAAATTTCTTATCAAGTACTTCTACTTGCATATTGTTTTTATACTTAGTTTTATTTTCAATTGTCAGTTGACCATTTTTATAGCTGATATTTGTAAGTTCTGAAAGTTTTTTACCATTAAACGTGGCATTTTTAAACGCTTCTACTATAGCATTTTCTGATAAGGCAGTTGTTGTACCATCCAGCGTGCTGGTATCAACTTTAAAAAACTCCTCACCCATTCTGATAGTAATATCTTTATCTGTATAGTCTAAATCATTTTTAAATTCGCCCCGTAAAGCATAAGTAAAGGGCTTATTTCTTAGTCTAAAGACAGCTTCACCAGCCTGTTTAGCTTCAATAGCCAAGGTATCTTGCGTTGCTGGAGTTGTACCAGTATGACTAAGAGACATCTCAACTGCCCCACTTTTTAAACTCTTAATTACTAGCTTATTGTTATCATAACTTACTTCAGCAAATTCAGATAACTTTTTGCCACCAGCTGTGCCAGCTTCTCTAAATGCATCAAGAACTTTTTCTTTACTTAAAGGACTAACTAACATAGTTTCATCAACATCAAAAGTATTACTTCCTATTGTGACCTCAATAGTGCCATTGCTATAGTCTTTACTAAGGTCAAGTGTTCCCTCTAGTCTATGTCTTGCTGTGCCAATTTCTAGCTCCTCTTCACCCACATTAAGACCAGAGTGCTCAAAAGTCATATCAACTCTACCACGTTTTTTACTGGTAATTATCAGGTTGTCTTGTTCAAAACCAATGTCTGCAATATCAGATAACTTTTGCTTACCATATTTTGCTTCCTTGAAGACTCTAATAATATCCTCTTTTGTTAGAGGCTTTGCTATGCTACCCTCTAACTTTGAATTATCAACAACAAATCTTTTACCATCTACATTTATTGTCATTGTTCCATTTTGATAATCTTTTTCAAAGTCAAACTGACCCTCTAGCCTAAACCTAACGTTATCAAAATCTTCGTAGTCATTTTTAACCACACCAAAAATCTCTAAGCCGTTTGTTGTAACCTGAATTTGTTCTGCCGAACCTACTGCATAGCGAATTTTTTGTGGTCTAGCAACGTCTCTATCTGTGATATCAACATTATAAGTAACTACTTCTTTACCATTAACCATTTCTGTTTTTAAAAGTGGTTTATCATTTTGATAACCAGAAAAAACGTATTTACCTGCATAATTAAAATTACCAGCGGCTACAATATGCTTTCTGAGCTCCATGACTTCGGCTTTAATTTTCTGCAATTCTTCTGGCGAATTTGTTGCGGTATTAGCAGCCTGTACAGCTAAATCTCTGGTTCTACCCACTGCACTACTTAGGTCAACTATGGCACTTTCCGTAACCTGATACCAACTTAAGACATCTCTTATATTGGTACTATATTGGTCTAGTTCACTTAAATCAGACTTGAATTTTAGAATTTTTGATATGCCAATAGCATCATCTGATGGTCTGTGAATTCGCTTACCATCTGAACCTTGCTTTTGTAATTGTGACATAGCAAACATATTTTTATTTAAATTATGCAAGAGCATATTTGACATCATGTTGTTGGTAATTCTCATATTATTCTCCTTGTTGAGATCTCTCGACTACGCTCGAGATGACAAAAAGCTACGGTCGAGATAACAAAAATTATTTATCTACCTACTAGACCAAGTCTGTTAATAACAGTATCAAGTAGTTCATCCATGGTTGTTAACATTCTAGCGTTTGCGTTATAGGCATGCTGGAATTTAATCATGTCACTAACTTCTTCATCAAAGGAAACGCCCATCACAGACTGTCTTCTATTCTCTATCTCTACTATCAAAAAGCCTTCGTTCTTTTCCATTCTAGCAGCTTCTTGACCATCTACACCTAGGTTAGAAATTAAACTCTTAACGTAGTCATCCGAACTACCCCATTCAAAAACTTGTTTATTATAACGCATATCGTTCATTTTTAAAGCATTATGTCCATTACCTGGCTTACCTTGACCAGATTCTGAGGCAGCAAATTTTGTAATATCTAGGTCTAAATCTTTTGATAACTTCAGCTGGTCAGCTGGCACCCTATCAACCAAATAGTATTTATTATCCAAAAACTTAACTGATTTGTTGGCATTATCTGGGTTATTATATAAAATTTCTCTGATATTCTTGGCTATTATTAAATCATTTTTTTCTTTCTTAAAATCTTCACTAGTGCCCTCTAAAACTTGAACAGTTAAATCTAGTGGTTTACCACCATTCAAACCTTTTTCCAGCAGATATTCTTTATAATCTTGCGAAGTCATACCATTTTTAGTAAAGAACATCACACCCTTATTTCCTTGCAAATCAAAGCCTTCGCCGTGGATTCTGTTTAATTCACTAGACATTCTATCCACATAATGATTTAGCTTATCCATATAATATGGAATCCCTTTTTTATCACCATCAATACCATCGCGCATGTCAAGTAAGCCTTTTAATCTACCAGAAAATATATTGACATCACCGCCTTTTTCCCAAGATATATCACATAACTTCTCAACATCATCAGGGTTTTGCTTTTCTTTTCTATCAACAACTTGAAGTTGTTCCAGTTCATAATGTGAAACAAGTGGCTTACCACCCAATATTACGTGAAAATGCCTTTGATGGTCTTCAAAATACTGTACATTAACTAACTCAGAAAGTTTATCAATCACCAAATTACGCTGGTCTCTTAGGTCGTTAGAAGTAGCACCACTTAATTCAGTTAAAAAGATACTTTTATTAAGGTCTCTAATCTGTTCAGCATAACCATTCACTTCAGATACCGTTGTCCTAACTTCAAAATCTAACTGTTCTTGTAATTGCCCTAATTTTGCATATATATCGCCCACGCTTTCCGTATAGGCAATTGATCTTTGACGAACTAAAGCTCTGGTAGTAAGCGATTCAGGATTTTTAGCTAGTTCATGCATAGCCGCAAAAAAATCATTGACAACTGTTGTAAAACCCGTATTGGTTGGCTCATTAAAAATGTCTTCTATGTTTTGGAGCATTTCTGAACGAGCTTTCCAGTCGCCTTCCTTACCCTTTTCAAAACGTATTTTTTTATCATAAAACTCATCTCTAATCTGGATAACTGATTCCGAATCTACCCCTCTACCTAAAGTTCCTTGTAAACCTGGCAAAACATCAGGCCACTCTGCCTTGGTATCAAGCCTCTGCCTTGAATAACCTGGTGTATTGGCGTTAGCTAAGTTATGTGACACAACCTGCAAAGACCTTTGGCTAACAAAAAGCCCTGTTTTAGCTATATTTAATCCAAAAAATGAAGAACCCATTGTTTTATCCTCTCTATCTAATTATTTATAAAGTTTGTAAGTTTACTATCCTAAATTTTAACGTCGAATATACTCTTATCAACTTGAATTGTCTTATCTCTAGCATCTTCTGCATAGCCTGCTTCGTCTTCTGTAAGGCTTCTGGCAAGTTCCATAGTGTAATTAATATATTCTATTGACTGTTCTAAAAGTTTTGTGTTTAAATCATTTACTTCTAAAATATTATTTATTACACCCGCCAAAGTATTACTCTTCTCTTTTAGTTGCACTTTTTCCTCTGCATCTAGGTATTCCATAATTTCATCAATAGTGTCAATTTTGGGAATATTCCTAAATTTACAAAAACCATCGATTACCTGAGCTCTTAAGTCTTCCAAGTTTACGATGGTCTTTACAAATCCTTGTTCTTTTTTGGTGATG
>PDWI01005043.1_pt1 | contig 19688 bp, 19 predicted proteins | sample 1430891 | NCBI WGS metagenome assembly PDWI01 (sample SAMN01162508, study PRJNA174530) | Oral metagenome, whole genome shotgun sequencing project. | biome: Marine environment; feature: Marine mammal; material: Swab sample of the gingival sulcus; isolation source: swab sample of gingival sulcus...
ATCGCATCGACACAGCCTGCCATGTCGGTTACACCCGCTTTAATCATATCTTGCTCAGACAGATAAATAAAATCAATTTTATTATTACTCATTAGTCACTCCGTTGTTAATGGAAAAATAAACGTTAAGTAAACTCAATGCAGAAGCTGTAAGGTATTTGATTTTATAGAAATAAGAATAAATTACTTGCGCCGGTAATAAACTTTCTCTTGGCTACCACTTTAAGTAATTCATCTACAAATCCCCTTGATTAGTTTACCAACACTGCTTATATTGATATTTTAAATAAATCATATCACAAAATAAACAAATTTACTAATATATTAGCTTATTTGTCATTAATCCGAAACAAACATCAACTCGACGGGAGCGTTTACCAGCCTGCTTATGCCTTTCAGCGACAGCCCTTTGCCGATTTTGGGATATATTGGGTAACAATAGGAGTCAGGTTGTTTTTACGGGGCAATCGGGCCATTTTCACGAAGGTTGCGAGAAAAATAAAATCTGCTACACTGGGCGGCGTTTTTTTAAAGTATTACGCATTAATTATTAAACGCAGGTAGCCATGATGAAAAAAATATTCCATTTGCTGTTATTGATGACTCTCACGTTAACCTTATCAGGTTGTATCTCATTGTTCTAATACCCTCTGAAAAACCATGTCTCAGCACTGCTGATGCGGTGTTCGGCTGACATTTGACGACAAGATGAGCCCGGGACAATCTTTTTGAGAACCTGCCACTTTATGGTAGAATTGGGGGGTTGTAACGTCACGGTGCACCCGCTGCAACAGTGGGTGTCGTCTGTGTTTTTTTAACAATCAATTATTTTCTCAAATCGTTTATAAGAGGACAGAATATGAACATTCACGAGTACCAAGCGAAAGAACTCTTTCGTGACTACGGCGTACCCACGCCGCGCGGCATTACCGCCACCACCGTTGAAGAGGCGGTTGCAGCCAGCAAAGAATTAGCCGGAGACATCGCTGTCGTTAAAGCCCAGGTCCATGCCGGTGGACGCGGTAAAGCCGGCGGGGTCAAAGTTGCCAAATCATTGGATGAAGTCAAACAATATGCCAACGAGATGTTGGGTAACACCCTGACTACTTTCCAATCCGGTGGTGTGGCACTGCCCATTCACACCGTCCTTATTGAAGAAGGCTTAAATATCGTCGATGAATTGTATCTGTCCGCTTTGGTTGACCGTGAAACCCAATCCATTACCTTTATCGGCTCATCGGAAGGCGGAATGGATATTGAAGAAGTTGCTGAAAAAACACCGGAAAAAATTATTACCGTGCGTGTTGACCCTGCTTCGGGGTTTCAGCCTTACGTTGGCCGTCGTATGGGTTTTGCCATGGGACTGGATAAAAAACAAACCTCACAGCTCGTTAAAGTGATGAACGGCTTATACAATCTGTTTTTGGCCAAAGATTTTTCTTTAATCGAAATCAACCCGTTAATTGTTACGCAAGAAGGCAACTTGCTGGCACTGGACGGCAAAGTCGGTATTGATGAAAATGCCTTATACCGCCACCCGAAAATTTCCGGTATGCGCGATTTGACCCAAGAAGACGCCCGCGAATCCGAAGCGGCAGAACACGAATTAAACTACGTCGCTTTAGACGGTGATATCGGCTGTATGGTCAATGGTGCCGGCCTGGCCATGGCGACTATGGATATCGTTAAATTACACGGCGGCAACCCGGCAAACTTTTTGGATGTCGGTGGCGGAGCAACAGCGGAACGGGTGACTCAAGCCTTTAAGTTGATTTTGTCTTCCGATAAAGTCAAAGCCATTTTCGTCAATATTTTCGGTGGCATTGTGCGTTGTGATTTGATTGCCGAGGGTGTTATCGCCGCGGCTAAAGAAGTCGGTTTAAGCGTTCCCGTCGTCGTGCGTTTACAAGGTACTAATGTTGACAAGGGGCGTCAAATGATTCAGCAATCAGGCCTGAATATTGCGGCGGAAGAAAACTTAACCGAAGCGGCAAAAAAAGTCGTTGCCGCGGCACAAGGTCAGTAGGAGGATAACAACATGAGTATTTATATTAATAAAGACACCAAAGTCATTGTTCAGGGTTTTACCGGTTCTCAAGGAACTTTCCATGCCGAGCAGTGTATCGCTTACGGCACACAGATTGTCGGTGGTGTTACTCCCGGTAAAGGCGGACAATCGCATTTAGAGACCGTTTGCCGCCGATGCCATTTTGGAGGCCGCCGATGCCGGTATTGAGCTTATTGCCTGTATTACCGAGGGCATTCCTGTGTTGGATATGATGAAAGTCAAAGCCGCTTTGCGTGGCTCTAACGTACGCTTGGTCGGCCCCAACTGTCCCGGTGTTATCACCCCGGATGAATGTAAAATCGGTATTATGCCGGGGCATATTCACCAAAAAGGCTCGGTGGGTATTGTTTCCCGTTCGGGCACCCTGACTTATGAGGCGGTGCATCAAACCACCGGTATTGGCCTGGGACAATCAACCTGTGTCGGTATTGGCGGTGATCCAATCAACGGCACCAACTTTATTGATGTCCTGGGAGCTTTTGAAAAAGACAGTGAAACCCAATCCATCATTATGGTGGGTGAAATCGGTGGTAGTGCCGAAGAGGAAGCGGCGGAGTTTATCCAATCCAATGTCAGCAAACCGGTCGTTGCCTACATCGCCGGGGTGACCGCCCCGCCGGGCAAACGGATGGGACATGCCGGGGCGATTATCGCCGGTGGCAAAGGGACTGCCGATGATAAATTCAAAGCCCTTGAGGCAGCCGGTGTGCGTACCGTTCGTTCCCCTGCCGATTTGGGTACTGCGATTAAGGAAGAGAGCAAATAAACCATTCTTCACCGGGTTATTTTTCACCATCCCGCTATGCTTTGGCAGAGCGGGATTTTTTTGTCTTTTTTAGTGATCAACGGTTTCCTATATGTACCGGAGTTGCTACAATAACGCTCTTAGTAAAATGACAACATAATAAAAACGATGCGTAGCCAACAAATTAGACAAACTTTTTTAGACTTTTTCCGTGATAAAGGGCACGAAATTGTTTCCAGCTCACCGCTGGTACCTGCTAACGATAAAACCTTATTATTTACCAATGCCGGTATGGTGCAATTTAAAGAGGTCTTTCTGGGACTGGAAAAACGCCCCTACTCGCGGGCGGTCACCTCGCAAAAATGCGTACGAGCGGGTGGTAAACATAATGATTTGGAAAATGTCGGTTATACCGCCAGACACCACACCTTTTTTGAAATGCTGGGCAATTTTTCCTTTGGTGATTACTTTAAGGAAGACGCAATCCGCTATGCCTGGGAACTGATTACCGAAAAATTTGGCCTGCCCGCTGACAAATTATGGGTGACGGTGTTCGAAGACGATGATGAAGCCTATGAGATTTGGGCCAAGCAAATCGGTGTGCCGCAAGACCGTATCTCACGCATCGGGGCAAAAGACAACTTTTGGCAAATGGGTGATACCGGGCCGTGCGGGCCGTGTACAGAGATTTTTTACGACCACGGCGAACATATTTGGGGCGGCCCGCCAGGCACCCCGGAAGAAGACGGCGACCGTTTTATCGAAATTTGGAATTTGGTCTTTATGCAGTATGACCGTCAACCGGACGGTGAATTAATCCCACTGCCAAAACCCTCGGTAGATACCGGTATGGGTTTGGAGCGTATTGCCGCCATTTTACAGGGTGTGCATTCCAATTATGAAATTGATGTATTTGTCGCCCTGATTGAGGCGGCAGGCAAACTTACCCACACTGAGGATTTAGCCAACAATTCGCTGAAAGTGCTTGCCGACCATATCCGTTCAGTGGTGTTTTTATTGGCAGACGGGGTGATTCCGTCCAATGAGGGGCGCGGCTATGTGTTACGGCGTATTATTCGCCGTGCCGTACGACACGGTTATAATCTGGGGCAAAAACAACCGTTTTTCTATCGTTTGGTTGATACTTTGGTGGCTGAAATGGGGGCAGCCTACCCGGAAATTAAAGACAACCAACTACGTTTGGAAGAACAAATTCGCCGCGAAGAAGAGCGTTTTCATCGCACCATCGAAGACGGTATGAATGTGCTGGAAGCGGATTTAGCTAACTTACAAGGCGACACCATTGCCGGTGACACCTTATTCAAACTTTATGATACCTACGGTTTTCCGGTGGATTTAACCGCTGATATTGCCCGCGAACGGGGGCTGAATGTCGATTTGGACGGCTATGAAGCGGCTATGCAACGCCAAGTGGAAAAATCGCAAGCCGGCGGGGCGTTTAAGGGCGGCACTTTACTGAAGACGCAAGCTACGACGGAATTTTTAGGCTATGATCACGTTGAGGCCAAGGCGACTATCAGCGAAATTTTTATTGGTGCAGAAAAAGTCAATGAACTCGACCAAGGCGACGCCGTGATTATCCTTGACCGCACCCCGTTTTATGCTGAATCAGGCGGACAAATCGGTGATATCGGCAGCATAAAAACTGATCATGCTACCTTTGTTGTCACCGACACACAAAAGCAGGGCAATGCCTTTTTACATATCGGTTATTTACAAAGTGGCGTGCTTGATACGGGACAGGCCGTCATTGCCAGCATTGACAGCGAACGCCGCCGGTCCATTAAACGCAACCATTCGGCAACGCATTTATTGCATGCGGCACTGCGTCGTGTGTTGGGTAAACACGTTGAGCAAAAGGGTTCACTGGTCACGGATGAACGCTTACGTTTCGATTTTTCCAGCGATGCGGCAGTCAGCCGGGAACAATTGGATGAAATCGAGCATCTGGCTAATGCCGATATTTTGGCCAATTACCCCGTGCAAGCCGAACTCATGAGCCAGAAACAAGCCAAAGCCAAAGGCGCAATGGCCTTATTTGGGGAAAAATACGGCGATGTGGTACGAGTGTTGACAATGGGCCCCCATTCCATTGAGCTTTGTGGCGGCACGCACGTCAGCCGCACCGGAGACATCGGGCAAGTGATTATTAGTGCTGAAAGCGGGGTTGCCGCCGGTATCCGCCGCCTTGAGGCTGTCACCGGTTGGGGAGCGATAGCCTACCGCAAAGACAAACAGCAACAGCTGGATGATGTATTAGTACGCTTAAAAGCCACACCCGCCAATGTGGAGAATAAAATCACCCAGTTATTGGCAGCACAGAAAGATTTGCAAAAACAGATTAAAACCCTGAAACAACGGGCTTTATCCGGTGACGATAAGCGTTTTGGTTCGGTGCGTGCAGTAGCAGGCTTTAAAGTGCTAACCGCCGAGGTAAAAGATTTTTCCGCCAATGATTTACGAGACCTTGCCGACCAACAACGGGATAAGCAAAAAGCGGATTTAGTTGTTTTAGCCACCGTTGCAGACGGCAAAGTCAAACTGGTTGCCAGCGTGGCCAAATCCGCCACCGATAAGTTACACGCCGGTAAAATTATCAGGCAAGTCGCCCAAGTGGTCGGCGGCAAAGGCGGCGGCCGCCCCGATTTTGCCCAGGCCGGTGGTACACAAACGGATAAAATCAATGAAGCCTTGGCAAGCGTCGATCGGCTGCTGTTATAGCGCCCCTCTATGAACCGTAAAACGCTTCAATGTCCTTAATACATATGTGATAGAGACGCATTCAATGCGTCTCTTAAAACCGCGCCGATTAATACACGCTTTTCACCGTGTAAGTCAGTGCCGTTTCTCCTTTTGGCGGCACCGAAACTTGCCAAACATTTTGTCTGCTGTTTATTTTATCGGAAGGCAGTGACTGCTTAACAATTTCCCAATCCCCGTAGAAAATGTCTTTATATTCAACCAACGCCTCAGTCTCTTTGGCGTTTTTAAATAACACCTCGTAAGTAGCGGTCACTTCTTCTTTACGGGTGGTTTTCACTGCATTTTCTATGGCAATATGCTGTTGGTGAAAATTGGTCTGTTTGCGTTTAACCGTCACATCAAACGATTCCCCTAACTTTAAGGTAATCTTTTCGTTTTCCGGGGTATGTTTAATACGATCCTCACCAATAAATTGCATATTGCCCTGTTTGTCATTGAGATAACCCCGCACGATACCCGCCGGTATCGGCAGCCCCAGACGATTGGCTTTTTTATTCTCAATAACAATATTGGCATTGACTGTTTGCTCCTGGTATTCGGCATCATCACCCCACCAACGCCAACCGTAATTGTCTTTGGCAACCACAACCAATTGCTTTTTATACGGCACATTCGTCGCTTCCAATAAAGACACTTGTTTTTGTTGTTTATTTTTAATGGTGGTCGGTAAAGCCAAACTGTAAAGGTGGTACTCAAACAATGATTCTTCCTGCATTGCCGGAGCAGCATTGGCTCCGTAAACCGCAACTTTTCTTTTTACCATGGAAAGATCTTCTAACGGCATAGGGTGGCTGGCCCGATGAATATCACCGGCAACCAATTGTAATTTGGCATTTTGATAGCTGGTACCGCTGTCATTTATCAGTGTTACCCAGCCTTTTAAATTCAGGGTGTTGTCATCAACCAAATTGGCAACATAATCGGCTTTCCAATTCAAATTACCGGATAGATAACTGAGCTCAAGCTGCTGTTCTTTTGTCCCCTGATTATCCAGTCGCATCGTTAGCGTCGGCTTATCCCGCAAATTTTTGGGGATATTGTCATAAACAATAGACATATTATCATTCAATTGAAGAATTTTATCGTCTATTTTCAACATAACGCCATCGTTATCAGCCAGCACTTTGGCAACCGCCTTACTTACCTCACCGGTGGCCGGGTTGGTTGTCACCACCGTCACGGTTTTTCCCACGTATTTTTTTAACAAAGCACCGGGACTCAGCAAATCATATTCAAAATTTTGCTCCAACAGCACTACCTTATCGCCCTTTAAAATAGCCGTCTCGGCTTGAATGGAAGCACTGACATCTTTAAACGCCAAATCATTCACCCCCGGGGGTAATTGCACCTTACGGGTATCTTTAATCAGAGCAACATTGCTATTGTAAATGGTCACATTTAAATTGCTTTGCTCACTTGCCGTGCTGATTAATTCATCCGCGTTAACAGCGGTCATTGCCAGCGTCGCCAGCGTGGCAGTAATGCCGGCAGTGATACGTTTTTTGTTGTCAATCATCATCAAAATCCTCTTAAATATTACTTTTAACTCGCCTTACGGTACAACAAAATCGGAAAAATAGCGTAGCAATTTTATTAAAATTACCGTGTTTTTATTGTACTTAGTTTTTTCTCCGGGAACTTAAGTGACTAGGCAGTGTAGTCACGAGGTGTTATTTTTTGCGATAGGTAGGCGGTTATCAGACAAGGCAAAGCGTGCAGAGAATAGTTATTCATCTTGTCAAGCGCTTTAATGCCGTATGCTGACCGCCTGGCCTCGCCCTTCGGGTCGGGGCAGAATGTTTCCCTCTCGGCGTTGTAAATGCTTGACATTACTGGTAGTGCCTTACGCCTTACGCCTTGACAGGAAAACATGCTGCACACCGACAAAAAACAATATCTCGTGACTACACTATCTAAGTGATTAGCAAAATCATCAGAAAATGGCGGGAAAACACGACCTAGCCCTTGTTTTTTGTAAAATACATCGCATTTATCGGGTAATGCTAGTGACAGAGAGAAAAAATCGTGGCAAAATAGCCACAATTTTTTTACAATGGTGCGAGAGTTTACGTTTTTATTTTAAACAGAGGAAAAAACAAATGAGTAATATTGAAGAACGCGTTAAAAAAGTTATCGCAGAACGTTTAAGCGTTGATGAAGGCGAAATCAAGAATGAGTCACACTTTATTGATGATTTGGGTGCCGATTCACTGGATTTGGTCGAATTGGTGATGGACTTGGAAACTGAGTTCGACATTACTATCGAAGACGAGCAAGCGGAAAAAATCACTTCCGTTCAGTCTGCTATTGACCAAATTGAAGCAAATATCGGCTAAATTACCGCTGTTTTACCAATAGGTCGATAAAACGCGTGCAAGCAGGCTAGTTTTTCTGGTCTGCTTGTATTTTGTTGTCCGATGAATATTGCCATGTGTACTGAGGGTAGGTGAATGAGAAAACGTGTTGTCATTACGGGTATGGGAGCGGTTACACCGCTGGCCAATAATGTGAAGGAAACTTGGCAGGGCTTATTAGCAGGCCAAAGCGGTATTGCGACTATTGCCGCCTATGATGCCAGTGCGTTACCGGTACGCTTTTGCGGTGAGGTAAAAAATTTCAGTACCGACGGTGTCCTTGAACCGAAAGAGGCCCGTAAAATCGACCCGTTTATTCAATATGCCATAGTGGCGGCAGATGAAGCCATTCGTGATGCCGGTATCCGTATTGACGACAGCAACAGTGAGCGCACCGGTATTATTGTCGGTGCCGGTATCGGCGGACTGCCCGGCATTACCGAGGGACACAAAACCTTTTTAGAACGTGGCCCCCGCCGAGTGACACCGTTTTATGTGCCACGCAGCATCATCAATATGGCTGCCGGGCATATTTCCATGCACTTCGGTATCAAGGGCCCCAGCCTTGCCACTGTTACCGCCTGTACTTCAGGCACACACAGCATCGGGCAAGCTGCCCGTATGATTCAATACGGTGATGCCGATGTGATGATTGCCGGCGGTACGGAAATGGCATCTTGTGCTATGGGCATTGCCGGCTTCGCCGCCGCCAAGGCCCTTTCCACCCATAACGACAACCCCGCTGCCGCCAGCCGCCCGTGGGATAAAGACCGCGACGGCTTTGTTTTATCCGATGCCGCAGGCATTGTCGTTTTGGAGGAGCTGGAAGCCGCCAAAGCCCGCGGGGCCGATATTTATGCCGAAATTATCGGCTTTGGTATGAGCAGTGATGCTTATCATATTACCATGCCGCCCGAAAATGGCGACGGCGCCTACCGCGCCATGCAAAATGCCGTTGCCGACGCCGGCATTGACGCCATACAACTGGATTATATTAACGCCCACGGCACATCAACTCCGCTTGGGGACAGGGCCGAATTTACCGCCGTTAAACGCCTGTTAAATCATCGGTTAGATAACATCAAAATGAGCTCCAGCAAATCCATGACCGGGCATGCTTTGGGGGCTGCCGGTGCCATTGAAACCATTTTTACCGCCCTCGCCGTGCAAAATAATATTGCCCCGCCGACGATTAATCTGGATAACCCGGAAGCCGAATTTACCGAAATGGATTTAATCCCGCACACGGCCAAGACCTTTGATATTCACTATGCACTGTCCAATTCCTTTGGTTTTGGCGGCACCAATGGGTCGTTATTATTTAAGAAATATACCGGCTGATGCTTACACTGAATTGCTGAGAATAGCTAGCCGGCCATGAGCAATCTTAATGCTATAGAATTAAAAGCGTTTTTACCCGCAAAGCATTTTATGGCATCGAAGCAATGTTATACTGCTACGGGATTTAAAAAGGCTTCCGATACGGCCGGTACTGCTTACTTTCATTATGATAATGGATAGTTTTTTACTTCGGGATTTTTATAAAAAAGCCCTTGCTGAAAACCTGATGATGCACTTGTTGGTTGAAGCTATCTATACCTGGCATCAGAAGGCAGCATCGTCGGGAGTTGTCGAAAAGTACCGTGTTAAACCTTCTGAAATTAATAAACGACCATGGGGTGATCATGGGGTGACCATGGGGTATGCTGGATTTTGCCTTATCCGACCCCAGTGGTATGCTCTGGCGATTTGGCCAGAATATTGACGCATGAGTGCGCTTACCGATATCCGATAAATAATGCCTCAAAAAACGCTAAATCAATTTATCAACGTTTACCATCTGCATCGGCAGTTTCCCGAGACTTTCCCCTTTTTATTGGAATCGGTTGCTGAAAATACAAAAATCGGGCGTTACGATATATTATTGTATCGCCCGCAAGAAAAAATCACTCTGGATAGCCTATCAGACGCTGATTTTTTATCTCGTTTTGATAATTTGTGGCGACGGTACCAAGGCGATGAGGATAAAACAATTCCTACCGATATTCCTTTTCGCGGTGGTTGGTTTGTCTTTTTCGGTTATGAGCTGGCAGGACAAATCGAACCCACCTTATCGTTAACCGAACCACCCTACCCCACAGCCTACGCTGCTAAGTGCGGAGCGGCTATTGTGGTCGATAAGCTCACCCAACAAACGCATTTTGTTGCCGATTTATCCGAATCCGATGCTATGGCGGAAATGTCTGCCTATGTCGAACAACTAACCCCTGATAAAGGGGAATGTCATTTATCGGTGGTCATACGGGAAGACGACGAACAGCCGTTTATTGACGGTGTGGAAAAATCCCGGCAGTACATTATTGACGGCGATGTTTTTCAGGTCAATTTATCTCGGGCGTGGCAGTTTGACTTACCCGGTACCGATTGTAATACCGATAACGATCACTACCGGCATATCGCCACGCTTTATCATAAATTACGCCAAGAAAACCCTGCCCCCTTTGCAGCAAGTTGTCATCTGTCCTTTGATAATAACGGCGATACCGACAGCGTTTCCATTCTATCATCATCGCCCGAACGGTTAATTTCTATTCGTAACGGTCGTATTGAAACTCGCCCCATTGCCGGCACCCGCCCGCGTCATTCAAACAAAGACAAAGACGAGGCCTTTTCAAGCGAACTTATCGGACATTTCAAAGAGCGTGCCGAACATATAATGCTCATCGATTTAGAGCGCAATGACTTGGGACGAATTTGTACGGCAGGCACCGTCAAAGTCGATGAATTAATGACAGTGGAAAGTTATGCCCACGTCCATCATATTGTCAGCAATGTTATCGGTCAGATTCGTGGCGATATCAGTCCGGCCGATGCCATTCGCGCCGTTTTCCCCGGTGGCACGATTACCGGCTGCCCGAAAGTACGCTGTATGGAAATCATTCACGAACTTGAACAAACCTGTCGTGGCGTTTATACTGGTTCACTCGGTTACGTTAACCACAACGGTGATATGGACAGCAACATTCTTATTCGCACCTTCGCTTGCCACGGCGGTAAAGTTGAATTTAGGGCAGGTGCCGGTATTGTCTATGATTCCATTGCCCAACACGAATTAAAAGAAACCCGCAATAAAGCCAAAGGACTGTTAAAAGCATTGGGAAATAAAAATGTTACTATTTGATAAAACATTTATTTTTGGACAAGAAGAATTTCGTCACTCTCCCATTTCTTTACAACAAGATACATTGTATATGAAAACTCCACATACCATTCACGAAAATTCTACTAGCATTCATCCCGTTAGTGCCGATATGCTTTTATTTGATTATAACGACATACACCGTAAAGATTATAAATCAAAAAAATATTGTTTTTCGGGAAGTAAATTAGGCTACTACCGTAATGTACTTATGATTCAAGATGGGGAGTGGGAATTATTTAATATAATACAATTTGATTTGACAACCGAATATTATCAAGACGGCATTTATATCAACGTGGTAATATCCACTGGACGTGGCAACTATGTTTGTTGCAGTGCAGGGATAGAAGAAAAAAATAAACTTACCCCACTCATCAATGAATCACAAGACTTTTTTATTCCTCTTGAATACCTTACAATATTTTTTACAGCAGAACCACCTGTACTAGAAAAAATAAATAAAACTATAACTGCCTTAAAAAACTCAGACTTACCGATGTATCGCAATGAAAAATAATTTATCGTATAACAATCTAATCGCCTACAACATTATTATCATACTTTGTGTTGCTCTATCGGTACTTCACTTAACAAATGATAACTGGTTAAGTTTAGCCACCTATCTCATCTTTTTTATTACCACATTAATACTGACTAAAACAAAACGTCGTTGGCTGATTTTATCGGGATTATTAATCCTGCTTATCGGTGCAACGGTAGTACTTAATGCAGTTGCTTTTTCTTTATCAAAAGAAATGCCAACTGCAATGCAATCAATGCAAATGATGACAGCGGCAACCATTATCCAAAATCTTGTCTTGACCATTTATTTATTCGCTTGCTCGGTATTATTATGGCGAGAGAAACGATTAATCATTCGTGTTATCGGTTGGGGAATTTGTCTTTATTTTGCCATTCGGTTATTGCCTGCGACTTGGTTTACGTTGCAATTAATCGCTTCTTCGGTTGGATAAATGCCGCATAAACTCATTACTCAAAATCAATTTACCGATAGCCTAACACAATATGGCGATGGTGTTTTTGAAACAATGTTAGCGGTGGGCAATGACATTCATCATTGGGATTACCACTGGCAACGATTGGAAAAAAGCTGCCAGCGATTGCAAATTAGCGTGCCAGAATATGAAAAACTCTATCAACAATTACAAATTACGCTTACCGAGCAAAATAACACTTTTTCAGTCATAAAAATGATTATTGCTCGTGGCGATGGCTTGCGTGGGTATCGCAGCATTGAAAATCAGCCTTGTTATATTCAATTTAGTATTTCAGATTATCATTTTAATCCTAAAATATACCAAGGTTTAAATGTTCGAATTTGCCAAACGAGATTATCACACCAACCACTGCTCGCTGGAATGAAACATATTAATCGATTAGAGTATGTTATGGCACGGCGAGAAAGTGAAGACGGACAATTTGACGAAGGACTGCTTCTCAATTATGATAACCTTTTGATTGAGGGACTAACCAGCAACGTGTTTATCATTAAAAACCAACATATTTTCACACCGATATTGGACGGCTCTGGCGTTTGTGGCACGATGCGGGCTTATTTGCGCGATACTTTGCCATCGCTGGGTTATATGATAAAAGAAAAAGCCCTGTTGTTAGATGATATCGGCACGGCCGATGAAATTTTCCTGACCAATGCCACCGCCGGTATTATGCCTGTTTCTCGTATTGCCGGGATAAACAAAACTTTTCAACAAACTATAACGAATAGTATCCGCTATCAGGTAGGACACCCGTGTTCACAACAGTAGGCCGCTGGATTATGCGTCTTTTTTTGTCAGGCATTTTAGCCGTTATTGCTGTTGCTGTTTTTTTATTCATTGATTATAAAAGATTTTTATCGACTCCTATGGTTGTATCAGATAGCCCGAAAACCTTTACGGTACAATCCGGGGATACTATTTCGGTACTGGTGCGTTCCTTTGATAAAAACGGTTTCCCACTGGCAAGCAAATCGCCCTTTGCCAAAACATTGGGGAGCTATTATTTTCGTTATCTGGCTAAAAGCAGTCGTAAAGCCAACCAGCTGAAAATCGGCGAATATCAGTTGTATCAGGGGATGACACCACCGCAAGTGTTGGATACCCTGGTCAGCGGCAAGACCATTGTCTATTCGGTCAGATTTTTGGAGGGCTGGAATTTTAAGCAATTACGAACCGAATTACAAAACAATCCTCATATCGATCACACCTTGCTGTTTGTCCCCGATAGCGATATTATGGCAACGCTGCAATTAGGTGATGGTCAAACGGCTTATGAAGGACAGTTTTTCCCCGATACTTATCAATTCACCAAACACACCAAGGACAGTAAAATATTAAGGCGGGCTTATGCTTTAATGCAAAAAAATTTACACAAGGCGTGGCAGGCAAGAGATAAATCAATCAAATTAAAATCCCCGTATGAGCTGCTCATTTTAGCCTCCATTATTGAAAAAGAAACATCATTGGACAGTGAACGTCAGCAAATCTCCGGTGTTTTTCATCGCCGTTTGGCCAAAGGTATGCCGCTGCAAACCGACCCGTCGGTGATTTACGGTATGGGCGATCAGTATAACGGCACCATTTACCGCAGTGACTTAAAACGCAATACGCCGTACAATACTTATATCAACAAGGGGCTGCCACCCACACCGATTGCCTCACCGGGGCTGGCATCACTGCTGGCTGCCGGACAACCCGACAAAGGTCAGTCGCTGTATTTTGTTGCCAACGGCAGGGGTGGGCATACCTTCAGCAATACCTATCAACAACATTTGCAAGCCGTCAAAATTTATCGGCAGCAACTGAAACATGCAACCACAGGGAGCAGTCAATGACAGCCCGCGGCAGATTTATTACCTTTGACGGTATCGATGGTGCCGGCAAAACCACACAAATTCATTTACTCGCCGACAAATTGCGGCGGCAAGGCAAAAGTGTTTACCTGACCCGGGAACCGGGCGGCACGGCATTATCGGAAAAAATTCGGCAGCTGTTACTGGCGACGGAAAATACCATGTCCCCCGTCACCGAACTATTGCTGATGTTTGCCGCCCGAGCCGAACATATAGAAACCGTTATCCGTCCCAAAATTAAGGATGGCGACTGGGTGATTTGTTCACGTTTCAGCGATGCCACCATGGCCTATCAGGGCTATGCCCGCGGCGTGGATTTACAAAAAATTCAAGCCGTTGCCGAGGTCGTACACGGTGATTTCAACCCCGATTTAAGCCTGTTTTTGGATTTGCCGGCAGAAGTCGCGGCGCGACGCCGTCTTGAGCGCGGCGAAAGCAGCGACCGTTTTGAAGGCGAAAATATGGCGTTTATGAAAGCCGTCCGACAGGGGTATCTGAGCATTGCCCAAAACGAACCGACCCGCTGTAAAATTATCGATGCCAAACAAACCGTCGAACAGATGTCAGCAGCTATTTGGCAGGCGGTCAATAACCGATGACAAACAGCTACCCCTGGCATACGGCCTTACTCACTCATATAGAAAAACAGTTGGCGATGGGACGGCTACCGCACGCTGTACTCTTTCGGCATCGCCACGGCTATTTTGATGAAGCCTTGGGGCAAGCAATCAGCAAGCGACTGCTGTGTGACCAGCACAGTGGTAAAGATAACTGCAGACACTGCCATCTGATTGAGGAGAAAAACCACCCCAATCTGCTGTTTTTGGATGTTGTCAATGAAAAAATCGGCATTGACGCCGTGCGTGCTGTCGAGCAGCAAATGTGGCAAACTTCAATGTTTGATAAACCCAAGGTGGCTTACATCAGCGGCATGGATTTACTCAGTATTGCCGCCCAAAATGCCTTATTAAAGACCTTGGAAGAGCCGCCGCAGAATGCTTTTTTTATCTTATCGGTGGAAAATATTTCCCGTGTCTTACCGACCATTATCAGCCGTGTGCAATGCTTGCGTCACGGCCATATTGAACAACACGAGCTGCTGCACTGGTTGCAGCGCCAAGTCGGTAATAATGCCCCGACAGAAGCGGCAATCGCTAAAATTGCCCAATTAGCCGATAATGCACCCCAACCGACTTTGACACTATTGTCTTCTCCCAACGAAGTAAGCCGGCTGCTGCAAGAAAAAGAACAGTTCAGTGACTTTTTGCGGGGAAAAATAACCGCCAACACCCTGTTATCGGATGTTCACCATGACACCGCTGAAGCGGTATTGCGCCGATTTTGCCGTTATACCGAAAATATGATTCATTTTTTATTTGAAAAAACAGCAGCAAATACTGACAAAAGCGGAAGAAATCCGGTACAATACGCGACATGGAACGGTATGTCTTTACGCACCTTGTATCGTTTATATGATATACTGACGACGCATCGGCACTTGGTGTACACCAATGTCAATATGTCGATGCAATTAACCACACATTTAATAGATTGGCAAAATGACAGAAAAAGTTGAAGACAAAAAGAAAGATTATCGTCACTCTCTGGCTCAACGGGGGATAATACAGCTTGACATAACGGATAGCAGGATGTTGTACAACTGCTATATGCCTTTTGTCAAAGGTTGCGGTATCTTTTACCCGGAACTGTCGGGGCAAAAACTGGGTGATGAGGTGTTTTTATTATTGAAGCTCCCCGATACCGAAGAACAGTTTGCCACCGCCGCCAAGGTCGTTTGGAAAAATTCACCGCAGAAATTGGGAAGACGCATCCCCGGCCTCGGTTTACAGATTATGGGCAAAGATGCGGATAAAATTCGCGAAAGAATCACGCAATTACTCGGTAAACAAATTGATTCACCGATGCCAACGGCAACCATGTAACAATGTTTGTTGATTCCCATTGCCACCTGAATATGCTCGCTGAGCACAGCCAAACCCCCGTCAACATCGACGAAATTATGGCTGATGCCAAACGTAATCGTATTGAAAAAATGCTTTGTGTAGCCGTCAATACCAGCGATTGGCAGGCAATGAAGGCACTGTGCCAACCTTACCGTGATAAGGTGTCCTTAAGCGCAGGCATTCACCCCTGCTATATGGACGACCAAGATTTTACCGCTTTAACCCGACAGGCCAATGACCCCGACGTTGTTGCCATTGGTGAATCGGGTTTGGACTATTTTTATTGTCAAGACAAGGAAATCAAACAAAAGCAGCGGGAAAGTTTTGCCAAACATATTCACTTATCAGCTGAACTCAACAAGCCGCTGATTGTTCATACCCGTGATGCCAGAGAGGACACTATCGCCGTAATGCAGAGTGAAAACGCTGAACGAGGCACAGGCGTAATGCATTGCTTTACCGAAACCCTGGAAATGGCAAAAGCGGCATTAGATTTAGGATTTTATATTTCATTTTCGGGTATCATTACTTTTAAAAATGCCGAAGAAATTCGGGATGTTTGCCGATACGTGCCGCTGGATAGCATACTGATTGAAACCGATTCTCCTTATCTCGCTCCGGTACCTTACCGCGGTAAGATGAACCGCCCGTGTTATGTACAATACGTTGCCGAACAGGTGGCGGATATTAAAGATTTAAGCACCGAAGAAATCGCCAAAATCACCAGCGACAATTTTTATCGTCTGTTTACCAAAGCCGCCTAGAAAGCGCTGTTAGCCATTGTCAGCGACAATCAATTTGTTGTAGAATCAGCCTGACATAACGTTGTAACGCCCCTTGATTGCCGGCTAAGAACGTTTTAGCATTGCTGCCGATTTCCCGCAAGTCCTCACGCCGTGTCAATAACGTTTTTGCTTCGGTAAGAATAATGGCGTTATTATCAACCATTGCTTTGACCAAACTGTCAAAGTTAAAATAGTGCTCACCGATAAAACAGGGTACGGCAAACAAAGCAGCTTCCAACGGATTATGCCCGCCGTGCGGTACGAATGACCCGCCAATGACGGCAATGGCCGCCAACGAATAAAAATACAATAACTCGCCCAACGTATCAACCACTACCACTTGAACATTCGGCGCTAACGGCTTATCGACACATTGCGTATAATAAACGCCGTGATAACCGGCGGCCTGACACAATGCCATCACCTGCTCGCTACGTTCGGGGTGACGCGGGGCAATAATGATACGGTGTGTATCGGCATATTTACTCTGCCGGAAGGCCTTTAGGATGATTTCATCCTCGCCTTTATGGGTGCTGGCAGCCAAAACAAAGGGTTGATTGCCTAACAGTTGATGCAACCGTGCTTGTTTTTCGGGCAAATCATCCGGCGGAGCAAGGTCAAATTTAATATTACCCAACACGCTGGCTTTTGCGCCCAATTGCTGAAAACGTTGCTGTGACGCCTTATTTTGGCAGGCAACCTCGGTAAAACAAGTCAGCGTTTGCCGAGCAAATTTCCCCGTTTTGGCGTAACCTCGAAAAGATTTTTCCGATAAGCGGGCATTAATCAGCAAAGTCGGTACCGTTTGTTTTTTCAATAAAAACAAATAATTTGGCCAAATCTCGGTTTCCACAAAAACAGCGACGGCGGGTTGCACATGGCATATAAATCGCTTAGCTAACACCGGTGTATCAAACGGCAAATAGCAGTGTACTACCGTGTCACCCAGTTTTTCCTTCAGCATTGCCGAACCGGTTGGCGTGGTAGTGGTAACCAATAGTGGGGAATAGACTTTTTGCAATGCTTTGATGAGCGGCAATACCGCCAAAAACTCCCCGACAGACACCGTATGAATCCAAATAGGTTGTTCGGTTTTTGGTAATTGGCAGGCCAGGCGTTCGCCGAGACGCCGGCGATAGTCGGGGTTTTGACGACTTTTATACACCAAGCGCAAAAGGGCAAAAGGCAAACTGAGGGTAATAAGCACATTGTAAAACAAATGCGACAAACTGGTTTTCAACATAAAATCAAGGGGCAAACTTATCGTTGCAGGGTTATTTCCGCCATTAGGTTAGCATATTTACGGCAATAATCTAAAGTTTAATCTTTGAATACGGTATAATAAACTCTCAAAATAATCCAAAGTTAAGGCGTATTTTAGTGTGAGTATCTATATTATCGGTGATGTGCACGGTTGTTACGATGAATTGCTGGCGTTGCTGCAAAAAATTCGTTTTCATCTGGCACACGACAAGTTGGTTTTTGTCGGCGATTTGGTTAATCGTGGCCGTCATTCCGTTGATGTTTTGCGTTTTGTCAAAGGGTTAGGCGATTCGGCGCAAGTCGTTTTGGGCAATCACGATATTTCCTTGCTGGCTTATGCTGTGGGAGCTTATCACGGCCGTAAGAGCGATTTCCCGCAAATAGTACAAGCGGCTGACAGCGAAGCACTCCTTAACTGGCTGCGACAACAGCCGCTGTTAATTCACGACGAAACACTGGATATTGTTGTCACTCATGCCGGCATTCCCCCCCGTTGGTCACTGGCTAAAGCAGTGGTGCAGGCGCAAAAGGCGGAAAAAAAACTACGGGGGAAAAAATACCATAAATACCTTAAGGCCGCTTATAAAAAAGGAAACAATGCTTGGCAGAAAGATTTTAATAAATACGATAAATTTCGCTATCGCATTAACGGTTTTACCCGACTGCGTTACTGCGACGACCAGGGTGAACCCGATTTTGCAGATAAATGTCCCGTCGGCAAACAGGCGGATCATCTGGTGCCTTGGTTTGCAGCGAGAAAAGCACGGCAAGATGACCGGCAAACGCGGCTATTTTTCGGGCATTGGGCGGCGTTGGGGTATTACCAGACACCCCAGGTGATTTGCTTGGACAGTGGTTGCGTTTGGGGCGGTGAGTTGACAGCTGTCAAGGTGGAAAAAGACAGTATTCGCGCTTTCAACGTTGCGGCAGGATAAAAAATCCGCTTAAATTGTACAAAAGTATGAAAAAAGTATTTGACAGTACATAAGCCTTCATAGATAATACGCCACCTGATTGGAGGGGTTGGGGAGCGGTCAAACCCAACAGATTGTAAATCTGTCGCCTCGGCTTCGAAGGTTCGAATCCTTCCCCCTCCACCATTGCAAAATGGTAGAACGGAAATGGTAGAAACCTTTGCAAAAGGTCTGTGTTGGATTGTTTGCAAAGGTTTTTTAATAAGTTGAGCGCTGCGGGTGTCGTATAATGGCTATTACCCGAGCCTTCCAAGCTCGTGATGTGGGTTCGATTCCCATCACCGAAAGCAATTCCCAAAATAGAAATGCCCATATAGCTCAGGGGTAGAGCACTTCCTTGGTAAGGAAGAGGTCGCCAGTTCAATTCTGGCTATGGGCTCCATTAATTAACATTAATTAAAAAACGCAATTTATCCTAATTTTAATAATTTTATTTTTACCATTTGGAGAGTATATAAAATGTCTAAAGAGAAGTTTGAACGTAATAAGCCCCACGTCAACGTGGGTACAATTGGTCACGTTGACCACGGTAAAACCACGCTGACCGCCGCCTTAACCAAGGTGATGGCGGAGCAGCACGGCGGTGAGTTTAAAGACTACAGCCAAATCGACGGGGCACCGGAAGAACGCGCTCGTGGTATCACCATTTCAACGGCACACGTTGAGTATGAATCCGAT
>PDWI01004157.1_pt1 | contig 19675 bp, 16 predicted proteins | sample 1430891 | NCBI WGS metagenome assembly PDWI01 (sample SAMN01162508, study PRJNA174530) | Oral metagenome, whole genome shotgun sequencing project. | biome: Marine environment; feature: Marine mammal; material: Swab sample of the gingival sulcus; isolation source: swab sample of gingival sulcus...
CTTCCTCTGTAAACTCTTTTAATGTATCTACTTCTGGTATAAAGATAAGCATTTCATCTAGCATTTTAAACTCATTGTAGCTATCATCTAATTCTGCGTCTACCCAGCCTTTATCTATCATTCTTTGAACGTAATTCATCGCAAATTCAAATGAATTATACGATACGTAGCCTACGCCACCCATTCCCCAGTAGCTTGTGCCTTCATCTTTTGCTACTACTGGAATTTCTTCATTTAAACTTCCTACTTCAAACTCATATATGCCATCTATATATTTGTATTTATCATCTTTTAAGTTTGCTGTATCTAGTTCTTCTTCGCCCTCTATCTGTTCTTTTAACTCTAATTTTGCTGTCATTTTTTCTGCTAGTATTCCTGCTGGCATAAAGTCTTTATCCATTGCATAGTATACTGCTTTTTCATTTGCTGTTCCTGCAAATTCTCCTTCATATTCTTTTATATTTTCTTCTCTTAATGCTAATTCAACTTTGATCTCGCCAGCTTCTTTTCTTACTTTTGCCTTTACTACTTTTGGCTCTAAGATTTTTCCTCTTTCAAAGTTCCATTTGTAGATGTCTTCTTGTGGTGCTTGCCCCATAGCTTTACCCATTACATAGCCACCAACTAAGGCTCCTCTTTGCTGTTCATATAGTTTATACTCTAGCTCATAAGTCTTGCCTTCCTCTAGACTATCTGCAAACTTTTCTCCAAATTTTATGCTTTGGCTTACTTCTACTGGCTCATTATCTATTATCTTTCCTGCTGTTATCACTACTTCTGTTCCGTAGTCTGCTTTTGATACTTCAAATGCACCTTTGTATTCTGTTTCTTCGCCATCGCCTACTTTATAGTATTCTGTATTTTCTAATCTTACATCTACACTATCTCCATAATATACTGGAGTATATGGCATAAATGTATCTTTATCTTGTCCTGATATATATTCGCCTTTTGCGTGTGCATCTGGACTAGCTAATTTTATCACTGGAGCTTTATCATTTTCCTCTGGGTTTTCTGAATTTGCTTCTTCTAATGTAGATAAATCTGGCTCTAAAATGCTTACAATATCAAACATTTTAAAATGGTCGTATTTTTCATCTATGATTATTTCATCGCCCTCTTCTGCCCACTCATTACTTTGTTCAATCAGTCTTTTTGTATTTTCAAAATTATTAGCAGGTATAAACTTGTTTCCATCACTTTGGTAAATCAAACCTGATTTTGTAGCTAGAATAGGAATATTTACTTCTAAAGAGCCTATTTCATACTCGTATTTTCCTATAGTGTTTTTATTTACTACTTTTTCTAAAGTCTCGTCTTCTACAATTGTTTCTATCGGAGAAATTTGACTTGAAAGTTCAGATGGTAAAATGCAAAGCTTAAAACTTGAATTATCTAATTTATAATAATTTGTTTCATAAGTTCCTTGCTCATTGCTTGATTTTATTGTACTTTCAACTTTGTTAGTTAAAGGTACTTTTGCTGTAATTTTATCTCCATTTTTAACTACTTCTACAACTATTTTTTCAGCTTCTCCTTGAGAAAATGCATCCCATTTTAATTCACCTTGTCCATCATATCCCATCATAGTCATCATAATGATAGCCTGCATATTAAGATTGTGTAGAGTATATTCAATAAGGTATGTTTTTCCATCCTTTAGGTTATCAGCAAATTTGTTTTCAAATTTAATTTTTTGCTCTGCTATTGATGATATTTTTTGTTCTGCTCCATTTCCTTTTACAGAAATAGCCTTTATAATTATTTCATTATCTGATCTAGGTATTACTATCGGCTCAGTATATTCATTTTCTGGGTCTGTTCCATCTATGCTGTAGTAAATTTTTACATTATCCTGTGCTTTTAGTTCAACACTTACGCTATCAGTATAATATACTGAACTATAAGGAGCAAAGTCACTAAATACTTCTCCCTCTTTTGCTTCATCTCTTTCATAAGAATCAGCTTGTGGTAAGTTTATCTTTGGAGCTGGTAGTTTTTTTTCAAATCCAGATTCTTTTTCTTTTAATGTTGTTAAGTCTGGCTCTAAAATACTTATCATATCAAGCATCTTATATTTATCATAACTTTCATCTACTATTATTTCTTCGCCTTCTTCTGCCCATTCATTTGCTGCTTCAATCTGTCTTTTTGCTTCTTCGTAGTTATTTGCATATATAAACTTTTGATATGCTTGATCGTATATTTTTCCACTTTTCTTCGCTAATATTGGAATATCAGCATCTATACTATTAAGTTCAATATTATATTTACCTATTACTGTATAAGTTTCTATATCATCAATATTTTCTGTCTTATCATCTATTTCTAAATATTCCAATCTATTATTAAGTTCGCTCGCTAACGTTCCCACCTTGAAACTTGGTGCTTCAAGTTTTACATAAATATTCTCGCAAAGTTCTATTTCTTCGCCCTTAGTCATATTTATTTCGTTTTCTAGCGGAACCTTTGCAATTATTTTGCCATCTTCTACTTTAATTTCTACTTTGTAAGTTTTTGGTTCGCCTTCAGCATAAGCATCCCATTTTAATTCGTCTGGATCTTGTCCACCATAGCCCATCATATTCACCATAGTTATCATATTCATATTTAAGCTATGCAATTTATAATCCATAGTGTAAGTTTTTCCGTCTTCTAAATCTAAACCATTTGCGCTCATTGTTTTATCCGCAAATTTAATTTTAAGACTAGCTTCTTCTGATACCTTTAAATCAGCTCCAGTTCCTTTTACAGCCATAGCTCTTATTAAAACATCTTCAGAACTTTTTTCTATTACTATAGGCTCAGTATACTCATTCTCAGGATCTGTTCCATCTATACTATAGTATAATGTTGAACCAGCTTCTCCGTCTAAACTTAAAGTGGCACTATCTCCATAAGATATTGCTTTGTATGGACTAAAGTTTTCAAAGGTCTGTCCTTCTTCAGCTTCCGTCTTCTCATAACCTTCTGCGTTACTTATATTTATCTTTGGTATTTCAGGAGTATCAACAGATTCTTCTGCATCTTTTACTCCATCTCGAACAGTAGAATTTGAATTTTCATTAGAATTTGATTTATCTACTGTATCTAATGTGGTTTCTTCTTTAGGTTCTTTTTCGACATCTGAAAATTCAGAACCTTCACCCTTTTCTTCCTCGTTTAAAGGCTCTATATCAGCCCCTGATTTGCCGTCAGCCTCTACAAAATAGGGGGGGTGAACGGCTGTAACAAACTAATTACAAGCGTTATAGCGAGTAAAATCGACAATTTTCTTTTCATATTTTCCTCCTTATCAGAAAATAAAAAAGGTTGCACTTATTAAATAAGTTGCAACCCGACTATCATACTTTACATTAAAAATGCTTAATTCAATAAATGTAATACAAGTTTAGACTCGTGGTTTTGCGTCATAGCCTTTCAGCTACTTTGCCCTCAAAACATATATTTGTAAATAATATTTTTGATAATTTTAATAATTATTATCAATTTATATTCTTACACAGTTAACATCTTTTTTAAAGCCCTATTTTCTACTATTTATAGTCCTATATCCTAGTTCTATAGAACTAGGAGTAAAGATAATCAATACTTAAAGCAAATAATAGTCCTTTGTAAAATAATATCAACTAAGGCAATTTTATACTTATATTTTAATCTGTCAATACTTTTTTATAAAAAAAATTTGTCAACCTAGGTTGACAAAACACTATAAAATCAAGGTTAAATATTGCAATCCCAAGTATGTAACTAGGGTTTACAAAAAAGTATTAAGTTTTTTTAATTTGTAAGTTTTCTCCATTACTTAAAGAACATAAGGGTTGAAGTCTATAGATAAATTTACATTTTTGTCTACAATTTTGTACTTATCTATAACACAAATCTTATACAACAAGCTTACTAATTTTTTATCATCTTCACCTACGTTTTTAATCAAAACATAGTAATTATACTTGTTCTTTATTTTTAGATAAAATTGTTCTCTAAACCCATATACGTGGATTTTTAATTTGTTTTGCAAAACAAAGCCTCTAATAATCTCATTTATTCTACTGGCTTGATGCCTTGCTAAATAATCATTTTCAGAAACAACTCTGATACTTATAAAACTAGAATATGGCGGAAAGACAGCTAGTTTTCTGAGTTCATCTTCTTCTTTTATAAAACCCTCAAAATCATTATCCAATAGATAATTCAAACTCCTATGTTCAGTATTTGTGCATTGAATATAGACCTTGCCTTTGGTTTTTCTCCTACCTGCCCTACCAGCTAACTGGTACATAAGAGCAAAGGCACGTTCAGATGCACTATAATCGGGAGAATTAAAAATCTGGTCGGCGTTTATCACAGCAGCCATACTTACCTTGTCAAAGTCAAAACCTTTTGCAATCACTTGAGTTCCAAGTATAGCATCTATCTTGCCATCTTTAAAATCCGATATGGTTTTTAGGTATTCATAAGAGGAACGAGTGCTATCACTATCTACTGCGACAAACTTTTTATCTGGAAATAAGTCTTTTAGTTCTTCCTCAACGGACTTTACGGCTGGCATTCTGTCTAAGACGATTTCTCCACATTCAGAACATTTAGAGTAATTTTTTATCCTATAGTCACAGTATTTGCAATACAAATCCCCGCTTCTATTTGAAACTGCCATCGACAAATCGCAATTTATACATTTTTCTATATAATTACATTCTTGACACTGCCTATATAATGAGTATCCTCGTCTATTGTGTAGTATCATAGCTTGCTCGCCTTTTTCAAAGGTTTCGCTAAGTTTATCATAAAGTATCTGACTTACTTGGGAACTCACTTTTTCAGTCGCTTTCATATCTATTAAAAATATTTCAGGAAGTGGCACATTTCCAATCCTATTTTTTAAGCTAAGTATATGATATTTTTTATCCTTAGCCTTTTTGAATAAGTCCAAACTCGTTGTAGCAGAACCTAAAACTATGTCACAGGGTAATATTTCACTAAGTTCCATCGCTAAATTTATAGCATCAAAACGAGGATTTTTGTCGGATTTATACGTTCTCTCATGTGACTCGTCTATTACTATCATTCCCAGATCTTGAAAAGGTGCAAATAATGCCGACCTAACGCCGACTATTACTCTGACTTTGCCAGACTTTATGTCGTGGTAATAACTAGCCTTGTCCCTATCTGAAACATGGGTATGTATCACCGCTATATCTGGGGATAAGTCAGTATATATCGACGAGAGTAATTGGGGAGTTAATGCAATTTCTGGAAGCAAAAATAAGACCTGTTTTCCACTATTTAAGACGTCTTTTGCCATTTCAAAGTAAAGGCGTGTCTTTCCACTGCCTGTTACGCCATTGACAATAGCTCTGAAGGAGATGGGTAAGATCCCTCCACTCGCTCCACGGGAGCTCGGTCGGGATGACGAGGTTTTGTCGCTTGGTAGGGATGACACAAAAACCTTATAAGCTTTTTCTTGTTCTTCACTTAGTTTTGGCAGTTTTCTAGGCTTTTCATCAGCATTAAAATACCTAGTCATATCAACTGTTTTATCTATGGCACTAAGTTCTAACAAACCCTTTGAGCATAGTTTTACAATATCAGAACGAGTACATGAACAGGCAGAGAGAACTTTTTTATATTCAATTTCCTTATGAGAATTAACATATTTAAGTATTCTAATTTGCTTGATAGCATTTTTTGATACTTTTGATAGGGCATCTTCCAAATCGTCAAATAATGCAGTCACAATTTCTAACTTTGCCTTGCTAGTCCTAAGTTCATATTCAGCAAGCTCTTCAAAAACCCCATCTTTTATTAATTCTTTTAATTCCTTTTTGCTAATTAATTTTTGAATTTCTTTTTCACTAAAAATATGCCCAATCTCAAATTCCATAAAGTCAGGCTTTTTCAATAAATATTTTTTTATTATTATCAAATCTTGTGGAGACGGCAAAATTAACCTATACGAAGCCCTATATGTAGCTGCGTAATGAAGCCTAAGCAAGTATATCAAATATATTTGACTTTTTGAAAAGGAATATTTTTTATCCAGAACAGAAATTACTTCCTTGCATTTGAAATCAGGTTTTCCTTTAAAAATCGAATAAACTAAAGCAGGCTTAGGACTCTCACCCTTACCAAAGGGTACTACAAGCCTATCGCCCACCTCTAAATCATCTTTGTGATAATGATAAGTAAACAGTTTATCTGGCTGTTTTACTGCACTATCAACTATTAAGTTTACATACATTTCTATAAGTCTTTGCTAACTATTCTATATTTTCCCTCATAAATATCAGAAATCGCCCTTATTACAGGTTTTTTCTTGTCTGGATTATCTTGAGCAATTTCATCAGTAATATCCTCGTCATTTTTCTTTTCAGGATTAACTATGGCTCTTGCCCTCTTTGATATAGCAACTATTAGAGAATATCTGCTATCTGTTATTTCTAACATTTCATCAATTGTTGGTCTTTCCATTTTTACCTCTTTTCACATATCTAACTTAACTCAAGTTTATTCAAATCTTCATTTATTTCTTTTAGTAGTTCGCCATACTTCCATGGTTTAAGTCTAGCAGATTGTAGTATCATATTCAACTTTTCTGCTGCCAAATCTAAATCATCATTTACAATACTATAATCGTATAAGTCTACGTAGTCAAGTTCCTTTACCGCTCTTTTTAATCTTTTGTGAATTTCCGACTCATCTTCTGTACCTCGAGACTCAATTCGTCTCTTTAATTCTGCCAAATTAGGAGGCAGAACAAAGACAAAAATAGCCTGTTTTGCCTTTTCTCTAACTATCTGTCCACCCTTGACTTCGATTTCTAAAATGACATCTTTACCAGAGTTCAAGGCTTCCTCAACCTTGTCTACAGGCGTTCCATAATAGTTTCCAAAATGGTAGTCATATTCTAAAAATCCACCCTCATTTATTCTCTTTTCAAACTCTTCTCTACTTATGAAAAAATAATCTCTACCATCTACTTCGCCATCTCTAGGACTTCTAGTAGTTGCAGACACAGAAACTATAGCGTTTGGATTGATTTCTTTTAACTTTCTGCAAATACTTCCTTTTCCAACCCCAGAAGGTCCAGAAAAAACTATTAAAGTTCCTTGATTTTCCATCTTTTCTACCACGCAATTCTCACTCTATATTCTGCACTTGTTCTCTAATTTGTTCAATTATTGACTTTACCTCTACGACCATAGATGAAATGCCTATATCCTGACTTTTTGACCCAATTGTGTTTATTTCTCTATGCATTTCTTGAGCTAAAAAATCCAAGTTTTTCCCTATTGCTTTTTTTGACTCTAGTAATTTTTTGAACTTATCAGCGTGAGTCAAAAATCTAACTATTTCTTCTCTAACATCTGACTTATCGGCAATTATCGCAACCTCATTCAACACGCTCAGTTCATTTACATCCCTGCCATTCAAAAGTTTTGTTACCCTATCATATAATTTATCTTTGTATATTGATGATATTTCTGGCGCTCTTTTTTCAAGTTCTTTCATTATTTGAACTGACTTATCTAAAAGGTTTATAAGCTCGGTTTTCATAGCCTCGCCCTCTTCTAGTTTGCGGTTTATAAACATTTCTAAGGCTATAGAAAAAGCATTTTTATATACTTCAAACTCCACATCATAGTCTAAGTCATCAAGTTCAGAGTTTTCTGACACATAAGAAATCATCCTTATAATATCATTTGGACTCATTGATAATTCAATATTTTTAGTCTTAGATAACTCAAGCATTTCGTCCATCAAGTCAGATAATTTTTCCGCTTGTTTTTCAGATATAGTCTTATCTTTTAAATCCTCGTATCTCAAAAAAACATCTATCCTACCCCTAGAAATATTTTTTTTACAAATTTTTCTAAGTTCTTGCTCTATAGCAATATGTTTAGTAGGCATAAAAAACTTAGCATCGAAATGCTTGCTATTAACACCTTTTATCTCGCAAAGGACTTTGAAATTTTGATTTTCAGAAATTCCCTTTCCATATCCTGTCATACTTTTCAATATATTTCTCCTTAGAAATTAGAATGATTAATTTTATCACAAAAATTGCGAATAATAAACTACGGATTTAATTTTTTCTTACTTTGAATTTTAATAACAACAGTCAAAAACACATACAAACTTATGAATATTCCACCATATAATACGATTAAGAAAAGCGGAATTCCCATACTTTCACTGAAAAATCCCATCGCACTTTCCTTGCCACCATTAAAATATAGATAGTCATAGCCATATATTTTGTCGACTATGTACGCTGGTACCATCTGTATCAAAAGAGGTAAATAGAAAAGCCACCTATCTTTTTTTTGGACTTTATAATAACCTGTTGACCATATCAAACTTATCGATAAAAACATCATAAAATGATAAAAAAGTGAGTGTTGAACTATAAAATGAAAAAATGGTTCCTCATTTAAATGATAATTGAGAACTATTCCAAGTATCGCTCCATAATATACAACTGTACTCATACAAGAAAGGCTAGCCCTGTATAAACTTGACTTTTTCTTTGAAAATGCAACTATAGGTAATAGGAAAATAAAGAGAGAACAAGCGTACAATGGCAAACTGACACTCGCATCTACAAAACCGTAATTCACGTATTGCCATACGTAGTATATAGGGTCTAAAAAAACAGTAATTATCGCCAATACTTTAAGCATTTTATCAAAATTAATCTTGCCCTTTTTAATCAAAATATGAAAGATGAGTGTAATCACCAATGTCAATATCATGTAAGCAAAATGCCCTAACCCAAACAAAGAATACCTCCATATATTACATCAAAATCCCCATAGATAATACTATAAATATATTTATTTTGCAAGAGAAGCTCTTTTATTATGACAGCTATAAATTTTTATGTTATAATTAATCGTTATAGTTTTTTAGAAAATAATATATTATGAAAGGACTTAAAAATGGCATTAAGAAAACTCAGAGTTGAGGGCGACCCTATTTTAGCTAAGAAATCAAAGCCAATAAAGGAAATGACACCTAGATTGAGAGAACTTATCGAGGATATGAAAGAAACTATGAGACACGAAAATGGGGCTGGTTTAGCTGGCGTTCAGGTCGGAATATTAAAGCAGATTTTCATAGTTGATACAACTTGTGACAAGCCTGATGAAGAAGAAAACATAATGGTATTTATAAATGCAGAAATAATCGAGAGAAGTGGCGCATATACTGATTTAGAAGGTTGTCTAAGCGTTCCGGGACAACACGGTATAATCACTCGTTCACAAAAGGTAAAAGTTAGATACCTAGACGAAAATATGCAAGAACAAGAAATAGTAGCAGAGGACTTTTTTGCAAAGGCAATGCAACACGAGTCAGACCACTTACAAGGTATTCTATACAACAGCAAGGCAGAGGTAATGAACCCAACAGATGATGAAGTAGTTGAATTTTTCAACACTCACAAAAAATAACCATCTAGGAAGTAAAAATGAAGATAGCTTTTTTTGGAACTCCAGAATTCGCAGCCAAAATACTTGAAAATTTAGCAGACAAAAATGAAGTGAAAGCTTGTATAACAAGCCCAGACGCTAGACGTGGCAGAGGTAAAAAATTCTTGCCATCGGAGGTAAAAAAGGTTGCAGTGGAAAAAAATATCGAGGTATACCAACCATCAAAATTAGATGATGATTTTTTTGAATTGTTTAAAGATTTTGATATCGATATAGCAATAGTCGTGGCTTATGGCAGAATAATTCCAGAAAAATTCTTAAATCTGCCAAAATATGGTTTTGTAAACATACACGCATCTATCTTGCCTAAGTGGCGAGGTGCTGCTCCTATACACAGGGCAATACTCGAAGGCGATAAAAAAAGCGGAATTTCAATTATGCAGATGGATAAGGGATTGGACACTGGCGATGTATTAAAAGTTTTAGAATACGAAATCAAAGACGATGATACAACGGGAATATTGCACGATAAACTTTTGGACTTGGGCATAAAGGGAATACTTGAATACATAGATGAACTTGAAAGTGGAAATGAGATTTTTCCAATAAAACAAGATGATAGCCTAGCAACTTATGCACACAAGATAAAAAAAGAGATGGCAATAATTGACTGGGATGATGAGGGGAAAAAAATCGAACGCCTTATTAAAGGTCTAAACCCCTACCCTGTTGCAAAAACGAATTACAATGGGGAACTTTTAAAAATATACAAGGCAAACTTTATCCCTGAAAATCACAACTTAAAGGCAGGTGAAATATCCCAAGCGAATGATGAAGGCATCAAAGTCGCTTGTAAAGACGGATACATAAATATCAAAAAGCTACAAAAAGCTGGGTCAAAGGCTATGAATGTAGATGAATTTTTAAGGGGCAAAAAACTGTCCAAAGGCGATATTTTATCATGAATAGTCTAATCGATAACGTAGTAAACATCCTGTATAGAATTATCTATGAAGATGCGTATTCCTCAATAATTCCAATAAATATTTCTAAAAACAAAGAGCTTAACAATTCTCAAAAATCTTATGCAATTAGGCTTAGTTATGGAGTAATAGAAAACTTAATTCTACTAAATCACTATATAGATGACTTAGCAAATAAAAGAATAAAGAAAAAGGTGAGAATAATTTTACTACTTGCTCTATACGAGATAGAGTTTATGCAGGATAATGCCGACCATATCAGCGTAAACAAGTATGTAAACTACGCAAAAACAAATTATCCTTATGCCAAAAACTTTGTAAACGCAGTTCTAAGAGAACATTTAAGAAAGGGCAAAAAACGTTTTATCCCAAAGACCTTTGAAGAAAAAGCCTTGTTTTACTCACACCCACTAGAAATAGCAGAGATTTTTAAAAATGCTTATGGCGAAGAAGAAGCAATCAAAATAATGCAGGCAAATCAAAGTATGCCAAATCTAAACCTAAGGGTAAATTTTAGCAAGACAAGTCCAAATAAATTAATTGAGGCCCTAAAAAATGAGGGAGTAGAAGCAAAAACAAGCGATAAGTCCGATAGATGTGTTATCATAGAAAACCTTAACGGCATGCTAATTAAGGATTTAAAAACATATAGGACAGGCGACTTTTATGTTCAAGATATAGCATCAATACTTCTAGTAGATGCCTTGAATATTCAGGGAGATGAAAAAGTTTTAGACCTTTGTTCTGCCCCTGGTGGAAAGGCTTTGGCTATAGCAGAGGACATAAAAAGAAAAAATGGAAGTGGAACTGTATTAGCCTGTGATATTTTTGAAAAAAAAATAAAAAAAATTCAAGAAAACGCAAAGAGGCTATCACTTGATATAAACTGCCAAAAAAATGACGCAAGCCTTTTAAATACTGAGTTTATAGATGGTTTCGACATAGTGTTAGCTGATGTTCCTTGTAGCGGATTAGGAATTATTCGTAAAAAACCTGAAATAAAATACAGAAAACAAGGACAAAATCTAAAAAATATGATAGAATTACAAGGTAAAATATTGGATGCTGCATCTGAATATGTAAAAACAAACGGAAGATTGATATACTCTACTTGTACGATAAATCCAGAAGAAAATCAGAAGCAAGTTTTGAACTTTATAAGCAAGAAAAAAAATTTTGTGCTAGAAGCTATTAACATCAAAAAAATCAAATCAAATTCCTACATACAATTGCTTAGTTCTAACGGATATTCTGACGGGTTCTTTATATCAATACTACGTAAAATATCATAACGGAGGATTTATGAAATATGCTTTTATGTCTGACAAGGGCATAACGCGTGATAATAATGAAGATTTTATTCTAATAAGTGAAAAACCACCTGTGTTTTTGCTTGCAGACGGAATGGGAGGTCATTCAGCTGGAGAAATTGCATCGGAAAATGCTTGTCGGTTTGTGATGGAAAAAATCTATGAAAACAAAGATAAGTTAGAAAAAGACTACATAGAAATTTTTGAAAATGCAATAAAACAATCTAACGAACACTTGCTCAAAATGTCAGAAAAAGACTCAGAACTCGAGGGCATGGGAACTACTTTGGTTCTCTTATACCTAGTAGATGATAAATACACTATTTTTCATATAGGGGATTCCAGAGCTTATAAATTCAGCGGAAAAAAACTAATTAAATTAACGAAAGACCACAGTTTAGTTCAAGACATGGTTGACGATGGAATAATAAGTGAAAAAGAAGCTAAAAACCACAAATTAAGAAATGTTATAACGAGGTCTTTGGGAGCTCCTCAAGAAGTTGAAATAGACTTTGTGGAAGGTAATTTAAAAGAGGGAGAACTTTTATTATTATGTTCTGATGGTTTGCATGACTATGTAGATTTAAATAGAGTTATAAGTTTATTAAAAAAACATGGCGTTGACGCAGTAGAACATATCATAGACCTAGCTAACAAGGCAGGCGGAAAAGATAATTGTAGTGTAATATGCGTTTCAACATAAAAAATTAATATGAGATAATTAGGAGAGATATTTTAAATTATGAACAGACTTTACAGCACAATAAACCAGAGATACAAATTAATCGAAATCGTTGGAGAGGGCGGAATGAACACTGTTTACAAGGCAGAAGACCTTGTAAGCGGCGACTTAGTTGCAATAAAAATACTAAAACCAGAATTTCAAGAAGATGAGGAAGTAATAAGAAGATTTCACTTAGAGTCAGAGGCAATCCAAAAATTAGACCATGAAAACATAGTAAAGGTATTAGATATAGGTCAGGAAAATGACGACCATTTTATAGTTATGGAGCTACTTAAACCCCATACTTTAAAAGATGTAATTGCTAAAAATGACAAGTATTTTAATAATGATGATATTATAGAAATGTCACTTCAAATGCTATACGGAATGAAAAAAGCACACGATAACGGCATAGTTCATAGAGATATAAAACCGCAAAATATTTTAATAGACGAATACGGCACATTGAAAGTGTCTGACTTTGGCATAGCTAGAGTTGTTACAAAAAATACTATGACAAATAATAGAGATGCCATAGGTTCTGTACACTACGCATCTCCAGAACAGTCAAGAGGTTCTGTGGTAGATGAGCGTTCAGATATTTATTCTTTTGGTATAGTTTTGTACGAAATTTCAACAGGCAGACTACCTTTTGATGGAGATAGTGCAATATCTATAGCAATAAAACACACTAGAAGCGACTTTGTTGACCCTACCCAACTCAATTTAAACTTAAATCCATCTATTGAGTCAATAATAAGAAAATGCGTTCAAAAAGAGCCATCTCAGAGATTTCAAAACGTAGACGAAATAATTAATCTTTTTGAGGAACTTAAAGAACACCCAGACGAGGACTTTGGAGAAGAACACAAAGAACTTCTGATAATTCCAACAGAAACAATAAATATGAATTCTATTGCCCCATATTTAGATGGCGATAGAGAAGCTAAAAATAGGGTTAGTGTAGAAGAAAAACCACACAAATTTAACATAGTTCCTATGATTATAACAGTTGCTGGGGCAATTGCAATAGGAATACTTGTCTTGGCTCTCTTATTTTTCACCCCAAACAGAGAGGTAGAAACTATAAAACCAATAGAAATACCTAACTTAACAGGTAAAAACTTCACAGAAGCTAGTAATTTAATGTCATCAAAAAAATTGAACCTGCAAAAAACAGACTCTATATATGATGATGAAGTGCCTGTAAACTGCATTATTTCTCAAATACCTAGGGCTAATGCAAAGGTAAAAGAGGGTAGCACCATAAAAGTTGTAGTTAGTTTGGGAAAACAAGAGGTAGAAATGCCAGACGTTACTGGGCTTCAATTTAGAGAGGCTAAGGTTAAATTAGATAATCTTAATATAAAATTTGAAACAAAGGAAGAAAATGACGAAGAGGCAGAAATTGGTATTATAACTGAACAATCTCCAAAAGAAGGAGAAATAGTAACAAGTAAGGATACTGTAACATTGACAATGAGTTTAGGTCCAGAACCTGAAACTCATATAATGCCAAACTTAATAGGCACTCACCTAGATAGTGCAAATATGTTATTAGATGAAAAAAATCTTATTATAGGAATGACTGACTATGAATATTCAGATGAAATAGAGGAAAACTATATATGTTCTCAAAGTATATCTCCTAACATTCAAGTAAAGGATAATACCGTTGTAAATATCGTTGTTTCCTTAGGTAAAAAGCCACCAGAGGAAGAGGACGAGAATGGCGAAAACGGCGAAAATGGTGAGAACGGCGAAAATAATGGAAATTCCGAGAATGGAGAGAATGGCGAAAACAACGGCGATAACAATGAAAATAACGGCGGTAACGAAAACAACAACGGAGAAAATAACGGAAATTCTGAAAATGGGGGAAATAGTGAGAATAATGGAAACTCTGAAAACAACGGAAACTCCAACAACAATGAAACAGACCCTAATCAGAACGAAAACAATGGCAATAACAACGAAAATAACGGAAATTCGGGGAATGGGGAAAATGGCAATGAAACCGAAGAACCGCCTGTCGAGGAAGACCCTGTTACTGAGATAGGAGACTAATGCAAGGAAGAATAGTAAAATTAGTTCCAAGAATGTTTTTTGTACAAACAAAGGACGTATTATACAAGTGTAAGGCAAGGGGTAAAATGCGACTAAATGGAGCAAAGCCCCTTGTTGGCGACTTGGTCGAAATAGAAAAAGACCCTATTGAAGATGATGTTGCACAGATAAAAAAAATAATAAATAGGCAAAATTCTCTAAAGAGACCAGAAATTGCAAATATTGACAACCTTATCATTACATTTGCTATAGATATGCCACGTCCTAATTTAGAACTATTAGATTGGTTGCTTGTAGGAGCAGAAAAAGAGGGAATAACACCTGTCATTTGTTTTAATAAAAGCGACTTAGACAAGAATAATTTAATAGAAAAAATAAAAGATATATATTCAAGGACAACTTATGAAATAGTATTTATCTCTGCAATAGATGGAAATGAAAAGGACAATAAAAAAATAAAATCCCTACTTTCAAAGGGTGTAAATGTTTTTTCTGGACCTTCTGGAACTGGGAAGTCAACGCTCATCAACCTATTAAAACCGTCGGCAAATATGGAAACTGGCGAAATTTCAGATAAATTAAAACGTGGAAAGCACACTACTAGGCACAGCGAGTTAATCTACTTAGGGAATGAAATTTTTTTGTGTGATACACCCGGCTTTACTTCTTATGAAAATAGTATGACAGAGGTAAGTGCAATTCAAAATTACTTCCCTGAAATAAAAAAACACGCAAATAATTGTAGATTTAGAGACTGCCTACATATAAATGAGCCAGATTGCACAGTTATAGAAGCTTTAGAAAATAAAAAAATTTCAAAAGAACGCTACAATTCATATAAGACATTTGTTAATGAGGCAAAAATAAACTATAAAAATAGGTATTAATTGTTTATGTACTTAAGAAAGGACGATACTATGGTAAAATTAGCTCCATCACTTTTATCAGCCGATTTCTCAATATTAAGAGAAGAAATAAAAGATGTAGAACAGGCTGGTGTAGACTGGCTACACTTAGATATAATGGACGGACATTTTGTTCCAAACATAACCTTTGGGGCAGGTCTTATTTCTAGTATAAGAAAACATAGCGACTTGTTTTTTGACTTGCACCTAATGATAGAAAACGCTTCTAAATATGCAAAGGACTTTGTAAAAGCTGGGGCAGATATGATAACCGTACATATCGAGGCGGAAAAACACCTACATAGGACGGTTCATTTAATAAAGGACTTAGGAGTTAAAGTCGGCGTTTCACTCAATCCAGCTACCCCTATAATAATGCTAGAGGATATAATTGATGATATTGACTCTGTACTTATAATGTCTGTAAATCCAGGATTTGGGGGGCAAAAGTTTATTCCAAATTCTGTGGACAAAGTAAAGAGAATGAGAAAAATGATTGATGATAAAAATGCAAAATGCTTAATAGAGGTAGACGGCGGAGTTAACTTAGATAATTGCAAAATTCTTAAAGATGCTGGAGCAGATGTTTTGGTTGCTGGTTCTGCAATTTTTGGAGCAGATGACAGAAAACTTAGAATAGAAAAATTTAGAAAGGCTTTAAATGGATAATATTCTGATTTCTTCAAATGGAGATTACTTTTTAGATTGCTTGCCAAATAATCAAAATTTTGATTATATAATAGCCGTTGATGGTGGGATAAGACATTTAGAAAGGCTTAATATGAAACCCGATTTATGGGTAGGAGATATGGATTCTTCTAGTGAACTTAAGATAGACAAAGACTTTATAAAAGATTTAAAAATCGAAAAACTGCCCACAAAAAAAGATATGTCCGATACGGACTATGCAATAGAAAAGGCTTTGGACTTAAAACCTAAAAAAATAACTATGATAGGCGGAACGGGAAACAGAATAGACCATAGTTTGTTTAATATAAACCTATTACTGAGCCTATCTAATAAAAGTATAGACTGCAAAATATACGATGGAAAACAAGAGCTTATCTTTTTGTCATCTGATGGCTTGTCTAAAAAAGAAATAATTATAGAAAATAAAAAAGGCAAAACATTGTCCGTTGTGCCTTTTAGCGATTTGAAAGCCTTATCTTTAGATGGATTTGAATACCCCCTAGACAATAGGAATTTAGATAGGTATTCAAACCTAACACTATCAAATATACTTAGTTCTGATGAAGCTAAAATCAGCCTAAAAGAGGGGCTGTGCATTATAATAATCAGTAACGGCTATTGATTTCATCTGGGCTAACTGTTCCCATAGAAACAATGCACTTAATTGCTTCTTCTATGCTAATATCTAGCAAAATTAAGTCCTCAGAATTTGCATAAACTAAATAGCCATTTCCCGGATTTGGGGTTGTCGGGATGAATACCGCCACCTTTTTTTCATCATCAAAACTAACCCTTTTTTTGGTAATAAAACCTATAGAGTCAACTTCAGTATTTGGAAACTTAAGCGAAACAACTTGACTAAACTTGCTCTTATCTGTTTTCTTAAATAATCCCGTCAACTCTTTTAAACCAGAATATAATGCTTGCACAATTGGAATTTTTAATGCAAGTTTTTCAAGTCCGTCTAGGATTTTTACCATTATAAAGTTCTTAGTAAGCAAACCAAACAAGGTTATAATAGATATAGTAAGTATAAATCCAAGACCTATTATATTCTTTCCAAATATGTAGTGAACTATCCCTGCCGATATATCATCAATAAATATGAAAACCTTATACAAAACATACAAGGTTATACTTATAGGAAATATGGCGCTAAGTCCAGCTAAAAAATAATTTATTAATTTTTTTAACTTCATTGTTTTCCCTCTCAACATCTTTTATAAAATATAATTTATCAAAAAAAACAATCTAAATCAAATATATTTCAATTTATATGTTATAATGTATTAATTGCTATAGAAAGCTAAGGAGGTTTGAAATGCAAATAAAAGAAAAAGTGAGAAATGGTAAAGAATTTTTTGATAGTTCTATTACCCTAGAATATTCATATAGGCTAAATAGCTTAAAAAATCTAGAAAAAACTTTAAAAAAATACCAAAAAGAAGCCTTGTTAGCTCTAAAACAAGACCTAAATAAGACTCATTATGAGGGTTTTATGACAGAATTTGCCATTGTTATGAGTGAACTTTCGCTGGCTATTAAAAATCTAAAAAAATGGATGAAGCCAATTTCTGTAAGACCTGCACTTAGCCAGATACCAGCAAATGCAAAAATACACTCTCAACCTTATGGGCTTGTGCTTATAATGTCGCCGTGGAATTACCCATTTCAACTTAGTTTAATTCCTTTGATTTCCGCTATATCGGCTGGAAATACTGCTATAATTAAGCCATCTGCATACAGCCCAAAAACCTCTGACTTAATAGAGAAAATTGTAAACGAAGCTTTTGATGAATACCATGTTCAAGTAGTAAAAGGCGGCAGAGAGGAAAACAGTGCGCTTTTAGATGAGGCTTATGACTATATATTCTTTACTGGAAGCCCTGCTGTTGGAAAAGTTGTTATGCAAAAGGCAAGTGAAAATCTAACCCCTATTACGCTTGAATTAGGCGGAAAATCACCTTGTATAGTCGATGAAAACGCAAAGATAAGAACGAGCGCAAAAAGGATAGTTTTTGGAAAATTACTAAATGCTGGTCAGACCTGCGTTGCCCCTGACTATGCCCTAGTTCACGAAAATATTGTTGACGAGTTTATAGAGGAACTGGTAAAGGCAGAGGACAAAATGCTAAGGGATATAAACTATGCGAGTGAAACCTTGCCAAAAATAATAAATGAAAAACATAGGACTAGGATTTCAAACCTATTAGAAAATGAAGTTACTGTATATGAAAGCGAGCTTTACGATATTGACCTAGGACAAATTCCATTTACAATAATTAAAAATCCAAGTGAGGATAGCCCAATTATGCAAGATGAAATTTTTGGACCGATACTTCCAATAATAACTTATTCAGATATTGAGGAAGCATTTGACTTTATCAAAAATAGAAAAAAACCACTAGCTCTTTATCTGTTTACTAGGGATAAGAGACTGAAAGAAAGAGTGGTAAAAGAATTGAGATATGGCGGAGGATGTATAAATGATACAATTATGCACATAGCTTCTCATAAATTGCCTTTTGGTGGGGTAGGCAATAGTGGAATGGGTAGGTATCATGGAAAATATGGTTTTGATACTTTTTCTAGCAAAAAATCTGTCCTAGAAAAATGGAATTACTTTGATATGAGTATTAGGTACCACCCATATATTAGACCAAATGGCAAATTACCAATGTTTTTATTCAAACACTAATTTATTAAGGAGGCAATGATATGAAAAAACCATTAATAGGACTTACAGGTGGTATGGAACTATATGAGGGCGGTGTTTTCCACGGTTCTTATAGGATATATTCAGTAGCAAACTATTCAGAGTCTATTATTAGAGCAGGCGGAGCACCAATAGTTATACCTCCTACAAATATGTATGATGATGAAAAAAATTTAGAATATCTAAGTGAAATCATAGGGAGGCTAGATGGCTTATTATTGACTGGGGGCAATGATGTTGACCCTGAATTATACGATGAAGAACCGCACAAAAAGCTAGGCAAACTTATGCCACAAAAAGACAATATGGAATATAAATTGCTTGAAAAGGCTTTAGAAAAAGACATTCCTATCTTGGGTATTTGTAGAGGACATCAATTTATCAATGCCTACCTTGGCGGAACTTTGTATCAAGACTTATCACAAAATCCTGACTTTACAATTAAACACGAGATTTTTAATGAGCTATCTATGGGAACTCACTCTGTAAATACAGTAAAAGATAGTTTAATAAGCAAAATAATTGGTGATGAACACAGGGTAAACAGCGCCCACCACCAAGCTATAAAAGATTTGTCAAATGATTTAATCCCTACGGCATACTCAAAGGACGGATTGATAGAAGCCACAGAACACAAAGATAAAAAGCATATATTTACAATTCAATGGCATCCTGAGATGATGAGCCATAGAGATGAAAAAATGCAAGCTATTTTTGATGAGTTCGTAAATTTATGCTCTAAATAAAGGAGACTGTGAAATAGTTTGTGTATAAGAATCCTTCTGATTAAGATATAATAGAAATAATCAGGAGGATTTTATTATGGGCAGAAAAAGACCAGAAACA
>PDWI01004158.1_pt1 | contig 19675 bp, 23 predicted proteins | sample 1430891 | NCBI WGS metagenome assembly PDWI01 (sample SAMN01162508, study PRJNA174530) | Oral metagenome, whole genome shotgun sequencing project. | biome: Marine environment; feature: Marine mammal; material: Swab sample of the gingival sulcus; isolation source: swab sample of gingival sulcus...
ATGCTTGCCGGAGGTAATTCTTAACTGCAAAGGATGCAAAATTTAGCAAAAAGCGCAATAGCAAAATCCCTCTTGGAGAAGAGGGTGTAGGGAGATTGACTTTTCAAAAGCCCTAAAACACTATACATTAACGACTTGCAATTTTAATTAGATAAAATTATTATCTTCGATGCTACTTCGGGTTAAGCTAAATATTTGACCTTTGTTTTGGAAATTAAATTTTAATTTATTAGTTTTGTCAGCAATTCTTAAATAAAATAAAAACATTATGGGATATTACAAAGAAATTAACGGTAAAAAATACGACAAAGAACTTTTAGAACTTGCAGAAAGTTTAGTAAAAGGAAAAGGCGACGGTAGAATTTCATTGGCTGATGCCGAAAAATTATTAGCTGAAGTAAAAGACGGTCATAGTTATACCGATATTGAAAAAGATACAATGAAGTATATACGTGATAATATGAAATGGACCGATGAAGCAGACAAGTGGTTCAGAACTGAGATTAGAAAATGGGCTGCAAGCAAATAATTTGTTAGAAATCTACAAGCCTGTTTAGCCCGAATTATGTATTGAAGTTCTGCAATAGATGCTCCGATACATATTTCGGGTTACTATATTTTATTCGACACTTTCTTACACGAAAGCTTTAGTTTATGTCTTATGCGTAAAACAGTTTTACTTTAAGATTTATCTCGGATGCTTAAACTCTTATCAAGCAAAAACCCTCTTATTGTTTTATTGTATCCGTTGATTTCGTTTACTTTCATTTTTTTTTATGCTAAATCGCTCAATCCCAATTTAGTCGGACAAAACACTCCATTTCTTTACCAAGCGCTTTTGCAATTAATAGGAGGAAAGAGTTTTTCTTTGTATTACATCCTTTTTGCCGGTATTTTTCTTTCGGCAGACGCCTTTTTGTTTAATATAATTATCCGAAAGCTGAAAATGGTAAACTCCTTTCAGAATCTGCACGGACTAATTTTCCTCTTGCTTGCAAGCACTGTTTTTTCTTTTGTTGATGTGTTGCAAGTTTCTCTGGCACTGCTTCTTTTCTTGCTTTCTCTTTTCTATATATTCGGCTCTCTACGAAACGATTTCGCTGTTTTTCATTTTTTTAATGCAGGACTTGCCTTGTCGGCAGCTTCGCTTTTTTGGTTTCAAATTATTTACTTTGTTCCGATGCTACTTTTCGGGCAAATCATTTTCAGAAATATCAATTTGCGTGAAACTTTAAGTACTTTTATCGGATTGTTGCTGCCCTACCTTTTTTTGTTTTCAATTTGGTTCTTTATCCAAAGCAATTTTGACATTCTTTTTAGTATCAACCAAATTATTATGCACAAAGAAGATTGCTGCACATTTAATTTAAATTTCCTTATTTTCCTTGCAACGTTTTTAATCATTCTGTTAATTGCATTATTAAATATCCTGAAAACATACTATTCGGCAGAAGCCGATAAAAAAGATTATTTTCTTTTTTGGACTTTATTGTTTATTCACGCATTGGTCTTATTCTTTTTTCTGAAAGAAAATGACACCTCCTTTACTATTGTTGTGATGCTTGCCGCCTCAGTTTGTGCGGGAATATTTTTTGATACACAAAAGAAATCTCGGATAAAAGAAATCATTTTTGACCTGCTTTTATTAGCCATAATTTTTGTGCAATTTAATTTTTTCGGATAAAAACATTTCAAGACCATATGTTGTTAATGGGATTTTTTTAAATTTGTGCGTTTAATTTTAAAATCATAAAGCTATGAACGAAGATGTGCAACTGCAATTTGAAATTTTAAATGACAACCTGAACAACTCTTTGGAACATTTACGAAAAGAATTGGTAAAATTGCGTGCGGGAAAAGCAAATCCGCAAATGCTTTCAGGGATTTCCGTTGAGAGCTACGGACAACAAACTCCTTTAAACCAAGTGGCAAATGTCGGCGTTATGGATGCGCAAACCATTGTTGTACAACCTTGGGATAAAACACTTATACCGCTTATTGAAAAAGAAATACAAAAAGCAAACCTCGGTTTTAATCCTCAAAATAATGGCGAGCGTATTATGATCAACGTTCCGCCCCTAACTGAAGAAAGACGCCGGGAATTGGTAAAATTTATAAAATCCGAAGAAGAGAATTGTAAAATCAGTATGCGCAATGCACGCCGAGAAGCCATTGACGGATTTAAAAAATTAAAAGAAGACGGCTTGTCGGAAGACGAACAAAAAAGAGCCGAAACCAAAGTGCAAGAAGAACTGGATGCTTCCATAAAAAAAGTAGAAGCTCTCATTGCCGAAAAAGAAAAAGAGATTATGACCGTATAGGCAAAAAGGCAACATATACAAAAGAATAAAAGTTGTTGCGCTTATTTTCAGAGGCAAATAAACCCATTCGACTCAATTCGCAAATCACTGAATTACACTAAAAAGCGCGTCTTTTATGCTGTATTGCAAGCCTTTTTAACTCGCATTTCGAGACTTTTGCAAAAGAAAAACCAAAAGACGAGTTTTGTCATTGCATAAAGCCTCACTGTTCAAATTAATGGAATTATGAGAGCATCTGCCGGCAGAAAACATCCGGCGACCAAGAGTAAAAAAGGGACATTAGGTCATTCAAGAAGCAGAAAAAATGTAAGCAGTTGTTACAAATGCAAATTTAAAGCGTACAACTGAGGAAAGCAAAGATCCTACTCATTTTCAAACTAAGAAATTAAAGAAAAATAATGATTGGGAAAAACTAAGTTTAATGAATAGGATTTGTTTAATTATTTTAATATGTGTGTTATTTAATCAGTTTTTATACAGTCAAAAACAAATAAGCCTTGAAGAGAAAGCTGTTGTTTACTTTTGCAATAATATAAAGCAAATAAAGAAAAGTTTAATTGATTACAATATTCGATTTAAGTGGAAAACAACAGGGCATCACAGTAGTGTATATAAAATTGCAGATTGTATCGGTGATATAAGTTTAATCAAGGGTAGTATCCCTAATAAAACAGAGTTGAATAAACAGGAAAGATTAATTTCATCTAAGACCTGTAATATTATAAACATTCCTCCCGTTGGAGGGTGCAACTTCCTTAAAAAACATGTTTTTGCACCGTTTAATAAACGAATATATACACTACAAGTATTTAATGCCATTGAATACAAAGAATCATATTTTGTAGAACTTTACTTGGCTAATAAGAATATGCAGACATGGGAAATCATTGTTAAATTTAATCAGGACGGAGAATTCATAGAACATTGTATATCATCCATTATATACTAAAACTAAATTTTTATAAATGCATCTGCATATCAATATAATTCTATTTCAACTGCAAGAAAAACATTATTTTCACGACAATTATGTAAGAAAATAAAGCTTCCCGGAGGCAACTAAAAAAACTAAAAACGTTTTTTGCTTAACAATCTAGTAAGGCAAAACCTGACATGTTCAGAAAACCGGTAGAGGCAAAGAATACATTATCATGATATAAAAGATAAAAATATTCACCATACTTGGGCTAAAGCAAAAAATAAAAAGACAAATTAATAATGAATACTTGGTTTTTTAAAATAGAGGGCAGAAGCACCCGAGATTTAGAGCTTAACCAGCCTTTTGGGTTTTTTGTAAACTGCATTATAACTACTGAAAAGGATATTGAAGATGCGAAAAAATGGATTTACGATGACTTAAAAAATGATGGTTTGGAAATTGTTAAATTAGAACATTCAGGAAAATATCAAGATTTTTACTGGAATGAAAAAGAATTACAACAGGAGTTTGATAAATTAGCTGAGGAAGCTGAGAAAAAACCGGAGATCATTCATTATTCAGATTTTCATACTTGGCAAAAATGATAAACGCTCCAAGGGCAATACGATAACAGACCACAACAAAGGCATAAAACAGATAGGATACAGTGCACTGAGAACCAGCCCGGCGAATATTCATCAAAAAAAATGAGGCAATACACTATATCTACGATGCCTCCGGCATAAAATTAGCTAAAAAATATACAAAGACGACAGCATAAAACGATTTAACGACTTGGGCTATTTTATATATGAAAACAATATTCTAAAATATATTACAACCGGTTCCTGAAAAATCATAGCAAGCAAAAAAATACCCAAAGTTCGTTCTCTATTATAATTTAATGATATGAAACGCCCATGATTAAGGTTTAATCACACAACGGAATGATTATTTTTCCGCTCTAATAAAATTAAATGCAATAAAACTCATTCTGGTGTTCCTATATGACCTTTGCAAATTATAGATATAAACATATGAAAAAGTTGCTATTAATATTATTTTTATTCTCAAATTCTTTATTATCTGTTTCGCAAAATAAAAGCTTAAAAGTTTATAGTATTACAGAGTATATTGATGGTTATGTAATTCAAGGAATAGATGCACAAAATTTAGACACTTTGATTATTATTTCCCCAAAAGAAAAGATTATAAACCATAAAGAATATAAAAAGATAATTGTCGGAGAGCAATATATTTTTGACACATATGACATATTAAGTCATATGTCAGCTTTACCCCTTGAAAACTTTATTATAAGAATAAAAACTACAATTGTATGGAAGTATAATGATGATAAGTATAATGAAATTCCTGTATATGCTAAGAATATAAAGGATATATATATAAAGAAATAAAAACGACCAAACTTCAAGAGTTCATTATGAATAAAAAAATAGATATGGGGACTTTTTTAAGATATAAAAAACAAATATTTTACAGAAAAAAAGTGGTAATTATAGTATTTTTCACCTTAATCATAAACAATTTATATGGTCAAGATTCAACAAGAAATTTTACATCAATAGAAAAATATATAGAATATGTTTATGGAACGTATGTAAGAAAAAAGCCTAATCAAAGAGTTGCTTTTGTAAAAGAAATATTTCAAAAACCAATAAGCTACTCTTTTAATGTTAAATATTTATACGATTCGGGTTACTCCGGAAGATTTGATGAATATTTATGTTTCTATGAAGATATATGCAATATCTCAGGATATAAAAGACAAAGCAACTTTTTTATCTCAGAACAATCCTCTTTTGGGATATATGTTAAAAACAAAAATGCTTTTAGTCAGCATTTGGATAGCATCAATGAATATTTAAGTGTAAATGGAATAAAAACAAGCTCTACTTCTTCTTTTTGGGATGTTTCAAAAACGGCTTTAGTGCAATGTAAAAAAAAATATCCTGATAGAGTTAATTTAATATACATTGCTTCATATTTTAATAATTCAATTTGGAATAGAATAATTTTCATAGAAAAGTATGCAACAAAGCTTGATTTTGAAATATCTAATTTGTTTAAAACAGACCTTGATACTTTGCTTGGAGTTGAAACACCTCAATATCTTGATTTTTACAGTAAATTAAATAAAAACGAATTTAAGAAAGCTAAAAAAATATGGTTAAAAGCAATCAATGAATAGATTTTATTCGCTCGCAATATAAGCACCACCGGATATAAAAGAGTTTATAACTTAGCTCTTAAAAAAAGCTCAACAAATGCGAGTTAATAGTGGCGAAATTAAAATTCGGCATTTGAAAAAGCCCATAAGATTGCATTAAAGGCTGAAAATAAATGTAATACTTACCAAAAAGTTAAAAAGCGCAGGTATTTATAATAATTATCATTACTTTTATACATTAAAAAGAGAAAACACGAATCAAATAAATAGGTGTAAAATATGAAAAATATATTAGGGTTTCCAATTAAAGTAATATATGTTTATTTTGCAATGTTCTTGCTTCTTATTTCTTGCAAGACCTCCTATATACCATATCATAATAGGTTTCAAATAAATAAAAAGAACAGTTATGATATATGTGAGTTAGATTACAATTATATTTATAATTACTTTACAACAAAAGCGAGTAATAGACCTGACGTTCTTTTATCTTATTTTAAAAATCCGCCTAACTATTACGTTCCGGCTCCGGAACGCAAATCAAGTTTTTTAGTTATAAAGCCAACTACATTATCTTATTTCCTTGGAACTTGGATGAAAGATGATCTTGTTGCTCTAACCGGGATTAAATCAAAAAACAAATATCTTTGGTCGGGTTGTAATGATAATTATTTCAAACCCCAAGATACAACCCTATTTAAAACAGAAATAGAGAAATGGAAAAATTCAATTTTAAAAACAAACATTCAATCTAATGAAAATTCAGCATTTGTTGATGCAAAAAATATTAATACCAATCACTTACAGTATATAAATTATTATGTAAATAATAGCATTCAAAATAGAATATTATTTATAAAAAAATACAGTGAAAAAATGCACATAGAAATTCTTATTTTATTTAAAACTGATTTAGATAATTTATTAGAAATAACAACCCCAAATTTAGAAATACAAAAATGCAGAATGAAAAGAAACAAAATAAATAGGATAATTATTGCAAACTCAATAAATATGTGGCAAAATAAATTAGATATGATAAATGATAAAAATTAAGTTATAAAGCAAATGGACACGCATTGCTTTACATTCGAAGTGGCGGGAATCAAAAAGGCGTCTCACATCAAGTTGCCAACCGGAACGGGAAAATTTATTGACCAAAATCAGACACTGAAAAATATGATAATAAAATCTAAAAAAGAAACCATAATAAATATGAGAAAATGAAATTAGTGTTAATTATACAAATATTATTTTTTTCCCTTTTTAGTCCTTGTTGCTTTGGACAAGATACTCAATTGTATGATATAAAAATGGAAGATAGTCAATATTATATCGGCAATGTAGAATTTAATACGACTTCCATAACTTTAAAAAATATCAATAGTCGGGGAATTGTATTTTGGTTAAGTGATAAGGAGAGCAGTAATATAAGAACACAAGAGAAGTTCAAAGATTTTTTGTTTCAAGTTAAGGGAGATTTTAGCTTATTTCAGTTAATGACAGACAATATTACCTCTTTGCCTCCTCCAATCTTATATGTAAGTTTTTTTAAGTATATAGCACCAAATGAGTCTTTTTCTATTCATGTTTTATCTAAGGGTGCTTTTAAAAAAGAACAAAAAATGAAAATTAGAAATTGTCTTATAAATAAGATTAATGCAATGGATATAGACCGGGTTAATAAGTTTATAGACAATAATATGTTGAAACCCTTTTCTTATAAAAACAGCTCTATTTGTTTAGCATTGGAGACCTTATGATTTTCGAGCATAATTATAAAAAGCATAATGCAAATTAGACTTTGCATCATAGAATTTTTCGCTTTCTTCCGTAAGAGTGAGCTTTGAAAAATCAATTTCCGGGAAAAAGGTATCCCCCTCAAAACTATGAAACACTTTCGTAATATAAAATGCGTCTGCCACAGTCAAAAAGGCTTTGTAAATTTGCGCCCCTCCGCAGATAAATATTTCAGCATCATTTTTGCATATATCAAGGGCTTCTTGCACGGAATGCACAACAAGCGCACCCTCATATTTCAAGTCCTTTTGCTTGCTGATAATAATGTTTTGCCTCTTGGGTAAAGGCTTAAAAGGGAGCGAATCGTATGTTTTTCGTCCCATAATGATACTATGTCCGGATGTTAGTTTTTTAAAACGCTTTAAGTCTTCGGAAATATGCCAAATTAAATCATTATTGTTTCCGATAACATTGTTTTCCGCAATGGCGGCTATGATTGAAATTTTCATCGTTAAACAGATATTTTTCCTTTTATGTGGGGATGCGGCTGATAGTTTTCGAGCCTAAAATCTTCGTATTCAAAATCGACCACGCTTTTTATCTTCGGGTTCAAAATCATATCGGGCAAAGAGCGAGGTGTTCTGCTTAATTGCTCCTTTACTTGCTCAATATGATTGGTATAAATGTGGGCATCGCCCAGCGTATGAACAAAGTCGCCCGGTTCATAACCGGTTTCTTGTGCAACCATCATAGTTAAAAGTGCATAGGAAGCAATATTAAAGGGAACACCCAGAAAAATATCGGCACTTCGCTGATACAATTGACAAGAAAGTTTGTTGTCGGCAACATAGAATTGAAACAGAATATGACAAGGCGGTAAATTCATTTTGTCAAGGTCGCTCACATTCCAAGCACTGACAATATGCCTGCGAGAATACGGGTTTTCTTTCAGTTGTTTAATTACGCTTGTTAGTTGGTCAATGTGTTCGCCCTTTTCAGCAGTCCATGAACGCCATTGATAGCCGTAGATTCTTCCGAGTTCTCCGTCTTCGTCCGCCCATTCGTTCCAAATCCTCACACCATTTTCTTGCAGATATTTTATATTCGTGGAACCCTTAATAAACCACAGCAATTCATAAATAATTGATTTTAAATGAATTTTTTTCGTGGTCAGCAAAGGGAAGCCTTCTTGCAAATTAAACCGCATTTGATGCCCAAAAAGGCTGATTGTCCCGGTTCCGGTTCTGTCTTCTTTTTTTATTCCTTCTTTCAGAACTTTATCTAATAAATCTAAATATTGTTGCATTGTGCATGATGTTTATCGGACAAAAATAATATTTTTTTCGGTGTTGTCATCTTGGATTAAAAGACAAACTACCTTATGATTTTATTCCTGCGGATTAATCGTTTTCTCGTAAAATTTAATAAATTTATCGTATTCTTCTTTAAAGCTAGTCCTTTTATGGTGTTCTTCTTGATTTAAAATATATTTACAAACTCTATTTAAATCTCGTTTTGAAACAGAAAATGCTGATGCGGTTTCCTGCCATTGGAAATGACCTTTAACCAATTTATTGTTATTTATAAATTTAGCTGAGCTTTCAGCAATAATATTTGCTAAATACGCTTCCGAAATGTTTGGTGAGCGAGAAACAAGAAAATGTAAATGTTCCGGATTTGCATAAATTGCATATAATTTACAAGCATAATTTTTTACAACACCGGTAATAAATTTTTCTATTCTTACTCTATTATGTATAGGAATTACTCGTTCACGATTTAAAGTTGTAAAAATAAAATGTGTATATAAATTATTGTATTCAATTTTCATATGTTTTTTGATTTACTTTTTTTAATAAGGTAATAAGGTTTTTATATAGTTGAACTAATTTTCTACTAAGGTTAAAACTTTTTATAAGGTTTTAAACCGGAATAAAAACTTAGCTGTATCATTTATTTAAAATTAGCACAAAAATAATAAATCTTTCAAAATCGCCAGTCTTTATAATGCACTCATCATAAAAACATTACAACAAAAGCATTACTTAACCCTTATTCTATGTTAGTGCTTAGAATAAATTCTACAATACCTTATTTGCAGTTCAAACCTTAGTAGAAAGAACAATTAAAAGAAAAATACCTTATTACCTTATTTCAATCGTAGATAATGTTAAAATATCAAAAATCTAAACTCATTATTTTTTGTGTCCATTTCATCAACCTGATATTTCAACTCGATTAATACCGAACAATCCGCAAAGTATCTAAATTTAAACGAATTTGCAGCCAATCGTTCAAACTCTTTGATTTTTTATAAATATGGTTTCTGTATGTACCTCGTTTCCACTTAATAAGAATGGTTGGTATGGTGTCGTATTCTAATGCCTCGTTCAGTTCAATGCTTTTGGCAAAAGAAAACTTCTCAATGCGCGGATATTGAATGGCAAGTTCCTTTTTCAGAGATTTCAGCGGAAGTGTATCCCGGCTCAAAGCAATAAGTCGGTTTTCCAGAAACTCGATTTTGGCATTTTTCCCCGAAATAATTTTTTCTTGATTTTTGTATATATCTTCCAATACCCCTATTCTTAATTTCTCAGGCAAATCCTCTTGCAAATTGTTAATTTGATTTACCAAAGTATCTAAATTGTTTCGTTCTTGATGAAACTTTAATACCGTTGTGTCGGTTACCCTGATTGATGCACTTCTTTTTGTTAATCCATATACAGGCAGTTTGTCTTCAAGGTCTTTTATTTCGGCATCCGAAATACAATAATGCGTAAAAAAAACGTCTATAAGCGAAAGCGTATCGGAATAACTCGTTTGTGTGTAAATAATATTTGATTTATATTTTTTTAAGTTTTCTTTTATAAAATTTTCGGTTCTCATCTCAAATTCCGATTCTTTGATAACATCCCAAAAAATTTTAGCACTGGGCAGTATAATAATGACAACAAAGATTAAAATATACAAGCGAATTTTTTGTTCACGTCTCCGACTGAGATAATTTATTTTCGGAAAACGTAAATATTTAACAGCAACAAAAGTGGTTAAACTGATAAATACCGAGTTTATAAAAAACAAATATAAAGCACCCGTAAAAAATTTAATTTGAAAAGTGGCAAGCCCGTAGCCCGCTGTGCATAAAGGCGGCATTAGAGCAGTGGCAATGGCAACACCCGGGATAACATTCGACTTCTCTTTTCCCGACAAAGCAATAATCCCTGCCATGCCGCCGAAAATTGCAATTAAGACATCCAATAAAGTCGGTTGCGTACGTGCCAACAACTCCGAAGAACTCTCTTTTAATGGTGAAAGTAAAAAATATAAAGTCGAAGTTAATATGCTGACAACCATAGAAATAGAAAAATACTTCAAAGAGCGCTTTAAGGTTTGCCAATCATTGGTTCCTATGGAAAGACCGACACCAAGTATCGGACCCATTAAAGGCGAGATTAGCATGGCACCTATTACTACGGCGGTTGCATTGAGGTTTAGTCCGAGAGAAGCAATAAAGATAGAGGCAATCAAAATCCAAATGGCTCTGCCTTTAAATGCGATTTCATTTTGTATCGCTTCAATCGTTTTTTTTCGGTCTGTTCCGTCTTTTATGCTGAATATCTCTTTAAAAAAAGCAAAAATCTCAAAACCCGATTTTGGCTTATCTTTAAGTTGCTTATCTCCTTTATTTTCCTTATTTTCTGCCATAGTTTTATCCCAATCTGTTTCTGCTGTATGTTTCGGTAATTTCTTTCAAAAAATCTTTTGCTTCATTTGTTATATCTTCGGCTTTGTATTGCCAAAGCCAATTGCCGTCAAGCCTGCCCGGAGTATTCATTCTGAAATCCGAATTTAGTTGCAACAAGTCTTGCAAGGGAGCAATTGCCGTATGTGCCGTTGATGCCCAAGCCAATTTCATTAAATCTCGGGCAAAGTTTTTTTCTGTGTAGGAAAAATATTTTTTGGAAAAAGCTTTTTCCTCTTCCTTATAATCAGACAAAATGCCCATAGACGTATCATTGTCGTGTGTGCCTGTATATACGACGCAGTTTTTATCGTAATTATGCGGCAGGAAAGGGTTTTTTGACCCGCTGTCAAAAGCAAATTGCAAAATTTTCATTCCGGGCAAATTATATTTTTCTAAAAGCATTTCCACACGCTCAGACAATACGCCTAAATCTTCCGCAATAAATTTTGATTTGTCTTGAAAAATCATCTCAAAAAAGTCCTCATCCGGACCCGGCAACCATTCCCCATTTTCGGCGGTTTCCATGCCAAAGGGAACAGCCCAAAATTCAGCCAAACCTCTGAAATGGTCAAAACGAAGAATGTCAAACAAAGCTAAGTTAAATTTTATTCGCTCCTTCCACCATTGATAACCGTTTTCTTTTTGTCGCTTCCAATCATAAACAGGATTTCCCCACAACTGCCCGGTGGGGCTGAAATAATCCGGCGGAACACCGGCTACTTTTAAAGGGGTGTATGTATCATTTAACATAAAATTTTCCGGATGAAACCACACATCGGCACTGTCCGGTGATACATAGAGCGGAATGTCGCCTATTATTTTAATGCCTTTTTCGTTGGCATACTTTTTTAATTGAAACCATTGGCTAAAAAAGAAGTATTGAATAATTTTATAAATCTCGGTTTCTTCGGAAGCCTCTTGGCGGTATGTATCAAGGGAATTTGCCTCTTTGTTTTTTATTTCCTCCGGAAATTCCCAAAAAGGTTTTTCGTGATGTGCGTTTTTTAAACTGATAAACAAAGCATAATCTGACAGCCAATAGTCGTTCTCTGATTTAAACCGTTCAAAGTCGGCTTTGTCCATATCCGAGCGAAGAAATTCGCCGGCAATTTTTTTTAGTTGCTCAATTTTCGGTTCCCGAATTGCATCATAATTAATTATTCCGGCTTGCACTTCATTAGTTTGCCCCGTCTTTACGGGAAGTGTATCCGTGTCGATAAGCAAAGGATTGCCGGCAAAAGCTGAAAACGAGGAATACGGAGAATTTCCGTAACCCGTGTGCCCCAAAGGCAGTATTTGCCAATATGTTTGATTTGTTTCTGCCAAAAAATCAACAAATTCATAGGCTTCTTTTCCCAATGTTCCTATTCCGTATTTGCCCGGCAGTGAAGTGATGTGCAATAAAATTCCGCTTTTTCTGCTTTTCATATTTTCTTTTATCATATAAAAACTTTCCGAATACTCTTCAATACTTCGGAAAGACGAATGGCTTTATTTTTTTTATAAAATTATTTCCGGCAAACACCCCCTTTAAAAACAATGTCGTTTTTTGAAGATATTTTAGTGAAATAATCCAATAAATTATTAATTTTACATAGTAAAAAAACAAAAGTAATATTTTTTTGTAAGAGAAATAAATCTCTTTTATGTTTAAGACCAAGTACAGCATTTCGGATATTAGGGAAACGATTGACTTGCTGCATTCAAAGACCCAAGTTGATTTCAACAAGTTTTCGGATTTTTTTGCCTTGCGCCGAATAATTGAATTTGCAGAAGCAGAAAAAATTGCTTCTTTGCCGGCTTTCAACGAGCACTTGCAAAAATCGGACGTTTTATGCACTCATTTGGCAGATAGTTTTTTTGTTTCTTCGTCGGAGCTGTTTCGCGATGCGGAAACGCTCAATTATTTGCAGCAAAAAATATTTCCGAAACTTTTTCAAAAAGAACAGCTCAAAATTTCTATTCCGACTTGTATCGGCGGTGAAGAATTGCAAAATATTTTGTATTTGGCTGATATGCCCGAAAGCGTAAATGCCACCCTTTTTGTTTCGTATCCTTTTAAAAGAAATTTGGAAACAATACAAAAGCTTGTTTGGAATGCGGCTGATTTAAAAGCCTGTAAAAAAAATATTGAACTGTTAAATAAGGCGCAAGACGTCGAGGATGTTTTTATAAAAGAGGGCGAAAAATATATTATTAAAAGGCATTTTAAAGGCAAACTGCATTTTGAACATCGTATAATTTTTGCTCAAAAACAGCATCACACATTTGATTTGGTACTTTTCAGAAACAGACTGATTTATTATAAGAAAGAAGCAAGTAATGAAATTTTAAGAACACTCACAGACAGTCTTAATCCAAGAGGTTTGCTGCTTCTTGGGGAAAAAGAAACACTTGGAGATTTTTCAAGAAAATATAAAATTGTAAAAAAAGGACTTCCCCTATATCGAAAAAAAAGGTTTGTATGAGAAACATAGAATATATTGTAATAGGAGGTTCTGCCGGCAGCTTTCAACTTGTAACAAAGATTTTGGATGCTTTGCCGAAACAAACTTCTTTGAGTATTATTTTGGCATTGCACCGTTTAAGGCATATTAAAAGCGGATTTTCGGAAGCATTAAAAAGCCGTTCGGCAATAGCGCTTTCAGAACCTTATGATAAAGAGAAAATACTGCCGGGAAAAATTTATTCGGCACCGGCAAACTATCATCTTTATATTCAGCCCGACAAAACATTTGCTTTGTCAAGCGAAGCGCCGGTAAATCATTCTCGCCCGTCCATTGACCTTACTTTTAGCTCGGCAGCATTTTCATTAAGAGAAAAGGTGGCGGGAATTATTCTGTCCGGAGCCAATGCAGACGGGGCAGAGGGCTTGCGAGACATTGTGTTCTACGGCGGCGAGGCAATTGTTCAAGACCCCGCCGATGCCATGGTGCCAACCATGCCCGAAGCTGCTTTAAAAATGTCCGAAACAAAAAATATATTATCTTCGCAAGAAATTATTGATTATATTGTAAAATTAAATACATAAACTCGCATGTTTAAACCGCTTGTTCGAAGAATAATTTCGATTTTCTTTTTTGTCTTGTCCGTATTTTTGATGTGGCAGATTTTTGACCGGCTATCCGAGCATTCGGAAACAAAAACGCTTACCTTGCTTTTTATTCTGCTTTTAGCATCGGTTTCCGGACTGTTTTTGTCGGCAATTTTGTTTCAAACCGGCAATTCCAAAGGTCGGGACCTTTCAAAAAATGAATTAGAACCGGAAAAGGAAAAAGAAAAGGCAAAAAGCAATACGGAAGATAAACTGAAAAGAATTATGGATGTTTTGCAAAACCGTACTTCCGACAAACCAATATCGGAAGAAATTTTACAATTGCTGGCGCAAGAGTTTTATATTGTGCAAGGTTTGGTATATATAAAACAGGGCGATATTTTCACGGCAACGGCTCGATATGCGATTGAGCGTAATCGGAAAATCCCCGATTTTAAGCCCGGCGTGGGAATACACGGACAAGTTGCAAAAGATAAAAAAATAAGGCGCATAAATGATATTCCGGAAGATTATATTCAAGTTGTGTCGGGTTTGGGTGCCGGTTTTCCGGAACATCTTATTTTTATTCCCTTAGTGGATAATAATGAAACTTCGGTTTTGATTGAACTTGCTTCTTTCGATGAATTTCCGAACGATTTTGAAAAATATTTTCCTGCATTAAATGCACCATTGCTTGAACGTTTTAAAAACATATTAAATGATTGATAAATATACAAGTAGATTAATAGATTTGGCAATTGCCGAAGACATTGGAGACGGCGACCATTCGTCCTTATCCTGCATTCCCTCCGAAGAACGGGGCGAAGTTAAACTTTTGGTGAAAGAAAAAGGTATTTTGGCCGGTGTTGAAGTAACAAAAGAAGTGCTTGCCAAAATCGATTCGGAACTTGAAATAGAGGTCTATATTCAAGACGGAGCAGCCGTGAAGCCCGGAGATATCGCTTTTAAAATTTCCGGCAGAGTAGTTTCTATTTTGCAGGCAGAACGTTTGCTGCTGAATTTTATGCAACGCATGAGCGGAATTGCTACGGAAACGGCAAAATATGCCGATTTAATTAAGGATTTGCCTACCCAAGTTTTGGATACCCGCAAAACAACACCCGGTTTGCGTTATATCGAAAAATATGCGGTTCTTACAGGCGGAGGCAGGAACCACAGAATGGGATTATACGATATGATTATGCTGAAAGACAATCATATTGATTTTGCCGGCGGCATTGAAAAAGCCGTAAAAAAAGTAAAAGCCTATTTGAAAGAAAAAAATAAAGATTTAAAAATAGAGGTTGAAGTGCGTAATTTTGATGAGTTGCAAGAAGTGTTAGAGGTAGGGCAAATACATCGGATTATGTTGGATAACTTCTCGATTGAAGATACACGCAAAGCGGTTGCAATGATTGCCGGAAGATATGAGACAGAATCTTCCGGAGGCATCACTTTTGAAACCATACGAAGCTATGCCGAATGCGGTGTAGATTTTATCTCGGTAGGCGCTTTAACGCATCAAATCAAGAGTTTGGATTTAAGCTTAAAAGCCGTATAATAAAGATGAATTTTTAACTAAACAATATAAGAAAATGGATTATGATATAATTATTATAGGAAGCGGTCCGGGCGGTTATGTTGCAGCCATAAGAGCCGCACAACTCGGGTTTAACACTGCCGTAGTCGAACGTGCCGAATTGGGCGGCATTTGCCTTAATTGGGGCTGCATTCCCACAAAATCTTTATTGAAAAGCGCACAGGTCTTTGACTATATAAAACATTCCGAAAATTACGGAATACATGTTGACGGCTACAAAGCCGATTTTGAAAAAATAATTGAAAGAAGCAGAGGCATTGCCGAACAAATGAGCAAAGGCGTTCAGTATCTCTTAAAGAAAAACAAGGTGAGCATATTGCAAGGTTTCGGGAAACTAACCGGCAAGAACAGGGTTGAAGTAACAGACGCTGAGGGAGACAAAAAGTCTTATGGTGCCAAGCATATTATTTTGGCAACCGGCGCACGCTCCAAAGAATTGCCCGGCTTAAAGCAAGACGGCAAAAAAATTATCGGCTATCGAGATGCTTTATCGCTGAAAAAATTGCCGGAAAGCATGATTGTTGTCGGTTCGGGCGCCATTGGAACCGAATTGGCTTTTTTCTATAACAGCATGGGCACAAAAACTACGATTGTTGAATATATGCCCGATGTTTTGCCGCTTGAAGATGTCGATGTCTCAAAACAAATAGGACGTTCTTTGAAAAAAGCAAAAATTAAATTGATGCTTTCTTCGGCAATTAAAAATGTTAAAATAGAAAACGACAAGTGCATTGCAAGCATTGATTCAAAAGGCAAAGAACAAACACTCGAAGCCGATGTGGTATTGTCGGCAGTCGGCGTGGTTCCGAATTTGGAAAATATCGGCTTGGAAGAAAACGGCATTGTGCTTGAAAACGGCAAAATAAAAGTTGATGCCTATTATCGCACCAATATTGAGGGAGTATATGCCATTGGCGATATTGTGCACGGACAAGCTTTGGCGCATGTGGCATCGGCGGAAGCCGTTTGCTGCGTGGAAAAAATAGCCGGCTTATCGCCCGAAACCATTGACTACGGCAAAGTGCCGGGAGCTGTTTATACAACTCCCGAAGTCGCATCGGTGGGTTTAAGCGAAAAAGCAGCCCTTGAAAAAGGTTTTGAAATTAAAATCGGGAAATTTCCTTATACGGCATCCGGCAAAGCAACGGCAGCAGGCAACAGAGACGGTTTTATTAAATTGATTTTTGATGCAAAAAGCGACGAATTGCTGGGCGCGCATTTTGTCGGGCTTAATGTAACCGAAATGATTGCCGAGGCAGTAGTTTCGTTGAAACTCGGTGCCAAAGGACATGATTTAATAAAATCTATTCATCCGCACCCCACGATGTCAGAGGCAATTATGGAAGCTGCCGCTGCCGCTTATGATGAAGTGATACATATTTAAGCCGGAAGTCCGAAGACAATAAACTTACAAGGGGAAATCTAAATAAGAAAATTAAAAGAAATATTGATAGATTTCCCGAAAAGTTTTTATTTTTGCTGACAGCTTAAGAGTACGTTTTGAAAACGAACTTGCGAAAATTAATAAATATTAATTAATCATTAAAGTATATGAAGAAAATAATATTATTCCTATTGTGTTTTTCGGTAACAAATGCCTTTGCTTCCGAAGTTCCATTGAAAATTGTTAAAAAAGTTGCAACCAATGCCTATTATTTGAATACAGGAAAGAGACTTAACTCCAAAGATATAATTGAAGTTATTCCTGTTAAAGAAAGAAATTATACAGTATACTATATTATAAATTTTAATAAAGGATTTGTAATTGTATCAGCAGATAATATTGCGGAACCAATACTTGGTTTAGGTACGGAAAATCCTTTAAATAAGGATAGCTTACCGCCAAATTTATCTTGTTTATTAGATGAAATGAAAAAAGAAATATCCTTTGCTATAGAAAGAAAACTGCCTGCAAGTTCTGATATAGCAAAGAGTTGGACTTATTATTTAGATTCTAATAATAAATCTTATTCTATAGGGCAGCATCTAATTAATACTACATGGGCTTAAGACCTTGGCTACCGAATGTTTTGTCCTAAGGTACCCGGGGGCAGTGAATCATCTCGCTGTCTTGTTGGATGTGGAGGCGTTGCCGTAGCTCAGATATTAAAATACTGGGGCTACGAAGTGATACCTCAAGGTTATATAAGTTATATAAGTTATATAAAAGATTATGATGGACATACTCACCCGACACCAATCTCAGTCAATTTTGCTCAACAAAATTACCTTTGGGCAAGAATGAATAACCATTCTCCGAATACTCATAACGCTTTGTTATTATACCATGCAGCAGTTGCCGTAAGATCAGACTTTGGTCCAAGTGGGACATTGTCTGTTACATATAATACTAAGAATGCTTTAATAAATTTCTTTGGACTAAACGCAACACTTAAGAGTAAGGGCACTTATGATTACAATAGTTGGGTTAATCTGCTAAAAAATCAAATTGATTTAAATCAACCTCTTATGTATCGCAGTAATGATGGAGATAAGGGACATATTTGGGTTATAGATGGTTACTTTAATAATTTTTTTTATTGTAATTGGGGGTGGGGAGGCGATTCAAATGGATGGTTTTTATTAAATGCTCTTGGTCCTCAAAACTATAATTTTGATTCTGCTCATATGGCCATAATAAACATATACCCTCAATCATGTAATGAAACATTGATTGAAAACGCCACAATTTCCGGTAATGCAAATTACCATAATTGCTCTTTAAAAGTAAGGAATACAGTAATACAAAATTCTTCGTCCGTTATATTTGAGGCAGATAAAACAACAGAGATACAAGGTCCTTTTAAGGTCAAGTTGGGTGGAACATTAGAAGTAAAATAAACATAATATTCAATAACTTTTTTAAACATTAAATTAAAATATCATGAAATCAGTAAGATTAATAATTTCAGCATTTTTTTCAATCATAATATCAGCAACGAGTTTTTCTCAAATCTATGTAAAAAACAATGGAAATGTTGGGATAGGAACGAACAACCCTATGCGTAAACTACACGTAAACGGACAATTTTATGTAACCGGCAATGGAAATACATTGAGAATTTTACCGGACAATCCCGGTACTGAAATAGGAACAACCACAGATAAAATAGATTTTTGGTCTTCTTACACCGGGCACAATAAACTTTATGCCCAAAAATATTATAAAACCTCCGATAGTACTCTTAAAACCAACATCAGGCCTCTGCAAAATAGTTTAAATACAATAATGAAATTAAATACCTATTCTTATTTTATGAAAGAAGATAAGGAGAATCCTATAAAAGAGTATGGGTTCTTATCACAAGAAGTTGAAAAAATATTACCTGAAATAACAAGTCGCTCAAAAGAAGTTTTAATGATAGATTATGATCAAATAATACCAATTCTTGTAAACGCGATGAAAGAACAACAAAAAGAGATTGATATTTTACAAAAAATAGTTCATTTGCAAGAAACAGAAATAATAAAATTAAAATCCAATGAAAAAAACATTACTTATGTGCCGGACAATAATAAAATGAATCGAGAAACAGCACTCTTATATAATAATATACCAAATCCGGTTAATTCCGAGACTACAATTAAGTATTATATTCCGAAATTAACTACAGCAAAAATAATAATAAGTGATTTGCAAGGAAAAGCAATTAAGTCGTATCAAATTAATAATCCCGGCTATGGAAATATTAAGGTTGCCTATTCAGAGTTGCATCGAGGAATATTTATCTACACATTGATTGTTGATAATAAAATCATAGATACAAAAAAAATGCTTGTTGATTAAAAATAAAAAAAACATGAAACGCCCATGACGAGTAAAAGACACGCATCAGTATGATTATTCTCCACAAGGTTCAAACCCTGTGGAGAATATAAAGTGCTTAATATAGCCTTAGGCGTTCCTATATGAAATTATAAATATAAACATATGAAAAACATAGTCTTAATTTTATCAATTGCTCCTTTGTTCTTTTTATATACATGCAAAAAAGATAAGCATGATGCTCCGAAAGATAACATTACCTATTCAAGCATTAATAAAACAATTTATGCAGGTCAATCGATATATTTGGGAGGAGGTTGCGACAGCCTTTTATGCACTATTGACACTACTTGCGAAAA